>VYMF01000104.1_pt1 | contig 21640 bp, 22 predicted proteins | sample 5115271 | NCBI WGS metagenome assembly VYMF01 (sample SAMN12291778, study PRJNA351875) | freshwater metagenome | isolation source: freshwater lake | place: USA: Michigan, Wintergreen Lake | collected 2013-08-08
ACGCCGCGCCTGAGATGCGCGCCGTGTTCATCGGCCATGGCCCCGCCTTCGCCCGTGGAGTGGTCGTGCCGGACATGGACAGTGTGGATGTCCAGCCGCTGCTTGGCCGGCTGCTGGGTCTGGTCGTCCCCGCCGGTGACGGCATGGCGGGCGACACTGCGGCGATCATCCGCAACTAGTCGCCACTGTCGCTGACGGCCATGCCGAAGACGATCAGTTCACCGTCGGGAGCCGGGACCAGCAATTCGCGCTGTCCATAGGGCTTGTCGGCCGGGCCATGCACATCCCCCGGCGGCAGGGTGTCCAGCCTTGGCTTCAGCTCCGCGTATAGGGCGTCCACGTCGCTCACGTCGATATAGTAGGCGAACCGTCGGCGGCCCGGGCCGATCTCGCCGGCGGGCCCCTCGAGCAGCCGGAAGCCGACCGTCTCGCGGTGAATGTAGGCATAGCCCGGCTGGCGGAACGGTACGGTAAAGCCCAGAATGTCGGTAAAGAAGTCCAGCGCCTTCTGCAGATCGGGGACATGCAGGAAGGGCGTCACCTGCTCGAAATGGGTCATGAGGGCCTCCGTTCCCAGAATGCCATGGGGCTGACGCCAAAGCACCTGTCCGCTAGAAGGCCCTCCCGCCCGGAACGTCCCATGTCCGTCCTGTCCCGCCTCCGTACGCACCGCGCCGCGCTCGCCTTCATCTTCGTGACGGCGGTGCTGGATATCGTGGCCATGGGGATCATCATTCCGGTGCTGCCGGTGCTGATCGAGGATTTCGTCGGCTCCAATGCCCGCGCGGGCATCATCAACGGCGTCTTTGTGGCCCTTTGGGCGGGGATGCAGTTCCTTTGTTCCCCCATTATCGGCTCGCTCTCGGATCAGTACGGCCGTCGGCCGGTGATCCTGATCAGCTGCGCCGGTCTGTCGCTGGACTATGTGCTGATGGCTGTGGCCCCCGATCTGTGGTGGCTGGCGCTGGGGCGGATCATTGCCGGGATCACCTCATCCAGCTTTACCACCGTCTATGCCTATATGGCTGACATCACCGCCCCGGAGAAACGGGCCCGTGCCTATGGCCTGATCGGCGCGGCCTTCTCCGCCGGTTTCGTTCTGGGGCCGGTTCTGGGTGGGGTCCTCGGCGAGTTCGGATCGCGCGTGCCGTTCTGGTTCGCAGCGGCCCTGTCAGCTCTGGCCTTCTTCTACGGCCTCCTGGTGCTGCCTGAGAGCCTGCCGGCAGAAAAGCGGATGCGGTTCAGCTGGAAGCGGGCCAACCCCGTCGGTGCGCTGATCCTGCTCAGACGGCATACCGAGCTCAGCGGCCTCGCGATCGTGAATTTCCTGCTCTATTTCGCCCACCACCTCTTCTCGGCGGTCTTCGTTCTGTATGCCGCCTATCGCTATAGCTGGGGTCCGAAGGAAGTGGGTCTGCTGCTGGCCCTGGTCGGTGTGCTGGACATGCTGGTGCAGGGCGTTCTGGTCGGACCGGTCGTCAAGCGGCTGGGTGACCGGATGACCATGGTGCTGGGGCTGTGCGGCGGCACGGTCGGCATCGCGGCCATGGGCTGGGCCCCCGACGGGCTGATCTTCATCCTCGCCATGCTGCCCAATGCCCTGTGGGGCCTCGCCATGCCGACCCTGCAGTCGCTGATGACCCGGCATGTGGGAGAGGACGAGCAGGGTCAGCTGCAGGGGGCGAATATGAGCGTGGCCTCTATCGCCGGAGTCATGTCGCCGCTTTTCTTCGGCTGGGTCTATTCCTTCTCGGTCGGGGATGGCGCGATCGCGACGCGAGCCTGGATCGCCGAGTCCTTCGCGCCCACGTCGGGCTGGATTCAGGTCGCAGCCCTGCGGGTCCTGACCGATCCGGGCCTGGCCTTCTATCTGGCTGCGGTTTCCCTGCTGCTTGCCGCACTGATCGGCTGGTGGGTGGGACGGCGGGCGGAACGGGAGGAGTCGGCCGCCATTCAGGACACATCCCGGCCTTGATACGGTCCAGAATCCGTAGCGGAATGGAGGGGCCTCAATACCCCTGCCTTCCGGGATGACCATGAAGATCCAGACCGTCGCCCTTGCCCTTGCCCTGATCCTCGCGGCCGGCGGCCAGTCGAACGACAGCCGGGCCCAGGATGGTGTCTTCCCTGACAATCGTGTGGTCCCCGGCGACGCCCTGGCGATGAAGTCCAGCTTCGCCCCCGTGGTCCGCACCGCGGCTCCGGCCGTGGTCAATGTCTCCGCGCGCGGGGTCCAGCAGGTGCAGGACCCGTTCTGGTCCATGTTCGGGCAGGGGCCGCGCGCCCAGCAGGTCGGCTCGGTCGGCTCCGGGGTCATTGTCCGTGCCGACGGCGTGGTGGTGACCAACTATCATGTCATCAACGGCATGCAGCAGATCAAGGTGGTGCTGAACGACCGCCGCGAGTTCGACGCCCGGATCATCCTGGCCGACGAACGCTCCGACATCGCCGTGCTGCAGCTTGAGGGGGTGAATGAGCGGCTCCCGACCCTCAATATCGACGACCGCGAGGAACAGGAGGTCGGCGATCTGGTGCTGGCTATCGGCAATCCGTTCGGCGTCGGCCAGACGGTGACCAATGGCATCATCTCGGCCCTGAACCGGACCGAGACGGGCATCTCTGACAGCGGCTCCTTCATCCAGACGGACGCCGCCATCAATCCGGGCAACTCCGGCGGGGCGCTGGTCGACATGGACGGCGACCTGATCGGCATCAATACCGCTATCTTCTCCCGCTCCGGCTCGTCCTCCGGTGTCGGCTTTGCCGTGCCGGCGGCGGCGGTGCGTCGTGTGGTGGACTCGGCTGTCGGCGGGGCCACCGCCGTGATCCGTCCCTGGCTGGGTGTGAAGGGGGAAACCGTCAGCGCCGACCTGGCCCGCAGCCTCGGTCTTGATCGGCCGCAGGGTCTGGTGGTGACAGAGGTCTGGCCCCAGGGACCCGGCGATCGCGCGGACCTGCGCATGGGCGATGTCATCACCGCGATCGACGGAGCCGAGGTCAACGACCAGGGCGGGCTGAACTTCCGGGTCGGCACCCGCGAGCCGAATGAGACGGTGCAGGTCTCTGTGCTGCGCGACGGGCGGCCACTGGTCGTAGAGGCGCGGGTCCAGCGCCTGCCGGGCAATGCGGATGTGCAAGGGGCCACGGTGATCCAGTCGGGCGGCCTGACCGGTGCCCGGGTGCTGGCCCTGAATCCCGCCCTCGCCGACAGCCTCGGGGGCGATCCTTTCGTAAGCGGGATCGTTGTCGGCGGCGTCGCGCCCAACAGCTATGCCCGACGGGGCGTCGGCCTGCAGACCGGCGACGTCATCATGGCCGTCAACGACCGCTCCGTGACCTCGCCGCAGCAACTCGCCAACCTGCCGCGCGGCACCCAGCTGCTGGTCGAGCGGCGGGGCCAGCGGGGCGTGCTTGTCGTCCGCTGAGCGCTATGACTTGATCGGGCTTGCGATCGACCAGCAGTGGCCGAACGGGTCCATCAGCCGCCCGTAGCGGTCGCCCCAGAACTGATCGGCCAGGGGCATGACCGGAATGCCGCCCGCCAGCAGGGCGCGGCCCCACCAGTCGTCGGCGTCATCGACCTGCAGATGCAGGGCGAAGCCCTTGGGCACCACGTCTGCCTCATTGCCGTATTCGGGAAACTCGTCCGACAGCATGATCAGGCCGCCGTTGATCAGCAGCCGGCTGTGCATCAGCCGCTCCCCGTCTTCGGCCAGATTGCGAAACAACTCTTCGGCACCGAAGGCCGCGCGATAGAATTCGACGGCCGCCTGGCCGCCGCGCGAGGGGATGGTCAGATAGGGGATGACACCGCCGGGCGGTACGAGGTTCGGTTCGGCCATGTCACTCTCCTTTGCCGCGCTCACACTAACGCGTGAAATGCGCGCCCGGAACGCCTAACTGTGGTCGTGCATGACCGACCTGTTCGAAGCCTCCGGCATCCATCCTCCTGACGCGCCGCTGGCCGACCGGCTGCGGCCGCGCACCCTGGAAGAGGTCGTGGGCCAGGACCATCTTCTGGGCGAGGGCGGACCGATCCGGCGGATGGTCGAGGCCGGGCGGCTGGGGTCGATGATCCTGTGGGGGCCGCCGGGTACCGGCAAGACCACCATCGCCCGCCTGCTGGCCCAGGCCGCCGGCTATCAGTTCCAGCAGATCAGCGCGGTCTTCTCGGGGGTCGCCGACCTGAAGAAGGCGTTCGAGGCTGCCCGCATGCGCCGCGCGGCCGGCCAGTCGACCTTGCTGTTCGTCGATGAGATCCACCGCTTCAACCGCGCCCAGCAGGACGGCTTCCTGCCGTTCGTGGAGGAGGGGATCGTCACCCTCGTCGGGGCTACCACCGAGAACCCGTCATTCGAGCTGAACGGCGCCCTGCTGTCGCGGTCACAGGTCTATGTGCTGAAGCGGCTGGATGATGCAGCGCTCGATCAACTGTTGATCCGGGCTGAGGCGCAGGAGGGCAAGGCCCTGCCGCTGACGCCGGAAGCCCGCCAGGCCTTGCTGGCGCTGGCCGATGGAGACGGTCGCTACCTGCTGACCATGTCCGAGGTCCTGTTCGACCTGGTCTCAACGGAGCCGCTGGATGTGCAGGCTCTGGCCGGCATCCTGCAGAAGCGAGCGCCCGCTTACGACAAAAGCAGAGAAGAACACTATAACCTCATATCTGCGCTGCATAAATCGGTTCGAGGGTCGGATCCCGACGCCGCCCTCTACTGGCTGGCGCGGATGCTGAACGGTGGCGAGGATCCCCTGTATCTGGCTCGCCGGATCGTGCGGATGGCGGTCGAGGACATCGGTGAGGCGGACCCCCTGTCCCTGCTGGTCGCCAATGCCGCCAAGGATACCTACGACTTCCTCGGTTCCCCGGAGGGCGAACTGGCCCTCGCCCAGGCGGTGGTTCATCTCGCCACCGCGCCCAAATCGGTCGGCGTCTACGAAGCCTTCAAGGCGGCGAAGCGGGCGGCTGTCGAAACCGGCTCGCTCATGCCTCCGGCCCACATCCGCAACGCCCCGACGAAGCTGATGAAGTCGCTGGGCTACGGCCAAGGCTATCAGTACGACCCCGAAACGCCGGAGGGGTTTTCGGGTGCCAACTTCTTCCCCGACGGGATGGAGCGTCGCGTCTTCTACGCCCCGAAAGGCGAGGGGCATGAGGCCAAGGTGAAGGAGCGACTGGAGCGCTGGGCGGCGATGCGAGCGGCACGGAAGGGCGAGGAATGAACCTCAACCAGGTCACCGTCGAGGTCGCCGACATCCCCCGCGCACGGGTCTTCTACCAGCGGCTCGGGCTGGAGCTGATCGTCTCCAGCGACCACTACGCCCGCTTCCTCTGCCCGGTCGGGGCGACCTTCTCGATCCACCTCGCCGGGGCTCCCGCGCCCGGCGGGACGATGGTCTATTTCGAATGCGACGACCTTGACGGACGGGTCGCCGCCCTCAGGGCCGCCGGTGTCGATTTCGACAGTGATCCGGTCGACGAGTGCTGGCTCTGGCGCGAGGCCCGGCTTCGTGACCCCGACGGCAATCGGCTGTGTCTTTATTTCGCCGGCGAAAACCGCGTGAACCCGCCGTGGCGGGTCCCGATCACCTAACGTTGCCGTAACAGCGATTTTGGGTCTAGCCTCCCGGTCATCGATCAACCTTGGGAGGGGACCATGACCGATATGACTGTGAAAACGCCCTGGCACCTTTGGGCGGTGGGAGCCGTCGCCGTGCTGTGGCATGCCTACGGCGGGTATGACTACTCGATGAGCATGACCCAGGGGGCCGCCTATATGGCCACCGCAGGCATGACGCCGGACCAGATCGCCTACTATGAGGCCATGCCGGTCTGGATGACCGCGATCTGGGCCATCGGCGTCTGGGGCGGGGTGCTGGGCTCGCTCCTGCTGCTGCTGCGCAACAAGCTGGCCTTTCCGGTCTTCGCTGCCTCGTTCGGGGCCTTCCTGGTCAGCCTGCTCTACACCTATGGCCTCAGCGACGGCGGCAAGGTGATGGGCTTCATGATGCAGGACGGGGTCAAGGTGGCCTCGCCGATGATCGTGATCATGAACGTCGTGATTGCGGCCGGCTGTGCCTTCTTCACCTGGTACGCCTGGACGATGGCGAAGCGCGGCATCCTGCGCTGAGGGGCTGACGGACGGTCGGTCTTTCGCCTATGCAGGCGCGGTGACCGACCGTACCCCCGTATCCCTGAGCGAAGCCGACATCGCCGCCGTCCGCTCATGGGTGATCCATGAGGACGAGGCCGTGATCGCCTTCAACAAGCCCGCCGGCCTCTCCAGCCAGGGCGGCCGCATCCAGGCGCATACGCTGGACGACCTGCTGTGGGCCTTCGCCCGCTCGAACGGCAAGCGCCCCGATCTGGTGCACCGGCTGGATCGCGACACCTCGGGCGTTATCCTCGCCGCGAAGACCAAGCCCGCGGCCGGCTTCCTCGGCAAGGCGATGCAGGCACGCCGGTTCAAGAAGACCTATCTGGCCCTGCTCTCGGCCGCGCCGGAGCCGAAATCCGGAACCATCGACACGCCGCTGCTGCGTCAGGAGATCGGCCGCGAGAGCTATATGCGCGCCGTCACCGCCGACACCCCCGGTGCCCAGGCCGCGTTGAGCCGGTACCGCACGCTTTCCGCCTCTGATGATGGCGCCCTGGTTGAGCTGGACCCGGCGACGGGCCGGATGCACCAGCTGCGGGTCCACATGTCGTCAATCGGCCGACCGCTGGCGGGCGACGCCCGCTATGGCGGTGCCCTGACCTTCGCCGGACGCGCCGCGCCGCGCCTGATGCTGCACGCTGCGAAGCTGGTCTTCCCCCATCCCGAAGGGGGCTACCGCACGGTGGAAGCCCCTCCGCCGGAGGATTTCGAGGCGCTGAAGGCGGCGGCGGGCCTTTAGGCCGCTGCAGCGGCTCCAGTCTCCAGCAACACACCGCCTCGGATGAAGCCGCTGATCAGCGCCCGCCGCGGGACAGCTGGCGATATTCGACCAGACGTTCCTTGTCGCGCCGCACCTGATCCGACACGGCGTTGTCGACGTCCAGTGAGGCGTAGCGGACCCAGCCGTCGACACCCAGCTTGTCCTGGATCGCCGCTACCGGCGTGCGCCAGCGGAAATAGGACACATAGCTGACGGCCGAGCCGAGCACGGTGGCCAGAACCTGCAAGACACGGAAGCCGACCTCACCGGTCGCGGGAGCCGGTTCCAGGGCGAGTATGACAAGGCCGACAACCAGCACCAGCGGCGTCATGATCCGCTGGGCCCAGCGCATCCAGTAGCGTTCGCGGCGCACGCGCCACAGCTCCATCTGGACGTACTTCTCGAGGTATTCCATCCGCGCACCCAGCCACATGGTCAGCCGGGTCAGATACTGCGCCCGCTGGCCCCAGCCCTTGCCGTCCTGCTGAAACTGGGTCTCGGCCTGGTCCGCCATGGCGCGGGCGCTGGTGAAGAGGTTCTGCAGCTCGCGCGTCCGCTGCACGATCTCGCGCGACAGTTCGTAGGAGTCGTTCTCAAGCTGGAACCGGTACTGGATGAACAGCACGGCCTGCAGGCCCCAATAGATGCCGAAGGCGGCGATCATCGCACCGGCGGCCAATCCCAGCCCCATTGCCGCCGATCCGGTCCAGCTCGTGAACAGGCCTGGCCCGAGGATGGCGAGGGCGGCAAAGGCGGCCAGCGCCCCGGCCTGGCTCACCCGCTTTACAGTGACGTGCGTCACGAGCGCACTGAAGATCCGGCGGCCATAGCCGTGAATGCGGCTGCGGATGTCGGTGTCGACCGGGAACCGCTCCTCGATCTGGCGGCTGAACAGGACGTGGAACCGGTCCGGCTTTCCGTCCGTCTCCCAGAAGGGAAAAATATCGAGCGGCTGGTTGAAATACTCGTCGATATGCGAGCCGACGATCGCCTCGGCCTCGGGCGTGGCGGAGAAATATTCGCTCTCCGAAATGGGACGCAGGATGCCGTCGCCGCCGCGCAGGGCCTCTCGGCCGTGGCTGGGCGTCGGCGAAGGCACGGCCCGGTGGGGGCTGTCCTGGGCACCCGGCGGCGGGGGATTCGGGGCGGCGTGCAGCTGTGCGTCCTCGCCGTGGCCGCCGTGGCCGTCGTCGTGTCCGTGGCTGTGATCGACGTGCGACATGGCGCTTCCGGCGGTCCCTTGAATCGTCAGCCCTGCATTATGACAGATCACGCCGCAGGGCCGTCGGCGTTCCCCTCGGGCGCGAAGCAGCGCCACAAAACCAGATATCGGCGTTAACCACGCCAATGGGCAAGTGAAGTTTCGGTCAGAACGGATATCGTGCCATGGCGGCGGCGCAGCCCAGCAGCGGAATCAGCAGCAGGGCTTCCAGCCCGATCCACGTCCGGGCCCGTTTCAGTTCGGTGGCGGGGGGCGCAAAGGCGGCGTCGCCCGCCGCGGCCTTGCGCCAGCGCAGGAACAGCAGCGTCGGGCCGATCGAAACGAGGCCCAGAACGACGAACAGGCCCAGCTTGCTCCAGAAGAATGGATTGGCCTCATAGAAGGCCCAGCCCTTGCCGCCCCAGACCACTCGGCATAGGCCGATAGCGAAGGCCAGTCCGGCGGCCAGACCATAACCTCCGTCGACTTTCACCAGCCGGGCGGCATCGATGTTTGCATCCTTCAGCAGGATCAACTCCATCGCCAGCAGGGCGACGAGCCCGAAGACGGTGATGTGGTGGACAATGGCCAGTCCGAGATCAAGCAAACGCGCCTCCTTCGTTTTGACGTCGGGTCGAGTATAAGCACCGCATCATGACACGTTTTCTGATCGTTGCAGCCGGGGGGGGCCTCGGCGCCGTCGCCCGCTATGGCGTCGGTGTCTGGGCCCAGCGCCTGTTTCCGACCTCGCAATGGCCATGGGCCACGCTGACCGTCAATGTTGTCGGTGGCCTCCTGATGGGCCTGCTGGCCGGCTGGCTGGCCCTCCGTGGCGGGGTCCAAGGCGAGAGTCTGCGCCTGTTCGCCGCCGTCGGTGTGCTGGGCGGCTTCACCACCTTCTCGGCCTTTTCGCTGGAGGCGGCGCTGATGATCGAGCGCCGTCAATTGGCCATGGCGGGCGTTTACGTCTCCGCCTCGGTGGTCCTGTCGATCGCCGCCCTGTTCATCGGCCTGATGGTCGCCCGCCGCGCCTTCGGAGCCGCCCTTTGACCGACGAACCCATTCAAGAGTCCGAACCCGCCCCCAAGCGCGAGGTGCTGACCATCTATGTCGCCGAGGCCGAGGACGGCATCCGTCTGGATCGGTGGTTCCGCCGGCGCTGGCCGCACCTGTCCAACATCCAGGTGCAGAAGATGGCCCGCAGTGGTCAGATCCGGGTCGACGGTGCCCGTATCAAGCCCGAAGGTCGCCTGACCGCCGGTGCTGCCGTGCGCGTCCCCCCGATCCCCGACGACACTTCGCGTCAGGCCGGGGACATTCACACCCTGTCGGCGCAGGACATCAAATTCGCCAAGTCGTTAGTCCTCTACGAGGACGACATGGTCATCGCCATCAACAAGCCCCACGGCCTCGCCGTACAGGGCGGCACCAAGACCAGCCGCCACGTCGACCGGCTGCTGTCTGCCTGGGGGGAGGGAATGGACCGCCCGCGTCTGGTCCACCGCCTTGACCGCGACACCTCCGGCGTTCTCCTGCTCGGCAAGGGCCCGGAGGCGGCCAAGCGGCTGGCCGGGGCCTTCGCCCGGCGTCAGGCCAGAAAGACCTACTGGGCCATCGTCATCGGCAATCCCAAGCCGTCGGCCGGCCAGATCGACATGCCGCTGAAGAAGACCGGCATCAACGACTTCGAGATGATGCGCCCGGCCGACCGCAAGGATCCGCGCGCCGAACCGGCCGAGACCGCCTTCGCCACCATCAGCCGTGCCGCCCACCGCGCGTCCTGGATGGCCTTGCGCCCCTTCACCGGCCGGACCCACCAGCTGCGCGCCCACATGGCCGGCATCGGCCACCCGATCCTCGGCGACCCCAAATACGGGGACGAGAAGTCGAAGGAGCTCTCGGGCCCGCTGAAGCTGCAGCTCCACGCCCGCAGCATCGAACTGGAGCATCCGCGTGGCGGCATGCTGAAGGTCGAGGCTCCGCTAAGCCCCGAGATGCGCGCCGGCTTCATCCATTTCGGCTTCGAGGAGGCCGAGGGCAATGAGAGCGATCCGTTCGAAGGCGTGAAAAGGCAGCGATAACCGGCTGGTCTCAGACCAGCCCGCCAAAGGCCGTGACGTCGCCGCTGTCGGGGAAGACGACGGAATCCAGCGCAGCCCGATCCAGACCCATGTGGTCGCGCAGCACGCCTTTGAATACGCTGCGGATATCCGCGGTCGGTGCAAGGTCCCGACCTTCGAACAGGGCACCGTCGGACAGCCCGGGCCAGTCACCGACGATACCGCCTGATTTCAGTGCACCGCCGGCGAGGATCAGGGCCGATCCCGTGCCGTGGTCGGTACCGCCAGTGCCGTTGGCCCGCACGGTGCGCCCGAACTCCGTGGCGACGATGATTACCGTGCGCCCCCAGGTCTCGCCCAGTCCGTCGCGAAGGCCGCCGATCACCCGGTCCTGTATCCTCAACTGATTGGCCAGCACTCCCTGCGCTGCGCCCTGACGGGCGTGGGTGTCGTAGCCGTCCAGCGACAGGGTCACGACGTCCGGGCCATCCTCGGCGATCATGAAGCGCGCCACCGCCTCGCCGAGACCTTCGACGTTGTTGCGCCGCAGCTCCAGCCCGTCGGTGGCCATGGCAGCCTCCACCTCGACCTCGAGACCGGCGGTCAGGGCAGGGCCCAGCAGCGGGTCATTGGCATAGAGGTCCATCAGGGCTGACGTCACCCGGTCGTCCGTCCGGGTCGGTCCGCCCGGACTCCAGGATGCGGTCTGGAGCGGGCCTCTCAGGATCAGTGGGGTCTGGGTTCCCACCGCCAGCGCGCGATGGCCTCCCGATACGGAAAGCGCCCGGTTCAGCCAGCCGTCGTCGGCACCGTACAGACGGGTCGAGCCGCTCTCCAGCACATCCTGGGCGTCGAAATGGGACCGCAGCCGTGTCGGTATGGCTACCGCCGGCGCGAACCGGGCCTGTCCGGCCTGGGCCAGACTGTGCAGGCGGGCCATTGCAGGATGAAGGCCGAAATCGCTGTCCAGAGACAGCGCACCATCTGCCTCACCCGGCGGGTTGATCGCCACGCCGCCGCGCTTGATCGCATAATCGCGGTCGCCGTGCGGCACGACCACGGACAGGCCGTCCATGGCGCCGCGTGCGATGATGACCACGAGTTTCGGCCGGTCAGAAACGGCCGCACCCCAGGCCATCCGGCCGTGGGCGGTGACAGCGACACCGGCAGCGCCCGCCAGCCAGAGGCGCCGCGTCAGGGAGAGGGACGTGCTCATCGACGTTGAAACTCCGGCGACATCAACAGGATTGCGACGGCCTCGGCCCGGTCTTCGGCGCGGCGGACGGCGGACCGGGTCTGCTCGGTCAGGCGCAGCCCGAGGGCCGACTCGGCCAGGGCCACAGGGGACTGGTCGCGAACCGCAATCTCGGCGTACCGCTGGGCCCAGGTCAGCCGTTTGATCACGGCGTCCGGTGCGGCCCAGGCAGCGGCCTCTTCGGGCCAGCCTTCCGGCGATGGTGGGGCCCAGGGCGGCTGACCGAGGGCGACAAGGGCCCGCTGCAACTGATCCATCCGCTGGGGAGCCAGGCCGAGGGCGCGATAGCCGGAGATGACGAACTCCTCCGGCCGTTTGAATTTGTGCGGTTCCGCTTCCCACATCTCAGGCGCGTCGATCAGGGCCAGGGCCAGGGAGCCGAGGCGGCGGCCGTCGCGGGTCCAGGCCGCCTCCAGCCGCTCGATCAGGCTGACCGGGGGCGTGTCGGAATGGAAATGCACTGCCAACTGGCGTGCCACGCGCCGGCCTGTCCCCGGGTGTGCCGCCAGATCCGAAAGAATGGCGAGGGTCTGGTCACCGCCGCGCTGCGGGTAGCTGCGCTCCATGATCCGCCGTGTTCCGGGTTCGTGGATCGCCGGAACCCAGGTGAAGCCGTTCGGGCCGTCGATTGCGCCGGTGTAGAGCCGGGGCCGAAGGTTTGGCTGGCGCACCGACCAGCCGGTCAGCGCCCGGGCGAACTCCGTGACGTCCGCCTGACTGTAGCCGGCGTCTGTACCCACGGTGTGAAGCTCCAGAATCTCGCGCGCCAGATTCTCGTTCAGGCCGGCTGCCCGGCGGCGCTGGCCGACCGGGCTGTTCGGGCCAACCGACTGCGCCTGATCCAGATAGAGGAGCATCGCCGGATGGCTCTCAACGGCGACCAGCAATTCGTCGAACCGCCCGAAGGCATGGGCACGGATCGCGTCGCGCTCGAAACTGCCCGCAAGGGGCGCGACGGCGATCTTGCTGATCCCGATGGCGAAATGGTTCCACCAGAACCGTGCCCAGCGCTCGGCGAACCCGTTCGGCGTTGTGGTCGCCAGCTGGAAGGACGCCAGATATTCCCGTCCTGTCTGGGTTCGGAGGTCGCGGGCGGACTGACGTACCGAGGCCGGAATGCCATTGTCCTCAGCCGCCATCGGCGTGGCGGGAGCCATGGTCTCAGCCGCGGGTGGATTTGCAGCCTCCCTGACCTCCTGCGCCTGGCGCCGGTATTCACCGAAGGCCGCCAGCCGATCCTGGACTGACGGAAACTCGCCGGCGGGGCGCGGGACGCGCTGGGGATGCACCTGCTCTCTCAGCCACCCTTTCGCATCGCCGGCGATGGCGTCAATCTCGCCCGGCCGCGCTCCCATACCGAAACGTGTCAGCGCGATCGCGCCTTGCAGTCGGCCCTGATCCTGCGGCATGGACACCTACTTCCCGTTGGCAAGCACTGATGTTCGAACGATGCCCTTCGAACTTTCCGTCGCCGATTTCTGCAATTCCGCCCGGGTTGCGCAAGCAGCAGGTGATAACCGGTTCATGAGACCCCTCGCCGTTTTCGACATCGACGGAACCCTCGTCGACAGCCGGGCCTCGATCCATCGTGCCGCCTGCGAGGCCGCGCGGGATATCGGCTTGCCCGAGCCCGACTATGACCGGGTGCGCCAGATCGTCGGCCTGTCGCTGGAGCATGCGATGGAGGTGCTGGAGCCGGGGCTCGACGCGCCGACTCTGGCACGGTTCGTCGCCGGCTTCCGCGCCAGCTTCAATCGCATGTACCAGGAGGGGCACGAGGAGCCCCTCTATCCCGGCGCCATGGAGACCATCCGCCGCCTGCATCGCGACGGCTGGCGGCTGGCGCTCGCGACCGGGCAGAACCGCCGCGGCGTGGCCCGCAATCTCGCGCGCGAGGGCTGGGCCGACCTGTTCATCTCGTCCCATTGCGCCGAGGACGGTCCGGGCAAGCCCGATCCAGCCATGCTGCATGCCGCCATGGCTGCTTGCGACGCCTGTCCGGCCACCACCCTCATGATCGGTGACACCGCCCACGACATCCAGATGGCGATCAACGCCGGCGTCCTGCCGCTGGGCGTCGCCTGGGGATTTCACACCGTCGAGGAACAGAAGGCCGCCGGGGCCCGCCACGTCGCTCGCTCCTTCGCCGAACTGACCGTGGTGCTGGACGGTTTCGCCGACCTGACCCGCGCTGCCTGAGACCCCTTATGAGCCATATCCCGCCCCTCGATCCCAACGTCGCCGCCCGCAAGGGCTTTCGCGAGTCCGAGGAGCGCCTCAAACGCTTCTGGAAGTCGGTGGATGTCGCGGAAGGGCAGGGTGGTTGGGTTGTAACGCTGGACGGCCGCACGCCGAAGACCCCGGCCCATGCCCCCCTGCGCCTGCCCACCGAGGCTGCCGCGCGGCTGGCGGCTGAGGAATGGGCCGCCCAGGGCGAGTTCATCGACCCCGCGACCATGCCTGCCACCCGTCTGGCCTCGACCGCCATCGACAGGGTCAGCCAGGTTCGCGAGGCCGTGGCCGATGAGATCGCCGCCTTCGCGGGGACGGACCTGCTCTGCTATCTCGCGGAGCATCCAACTTCGCTGGTGGCAGAACAGGCGCGGGCCTGGGGGCCCTGGCGTGACTGGGCCGCACGCACTCATGGCATCAGGCTGGAGGTTGCCGAAGGGATCGTCCACCGACCACAGGATCCGCAGGCGGTGGCGCGGACACGGGCGCTCGCCCTGGCCCTGGACGATTTCGCCCTGACCGGCCTGGCCACGGCCACCCCCTTGCTGGGTTCGGCCGTCCTGGCCCTGGCCCTGCAGCAGGGCGAGATCGGCGGCGAGGCTGCGTTTGAGCTCAGCCGCCTCGACGAGGCCTTCCAGGAGCGCCAGTGGGGCGTCGACGCCGAGGCCGCCGAACGCACCGCAGCCCGCCGCGCGGAGGCCGTCATGCTGGAGCGGTGGTTCCGGGCTCTGGGTTAGCATTCTTCCCCCTTTGGGGAGGGGGACCATGCGAAGCATGGTGGAGCGGCGCTTGCCTCCGCCCCCGGCCATCCTTAAGCCTCGCGCTCAAGGAGACGCCGCATGAAGACCATCCTCGACCAGCTCGAAGCCCGCCGCGCAGGGGCCCGCCTCGGCGGCGGCGAGACCCGCATCGCCAGCCAGCACGCCAAGGGCAAGCTGACCGCACGCGAGCGGATCGACGTCCTGCTGGACGAGGGCTCCTTCGAGGAGACCGACATGTTCGTCGAGCACCGCTCGACCCAGTTCGGCATGGAGGCCCAGCGCATCCCCGGCGACGGCGTGGTGACCGGTAGAGGCACTATCGGTGGCCGACTGGTTTATGTCTTCTCCAAGGATTTCACGGTTTTCGGCGGCTCCCTTTCGGGCGCGCACGCGGCCAAGATCGTCAAGATCCAGACCATGGCCCTGACCAATGGGGCCCCGATCATCGGCCTGTTCGACGCCGGCGGTGCCCGGATCCAGGAAGGGGTCGAGGCCCTCGCCGGCTATGCCGACATCTTCCTGCAGAACACCCTGGCCTCGGGCGTCATCCCCCAGATCAGCGTCATCATGGGCCCCTGCGCCGGTGGCGACGTCTATTCCCCGGCCATCACCGACTTCATCTTCATGGTGAAGGACACGAGCTATATGTATGTGACCGGCCCCGATGTGGTGAAGACGGTCACCAATGAGGTCGTCACCCATGAGGACCTGGGCGGGGCCCGCGTCCATTCGCAAAAGTCCGGCGTCGCCGACGGTGCCTTCGAGAACGATCTGGAGGCCCTCAGTGAGGTCCGCCGCCTGATCGGCTTTTTGCCTTTGTCCAACCGCGAAAAGCCTCCGGTCCGCGACAGCTATGACGACCCCGACCGCGATGAGGCCAGCCTCGACACCCTGGTCCCGGCCAATCCGAACCAGCCCTATGACATCAAGGAGCTGATCCTGAAGACGGTCGACGAGGCCGAATTCTTCGAGATCGGCCCGGACTTCGCGAAGAACATCGTGACCGGCTTCGGTCGTCTCGACGGCCAGACCGTGGGCGTCGTCGCCAACCAGCCCCAGGTGCTGGCCGGAGTGCTGGACATCGATTCCAGCCGCAAGGCCGCGCGGTTCGTGCGTTTCTGCGACGCCTTCGACATCCCGCTGGTGACCTTCGTCGACGTGCCCGGCTTCATGCCCGGCACGCGCCAGGAGTACGGCGGCCTGATCAAACACGGGGCCAAGCTGTTGTTCGCCTATGCCGAGGCCACCGTGCCCAAGCTGACCGTCATCACCCGCAAGGCCTATGGCGGCGCCTATGACGTGATGAGCTCCAAACACCTGCGCGGCGACGTCAACTACGCCTGGCCCAGTGCCGAGATCGCTGTCATGGGCGCCAAGGGCGCGGTCGAGATCATCTTCCGCAAGGAGGCCGGCGACCCCGAGGCGCTGGCGGCGCGCGAGGCCGAGTACAAGGAAAAGTTCGCCAATCCCTTCGTGGCGGCGGGCCTCGGCTATATCGACGACGTGATCATGCCGCATGGCACCCGGCGGAGACTGATCCGGGCGTTAAGGACGCTGAAGAACAAGCAGCAGAGCAATCCGTGGAAGAAACACGATAATATTCCGCTGTAGGGGCCCGTTGACGCGATTGTCCGCCCTGTCCTTGAGCGTTGCGGCCTTGATGTCCGCAGGCTGCATCCAAACAGAGCCGTCCGTCTCATTGCCGCCCGTGGCCGAGGGCGTGGGCGAGGTTCGTGTGGTCGCTCGCGTCGGTCGCTCACAGCCTGCCGGGGGTCGGGTGACCTATGCTCGGTGATTTCGAGCCCCGACGGCAACGTACCTGGCCTGACCTCGGCCTGAGGGCAGGCCCCGGGGCCTCCTAACCCACCAGCTCCGTCCGCTCCTCGGCGGTCAGCATCCGCCATTTGCCCTCGGGCAGATTGTCCAGCTTCAGTGGTCCGATCCGTACACGGATCAAATCAATGACCTCGAGGTCGACCATCTCGCACATCCGCCGGATCTGACGGTTGCGACCCTCGCGCAGGATGAATTTGAGGCGGAAGGATTCCATCCGGCTGACATAGGCGGGCTTGAGCTGGCGGCCGTCCAGCATAAGGCCGTGACGCAGGATCTTGAGCTTCTTCTCGGTGATGTCGCCCGTCACCCGGACCAGATATTCCTTGTCCAGATCGGACTGCGGACCGATCACCGCCTTGGCCACCACCCCGTCCGATGACAGCAGCAGCAGGCCGCGGGAATCCTCGTCCAGTCGTCCGATCGGGGGCAGGGAGACCTCGTCGGCGGGTGTCACGCCGTCTCCGACCCGGTTGTTGTCGGTGACCAGGCGGACCGCGGGCAGTTTGTTCGGCTCCGGCTGGCCCGAGACATAGCCCATCGGCTTGTGCATCACGATGGTCACGCCCTCGGCCAGGGCGGCCGTGGCCCGGTCGTTCAGGGTCAGGGTCTGGCCCGGCTCCAGCTTGCGGCCCGCATCGGCGACCACCTCGCCGTCGACCGAGACCAGGCCGTCGGCGATCAGGGCGTCGGCCTCGCGGCGCGAGCAGACGCCGGTCTGGCCCAGCCATTTGTTGATCCGGACCGGCTCATCGCCGTCATAGGTTCTGGAAAACGCCATGCGGGTCCCTAGCCCCCGGGCGCAGCCGGGTCCAGCCGCCCCGATCAGCCCCCGAGGGCCGCCGCAATGGCCGCGCGCGCGATCTCGTCGTCCTGGGCCGAAGAGGCTCCCGACACGCCGATGGCACCGATGACCCGGCCGCCGACGACGATGGGCACGCCCCCGGCAACGGGGACCATACCGTCCAGGGCCAGAAGCGCCGTCCGCCCGCCGGCCAGCCGCTCCTCCGACACCGAGGTCGCGGTCCGGTAGAGGGCTGCAGACCGTGCCTTGGCCTGGGCCACACCGATCGAGCCATACTGGACGTCGTCCATCCGCGCGAAGGCGACCAGTTGGCCTGAGGGCTCGACGATCGCGAAGGCCATCCGGAATCCGCGCGCCGAGGCGGCCTCGACCGCACGGTCGATCAGGGCCTGCGCCGCCTCCAGCCCGATCGGCGCGCCATAGGGCGGTGCGGGAGCCGGAGCGACGATCGGTGCCGGTGCCGGCGGCGTCTGCCCCCAGGCCGGAGCGGCAACGGCCAGAACAGCCACAGCAAGCAGGAGAGATTTCATGACAGCGCTTTCGATCGGAGATTCAACCAGTCTGCCCGGGATGCCGCCACATCGCCGCCTTAGGCACAAGGGCCCCTCAGGTGCGCCGGAACAGAAACATCAGATTGTTGGCCGGCATTTCGATCCGCCGGGTCAGGGCCAGTCCCCTTGCCCTGGCCACGGCAATGACCGCGTCCCGGTCCCGCAGGCCCCAAGCCGGATCCCGGGCCTTCAGGCTCTCGTCAAAGGCCGCATTGGAGGGGGCCAGCGGCGCGTCGACCTCGCGGTACGGGCCGTAGAGGATCAGCAGTCCGCCGACGGCCAGCCGGCTACCGGCCAGGGTCATCAGCCCCTCGGTCGCGGTCCATGGGCTGATGTGAATCATGTTGATGCAGACCGCGGCCTGCAGCGGTCCTTCCGGCCAGGTCGCCGGGTCGAGCATGTCCAGCGCCTCAGGCGGGCGCAGATTGGGGAGGGCAGCCGGCGCGGCCCAGGCGGCGATGCTGGCCCGGGCTTCGGCGCTCGGGTCGCTGGGCGTCCAGTCCAGGCCGGGCAGGGCGGCCGCAAAGGTCACCGCATGCTCACCCGACCCGGCGGCAATCTCGAGCACGCGCCCGCGGGCCGGCATATGGGCCCTCAGAACCTCGAGAATCGGCCCGGTGTTCCGCGCCACGGCCGGCGAGGCGAGGGCTCCCAGAGGAGCCGCGGTGATCGGGTCCATCGTCTGCATGGTCGACCCGATACCGCGCCAGAGCCCGTGCCGCGACCGGAATTATGCAGGCCCTGCCGCCGGCCCCGCTCGCGAGAGGTTGAAACGTGCATCGGTTGACGTGGCGGCGCCTTAGGTGTCATTCCGCGCCTGAAACATTGCGTGATACCACGCGAGGGAGTGCCACGGCGGCGTCAGATCGCCGGGCGACGATCAGGAGAGTTCCAGTGACCGCATCCGCCATCCCGGGCCAGATTCCTGGCCTGTACCCGGCCCCGACCCGTCATGCCGGCCTCGTGGCCTGGGTCGAAACGATCGCCGCCCTGACCAAACCGGTCCGGGTCCACTGGTGCGATGGTTCGGAGGCCGAGAAGGCCGTCATCGTCGCCGACCTGATCGGCAAGGGCACCCTGCGCGAACTGGACCAGACCAAACGGCCCGGCTGCTACTATGCCGCCTCGGACCCCAAGGACGTGGCCCGCGTCGAGAGCCGTACCTTCATCTGCTCGGCCGACAAGGTCGATGCCGGTCCGACCAACAACTGGTCTGATCCGGTCGAGATGCGCGCCCGCCTGAACGGGCTGTTCGACGGCTGCATGGCCGGCCGTACGATGTACGTGGTGCCCTTCTCAATGGGCCCGCTGGGCTCCGAACTCAGCGCTCTCGGCGTCGAGATCACAGACAGCGGCTATGTCGCCATCTCGATGGGTATCATGACCCGTATGGGTCAGGCGGTGCTGGACCTGATGGGCGAGGACGGCGTCTTCGTGCCGGCCGTCCACACGCTCGGTGCCCCGCTGGCCGAGGGCCAGTCAGACGTGCCCTGGCCCTGCAATGAGGACAAGTGGATCGTCCACTATCCCGAGACCCGGGAAATCTGGTCCTATGGGTCGGGCTACGGCGGCAACGCCCTGCTGGGCAAGAAGTGCTACGCCCTGCGCATCGCCTCGGTCATGGCCCGCGACGAGGGCTGGCTGGCCGAGCACATGCTGATCCTCAAGCTGACCGATCCGGAGGGTCGCGCCAAATACGTGGCCGCCGCCTTCCCGTCGGCCTGCGGCAAGACCAACCTCGCCATGCTCCAGCCGACGATCCCGGGCTGGAAGGCCGAAACCATCGGCGATGACATCGCCTGGATGCGCTTCGGTGATGACGGCCGCCTGTATGCGGTGAACCCTGAGGCCGGCTTCTTCGGCGTCGCTCCGGGCACGAGCCGCAACACCAACGGCAATGCCCTGGCGACCATGGGTTCGAACACCGTCTTCACCAACACGGCCCTGACCGCAGACAACGACGTCTGGTGGGAAGGTCTGTCGAAGGTCGCCCCCGAAGGCATGACCAACTGGAAGGGCGTGCCTCACGACCCGGCCTCGGGCGAGCCTGCGGCCCACGCCAACGCCCGCTTCGCCGCCCCCGCCTCGCAATGCCCGACGATCGCGCCCGAGTGGGAAGATCCGAAGGGCGTGCCGATCGACGCCATTCTGTTCGGCGGCCGCCGCGCCTCGGCCGTGCCGCTGGTGACCGAGGCCTTCGACTGGGAGCATGGTGTGTTCATGGGCTCTTCGGTCGCCTCGGAAGGCACCGCTGCCGCCGAGAACGCCATCGGCACCCTGCGCCGCGATCCCTTCGCCATGCTGCCCTTCTGCGGTTACAACATGGGCGACTATTTCGCTCACTGGCTGTCCATGGGCGGACGCACTGATGCGGCGAAGCTGCCGCGCCTCTACTTCGTCAACTGGTTCCGCAAGAACGAGGAAGGCCATTTCGTCTGGCCCGGCTTCGGCGACAACGCCCGGGTGCTGAAATGGATTGCCGAGCGTCTCGACGGCACCGCTGAGGCTGTCGATACCCCGGTCGGTCGCGTCCCGTCCCGCGAGGCCCTGGACCTGTCCGGGCTCAGCCTGTCCGACGCGGACCTGTCGACCCTGCTGGATGTCGATGCCGAGGTCTGGGCTGAGGAAGCCTCGCTGATCCCTGAGTTCTACGCCCAGTTCGGCGACCGCCTGCCGGCGGCCCTCTGGAACCAGCATGCAGCCCTCACGGCCCGCATCGACGCCGGCCGCGCCGCGGCCATCGCGGCCGAGTAGCGCTTGCATTCAGGCCGCGGGCGGTCGATCAGATCGCCCGTGGCTTCCTCTCCTGATGTGATCGTCATCGGCGCCGGCGTGCTCGGCCTCTGTACCGCGGCCGAACTGGCCGTACGTGGCCACGCCGTGACCGTTATCGACCCTGGCGGTCCGAACGCCTCCTCCATCGCTGCCGGCATGATCGCCCCGGCGCTTGAGAGCTTGCTGGAACAGGTGACCGTTGAACGCGCCGCCCTGCTGAAGAGGGCGCGCGACCTCTGGCCCGGCTTCGCCGAGGCTCACGGACTGGCCCTGTTGCGCGAAGGCGCGGACTGGCGTGGCCCGGACGCCGTTGCCGCCGTCGACCGCATGCGCGATCTAGGTTTCAGCGCGCAGTTGGGCCCGGGCGGACTGACCACCCCTGAGGACTGGCGCATTGAGGTCGCTCCGGCCCTGAAGGCACTGGCACGGACTCCCGGCCTCGCCATGGTGCGCGGGCAGATCGTCCGCCTGACCGGCGATGCCCGTCGCTGGCGGGTTGAAGCGACCGACGGTCGCGTCTGGTTCAGCCCTACGGTGATCATCGCCACCGGTGCCGGAGCGCCTGTCGCAGGCCTGCCGGACTTCACTGCCTCGATTGTCGCGGCGATCACGCCCATCCGTGGGCAGCTGACGGCTGTCGCCACGCCGACCCCGCCTCGCGTCGTCAGGGGTGTCGGTGTCTATGTCGCCCCTTGCGAAGGCGGTGTGGTGATCGGTGCAACCATGGAACCGGGACGGCGCGATCTGGAGCCCGATCCCGACGAGGCAGGCCGTCAGGTCGCTGCCGGTCTGGCCCTGCTGGGTGTGGCGGCCGAGGCCGGCCCGACACGTGTGGGCATCCGCGGCGCGACCGCTGATGGCCTGCCGCTCGCTGGATCGTCGGGTGAGCCGGGCCTGCATCTCGCCCTGGCACCTCGCCGGAACGGCTGGCTGCTTGGACCGCTTGTCGCCCGGGTCACAGCGGACGGAATCGAGGGCAGGCCGCCCTTGGCGGACGCCGCCGCCCTCGATCCGCTCAGGTTCGCCTGATCAGTCTTCCGGTGGTGCGAAGCGCAGGTTGATGTTCACCCGCGATCCCTCCGCCGCGCCGTTGACGGTCCGGGGATTGACCCGGAAGTATCGGGACAGTCCCTGGGCCGCGCGGCCGAAGCCATAGCCGCCCGGCGTCTCGCGCAGGACATTGCAGTCCGTTACCGCCCCGGATGGCAGGACCAGACAGTTCAGCGACGCCGAGCCGGCAACGCCTGATGTC
>VYMF01000105.1_pt1 | contig 21506 bp, 19 predicted proteins | sample 5115271 | NCBI WGS metagenome assembly VYMF01 (sample SAMN12291778, study PRJNA351875) | freshwater metagenome | isolation source: freshwater lake | place: USA: Michigan, Wintergreen Lake | collected 2013-08-08
GGGCTCGAAGGCATAGGGGACGAAGCCGAACCGGCCCGCGTTCCTGACCAACCAACGGTAGGTGGCACCACGGCTCATGTGCAGGCGGCTGGCGGGGGAGGTATTGTCCACGCCGAGGCCTTCGGCCTGGCCCACATAGAGGTCCACCGCCGTGCCTGTGCGGTGGGGCGAACAGACGGCGCGCCGGACGCCGTCGCAGTTGCCGGACGCCGCGCACCGCGCCGCATCGGCCTCGGGGTCCCGGAAGCCGGAGAAGATCTGCAGCAGTTCCGGATCATTTGCGATCTCGGGGACCTCGGCCCGGGCGGCGGCGACCATCCGGCGATAGGCCTCCAGCACGTCGCGGCGCAGCAGCCGGGTCAGACGGTCGGCATGCTCCTCGGACGCCACCAGATAGCCCAGCTGGTAGAGCGGCGGCGGCTCCGGACAGGGTTCCTCACGCACCCGCGACATGATGAAGGGTCGCCGTTCCTGCCAAAGGCCGCGGAAGGTCTGGAAGGTGGCTTGGTCGAAGATGCCCGTCGACGGCAGCTGGTGCGCGGTCTGGAAATCGGCCAGCCGGCGGGCGAAGACCGGCGAACTGGCGGCGCAGCCCGTGCCCAGTTCCTGCTGCATCAGGGGAACATAGGTCTCCCAGCCCCATTCCGCCGAGCCGAACGGGGCCCATTCCAGCGAATGCAGCGAGATCCCGTTGGCCAGGGCGGGGCCGCCCCAATCCTCGATCTGCCGATCACAGACCTCGGCCTGCGCCCGCGCCGGACCGGCGACCAGAACGGTCGCGAGGGCACTGATCAGCAGCAGGAGCAGGCGCATCGGCATCCGGGAAGCTGACCCCAGCTGCGGGTTCGCCGCAAGGCCCTTCACGCCATGGAAGAACAGGGTGTCGACGACGGGTCCCAGGCTCGCGCGACAGGCTCAAAGGCGGCATGGTGCAGGCACGGCCGACTCAGGGCCGGATCGCCGGACGCCCCCATGACCGACGCCACCGCCACAGCCTCCCCTGCCCCCCGCCGGTCGAATGCCGTGCTGGCCGCCTTTTCCGGGCCCTGCCTGCCGCTGGCGGCCTTCGGGGTCGCCCTGCCGGTGACCCTGCCGGAGTTCTACGCCACCTATGTGGGACTGGAGCTGGGTGTGGTCGCCGCCGTCTTCATGGCCGTGCGGCTGATCGATATCGTCTTCGACCCCTTCATCGGCTGGGGCATGGACCGGACGAAGACGAAATGGGGCCGCTACCGGCCGTGGATGGCGATCTCGACGCCGATCCTGATGCTGTCGGCCCTGATGATGTTCGTGCTGGTCCAGCCCGGAGCCGGCGCGGCCTATCTGTTCGGCTGGCTGCTGGTCCTCTATCTCGGCTTCTCGATCGGCACCCTGGGCCAGCTGGGCTGGGCCTCGGTCCTCGCACCCCAGTACGACCAGCGCAGCCGCGTCTATGGCTGGTGGCAGGTGTTCAACATCATCGGCGTGATCCTGATCCTGATCCTGCCGACGGTGGTGGTGAAGACCGGCCTCGGCGACTACGCCGCCGGCGTCCGCATCATGGGCTGGGCCATCATGATCGCCCTGCCCGTCACCATGGGCCTGGCCATGTTCGTCGTGCCCGAGCCGGTCAACGCCGGGGCCGCACCGCACGGCGGGCCGAAGGCCTACCTCGGCCTGTTCGGCAAGAAGACGGTGCGCAAGCTGCTGTTCGCCGACCTGCTGCTGGGCGTGGCACCGGGCATCACGGGCGCGCTGCTGTTCTTCTTCTTCGGACAGATCAAGGGCTACGACCACACCGAAGCCTCGCTGTTCATGCTTTTCTATTTCGTCGCCGGACTGGTCGGGGCGCCGTTCTGGGCCTGGCTGGCGACGCGGATCGGCAAGGACAGGGCCCTGGCTGCCGCCAGCCTGATCTTCGCGGCCTTCTATATCGGCGCGACCCTGGTTCCGGGCGGGAATTTCGCCCTGACCGCTACCGCCATGTTCATCGCCGGACTGCCCTATGCCGCTGGCCTGTTCCTGCTGCGGGCCATGATGGCCGATGCGGGCGACGAGATCCGGCTGGAAACGGGCGTGGACCGCACCGGCCTGATGTTCTCCATCCTCTCGGCCACGACCAAGATCGGCCATGTCGTGGCCCTGATCCCCTATCTGATCCTGCAGTGGGTCGGGTTCCGGGCTATCCCCGGCGTTGAGGGCAACAGCGAGGGCGCGCTGCTGACGCTGCAGATCCTCTTCATCCTCGTGCCCGGCCTGCTGCTGGCGGCGGCGGCCCTGGTGCTGAGGGGCTATCCGCTGACGCCCGCGCGCCACGACGAAATCCGCAAGGCGCTGGAAGAACGCGACGCCGCGGCGACGGAGACGGCTCCGGCATGAGCCCGATCGAACGCCTGATCGGCATCATGGCCCGGCTGCGCGACCCGGTCGGCGGCTGTCCGTGGGACGTGGAGCAGACCTTCGCCACCATCGCCCCCTATACGATCGAGGAGGCCTATGAGGTCGCCGACGCCATCGAGCGTGGCGACATGGACGAGCTCAAGTCCGAGCTCGGCGACCTGCTTTTCCAGACCGTCTTCCACGCCCGCATGGCCGAGGAACAGGGGCTGTTCGTCTTCGACGACGTGGCCAATGCCATCGCCGACAAGCTGGAGCGGCGGCATCCGCATGTCTTCGGCGACGAGGCGGCGAAGCCCGACGGCGCGGCCCAGAAAGCACGCTGGGAAGACATCAAGGCCGCCGAACGCGTGGCCAGGGCCCAGCACGGCGTGCTGGACGACGTCCCCGTCGGCCTGCCCGCCCTCGCCCGCGCCGCCAAACTGACGAAACGCGCCGCCCGCGTCGGCTTCGACTGGCCCTCGACCGACGAGGTGTTCGACAAGCTGCACGAGGAGGTCGCCGAACTCCGCGTCGAGATCGCCGCCGGGGACCTCGACAAGGCCCGCGACGAGGTCGGCGACCTGCTGTTCGTCGTCGCCAATCTGGCACGGAAGCTGGGGGTCGAACCGGAGGACGCCCTGCGCGGGGCGAACGCCAAATTCGTGCGCCGGTTCGGCTTTATTGAGACGGCGCTGGCAAAGGACGGGCGGTCGCCGGAGCAGAGCGATCTGGCCGAGATGGACGGTCTCTGGGACGCGGCGAAGGCGGCGGAACGCAGCAGCGGCTGATACCCCTCCATCTTCCCGCACCGGTTGCAGATCATAGACACGTCAAGAATGCGCACATACCGTCTCCTCCCTGTGGCGAAGCCATGGGGAGGGGGACCATGCGAAGCATGGTGGAGGGGTGACAGCGCTCCTGACAGTCGAGAGGGCTCGCGAGCTTCGCCGGCGCATGACGCCGCCGGAGATGCGGCTATGGGCCTGCCTGCGCGGCAAGCGGCTGGCCGGGCTGAAGTTTCGCCGTCAGCATCCGATCGGCCCCTACATTCTCGACTTCTATTGCACCTCAGCGAAGCTGGCGGTCGAGGTGGATGGACGGGGTCATGAACGTCCGGATCGCATCGCACATGACCGACGGCGGACTGCCTGGCTGCGGGAGCAGAACATCCGGGTTGTCCGGCTCGCGGCGGAGAGTGTGAGGACGGAGCTTGATGGGGTCCTCGACTTCATCGCGCGTCTCGCCCGGGAGCGGTGCGGTTGAAACCCCTCCACCACCCTTCGGGTGGTCCCCCTCCCCATTCGCTTCGCGAACAGGGAGGAGACAGTTAGCCGAACTGCCGTTCGAACCGTCCGAGGGCCGCGGGGTGCAGGCGGACGACCACATGGGTGCAGCCCTCTTCATCCGTCTCGCGCGCTGTGACCCGGCCGTTCTCATACAGCCAGGCCAGGGCCTCGCCCTGGGTGGGCAGCAGGACGAGTTCGGTCTCCGGGTCGTCGTCGATCAGGCCGGCGATGGTGTCGCGCAAGGGTTCGATCCCCTCCCCGGTCCAGGCCGAGACTGCCACCGCCTTGCCGTCGCGGGACAGGCGTTCGGCGAGGCCGAGCACACTCTCGCGGGCGTCATCATCCAGCAGGTCGATCTTGTTCCAGACCTCAAGCACCCGGCGGGTCTTGCCTTCCGGCGTATCGATCTGTTTCAGCACGGCCTCGACGTCCTTGGACTGGGCCTCGCTGTCGGGTGACGCGATATCGCGGACGTGCAGGATCAGGTCGGCCTCGCCCACCTCCTCCAGCGTGGCGCGGAAGCTCTCGACCAGTTCGTGCGGCAGGTCGGAGATGAAGCCCACGGTATCGGCCACGATGGCGGGGCGGCCCTGCGGCAGGCGGATGGTGCGCTGGGTGGTGTCGAGGGTGGCGAACAGCAGGTCCTTGGCCACCACGTCCGAACCGGTCAGCCGGTTGAACAGGGTCGACTTGCCGGCGTTGGTGTAGCCGACCAGGGCGATGGTCGGGAACGGCACCTTCTGGCGCTGCTTCCGGTGCAGGCCGCGTGTGCGACGCACCTCGTCCAGCTCGACCTTCAGCTTCACGATGCGGTCGGCGATCAGGCGGCGGTCGAGTTCGATCTGGGTCTCGCCGGGGCCGCCGGTCGAGCCGGTGCCGCCGCGCTGCCGTTCCAGGTGGGTCCAGGTCCGAACCAGCCGCGACTTCTCATAGTCCAGCCGCGCCAGCTCGACCTGCAGCCGGCCTTCCTTGGTGCGCGCACGGCGGCCGAAGATTTCGAGGATCAGGCCGGTGCGGTCGATGACCTTGCAGTCCCAGGCCTTTTCCAGATTACGCTGCTGCACCGGCGACAGGGCGTCATCGATGACCACGGCCTCGGCCTCGGCCGCGCGAACCAGGGCGGCCAGCTCATCCACCTTGCCCGAGCCGAACAGGGTTGCGGGCGTCACCTTCCGTATACGGACAATCTCTTCACCGCGCACATCGAGATCAAGCGCCCTCGCCAGGCCGACGGCCTCTTCCAGGCGTTCGACGGACTGGCGCGAACTCTCACTCGCGCCGGCGTCGGAGCGGTCGGGATGTATGACGACCGCCCGGATCAGGGGGACGGCGTGGTCGATATGTTTGGCGGTCAGGTCTCGTGCTTTCTCTACGCCGTCATCCCCGGGCTTGCCCCGCGGATCGGATGTTGTGGTGCTGATCGACAGATAGGAAGTCGACGGCCGTTGGGCCATCCCTGACGCACAGCCGCACCGCGTCTGACTCTCGGGTCATGCCCGAGGGTGACGGTCGAAGGGATGGCGCGATCAGTCCTCGTCGGCGTCTGGCTCATACAGCTGCACAGGTGCGGACGGCATGATGGTCGAGATGGCGTGTTTGTAGACCAGCTGCGACTGGCCATCGCGGCGCAGCAGCACACAGAAGTTGTCGAACCAGGTCACGATGCCCTGCAGCTTGACGCCGTTGACGAGGAAGATGGTGAGCGGCGTCTTGGTCTTGCGGACGCTGTTGAGGAAGGTGTCCTGAAGGTTTTTGGATTTGTCTTGCGACATGGCAGGTTCAGCCTGTTCTTGCTTGTTCTCCGGCCGAGGGGGAGCGGCGCGGGGCTGGATCGAATGTCCGGCCCCTCACCTTAGCCATCAGCCGCACAGGCCCGCAACGCCTAGATGGCGTCCCGCCTCGACTGATCGAGATACAGCGCCCTCAGCCGCTTCGTGATCGGCCCCGGCTTGCCGTCGCCGATCTTCACCCCGTCGATCGAAACCGCCGGCATGACGAAGGCCCCGGCGGCGGTGAAGAAGGCCTCCTTCGCCCGCTTGGCCTCATCCACGCTGAACGGCCGCTCGTCCAGTTCGACCCCCTCCTCCTCGATCAGCCCCATCAGGGCGGTCCGGGTGATGCCCTTGAGGATATTGGCCTGGGTGTCGCGCGTGCGCAGCTTGCCGTTCTCGTCGACGATCCAGGCGTTGGTCGATGAGCCTTCGGTGACCAGCCCCATCTCGTCGACCATCCAGGCCTCATAGGCACCGCGCTCGCGGGCCTGTTGCTTGGCCAGGACATTGGCCAGCAAGCCGACCGTCTTGATGTCGCAACGGCCCCACCGGATGTCGGGAACGGTGACGACGGCGACGCCCTTCTTCGCGGTCGCCTCGCTCTTGAAGGCACTGATCGAGCGGGCCGTAACGATGACGCTGGGCGGCGTGCCCTCCGCCGGGAAGGGATGGTCGCGCCGGGCCGTACCGCGCGTGACCTGCAGATAGACGATCCCGTTGCTGACCCGGTTGCGCCGGATCGTCTCCTTGAGGACCCGGGTCAGGGACTCGCGTGTCATCGGGATGTCGATGCGCAGCTCGTTCAGGCTGCGATGCAGCCGCGTCATGTGACCGTCGAAATCCGCCATCCGGCCGTCGAAGATCGACCAGACCTCATAGACCCCGTCCGCGAACTGGAAGCCGCGATCCTCGACATGGATCACCGCCTGGCCGTGCGGCTGGTACTGGCCATTCACATAGGCGACGCGGCTCATTCTTCGACTGCCTCTTCGATATCATCCTCGCCGCCACGCGACGGCGACACACCCAGCGATTTGAGCTTCCGGTGCAGGGCCGACCGCTCCATGCCGATGAAGGCGGCGGTGCGCGAGATATTGCCGCCGAAGCGCATGATCTGCGCCGCCAGATATTCGCGCTCGAACACTTCACGGGCCTCGCGCAGCGGCAGGGCGATGATGCGCTCGCCGCCCAGCGTGCCGGTCGAATTGGCGTTGGTCGCCTCGGACGGCAGCATGTCGGCGCTGATCGGCTCATCGGGATCGCCGGTGGCGAGGATCAGCAGACGCTCGACGTTGTTGCGCAGCTGACGGACGTTGCCGGGCCAGGGGTGGACCTGCAGCACGGCGATGGCGTCGTCGCCCAGCCGCCGTTTGGGCAGACCCTGGGACACCGACAGGGTGTCGATGAAATAGTCGATCAGTTCCTGGATGTCCTCGCGCCGCTCGGACAGGGCGGGCACCCGGATCGGCACGACATTGAGCCGGTGGAACAGGTCCTCGCGAAACCGGCCCTCGGCGATCTCGACCTTGAGGTCGCGCGAGGTCGAGGTGACGACCCGGATATCGACCTGCACGTCCTGCTCGCCCCCGACCCGGCGGAAGCGCTGCTCGACCAGCACGCGCAGGACCCGGCTCTGGCTCTCCCGAGGCATGTCGCCGACGTCATCAAGATAGAGGGTGCCGTTGTGAGCCCGCTCGAACACACCGATCTTGCGCGGCCGGCCGTCATGCCCCTCCTCGCCGAACAGTTCGATATCGAGGCGTTCCGGGGTCATGCCGGCGGCGGCGATGGCGACAAACTCTCCCTTCGACCGGGTGCTGGCCTCGTGGATCTGACGCGCCACCAGTTCCTTGCCCGAGCCGGGCGGGCCCGAAATCAGGACGCGGCTGTTGGCTGGAGCGACCTTGGCGACGGTGCTGCGCAGGGCCTGGGCCGCGGCAGAGCGCCCGATGAAGCCCGTCGGGGCCGCGACCTGGGCCCGCAACCGCCGGTTCTCGCGTTTGAGCGAGGACGCCTCCAGGGCTCGCTGAACCACGACCACCAGCCGGTCGGACTTGAAGGGCTTTTCAATGAAGTCATAGGCCCCGCGCTGCAGCGCCGTGACCGCCGTTTCGATATTGCCGTGGCCCGAGATCATCACCACCGGCAGGTCGGGATCCAGCTCTTTGATCACGTCCAGTAGTTCCAGCCCGTCCAGCCCGCCGCCCTGCATCCAGATGTCCAGCAGCGCCAGCGACGGCCGCCGCGCCCGTATCGCGGCCAGGGCCTCGTCCGAGTTGGCGGCGACGCGCACGGCGTGGCCCTCGTCCTCCAGCAGGCCGGAGACCAGCTCGCGGATGTCGGCCTCGTCGTCGACGACCAGAATGTCGGCTCCCGTGGATCGCATGACGCCTCGCTATTCGGCGGCCGGGACCGAGCGGGACCGGGAGGCTTTCGCCTCCTTCGTCCCGGCGGCGCCGGTCGGTTTCGGTTGGGATTTCAGGGGGAAGATCAGGCAGACGCGTGCACCGGCCAGGGTCTCGGCATCGGCCAGCTTCAGCTCGCCGCCGTGCTCCTCGCAGATGCGTTTGACGATGGCCAGGCCGAGGCCCGTGCCCTTCTCGCGCGTGGTCACATAGGGTTCGGTCAGCCGGTCGCGGTCCTTGGCGGGCAGGCCCATGCCGTCATCCTCGATGACGAAGATCGCGCTCTCGTCCTCGATCAGCAACCGCGCCGAAATGCCCGGCCGGTCACCGTCACCGTCGCGGGGCGCGATGGCCCGACGCGCCGACACGGCCTCCCCGGCGTTCTTCAGGATATTGGTCAGGGCCTGCCCGACCATGGGCCGGTCGGCGTGCAGGACGATATTGGGCAGGGGCTCGATCAGTTCGACACCGACCGCGGCCGCAGCCACCCGCTGGGCGAACACCGCCTCGCGCAGCAGTTCGGCCGGATCGCAGACCGTGAACCGCGGGGCCGGCATGCGGGCGAAGGACGAGAACTCATCGACCATCCGGCCGATGTCGCCGACCTGACGGATGATGGTCTCGGTGCAGCGGTCGAACACCTCGACATCATCGACGACCTGACTGCGGTAGCGGCGCCGCAGTCGCTCGGCCGACAGCTGGATGGGGGTCAGGGGGTTCTTGATCTCATGGGCGATGCGCCGGGCCACGTCACGCCAGGCGGCGTTGCGCTGGGCGGTCACTAACCGAGTGATGTCGTCAAAGGTCAGCACCATCTCGCCGCCGACCCCGCCCTCGATGCGCACGCGCAGGCGCCGGGTCTCACCCTCCAGGGTGACGTCGATCTCTTCCTCGATATGGGCCTCGGCGCGGGCGGCCAGTTCGCTGAGCTCGGGCGAGACCTCGCCCAGCGGTCGGCCGATGATGGCCGGGTCGCGAATGGCCAGAAGCTCGACCGCGCTGTCATTGATGGCCGAGACCCGGCGCCGGCGATCCAGACCGATCACACCGGCCGACACACCGGACAGGACGGTCTCGATGAAGCGGCTGCGGCCCGTGGCCTCCTCGCTGGCGGCCCTCAGCGCGGCCTGCTGCGCCTCAAGATCGCCGGTCATGCGGTTGAAGGCGGCGGACAGGGTCTTGATCTCGCCCGGCCCGTCCTTGTCGTCGACGCGCGCGCTCAGGTCGCCACCGGCAACCTTGTCGGCCGCCTCGACCAGCCGGCCGATTGGCCCGGAGATGGCACTGGCCGCCCCCATGCCCAGCCAGACGGCCCCGACCAGCACCAGCAGCGCCGTCTCGAAATAGCCGAGTGCGAAGGCGGCCTGAATGCGGGCGCGACTCTCCTCAGCCTCGCGGAAGGCAACGATGGATTCCTCGCCGTTTCGCATCTGGGCGATGAGGCCGGGCTGCATCGGGCGCACCAGATAAAGATAAGCTTCGCCATAGCCTGAAAGGGGATACAGCGTCCGAATCGCATCGGGATTCTCGGTGATGCTGATGGGTGCCGTTTCCCCACGGGCGGCCATCTCCAGATCCTGCCGCGAGGGTGCGAGGTAAGGCGGTGCGTCGGCAAGTTCGCCTCGCGCCAGCACCTGGCCCTCGCCATCGACAATGTAGAGCGCCGGATAACCAAACAGGTCAGCCACCTGGGCCAGAAGTTCAGAGAACTGGATGGGATAGGCGAAGCGAGCGCGCGCTTCTGGTGCGGACAATTCGTTGGCGATTGTGGTGAGATCAGATTCGACTTCGATACTGACGTCCCGGACATAGGCCCTGCCAATTTCGGCGCTGTTCTCGACCGCCGCGCGCACATTCGCGCTGAACCACTGATCCACACCGCGATTGACCAGCACCCCGAACACCAGCGCGATCAGCACCGCCGGGATCAGGGCCACCATCGAAAACAGGGTGACGAAGCGCAGGTGCAGGCGCGCGCCCGCATCCGTCCGGCGGCGGAACAGCATCAGGGCGCGGCGGCCGACCACGGCGGCCAGTCCGCCGATCAGCAGCAGATTGACCGCGAGGATAGCCAGAACGGCCTGACTGGCGGCCGCACGCGCGCCCTCACCGCTCGCGCCCGGTGACACGGCCACCAGCCAGATGGCGGCGGCAGTGACCAGAAAAGCGACGGCATAGGCGAGCAGGAAACTGTTGCGACGACGTTCTTCCGACCAGCCGGCAAACCAGCGAACCGCGCCGCGTCGATCAGCGGGCGGAGCAGGCTCAGAGTCAGCGGCGGGTGTATCCGTCATGCCACGGCAGCATCACCCAGCTGTGGCGAAATATCAACACCAAGGTTGCCGGAATGCGTCACCTCGACCCACAGCGCGGTGAGCGCCTGTTCGACCGCCCCAGGCGTATCCAGCCGGCAAAGCTGCCCCTTGGCCGCGCGCCGCTCCAGCGGATCTGCGGGCCAGGGAGCCTGTTCGACATACCAGCCGAGGTGTTTGCGGAACATCTTCAGCCCAAGTGGCAGGCCATAGAAGGCGACCGAGGCGCGCAGGTGCTCAATGACGATGGCCAGCCGCTCCTCCCGGTCGGGTTCCAGCAGCACGGTGCCGTCGGCCAGGGCCCGCTCCATATGGGCCGCCAGCCATGGCCGGCCATAGACACCGCGGCCCAGCATCAGGGCGTCGGCCCCCGACTGCCGCAGCGCCTCGCGCGCGTCGTCGGCGGTCAGGATGTCGCCGTTGACGATCACCGGAATGCCCACCGCCGCCTTCACCTCACCGACCGCCGTCCAGTCCGCAACGCCGGTGTAGAATTGCTGCCGCGTACGCCCGTGGACCGTCACGGCGCGGATGCCGAGTTCCTCGGCCCGTCTGGCCAGCAGCGGGGCGTTGCGGTGCGCGTCGTCCCAGCCCAGCCGCATCTTGACCGTCACCGGCCGCGAGGTCGCCTCGACCGCGGCCTGCATCAGCCGGCAGGCAAGTTCGGGTGTGCGCATCAAAGCCGAACCGCAGGCCGAACCCGTGACCTCCTTGGCCGGGCAGCCGAAATTCAGGTCCACGATGTCGGCACCGGCCTGTTCGGCCATGCGCGCGCCCTCGGCCATGGCGTCGGGGTCGCGCCCGACCAGCTGGATCACCGTCAGGGGCAGGCCCTCGCCCACGGCCGCACGCCGCACGACATCCGGCCGGGCGCGAGCCAGTTCAGCGGCGGCCACCATCTCGGTCGCCACATAGGCGGCACCCAGCCGTGAGGCGAGCCGCCGGAACGGCAGGTCCGTGATCCCGGTCATGGGCGCGGTCAGCACCCGGCCGGGCACCCACACGTCGCCAATCTGAAGGCCGCTTTGCATCGGCGGGCAGATAGGGCCTTTCCGTCGGCGGGTCCAATCACGCCGGGCCCTGGAACACGGCCATCGCCGCCCGAACCGCGAGAACCACCAGCACGCCGCTGGCGACCATGAAAACGGCGAACCGCAACAGGATCACATTGACCAGCGCCTGGATCAGACTGTGCACCATACGCAGGGCGACATAGGCCCAGGCCAGCCCGAGATTCAGCCCGTCGCCCTGCCCAAGCAACGCCAGGGTCAGGGAGGTGGCATAGAACAGCGTCGGCTGCTCCATCAGATGGTTGTAGTTGTCCGCCTTCCAGCGAACGCGCGGCGGCAGTCCCCCCATCATGACGTCCCGTGGCAGGGTCGGATCCAGCCGGGTTCTTGCCGTCAACATCGCCGGAATACGGGTGGCATACAGCCAGCCCCACATCACCATGGACCAGAGCACCAGGGTGATCACCGGCTGCAGAATGGCCTGAGACATTGCGCGTCCTCCTTCTGTGAAGGCTGGCCCGACCGCAGTCCGTTGTCAAACAGGATGGACCTGATGCGCAGCCCCCTCGTCAGGGACGCAAGGCATCGGTAGAAGCGGGCCATGAGCTTCTCCGCCATCATTGTCGCCGCCGGGACCGGCTCCCGCGCGGGCGAACCCAAACAGTGGCGCAGGCTCGCCGGGCGGCCCGTGCTGCGGTGGTCCGCCGAGGCCCTGCTGGCCGCCGGGGCATCCGAAGTCGCCGTCGTGATCGCGCCCGACGCCGGCCCTCTGGCGGCTGAGGCGCTCGCAGGGCTGGATCGATGGTTCACCGTGACGGGCGGCGCCAGCCGGGCCGCTTCGGTCCAGGCCGGGCTTGAGGCCCTGTCGGCGACGGCCGATCGCCGGGTCCTGATCCATGATGCCGCCCGCCCCCTTCTGGATGCGGCGACGATCGGCCGGGTGCTGGACGCCCTCGACCGGCATGAGGCCGCCCTGCCCGTTCTGCCGGTCGCAGACAGCCTGCGACGCGGCAGCGACGACCTTCTGGGCCCCTCCGTTGACCGGGATGGACTCTGGCGGGCCCAGACCCCGCAAGGGTTCCGGCTCGGTGCCATCCGCGCCGCCTATGCCGCCTGGAGCGAACCTTCCCCGCCGACCGACGACGTCGAGGTCGCCCGCGCCGCCGGGTGCGCCGTCGCCATGGTGGCCGGCGATGCACGACTGATGAAACTGACCTTCCCCGAGGATTTCGCCATGGCCGAAGCGCTGATTCCCCGACAGATCCGCGTGGGTCAGGGGTTCGACGCCCACCGCTGGGGCCCCGGATCCTCGGTCTGGCTGTGCGGCGTCGAGATACCGCACGACCAGACCCTGATCGGCCATTCCGATGCCGACGCCGGGCTGCACGCCCTGACCGATGCCATTCTCGGGGCCATGGGCGACGGCGACATCGGGGATCATTTTCCGCCCACCGACCCGCAGTGGAAGGGGGCATCCTCGGACCTTTTCCTGATCCATGCGGTCGAACGACTGACCGCACGTGGCGGTCGTCTGGTCAATGTTGACGTCACCCTGATCTGCGAGCGCCCGAAGGTGAAGCCGCACCGTCAGGCCATGCGCGAGCGGCTGGCCGAACTGCTGTCGCTTCCGCTCGATGCGGTCAGCGTCAAGGCGACCACGACCGAGGCCATGGGCTTCACCGGCCGCGGCGAAGGCCTGGCCGCCCAGGCCCTCGCGACGATCGAGCTTACTGGTTCCTGAGCGCCTGAAGCTCGGGCGTATCGAACATGCTGCGCTGGAGCGAACCGAACAGATTGACGTAGTCGTCCGTCCAGGGGCGCACGCTTGTCCGGGCAGGCGTGATCCAGCGATCGTCGGCCATGAAATCAGCGAGGCCCTCAGCCGTCGGCGACAGGATCAGGGCCTCGGTCGAGGCCTCGGCCATCTCCGGCGTATCATCTGCCTCATAGTAGAGCTGGTGCAGGCTGGGCTTGCCGAGCGCCTGCGCTGCCGCGATGGCGGGCAGGGTGATGTCGAGGTTGCGGTTCGACAGGTGCAGCAGGACGACGCCGTTCGGTTTCAGCAGTTTGAGATAGCCACCAATGGCCTCCGCCGTCAGCAGATGCGTCGGCACGGCATCCGAGGAAAAGGCGTCGATGATCAGCAGGTCATAGGATCCCGGCGTCTCCTTCGCGAGCGTCAGGCGCGCGTCCCCCAGAACGGTATTGATCGGCCCCGAAGCGCAGTCGGAAATGTAGCTGAACCACTGCGGATCGCGCGACAGCCGGTCCACCATCGGGTCGATCTCGAAGAAGGTCATGGTGTCTTCGGTACGCTTGTAGGTCGCCATGGCACCCGAACCCTGACCGACCACGCCGATCCTCGCCGGCCCCCGCTGTCCGACCATGGTGGCGGCCTGCCCGATCGGAGTGGCGGCGGCATAGTAGAGGGTCGGAACACAGTCGAAGCGGCCGTCGCGGGCCTGGGCGCCATGCAGGGTGGTCCCGTGCATCAGCACATGGACGTCGCCCCCCAGCCGCGGATCGGGTGAGTTGGCCACACGCATCACGCCGAAGAAGCTGCGCTCGGAGTAGCTCCAGTCATAGCCGCGCGCGATCCACTGGGCCGAGAGGGTGATCATCAGCAGTATGGCGGTGAAGATCAGCGCGCGATCGCGCATCAGGAAGGCGCAGATGGCGGCCGGCATCAGCAGGATCATGGTGAGCTGATCCATGCCGAAGGGGAAGTTGGCGTAGAACCAGCCCCGGGCACCATCATTGGCGTTCAGCCAGATCGACAGCAACACCGGCGAGGCGGCGACGACGGTGGCGGCGATCAGGGTGCCGGTCTGGGTTCCCGTCAGCGGCCCCCTGCCCCACGGCCGCGCCAGCCCGACGAGCACCAGCACCAGCGGATACTCCCACACCATGTTGAAGATCACCGGTGCCAACAGGGCCGTAAAGGCACCGCCGACAACGCCACCCAGCGACATGAGCAGATAGAATTCCGTCAGCCGGTCCGACGGCGGCCGCCTGGCGGCCAGCAGCTGGTGGCACATCAGGGCGGCGAAGAAGAAGGCGATCAGGTGCAGGCCGAAGGCCAGCGACCAGTTGGCCGACCGGAAGGCCACGATCAGGACCACGATCGCGCCCGTGGCACCCTGGATGATCAGGGTAATATTCAGCGGGATCCAGGGCCGGTTCTGGAAGGCGATGACAAAGGTCAGCAGATACAGGGCCAGCGGCAGGACCCAGAGGAAGGGCGCAGAGGCGACATCGGTCGAAAGGTGGGAGGTTACTCCCAGCATCAGGCTGGACGGCGCGGCCGCCAGCAGGACGAGGATGCCCTTCTCACGCCAGGAGAGCGGCGCGCTGGCTTCGAGTTGCGCAGGCTCGGACGTCTGGTCCAGGCGTCGACGCCAGACGGTAAAGGCGAGCGCGACGACCAGCAGGACGAAGATCAAATAGCCGCCGCTCCAGCCGAACCAGCCGCGCTGGCCGGACAGGGTCGCCAGCGGCTCGATCAGGATCGGATAGGACAACAGGGCCAGGAAGCTGCCGAGATTGGACGCCGCATACAGAACATAGGGGTTCTGGCCGTCGGCATGGCCGGCGCGCACCCGAGCGTACCAAGCCTGAAGTAGGGGTGCCGTCGCCGACAGAACCGCGAAGGGCGCGCCGACCGACAGGGTCAGGGTGGCGAGCAGCCACATGATCGGGGCTGCCGGATCCGGATCGCCCAGCAGGCCGTTGACACTGAGCGGCAGGAACAGGGCGGCGACCAGCAACAGGCCCAGATGGATGCCGACCTGGGTCTTGATCGACCCGACCTTCTGCAACAGGTGGGCATAGCCGTATCCGGCCAGCAGGGCCGTCTGGAAGAAGACCATGGCGGTGTTCCAGACCGCCGGTGACCCGCCGAGCATGGGCAGGACCAGTTTGGTCACCATCGGCTGGACCACGAACACCAGGGCCGCCGAGGTGAAGATGGCGACGGCAAACAGGATGGGTGTCAGGCGATCGGGCGTGCCCGCAGCCAAGCCCGCGTCGACGCTCGAGTCCCCGGTGGTATCGCTCATGCCCGCCCCGTATGCTGGCGCCGTCTTCGGACGCATCCTGACACCCTGAACCGACTCGCCGCCCTTCCGGAAGACCTCGAACGCATGTTCCCCGACGACATCCAGCTCCTTGCCCGACAGGTGATCGAAACCGCTGCTGCGCGGGGCCTGACCCTCGCCACCGCCGAGAGCTGCACCGGGGGGCTGGTCGCTGCAGCCCTGACGGCAGTCGCCGGCTCCTCGGCCGTCGTCGACCGTGGCTTCGTCACCTACAGCAATGCCGCCAAGTCCGAGCTGCTGGGCGTGCCGGCAGATCTGATCGAGACCGTCGGGGCCGTGTCGGAAGCCGTAGCCCGGGCCATGGCGGACGGGGCGGCAAGACAAGCCCGGGCCGGGCTCTCGGTCTCGGTGACGGGCGTGGCCGGGCCGGGCGGCGGCTCGGCCGACAAGCCGGTGGGCCTGGTCCATTTCGGCGCGGTCGGCCCGGCCGGCGCTGTCCATGTCGAACACCGCTTCGGGAATCTCGGACGCGAGGAGGTCCGCCTGGCCAGTGTCCGCGTGGCCCTGCAGCTGTTGCTGGACCGGATCGCTACATGATCGTCGACGCCCGCGGCCATCGCTGCCCGACCCCCAGTCTGAAACTTCAGAAGGCGATGCGGGAGACCGTCGCCGGCGGGCAGCTTACCCTTCTGGCCACGGATCCGATGGCCCGGATTGACGTACCCCATCTGATGGCCGGGCTGGGCGGGCAGATCGTCTCGATCGACGAGACGGACGGGGTGCTGACTATTGTGGTCGCGACGCCCGCCGCTCCGACAGATTGACCACCGAATCCGGCAGGGGTTCGTCCGGTTCGATCCCGGGCGCTCCCATGGAACGGGCGGCAATCTCCATCTCGGTGGCGAACGCGCCGCCGTAGAAGATGGCGTTGACGTTCCAGGACAGCCAGATCAGCAAAACCACGACCGCACCGACCGAGCCGTAGGTCGCACCCAATGGCGCGATCTGCTCGACATAGATGGCGCAGAGCCAGGATGAGACCGTCGAAAGGACCGTCGCCACCACACCCCCCGCGATCGCCGGGGCCCAGGCCACAGGCGTCCTGTGGGACATGGCATAGCGGTAGAGCATGGTCAGGCCGATCGCGAGCCCGAGCGCGGGCCACAGCCCATCCAGCGGCAGACCGCCACTGTCCGCCACCGCGCCCTCCGGTCCTGCATGCTCCAGCAGTCGCGACGTCACCACCGCTCCGGAGACCACGGTGAACAGCAGGAAGGCGGCGAGGGCGACGAAGAAGGCCAGAAGATTGAATTTGAAGAAGCCGTGCGGCTCCTTTTCGTCGTGGATCAGGTTCAGTCCGGCGAGCAGGGCCTTGAACCCACGGTGTGCTGCATAGCCACCGATGACCAGGGCGAAGAAGCTCTGTGCCGAGACGGTCCGCGCCGAGGCGTTGGCCAGCCGCTCGATCTCAAGCCGGAAAATGGCGCGTGCAGCCGTCGGCATCACATCGGCGAGAGCGGCCGCCTGTTCACTGACCTGGGTGATGGACAGCACGGCCTTGTAGAAGCCAATCAGGATGGCGATGGCCGGGAACACCGCCAGCAAGGCAAAGAAGGACACACCGCCCGTGTAGAGCATCACGTCGCGGCCCCAGCTGCGCGTGAACGCCTTCACCGACAGGCGCCCCCAAAGCTTGGGCATGGCCCAACGGGCCGCTGCGTCCATGTCCGATTTCGCCTGCAATCCTGTCCCCGCAAACCGCAAGCGCTCACTACTACCCCAATTCGGTCGGTGGGAAAGCGGCGGTGGAAAGCAGCGCACAAACCGTTGCCTACAGGCGCCGGCCCTCGCTATGGTCCGTCTCGACTGAGATCGCACCCGTGGCCGGGCGCGGCTGGAGATTTCGCCCTTGGGTTCCGATCCGCGCATACTGGTCGTCGCCCCTGATGACGGCCTGATCGGCCCGTTGTGTCAGGGCCTGGACGCCCTCGGCTGGCGCACCGTCACAGCCCGATCAATGGCCTCTGCCATCCAGGTCCTGATCGACTGGCCGCTGGAAACCGTGATTCTCGACGCGGGCCTGCCCGATGCCGTCGAGGGCATCGCCGCCCTGCGCCAGACCGTGACCCCGCGTCGCCTGCCGATTCTCGCCATCGGGGCCGCCGCTGCGACCTGGGAGCCGGGTCTCGCCGACATCGTCATGTCCAGTCCACCGCATGCGGCCCAGGCGGCCCTGCGTCTGGAAAATCTGGTCCGGTCGGCCATCGCCGAGGAAGAGGTGTCCCTGCGCGAGGCGACCTTTGCCGCGCGTGGCCAGCCACTGCCCATCGCTGATCAGGATAGTTCGCCGCTGCGGGTGTTGGCCGCCGGCAAGCCGGACCGCCATTTCCTCGCCCTGTCCAACGCCCTGGCCGAGCGCGGCTGTGAAGTCGTGGCCGCCCCGACGCCCTACACCGCCTTCGACTATCTGCATGAACGGCCGTTCGATGCGGTGGTCCTTTGGGGGGCCGAGGACCATACCCCGGCCCTGTCGATCGCCTCGGGCATGAAGCGGAACACCCGCCTCTATCACATCCCGGCGGTGCTCTATCTGCGCGGCGCGGGCGAGATCAATCTGTCCGAGCTCTACAACCGTGGCTTTGCCGACGTTGCCGCCGCCGACACGCCCGAGGATGAGACCGCCGAGCGGATCACCGCCCTGGCCCAGGCCCACCGTCGCCACATCGCCATCCGCAAGGCGCTGGAAAGCGCGCGGGGTTCCGGCCTGACCGACCCGACGACCGGCCTGTTCACCCCCGAACTGTTTGCCAGCCATCTGGCGCGCATCGCCGAGGGGGCGCGCATGCGTCGCCGCCCGCTGTCGGTCGCGGTTCTGCGGGTGTCAGAGACCGAAGCAGTGGTCGAGGCCCGCAAGGGCGGCTGGCTGGACCGCGCCCTGCCCCAGATCGGAGCCATGGTCTCGCGCCTGATCCGGACCGAGGACACCGCTGCCCGGCTCTCGCCCGATGTCTTCGCCCTCGCCCTGCCGGCCACCCAAGGCCCGGCCGCACGCGTCGCCGCCGACCGGATCGCCGCCGTCATCGGCTGCACCGCCTTCGACGCCGGGCCGGATCGCTCACCCTTTGTGGTCGAGTTCGAGGTCGGGGTGGCCGAGGTCACCACGGGGGAATCCCCGGCGGCCGTCCTCGAACGCGCCTCAAGGGATGTCCGCGCCTCCGCCTGACCGTCATTTGACAAATTATTTTGTCTAATACAGCTTGCCGGCATGAAGACCCGGCCTTCCGCCCTGCTCGATGATCTGGACACCGCCCTGCTGGCGCTGGCCCCGGTGCGCCGCCGTATCCTGACCGCCCTGACGGAACCCGCCTCGGCCGCCGGCCTGTCGGAGCGACTGGGCCTGCCGCGCCAGAACATCGGCTATCACCTGAATGCGCTCGAGGCCGCAGGCCTCGTCCAGTTTGCCGGCGAACGGCGCAAGCGGGGCTTCACCGAACGCCTGTTCGTTGCGGCCCAGAACCATGTCTTTGATCCCGCGATGATGCAGGCCCCGCCCGACCCGGACGCGGTCGAGGCCCAGGACCGTCATGCCGCCGACCACCTGATCGCGACTGCTTCAACCCTTGTCCGCGACGTCGCTCGCATGCGCCAGGCCGCCGAAGCCGAGGGCGCACGCCTGCTGACCCTTACGGTCGAGGCCGATGTGACCTTCGCCACGCCGGCGGATTTCGACACCTTCACCGAAGACGTCAGTGCCGCCGTCGCCGCCATCGCCCGCCGGTATGCATCACCGGCCGGACGGCGCTATCGCCTCACCGCCGTCGCCCATCCCGCCGTAACCAAGCCCAATCCAGCCAGGAACTGACCACCATGACCGACGCTGACAAGCCCATGGAAGACCACGTCCTCGTTGAGGTCACAGTCCCCGCCCCTGCCGACGCGGTCTGGGCGGCCCTGCGCGATCCGGAGAAGATCAAGGACTGGTTCGGCTGGGACACAGATGGGCTGAAGGACGAGATCGACTTCATCTTCGTCACCCATGCCGAGGCCGATGATGCCAGGCGGGTGGTGACCTTCGTCGGCGTCAATGACCGCTATGAGGTCGAGGCACGGGGCGAGACCAGCCTCGTCCGGGTGGTGCGTTCGGCCCCCGCCGGCGAGTGGTCTGACGTCTTCGACGGCATGATCGAGGGCTGGATCTCCTTCACCTGGCAACTGGCCTTCGCCTTCGCCCGCCATCCCGGCCAGGCCCGCCGGACGATCTTCTTCTCGGGCCCGCCACGTGAAGACCGGCCGGCCCGCTCGCTGCTGGGCCTCGACGCCGCCCCGGCACCGGGCGAGCCCTGGTCGATGCCCCTGGGGCCGGACGCTGATGGCTCCGGCCAGGTCTGGTTCCTCGCGCGTCACCAGACGGGCGTCACCGTCGACGCCTGGGGCGACGGCCTGCTGGTGGTGGTGGATCAGCCGCCGACCGGGAAGCAACCGCGCGGCACTACCATGATGACCCTGACCACCTACGGCTTCAATGACGCGGCCCTCGCCGATCTGCACGCCCGCTGGCAGGGCTGGTGGGACGCGCGGTTCGAGACCGCGGCACCGGGCTGCGACTGAGAAAACCGGCCCCGGGCCCGCTGGATCGTCCGACCGCGTTCGGCGCAAGCGGAACCAACAGGTGCCCGACCGGTTGCCGTTTCAGCGCCAGGGCTTCCCGCTGGCGACGCCTGTTTTCACGCCGTGATTTCCACGGTCGCGAACGCCGGCAGGGCAGGAACGGGCGTGGCATGAACCGACGACACATCATCCTCGGCGGCGCGGCACTGGCCAACCTTGGTGCCGGGGCGGCATGGCTGACGACCGCACGCATGGGCTCGGCCGCGGACTATGCCGCTGCGACCCGGGTCACCCGGGCGGCGCTGCCGGTCTCGGCCGATCTCCGCGCACTGATCAGATATGCCACCCTGGCCCCGAACGGCCACAACACCCAACCGTGGCGGTTCGCGATTGCGCCGGGCTCGATCACGATCCGACCGGATTTCACCAGACGGACACCCGTGGTCGATCCCGACGACCATCACCTGTTCGTCAGCCTCGGCTGCGCCGCAGAGAATCTGGCACTGGCCGCCGCCGCGCGGGGGCTCGGCGGAACCCCGATGTTCGACGGCCGGGGGGCTGGCTCGATCACCTTCGCGCACAGCCCGTCGGCGCGGCAGGACTCTCCCCTCTGCGATGCGATTCCGGTGCGCCAGTCGACACGTTCCGACTACGATGGGCGGGCGGTCAGTCCGGGTGCCCTGAGAACACTTGCGGCGGCCGGGGCCAGCCCGGACGTCGATCTCGTGCTGATTACCGACCGGCCGATGATGGACCGTGTTCGCGACCTCGTGGTCACGGGCAACAGCGCCCAGATGGCCGACGCCGCCTTCATCCGGGAACTGAAATCCTGGCTGCGCTTCAATCCGCGTCAGGCGCTACAGTCCGGTGACGGCCTCTACAGCGCGACCACCGGCAATCCGCCACTGCCGGACTGGCTCGGCCCGGTCGCCTTCGACCGGCTGGCGACGACCGGGTCGGAAAATGACAAATACGCCCGCCAGATCCACTCCTCCGCCGGGATCGCCGTCTTCTCCGGCGCACGGGCTGACAAGGAACACTGGGTGGCCGTAGGCCGGACCTGCCAGCGCTTCGCGCTTCAGGCCACCGCGCTCGGACTGAAACACGCCTTCATCAACCAGCCGGTCGAGGTTCCGGCCCTTCAGCCGGAACTGGCCCGATTGCTCGGAATGCCCGGCCGCCGACCCGATGTGGTGATACGGTTCGGATTCGGGCCCCTGATGCCTTACGCGCCGCGTCGGCCGGTGATCGATGTGATTGACGCATGAGGATCGATGGCCCCTCAGGAAAGCGCCTGCCCGGCGCCGTTCACGACCTCGCAATCCGGCTCGGCGTCCAAACGGGACTGGGGCCGTCCGGCGTCACCCTGACGCAAACAGGCCGGATGAAGTCGAATGTGCGCTCGAGGGCCTGGATGGCGTTCACCGCATCGCAGACCCTCTCGACGCAGACCTGTGAGTTCGACTGGCGGGCGCGGGCCGGCCCCCTCGGCCTGATCTCGGGGCGGGACGCCTTGCTCAAGGGCGAAGGGCGGTTCGACATCATGGCGCTGGGCGTCATCCCGGTCGCCCGTGCTGCCCATACGGCGGCCCTGGTCAGGGGCGAACTGATCCGCTACCTCGCCGAGATCGCCTGGGCCCCACAGGCAATCCTGCACAATCCAGCCCTGCGCTGGGAGGTAATCGATGCCGACACCCTGTCAGTCGGAGCGGGCAGTG
>VYMF01000084.1_pt3 | contig 21332 bp, 23 predicted proteins | sample 5115271 | NCBI WGS metagenome assembly VYMF01 (sample SAMN12291778, study PRJNA351875) | freshwater metagenome | isolation source: freshwater lake | place: USA: Michigan, Wintergreen Lake | collected 2013-08-08
CCCTGCCCCTGCCCCTGCCCCTGCCCCGCCCGCGCGAAATGTCCCGCCCGCGCGAAATGTCGCGTGCGTTTCCACGCGGCTGGCCGTAACGTATCCTGTCCCCTGCTGCCCCGGATCGTTCCCGACCTTTCGCCTGCGGAGCCTGCCATGACCACGCGCGCCTTCAACCCGCTCTCCCGCCGTCAGTGGCTCAAGTCTTCCGGCCTCGTGGCGGGTGGCGCGATTGCCACGCAGTCGCTGTCGCCGGCGTTGCTCCCCGCGCTCGAGGCCCCCGCCGCACCGGCCGTCGTCAACGGACAGACGACGCTCGAGGGGTTCCTCGCGCTCGAGCGTGAAATCGAAGCGATGCGTCGCGCTGACGGCCCCATTCGTCTGGCGTCGAACGAAAACCCGTACGGCATGGCGCCATCGGCGAAGCAGGCCATCAACGACATGTGGAAGGAGCACGCCTGGTATGGGGCGGCGGCCGTGCCCGCGCTACGCACGATCTACGCGAAGCAGATGGGCGTGCCCGAAGACTATGTGCTCGTCACCGCCGGCTCGGGCGATGTGCTCTCCATCGTGGCGCTCGCCTACGCCATGCAGGGCGGCGAAGTGCTCACGCCGTGGCCCACGTACGAAGGACTGCCGCGCTACGCGGAGGCCCTCGGCGCGCGCGTCCACAAGGTGGCGCTCGACGGCGATCTCGCGCATGACCTTGAAGCGATGGAGCGCCGGCACGTGCAGTCGGTCGATCTCGTGTTCGTGTGCAATCCGAACAACCCCACCGGGACGCTCACCGATTCGGCGAAGTTGCGCGCGTTCGTGAGCAACGCATCGCGCAAGTCGGTGGTACTGGTGGACGAAGCGTATCATGACTTCGTGACCGATCCGGGATACACGAGCATGATCGATCTCGTGAAGGCGGGTGAGAACGTCATCATTTCGCGCACCGCTTCCAAGATTCACGGACTCGCCGGCTTGCGCACCGGCTTCGCGATTGCGCGCCCCGACATCATCGCGCGCCTGCAGCCGTGCGTGACCAGCTTCCCCGGTGTCTTCGGCGCACGCGCGGCTGCGGCGTCGCTGCAGGATACCGCGTATCAGAACATGTGCCGCGATCGCAACAGCGAAGGGCGCGCCATCATGCAGACGGCGGTCAAGGCGCTGGGTCGTCGCATGACGTCGTCGCACACGAACTTTGTCTTCTTCGATACCGGCATGCCGGTGGAGAAGGTGCAGGCGGCCATGCTCACCAAGGGCTTCCTCATTGGCCGTGCCTTCCCGCCGTACACCACGTGGGCGCGTATCAGCATCGGTACCCCCGATGAGATGAAGCGGGTGGCCGCAGCGCTCCCGGAAATCGTGAAGCCCGCAACCACCGGACAGTAAGCGCATCGTGGCGACGGAGCGACCGTGAGCATGCGGGCGCTGACGGCGCTCTTCGCGGTGGTAATGGCCCCGACGGTGGTCGGTGTCGCGCTGCAACCGCCGGTCATCCGGCACGCCGTGTGGCAGCAGCAGGCACCGCTGGGCCACGCGGCCGATGCCGTTCGCCGGAATATTCGCGCGGGTGACACGCTCGTGTTCACGTCGGTGCAGCTCGTTGTGGAGCGCACGTCGGTGGAAGCGCGCAACGGCACCAACACCGACGTGGTGCGATTGCAGCTGCGCCAAGGTGGCGTCACCGAGGTGCGCGATGTAGCGGAGGGGCAGGCGTTCAATTGGGGCGGCGTTCACACGGCGGTGGTCGCGGTGTACGGCCCGGGTGAGTTGGGCGCCGGGCTGGTCGCGTTGGAAATGGCCACGGTGCAGTCGCTGCCGCCGGAAATCGCGCGCAGCGATTCCGCCGGCGGTGCGGCCATGCGCCTGCGCATTCCGCACACCATTTCGCACGTCACGCTGCACCACACCGGCGATGCGCGGGTGTTGTCTCCCACCGAAGACCCGGCGCAGCGCCTGCGCAACCTGCAGGCGTGGGGCGCGCGCGAACGCAATTGGTGGGATGTGCCGTATCACTTTCTGCTCGACCTCGAGGGGGACGTGTACGAAGGGCGCGACTGGCACTTCATGGGTGAAACCAACACGTCGTACAATCCGAGCGGGCACTTTCTGATCAGCATGATCGGGAACTACGACCTGCAGGAGCCCACGCCGGCGCAGCTGGGCGTCATTGCCGATCTCATGGCGTGGGCCATCCGCGAAAATGGCCTCACCGTTGAGGCGATCGGCGGTCACTACCATTACGCTCAGACCGGCTGCCCGGGGAAATACCTGCGCCCGTATCTCGAAGACGGATCCTTGAAGCGCATGGTGGCGGAGCGGCTTGCGAGGCGGTGACCGGGCAGCCATCGGCCCTTGGACCACGCGCCACCAGCGTTCAAGCGTGACGCGACAGCCGTTCGTACACCTGACTCCCCAGCCACTTCGCGACGAGCTCCTGCATGTCCATCTTCCCCATACATTACTTGGGCCACAGTTTTGTTGACATCACGCCGCGTACTGCACGCGTGGATGATGGAAGAATTTCTTGACGCATTCGGGGCGGCGCTGCAGTGACCGCAGTCGTCGCGTGGCGGTCCGCTCCAACTCGGCGCGATCGCGAGCCGGCGCGCGCTGCGCGACCTGCATCGTGAGGTCCCCGTTTAGCTATTCGTCGGCGTTGAGTTCTGGCGCAGAGGGCGGCAGGGAGTGAATCGCGATCAGGTCCGTGTGCTCCGCCACCCACGCGCGCACGTCCTTCGCTTTGTGCACGTTGAGGTTGTCCACAATCAGCACGACTTTGCGCCCCGCGTCTTTGCACAAACGCGTGAGGAAGGTAAGGAGCGTGGGCGTGTCGACCGCTGTCTTGAGCACCATGAAGCGGAGGAGGCCGCTGTTACTGATCGCGGAGAGGTAGCTGACCGACGTGCGCTGCGAGAGGATCGGGCGCACCGGTGTCTTGCCTTTGGGCGCGACGCCGCGGCCGCGCGGATCGCTCGTGCTGAGGCTCGTTTCATCGCCCCAGGAGATCTCCGCCCCCTCGGCGGCCGCCCGCCGCTTGATGCGCGGGTAGTCCGTCTTGAGCCACGCCGCGATGGCCTCGGGCCGCTGCTCGTACGCCCGCTTGATCGGCTTCTGCGCCGTGAAGCGCTTGATCCATTGCACGACGGCGGCGCGGGTCCACAACGCGAACGGCAGCTTCAGCTGATCGGGCGTCGAGTCGGTCATCGCACGCTGTATCGCCTGTTCCTGCTTGGCGGTCAGACGGCGATGCGCCCCGACCGCGGGCCCACGCTTCTGCGCCGCCAGCGCGTCGGCGCCACCGTCCTGGTACCGATCCCACCACTTCGAGACGGTCATGTAGTGCACCCCCAACGCGCGCCCAATCTCGCTGAAGCTGGTGCCGGCTTCGCGCATCGTCATCGCGATGCGGCGCTTCTCGGCCTGCGCCGCCGGCTTCAGGGTCCGCGCATCGGGCTGCGTCATGGTGTACAATAGCACCAGAACGTTGAGTTGTCAACTAAACGTTGGCCGGGTTAATAACGGCGAAACTACATACCGACTTCAACGGTCCACGTTGCCATCCAGCTGGGAGCGTTGCCAGGAGGTCCGCGCTGTTCACTGCCTCGCCTCCCCAATGGTGCACTGGCAACGGATAGTAGATCTGCCACCTTTTCCGCCCATGCTTGACGGGCCGCACGCGTTTTTCTGAGTTGACTTCAGACCAGAGCTCGTCATACCGTCCCCCCCCGATACGCCTGCTCCGGGTCGTTCGGCTTGTCGGGCCGTGTCATGGTGATGCGCCCTGCTCGCAGCAGCGGGCGCAGGTAGCTCTGTCGCACGGTTTCCACGTTGCGGCTCAGCAATTGGGCGAGCTCTTCGGCGCGATAGTCCCGGTGCCGGCACAGCGCCACCACGACCTCCCGCACGGCGTCCGGTGGGTGGCGCTGCCCCACTTTACCGACTTCGGCCGCGAGTTCGCCGGGTAGCTCGTTCAGCAACGCGCGACGAGCGGCCTCGACGACGAGGGCAAAGTTACTGGCTACGGCCCCAGGGTTACTAGATAAGCCAGCGGGGTTACTAGATACGCCAGGGGGGTTACTAGACAAGCGCTCGGGGTTGCTGGATAGCGCCCCATCGGTATCATCCTGGCCGTCGGCTTTGCCCAACAGCTCTGACGTTGGCTGGTACCAGGTGGCGGAGCCGCGGCCATGCTGCTGCAGCAGGCCGGCGTCACGCAGCTTTTTCAGCCCCTGGCTGGCCGACAGCGTGTCCACCTTGTTGATCTCGCGCCAGGTGGCATTGTCGATTGCCCCAACTTCGCGGGTAACCACCAACGCACGCGCTTCGCCCTCCGACAGCTGTAGCCCCTTGAACCGGCCCAGCCAGACCAGATCGTCCGGCCCGAGAAAATGATGGAAAAAGAGCCGGACCACGAACTGTTCCTGTGCCCGGTCGGATTCGAACAGCGGCGGCGCCAGTCCCACCTGCTCGCAAATCTCCCGCATGACCCGTACACCGCTGCCCTTCGTCTCGGCGAAGCGCGTGTCGTACAGCGCGGCCGCCAATTTGGGATTGCGGGGCATCGAGCCCGGCTCACCCAGGTGCTCCGGCGATTTGAGAGAAAAGCCGGGGTTGCGGATTTCCAGCCTGTTGCTGTATCGGATGATCTGCACAGGCGCATGGGTGCGGTAACTACGATGCATCAGGGCGTTCACTACCGCCTCTCGAATGACACGTTGCGGAACCACCGGACTGTCCTTGCGTTGCAGGTCGCCTTCGGCGAGGCCGAAGGCCTTCGGCAAGTCGTCCAGAATGGCCGCCTGTACTCGGCGAATGAGCCGAAACAGCGAGTCGCGCATCTCAATGCTGTCGAAACGACGCTCAGGGTCGGGCACCCACTCGCGACCCGGAACGCGAATGTAGTCGACACGGGTCATGGGGAAGCTGCGCCGCAACGCGATGGACGTTCCGAAGAGCATCATACCCGCAACCGTGGGCTGTTGCTGATTACGTTCGTTCAGGCGTACAGCGCCAAGCGCCTGAAGCAATTCCTGATCGCTCCAGCGCAGCTCTTCCGCGTCGGGGTTGGCTTCACGGCGGGACTGCCGGTAATCGGCGATGGCCTCGGGCGACAAATCATCAATGGTGGCATCAGCAACCACCCCCGAGTCGAAGGTCTCCGCCTGCCGATCCTGATAGAGCGCGAGCAGGTCGTCGTCGGTACCGCGCTGATCTGTACTGCCGATACGACGAAAGGCGCCGCGAGGTAGTCCTTGCGCCTTGAAGTACACAGGCTTGTCCTGCACAGCCGCCTCGGGCACGAACACCACAATCACCGGCTTCCCGTCAATGACGTCGGTGCTGATCTCGAGTCTGAGTGGGCGATTGAACACGTTTGCCGCTTGAGTCGCGAGATCGGTGCTCACCCTGTCCGGCTGCTCGAGCCCCTGCACCTCATACGAGGGAAACAACGCCAGCTCTTCCCGTGCCACGCCGAGGAGCAGCCAGCCACCACCGAGCCCCGGTTCGTTGGCAAACGCGCACACGGTTTCCATGAGCGACTTGCCGACCTCGCTCGCCGCTTTCGCCTCGATGCGCTCACTCTCGTCGAGCAGATTGAGCCGTTCCAACAGTTCCTGCGCAGTCACTCGGTGACCTCTTGCAGAGACGCCAGAATTCTCTGCTCCACACCGGCCAGCTCCGCATCGATTTCGTGCAGTGGGCGCGGCGGCGTGTACCGGAAGAACTCCCGATTGAAGTTGATCTCGTATCCAACCTTGCCGATGCCGCCATCCTGCTCGTCGAGCGTCTCGCGATCGATCCACGCATCGGCCACATACGGCCGCACCTCACGTAGTACGTAGCTCACGATGTCCGCTTTGAGAGGAATACTCTCGGCGTCCTTGAGCGCCGGGTCGGGTTCATACTCCACCTGCTTCCCCTTCCCGTTGGGCACGAGGCCGAGCACCCCTGCGAACTCGTCTTTGGTGACGTCGGCTGGCAGGGTTTGGCCGGGGAACAGCGCCGCTCGATCCAGCGGCACCGCCTTGTGGTGTATTGAAGTCGGGCCACCGGTCAATGACCTTCTTCTCGGCCTTCCAGTCCACACCAAAAGGCGGGTTGGCCAACAGGTAGTCGAACCGGTGCTCCGGAAACGGGTCGTCGGTAAGGGTATTCCCCAGAACGACCTGGCCGTCTTTGTGCCCCTTAATCAGCAGGTCGGAGGCGGCCACGGCGTACGAACGCGGGTTATGGTCCTGCCCGAAGACCTTCACCGTAGCCTTGTCGTTGTGCGCCCGAATCCAGTTCTGCGCTTCCGCGAGCATCCCGCCCGTCCCGCAGGCTGGATCGCAGACCGTGACGATGATGCCGTCTTGGGTAAGCACGCCAGTGTCGGGCTCCAGCAGCAGGTTCACCATCAACTGAATGACTTCACGTGGCGTAAAGTGATCACCTGCGGTTTCGTTCGCCGCTTCGTTGAACCGGCGAATCAGATCTTCGAACACCAACCCCATGGTGATGTTGTCGACCTTGGTAGGGTGCAGATCGATTTCCGCAAACTGGGCCACCACCCGATAGAGCCGGTTGGACTCTTCGAGCTTGTCGATTTCCTGGCTGAACTCGAAGCGGATATTCTCAGAGAAGCCGGCGATGTAATCGGCCAAGTGCCGTCCGATGTTGTCGGGATCGCCCTTGAGCTTATGGAAGTCAAGCTGGCTGTGATTATGAAAGCCGAGCGGGGTACCATCCTCGTTCTTTGCCAGATTGTTCAGAACCGCATCGGTGTTCGCTATGCCCTTTGCGCTCAGCTCGACATGCTTTTGCAGTACCGCTGCCTTGGTAGGCGCCAGTACCGCATCGAACCGTCGCAAGACGGTTAGAGGCAGCATTACGCGCTCGTACTGCGGCGGGCGGTATGGCCCGCGCAGCAGGTCGGCCACCGACCAAATGAAGTTGGCGAGTTGCTGGAAACGGGCGCTCTCAAAGGAGTCCTGCTATTCGGGAAATGCGGACGAGTAGTACGCTGTTGCGCCTCAATAAACTACGATAGACGGGCGATGTCGACTACTCGTCGTGGCGCGACAGCAATCCGTCAGTTTCTCAAAACTTACAGCTGCCCCGTACTCCCCCACTGCGCGAGCTTCGCGCGATACGACGCGTCGTCGTAGCGTGACAACGCAAACGCCGACTCGTACGACGGCCGCGACGCGCCGGTGATCTGCTGGGCCAACAACTCCGCGGCGGCGGGCGCCGCCATCAGGCCAAAGCCGGAAAAGGCGGCGCACACGTACGCACCCTCGACGCCCGCCGGCCCGATCAACGGACGGTTCTCTTCCGTTTTGGTGTAGTACCCGCCGTCGACGTACGCGTGCGGCAAACGCTCGAGGTACGCCGCCAACCCCGGTACCAATCGGGTCATGCCGCGCAGCACCACCTCGGGATAGAACGGGTCCTCCGGCAACGGAAACTCCGGCGCCGTAAAGCGGTGGGCACTGTGATAATCCCACAGCATCAACACCGTCTTCGCGCTGCCATATCCTTCGGGGCGCAGATGAATTCCCGCCGGCAACGGTTCCGTGAGCCAACGTGTGCCGGCATCGGTGGCCAGCTCCTCACGCTCTTCGTCGCTCCACGCGAGTGACTGCGCATCGTCGAGAATGACAAGCCCCGTGTCGCGGTGCACCGCCCCGCGCACGTCTTCAATGGCAATCTTGTAGTGCGCCTCGCTGAACAACGGCAGCGTCGCACCCATCATCTCCCCCACCTCGGCCGCATAGGGCCCGGCCGCATTGACGAACAGTGGCGTATCGATGCGTAGCTCGCGGCCGTCTGCCGTCGCCACCTGCACGCCCTGCACGCGCGAGCCTGCGTGGTGCACCGCGCGGACGTGACCACTCACGAAAGTCGTCCCCGCGCCCTTGGCCTCCTCGAGCAGCATCATGCCGAGCTGCTGTCCGCTGAACCACCCGCAGCGGCGCGCATGCAGCACGGCACAGATATCCGGTGACAGCCACGGGAAGTGCTCGCGAATGGCGTCGCGATCGAGGAACAGATCGGCGCCCTCCGGATGATCGCGCCATCCACTGTGCGCCGACGGCACATACGTGGCTGCGTCGGCGCGCGACCAATAGGTGCGGACCGGTCCGGCGCCCTGCGCCGTAGCCAGCGCGGCATCCTCCACGAACTGTGCGGCGCGTTCGGGGCGCGTCGTGGTGTACAGATAGCCGCGCCGGTTGAGCAGCATGCGGTTGTCCGTCGCATCAGCCCACTGCTCCAGTAAATCGATACTGCGATTGATGAGCCGCACCATGGCATCATCGGGACCGGGCCACCAGTTGCGATAGGCTTCGGTACTCTTGTCACTCGTGAGCGACAACGGCGACTGCGCGTCGACGAGCACCACGTGGCGCACCCCATGCGACACCGACAATGCGTGCGCCACCGATATCCCGGCGATGCCGGCCCCGCAGATCACCACATCAGCGCGCATCGCCGCTGTGTGGTGACTCATACACGCGCCCCGGCATTCACGCCGTGTGCCCACAGAGCGCGCTCCACCCTGGTGGCATCCCACTCCGCGCCGAGCGACGTCGCGCGCTGAATGAGCGCTATGGCGTACTTGCGATAGTACACGGCGGTCCACGCGATCTTGCCCATTCCCTCTTCGTGCGGCGCCACCTGCCCGGTCACGATTTCATCGAAGAACGGAAAACGCGCCGGCATCATCACGGCCAGCACCGCTGATGCCGTGGCCGGCCCGACACCGCCCAACTCGACCACGGCGGCGAGTGCACGCGGTGGCGTGTCGAGCAACGAGGCCGCGTTCGACGTGGCCGCCTCGACAGCGCCCAGCGCATTGTTCTTCACCAACACAAGATTGGGCGCTCGCCACACACCGCGCAGCATCTTCCACTCCGTAATGCGCACCATCTCGTCGTGCGTGACGTGCATGGGCGCGCGCGCCGCCACCAGCGCCGGCAGCTCGCGGCGATACCACTGATCATGGGCCGGCAACTTGCGGTTGCCGAGCGCCGCGATGGCGGCATCGTAGCCTTCGAGTGCATCGTGCCACGCGCGAACGGTGTTCGAGCGCCAAAGCGGAAGTGCGGCGAGATCGGTCATGGAATGAAGCTACAGGGATCGCGCGAAGAGAGGGATCCTGTCGCGTCAGTTCCTGCGTTCCTGCTGTCTGTGTTGCTGCCGTCTGCCGTCTCGGCGCGGACTGGCGGCATCGCGCCGAGACGGCAGACGGCAGCCACTCAGACGGCAGGAGCGGAGGCAACGCCCGCGACCAAGACCCAACGCCACGATCTCACTTGGCCGCCTGCTGCTGCCGGGGAAATTGATCGGTGGTTGGTTGAAAGGTTTGCCAACTGTGCCAGAACTCCTGACTGGCAATGATCGGCGCCAGCACTCCATCCCTGCCTTTACCATTGAACGCGTACCGCTTGGCCGCTGGCCCGACACCGGCCACGAGTGAGTCGCCGTTCATGGAGAACGTGGTCGATGCATCGGGCCGCTCAAAGGCGAAGAAGCTCGCGCTGTCGCTGGCCAATGCGATGACGATTGGCGTTGTGCCCACCACATCGTTGATCACCCGCACGCGCTCCAAGTGATTCCAGTCGTAGGCGCGACTGACGCCGCCCAGCGAGACGCCAACCACCCACGACTTTTCGCGCCACGAGGCCGTATCGGTGCCCGTGAGCTTCTTGCGGCTGGTGCCACGCTCGAAGGCGTAGTCTTTGGTGTATTCCGCAGTGAACGCGCTGTCGCCCTGAAACACCAATGAGTTCGGATAGAGCGCGAGCCACTGCTTGAGCGATACCTGACGGCTCGGGACTTCCGTCATGATCGCCCCGGTGAGAGGCCCCGCCACCGCCTGGCCATTCGCCTGCCGCCACCAACTGCCCGTTCGCACGTCTTCGAGCATGGCGTTGAAGTGGTCCATGCCCACGAGCCGGAACTGCATGACCTCGCCCTTCACGACGGGGCGGAATACGCGGCCGGTTCGACACACCGTGCAGTAACTCACCAGCACTTCAGTGTTGGCGATGGTATCGCGGAGCTGATGATGATACCCGATGAACTGCAGTGGATACGCGCGCGCTTCACCGTTCTGCTCCACGCCCACTACCAGGCGGTCCAACGCCACCGTATTCCGGCTCGCCGGCTCCATGCGCACCGTCGTTGGCGGCAGGAACATCGCGTCGGCCGCTATGCGGAAGTTGAACGCATACGACACGCCACTCACCACCAGCAGCGTGAGCGCGGCGGCAATACGCGTGCGGGTACCCGCCCGCAGCACCGGCCACGCGCCGACCAGCATCAGCACGCCCGCGGCCGCGCGTATGCTCCAGCGCGCGCTGTACAAGGCATACGCAAGGTCGAGACTGCGCGTGCGCTGACTCCCCGGCAGCGGCATGATGAAATACACGTTGGCCACTTCGAAGAGCGCGAGCAACGCCGCGCCCAGAAAGAACAACAGCCGTACAAATCCCACGCGGTTCAGCATAGATCGTTCAGGATAAAGGTGGGGCCGTGCGCTCCGGCCTGCAGCGCCTGCGCTTCGGTCGTGACGCCGGTGAGCACGATCGCACTCGCAATCCCGACAGCGGCCGCACCGGCCACGTCGGTGTGCAACGTATCGCCCAGCATGACGGCATGGCGGGTGCCGACCACCTCGAGCGCGGTCTCGAAGTGGCGACGCGCCGGCTTGCCCAACAGCTCGAAGCGCGGCGCGGTGTCTCCCAGCAGCAGCTGCAACGCCCGCTCGAGCATACCAGCGAGTGAGCCCGCCGTGAAGCCGAATGTCCCTTGGCCCGAGGGATACACGAGGTCAGGGTTGGCCAACAGCAGCGTCGTCGAACGCCCCAGGGCATCGGCGGCCAGGATCATGCTGAGCGTGTCGTCCATGGCGTCGAGCGTGTCGAAGCCACCTTCGTCCGCAATGACCACCGCGTCGGCGGGATGCGTCACGCTGGGCGACACCACCTCGGCGCCGATCTGCCGCGCGTAGTTCGCCGAATCGCCGGTGCCGAGGACGACGACGCGCTTGCCCTGCATGCCGTGCTCCAGCAGCGCCGGCGCCATGAGCATGCCGGAGCTCAGCACATGCTCCGGGCGAATCGGAATGCCGAGCGACGCAAAGCGTGCCGCCGCGCGTTCGGGTGAGCGCGAGGCATCGTTCGTGACCACGAGAAACGTTTGCTGTCGTGCGACGAGTCGCGCAACGGCTTCGGCCGCTCCCGGCAGCGCGCCGCTGGCGTTGACCAGCACGCCGTAGGCATCGAAGAGAATGGCGTCGTATCGCTCGATGAGGGCGGCGAAGCCCACCCGTTCCGGCGGTCGAATCGGCGACTCGGCGTTCATGGTGCCGTCGGTGGCGTGGCGTGTTCGTCCATCTGCGCCAACAGTTTCTGCATGGTGCTCCAGTTGCGCGCGGTGATGTGATGGCCGGAGGCGCGTGCGGCCTTGTCGTACACGGTGCTCGCCGACATTCCGTCGGGGTGCCACGTGTACAGAGCGTGCGCGCCCACCACGAACTGTTCGTTGGTGACGGGCGCGCCGGTGAACGCGGCGCGCATGTCGTCGGTGAGGTGCTCGTCCCAGAGCGTGACCAGCAGGCGTGACGGGTTCTCCGCAGCCTGCACACGCATCGGACAGTCCTCGAGAATGGCCGCCAGTTGCGGCCGCGTCCGCACGAAGATCGTGCTGACAATGCCCACGTCGCGCGCGATGGCGTCGTGCAGCAGCGCGGCGTCCTGGGCCGGCGATGGTCCGGTACTCCGGTACACGAGGTTGCCGCTGTTGAGCAGCGTGGTCGGTGCGCCCCACCCCAACGCTGTTGCGATGGCGCGCAGGTCGGCCATGGAAATTTTTTTGCCGTTGACGTTCACGCCGCGCAGGAGCGCCGCTCGCGCCTCTCCGGCGGCGCCGGCGGGAGTCGCAAAGAGAGACGGAGCGCGGCTGCTGTCTCGTGGTGGCATACCCAGAGCTAGACGATGGAGGGAGCCGGGGCAAGCTTTGTGTATGCGCCATTTCCGTCTTGATCTCGCGGCGACCGTCGCGTCGCCCCTGCTGCTCCTCGGTGCCGCTACGGCGGCCATCGCGCAACCCGCGCCGGCGGCGGCGGCCACGCCTGCTCTCGCCGAGCCAACCCTGTCCCCCGACGGGCGCGAAATCGCCTTCGCGAGCGGCGGTGATATCTGGACCGTGCCCGCCACCGGCGGCGATGCGCGGCTGCTCATTGCCCACCCGGCCAACGACGCGCGGCCGCTGTACTCGCCAGATGGCGCCACGCTGGCCTTCACGAGCAGCCGCACCGGCAACGGCGACATCTACCTGCTCGACCTCCGGAGCGGCGCCGTGCGGCGCCTCACCTTCGACGACGCCAACGACGCGCTGTCGGCATGGTCGCGCGACGGCAAATGGCTCTATTTCCATAGCAACACCGGCGACATCTCCGGCATGCAGGACGTCTATCGCGTACCGGCCAGCGGCGGGACCCCGATGGCCGTGGCCGGTGACCGCTATGCGAGTGAGTTCTTCGCCGCGCCGTCGCCCGACGGCACCACCATCGCCCTCTCGGCGCGCGGCACCGCCAGCGGCCAGTGGTGGCGCCGCGGTCGCTCGCATCTCGACGAAGCGGAAGTCTGGCTGGTGAAGCCGGGCGCGACGCCCGTGTACAGCCGCCTCTCCGAAGACGGCGGCAGCAAGGACCTGTGGCCCATGTGGTCCCCCGATGGCGCGACGGTGTTCTACATGAGCGATCGCACGGGACCGGAGAACCTCTGGTCACGCCCCGCAGCGGGGGGCACGGCCACGCGCCTGACGAACTTCACCAACGGGCGCGTGCTCTGGCCGCAGATGGCCGCGAACGGCAGCGCCATTGTGTTCGAGCGCGACTTTGGTATCTGGCAGTACGAGGTGCGCACGACGCAGCTGCGGCAGATCCCCATCGCCCTGCGTGGGGTGAGCGCCTCGCGTGGCGTGGAGCGGCAGACGATCACGCAGGGCTTTGCGGCCGACGTCTCGAGCGACGGCAAGAAACTGGCGCTGATTGGCCGCGGCGAATTGTGGGCCAGCGATGCGCGGGACGGGGGCGAGGCGGTGCGCCTCTCGCGCACCCCAGCGCTGGAGAAACAGGCGAAGTGGTTGCGTGAGCGTGCGGGCGACCGGCGCATTGTGTATGTCGCCTGGAGCGCCGATGGCGGGCGCGTGATGCTGCACGATGTCGTGGCCAACAGCACGAAGGCGCTCACCAGCAGCGGTGATGCCACGCAGCCCACGCCGTCGCGCGACGGGACGCGCATTGCCTATTTGCGCGACGGCAACGCGCTGCACGTGGTGAACGCCGACGGCACCGGCGACCGCAAGTTGGCGAGCGGTCTCTTTGGTCGCGCCCCGTTCGACGGCGGGCGCGTGATTGCGTGGAGCCCCGACAACCAGTGGGTGGCGTTCCTGTCACGCGGCGCACGCGGCTTCACCAACGCGCATGTCGTACCGGTAAGTGGCGGCGACGCGCGCCCCGTGAGCTTCCTTGGCAGCTCCAACAGCAGCGGCCTTGAGTGGAGCCCCGACGGCACGTTCCTGCTCTTCGTCACTGCACAGCGTACCGAAGCCGCGCGCCTCATCCGCGTGGATCTCGTGCCACGCACGCCACGGTTCCGCGAAGATCGTTTCCGCGATCTGTTCACGACGCCGGTGCGCGACACCGTGCGACGCGATTCCGCGCGGCCGGATAGCGCACGACTGGCGGTACGCCCGGACAGCACCCCCACCGCGCGTCCGAGCGCTGCGCCGGGCACGCGCATCGTGTTCGAGGGGATCCGTGAACGGGCCCAGGTGCTCTCGCCCGGCATCGATATTGGCAGCGTGGCGCTCACCCCCGACGGCAAGACGCTCATCATCAGCAGCGCCGGTGGCGGCCAGCCCAATTTGTATGCGTGGTCGCTCGACGAGCTGGCGCGCGAGCCCGCGACGCCGCGCCAGATCACCACGACGAGCGGCGGCAAGCAGGTCATCGGCTTCTCCGCCGATTCGCGCGAGCTGTGGTACACCGACGGCGGGCGCATTGCGATCGTCCCCGTCGCGGGCGGCGCGTCCCGTCCGGTGGCCGTGAGCGCGTCGCTCGACGTGGACTTCCAGAGCGACAAGCTCGTCGCGTTCGAGCAGGCGTGGGCCACGCAGCGCGATCAGTTCTACGACCCCGGTATGCACGGCACCGACTGGGATGGTGTCCGCGCGCGGTTTGCGCCGGTGGTGCGCGCGGCGCAGAGCCCCGAGGAGTTCCGTCGACTGCTCTCGCTCATGGTGGGGGAACTCAACGCGTCGCACAGCGGGGCGAGCGGGCCGAGTGGGTTCCCGGCGGCGCCGGTGGGGAAGCTGGGGGTGCGTTTCGATCGTGACGCCTACGAGCGCGATGGGTCGTTGCGCGTGGCGGAGGTGGTCCAGCGGAGTCCGGCTGCGGTCGCCGGCGTCGCGCTCGCCGATCGGCTGGTGGCGATCGATGGACGGCCTGTGGTGCGTGGCGAGAATCTCGACTCGCTGCTGGCCAACAGTGTCGAGCGGAAGGTGGAGCTCACGCTGGCCAGTGCCAGCGGCGCGCAACGCACGGTCATGATTCGCCCGGTGGACACCGGAGCCATCAAGCAGCTGCTCTACCTGCAGTGGGTGGCAGAGCGTCGCGCGTACGTGGCGAAGGCCTCCAACGGCCGGCTCGGCTACGTGCACATGTTCGACATGGGGGAGGAGTCGCTGAACACGCTGTACCTCGACCTTGACGCCGAGAACTTCGGGCGCGATGGGGTCGTGGTCGACATGCGGAACAACAACGGCGGCTTCGTGAACGCGTACGCCCTCGACGTGTTTGCGCGGAAGCCGTACATGACGATGACCAACCGGGGCGCGACGCCGGTGCCGGCGCGCACGCAGCTGGGGCAGCGGTCCCTGGAGAAGCCCACGGTACTGGTGACCAATCAGCACACGCTTTCCGATGGCGAGGACTTCACCCAAGGCTATCGCACGCTCGAATTGGGAAAGGTGGTGGGGGAGCCGACGGCGGGGTGGATCATCTATACCTCCAACGTCTCGCTGGTCGACGGGACATCGCTGCGTCTGCCGTTCATCAAGGTGGAGGACCACGAGGGGAAGGATATGGAGCTGGTGCCCCGGAAGGTGGATGTGCCGGTCACGCGGGCGGTCGGCGAATCGTACCGGGGGGTGGACACGCAGCTGGACGCGGCCGTGGCGGTGCTGCTCGGGCAGCTCGGTGGCCGCTAAGAAATTCGACGACCAGCGTTTTCCGCTTTATGGAAGCCCTTGGAAGGCAAGAATATGGCGTCCACGCCTGGGGTTGGGTGCCGCCCTTGGCGCACTTTGTGGAGAATCTGTCTTGTCCAGCATTGCCTTGCGCTCCCAATGCTGGTACCGTTCAGCCAGCGATGCATGCACGGTATCTGATACACGTGCGTGGACATGTTCCGACTGACACGGGCCTGCCAAAGCGAGCGGGCCCGTATGTGTTTGCATCGTAGCCATAATGTTATGGCGACCGTCGTGAGGGCGATCACGAGCACGTGGAAGTCGGTATCGTTTTGCATGCGGGTCCTTCGGGACCTTGTGCTCCGACAGATCCAGCACCGATCCAGCTTTTAGGAGTACACAGCAATGCGCACGACCGGCACCGTGAAGTGGTTCAACGACGCGAAGGGCTTTGGTTTCATCACGCCCTCGAACGGCCAGAAGGACTGCTTCGTTCACCACTCGGCCATCCAGGGCCAGGGCTTCAAGTCGCTGACCGAAGGCGAGACCGTCGAATTCGATATCGTGCAGGGCCAGAAGGGCCCCGCCGCCGAAAACGTCACGCGCGCGCGCTGAGCCTCACCGGCACAGCAGCGTAGCACCGTCTCGCGGGTGGGAGTGGCTTGTCCACTCCCACCCGATGCTGTCTCTACCCAGTTCGGAGGTCATGTGATCGAGCACGCATCCCCAGTGGCCCCGTCGGACATCCGATTTGGCCCCGACCGCACGAACTTCCTGACGTCTCACCGTGCACAGTCTGTCGCGGCGCGTGAGTTCTCCCGCCTGACCGACGCCGTGGTTGCGCTCACCAAGCGCGCGGCGACCCTCAGTGCCTGCGAGCCGCCAACCACGCGGCTCTCCCCCGATCGCTGCATCGTGCAGCTCGGCCCCGTGGCGCTCACCGTCGCCCACATTCGTACCGGCAACGACGTGCCCCCGGGTGGGCAGCTCCTGTGCATCATCTGGAAGGGGATCATCGCGGCCCGTGGTGACCATGTGCCCGAGCGCTCCGGCGCCCGCCGCGTGCCCCCCCCACCGGTGTCCGTCTGGGAAGAGTCCATGGTCGTCTCCGCTGCCAGCGAAACTACGTGGCATTGGCACCCCAATGGCATCGAGTCCACCGGCTATACTTCTCCGGAACTCGCTGAACGGTGTGTGGAGCAGTTGCAGACCGCGTTCGACACCGCTCAACGCGACGACCTGCCAACAGCTCCGCTGTCCTGACCCGCCCAAAGGAGGGCGCATGAAGCAAGATATGATCGAATTCGAAGGCACCGTCACCGACGTGCTGCCGAGCACCATGTTCCGCGTCAACCTCGAAAACGGCCACGAAATCCTGGCCACTGTCGCCGGGAAGATGCGCAAGTTCCGGATCCGTATTCTGGCCGGCGACAAAGTAACGGTCGAAGTGTCTCCGTACGATCTCAACCGCGGCCGCATCACGTTCCGACACAAGTAATCGCCGAGAACGGCGGGCGCGGTATCTCGACGAAGGAGCGTGGGGCGCGTGGTATTCCGCCCGTGCGCTCCTCTTTCATTTTCTGCCCGACCGGAGCGACAGTGACGTCACGTCACCCGCCGCCGACATCTGTTCCCGCAGATGCTGAATAGGCAGAAAGAGTGGCTCGGGGAGCGCATCCCAGGTGCACCAACGCCACTCGTCGCATTTATCCGGCTCACACCGCTGTGGCTCGCCGTTGTCGCTGTGTGTGAGCACGAAGAGCGTGACGTAGTGCGTGTCTTCGCGGACGAACCGGTCATTGGTCCACGGCCCCTGCCCGTCCACGACGACGTCGAGCCCGGTTTCTTCGCGCGCTTCACGCCGTGCGCAATCGAACACCGACTCCCCCCACTCGAGATGACCGCCGGGAAACTGCCACACGCCATCGCCATGCGATGTGCTGCGGCGCCTGCCGAGAAGCACGGTGTCACCGCGTCGCACGATGACCGCAACACCGATGCGCGGGTGACGTGGCTCGCTCACGATGGCAACTCCACGTCCTGGAGAAAGAACGCCGCGAGCTCCGAACGCCCCTGGACGCCGGCCTTGCGGTAGACCTCCACAGCGTGCTGCCGCACGGTGCGCTCCGAGCGGCTCAGCTGCGCGGCAACCTGCTTGTGCCCGAGCCCTTTCAGCAACAGGAGCGCCACGTCGCGCTCTGCCTTCGTCAATCCCCACACGCCAAACTGGGCATCGATGGCGGCGCCGAACCCGGCCAGGACGGCTTCGGCACTACGTCGCCACGAATCCCGCTCCGCCTGTCGCTCGGCCAACACCTGTTCCGTCAGGGCCAATGACGCGCGCGTCTCCTGCAAGGCAGCGGTCGAGCGTCGCCAGCGCGAATAGATGACGATCGCAAAGCCGAGGCTGACGAGCACCATCCCGATTTCGAGCAGGAGATGCGCGGACCACCACGATTTCGGACGGTCAAGGGCGATATCGGTGAGGCCACCCACGACGACGATCAGCAAGAACGCCACCAGCACGGGGGGGAATGCGCCGGTCAGATTGTCCGTATCGTCGGTCATGACGGTAACGCTCCGTCGTACAGGGGGAGCATGCGACACTTGTCGGATAAGAAATGGGGGCTGGCACGACAGCTGCCGGATAGGTTGTGGGCGTGGGTCGGTCGAAGTTGACACGCAAGGCACCGCACTGGCGCCCACCACCTCATCGCTGGAGCTCCGCATGTTCAATAATCTGCCGCTGCATGCGCTCATCGTACACATGCCGATCGCCCTGACGGTACTCGTTCCGCTGTTTGCCGTCCTCGCCCTCGTGTTGGGGCGTCGCATCATGACGCCAACGTTGGCGTGGAGTTTCCCGATAGGACTCCTGGCACTGCTGCTGGTCAGTGGCCTGATCGCCGAGCAGACCGGTGAGCAGCAGGAGGACAAGGTGGAGCGCTTCGTGCCCGAGGCCGCGTTCGAGAAGCATGAAGAAGCTGCGGAACTGTTTCTCTTCATCACCGGCGGCGTTCTGGTGCTGTCGGCTGGCGGCCTGCTCCGCAACCGGGTGGGCGCTACCATGCGTCTGGTTGGCACGGCCGGCACACTGGTCGTATTCGGCGCCGGCTGGAACGTTGGCCACAGTGGCGGGGCGCTAGTGTATGAGCACAATGCCGGGGCGGCATACTCTCAGAGCACCACAGTGGCGGAGCCGGAGCGCTGACGCGCGCCTGGCGGCCTTACGACTGATGGGGCAGCGCGCCAATGCGCTGTCCCAGTCTCACCGCCGCGCCGAGGGGGAGCGGCTCGATCATGCCACATTCGGGTGAGCAGACGAGCACCACGGTAGAGCCGAACTCGAAGTGCCCCAACTGGTCGCCGGCGGCCATCGGGATAGGCGTGGCGTACTGCCGCTGCTGCACTTCGCGCCGCCGCGCATTGGTGTGCAGGTCGTCGAAGACGAGTCGCGTCATGCCTACCATCGTCGCGCCCACGGGCACAATCGCCATGCGTCCGCCGCGTGTCCCCTCGAGGAGCACGACGAGGCGTTCGTTCACGGCAAAGAGGTCGGCCACGTGCGTGACCGCGGCGACGTTCACGGGCCACAGCGCACCGGGGATATACGTGGCGGCAGTGATCCGTCCATCGACGGGCACATGAATGCGGTGGTAATCCTTGGGCGACAGATACAGCGTGGTATACGTCCCCCCTTCGAACGCCAACGCGAGTTCGGCGTTGCCAAGCAGTGCCGTCAGCGAATAGGTCCGCCCCTTGGCCTGCACCAGCGTGTCCTGCCACACCGTGCCGTAGGCGCCCACGGCGGCATCGACGGGGCACACGATGGCGTTGGGGGCCAGTGGACGCAGCCCCGGCTTGAGTGCGCGCGTGAAGAACGCATTGATGCTGGGATACGACTCGAGCGGCAACTCGGCCTCTTCGGGCTTTGCGCCAAAGATGCGGCTGTAGCCGCGATACACCGCGCCGCGCCAGCGCACGGGCACGGTGCGGGTGGCCAGCCACCCGGCAACACGACTCATGCCGTGCTTGGGGAGCACCGACAGCAGCAGAATGAGCAAACGGCCGGTCATGTGTCGGCCTCGGGCGAGTGGACCGGTGGCGCCGCCGTAGGCGGCGCGGCCTGCTGTTTGCGGGGGTGCGCCACCGAATGCCGGTACAACGACTCGACCTTGGCGCGCGCCCACGGCGTCTTGCGCAGAAACTTGAGCGACGAATTCACGCTCGGATCGTGCGTGAAGCAGCGAATCGTGATGCGGTCCCCCAAGCCGTCCCAGCCATACCGCTCGACGAGATGCTCGACCATGTCCTTGAGCGTCACGCCGTGCAGCGGATCCGTCGATGTGGGCTTGGGCGAAGGGGCCTGATCGGTCATGGCCACAATCTAGTCGGGCCACCCGCGGGTACAGGGCGCGCGGCAGAATCGCTATCTTTCAAGGTTCTCGGCGGTGCCAAGGGCGCTGCCGGTGCACACGCATCCCGGACCGGAGTACCCATGTCGATGGCATTTTTGCGGGATGATGCGGAAGGGGAAAAACCCCGCCGTGATTACGGGCTGCCGGACAAGAACGATCCCGACTTCGACCGGGTGGCCGCGCGCGCGCTGCTCGAGGCGGCCCGTGTTGGGGAGACCGAGCTCGCCGAGCGGGCCACCGGCTATTACTGGGGGGAAGCGGGGCTGCGTCCGTACGTGGAAGTCATGCTGGCTGAAGCCGAGCACGCCGGCGACGACCGCCTCGAGCAGGTTGCCCGGCGGTTCCTGCGGTAAAGGCCGCGCCCACAGACACGCTGGACTGCGGGCGCTGTTTGCGACAGTGCGCAATCAGGCGTGAATGTACTTCTCGAAGACGGTACTGAAGTCACGACGCGTGTGCCGCTCGAGCACCGCCTCGTTGAGCTCGTCGACCAGCGAGCGATACTGCGCCGCGACCGTGGCTACGTCGGCACCGGCGTTGATCTTGAACATCGCGCCGAGCACGGACGCCGCCGAGATCGCGTGTGCGCGACCGCTCTCGTCTTTCCGCTGCAGCTTGCCGATGGTGTGCAGCGCCTTGTAGATGTCCTTGAGCTGCTCGAGGAAATCCTTGCGGACGTCGATGCTGAACAGCTTTTCGCCGATCGTGAACTTGAGCTCGATGTCGAGATCGATCGTGCCGGCGGTTTCGATCGTGACGGTGCCGAGGGCGTACTGCGCATAATCGTAGCGCTTGATCGTACGCTTGGCGCTGATCGCCGATTCGCCGTCCACGTGAATGAGCGCGAGGTTGGTGAAGCAGTACTCGTCCTTCTTCGACTTGATCAGAAAGTAGATCTTTTCCTGATCTTCCTGAAAGAGATAGTCGTCGGCGTCGACCTTGTCGTAGTCCTTTGGGGACACAATGATGCCGATGTCGCTGAGTCCGAGCGCTTCTGCCGCAAACTTCTTGAACATGGGTGGCCTCGCGATTGGGGGGATGAGAGGCCGGCTTTGCACGGGGCCGCCGGGTGTGCCATGAATATGTGTTGGTGCGGCCCACGGGAGTATCCGCGGTTCCCCCGCTCCTGCGGCGCGGGGTCCTGCGGTCTGGGGTCCTGCGGTTTGGGGTCCTGCGGTCTGCGGTCTCGGCGTGGACCCGCGGCATCGCGCCGAGACGGCAGACGGCAGCCACTCAGATGGCAGGGACGCAGGAGAACCGCGGTTCCCCCGCTCCTGCGGTCTGGGCTCCTGCGGTCTGCGGTCTCGGCGTGGCCTCGCGGCATCGCGCCGAGACGGCAGACGGCAGCCACTCGGACGGCAGGGACGCAGGAGTCCGCGGTTCCCCCGCTCCTGCCGTCTAAAACCCTGCCGTCCGCCGTCTCGGCGCAAACCCGCGGCATCGCGCCGAGACGGCAGACGGCAGCCACTCAGATGGCAGGGGCGCAGGAGCACCGCGGTTCCCCCGCTCCTGCGGTCTGGGCTCCTTCGGTCTGCGGTCTCGGCGTGGCCTCGCGGCATCGCGCCGAGACGGCAGATGGGATGTAGTGGCCGCTGGCCTCCACGGGGACGTGGTGGCATGGTAGAGCCCCACAGGGCATTTCCGCGTTCACCGTCCGAGACGGGACGCACTACCCCGGGAGACCAG
>VYMF01000107.1_pt1 | contig 21148 bp, 17 predicted proteins | sample 5115271 | NCBI WGS metagenome assembly VYMF01 (sample SAMN12291778, study PRJNA351875) | freshwater metagenome | isolation source: freshwater lake | place: USA: Michigan, Wintergreen Lake | collected 2013-08-08
GAAGGTCAGCACGCCGTTGTGCAGGCAGTTGGCGTTGCGCTCGGCCAGGGCGAAGGGCACGGCGGCCCGCAGCCAGCCGTGGTCGCCCTCCTCCCGCCAGACCCGGCCGGGTTCCAGCACCCACTCCCATTCGGAATGCGTCGCGGCCACGGGACCGCGCTGCAGCGGGATCAGGGCGGACCCCTCCTGGACGAAGGCGAAATCGAAGGCCGGCAGGGTGGCGCGCGCGGCGCGGGCGGCGGGCGTGTCGGCGGTCTCGTCCCTCAGCACCGTGAGGTTAAGCACGACCTCGGAAACGTCCAGGGTCAGCCGTCCCTCGAGCCGCCCGGACGGCGCCCCGGCACCAGGTGGCGGGGCGAAGGCGGACAGGTCGACCGGGGCGGCGAATCCGGTTCCGGTCATCAGACTGTCGAAGGTCAGATCGGTCCGGGCCGCAGTCCCGGCGGCGGCGGCAAGGGGCTGGCCCGTCACCGTAACGGCATCGCCCCAGCACATGGCACCAGCACCGCCGGCGGCCCTGAAGCGCAGCAGGAGGCGAGGATTGTCATCGGCACCGGCCGGGGCGAGTTCGCTCCGGTGCAGGGTGACGCCGTCGTCGGCACCGGCGCGGACGGAGATGATCTCGCGCCATGTCGCGCCCCGATCGGTGGAGACTTCCGCGATACAGGCGTCGTTCCGGCCCAGCGACAAGGCCGCCAGCGAGGCCGCGATCGTCACCTGCCCGTAGCCGGCGGTCGAGACGGACGTCGTGGCGGTGGCGCTGCCGGTCAGCCTGAGCGACACATTGTCCTGAAAGGTCGTCAGGCGCACATCGCCGGTGCCGGCCGCGCCCCATCCATCCGCCTGACCGTCCTGGAAATCGTCGATGAAGATCGGTGCCGACAGGGCGGAGGTCGCGAGAGTCAGGGTCGCCGTCAGGGCGACGCCTCCCAGCCAGATCCTGCGCATCAGACCAACTCCATCGGATCGACGCCGCCCGCTCTCAGCGCTGCGGCGAGAGGCTCGAGCTGGTCGGCGTAACGCCGCCACAGGCCGACGGATCGGGCATGGATCGGCTGGCGAACCTGTGCCGCGCTGGCGGTAGCGGCCGGTGCGGTGTTCTCGTGGAAGGTCAGACAGGCGTCCTGCCAGGCGAGACCGCAATGGTCGATGATCCGCCGACTGACGGTCTCCTGATCGGCGACCAACGCCTCATATTCCACGTCGAGAATTCGTCCCGGCGACACGACGCGCCAGTGGTCCATCAGGCGACGATGCGCCAGCATATAGGCCGCCAGATCCTCCAGATCGTAGGAATAGGGGCAACCCATCCGGAAGAGCGTCTTGTAGAGGGCATAGCCGCTGTCGAGCGGATGGCGACGCAGGTGAATGATCCGTGCGCCGGGCAGGGCCCGTGCGATCAGGCCGACATAGAGGAAATTGGCCGGCGTCTTGTCGGTGAACATCGGCCGGGTCCGGCCGTAGCCGGCGACGCTGTCCAGATAGGCGCGGCCCAGTGCGGCCGGATCGAGATCGGCCGATCGGCGGATCAGGTCGCCCTTGCCGCCCGTGGCCCCCGCCAGCCGCATCAGGGCGAGTGCGAAATCATTGATCTCGCCCAGGCTCTCCACATCGCTGTGCGAGCTGATGATGCGGTCCACGAGGGTGGTGCCGCTGCGCGGCAGGCCCATTACGAAGACGGGACCGACCTCCGGGCAACCGGCCGGCGGGCGGTCGAACAGGGCGGCGTCGAACACCCGGGCGATCTCCGCCATGGCCGCAACATCCGCCTCGACGCGATAGCTGAGCAGGCTGCGCCGCCGGTCGGCGCCGCGCTTGAGCCAGGCGAAGCTGTGACCCGGGTCGCCCAGATCCTCCAGTTCCTTGGCCAGGGCGTAGCACAGCGCGACCTCGGCGGGGCCGGACCGGACCTGTTCCACAGCCTTCAGCAGGCCGGGGACGTGGTTGGCCGCGGTGGTCTGGCGACGAAGCGTCGATCGGTTCTGCCAGGCGTCGGCGTCGTGCGGATCCAGCGCGATGACCCGATCCAGCAACGCCTCCGCCTCGGCGATCCGCCCGAGCGCGATCAGCGCCGCCGAAAGATTGTAGAGACAGCCGGGATCGTCTGGCGTCAGATCGACCGCGCGCCGGTAGCAGCCGGCGGCGGCGTCCGGCTTTCCGCAATGGGTGTAGTGCTCGCCCAGATGTTGCAGAAGGCGGGCGTCGTCACCCGCCTCCGCCTCGATTATGGCCAGCCTGGAGAGGGCTTCGCCGATGCGGCCGTCGCGGATGAGCGAGGAGACCCCGCCCAGCGCTGCCATTGCATCGTCTTCCACCGCCAGGCTGGCCATGTCCGTCCTAGAAGCTGTAGTCGAGCGACAGGCCGATGGTCCGCGGCAGCGAGATGAATTCCTTCGATCCGTTGCCGTAGTAGCCCGCCGCAGGCGCCGTGCCCATGTAGGCCTCCGTGAACTCGCCGGTCACGCCCGCTTCGTTGAAGATGTTCTTCACGAACAGGGTCGCGGCCCACGGCCCGCGCGCCAAGGTCGCCGAGACGTTCCAGATCTGGAAGCCCGAGAGCGGGGTGTTGAAGGTCGGCCCCCCGATCGCGTTGCGGGTGCCCGACTGGTAGTAGCCGCTGGTCCGGGCGATCAGGTTGACGTCACCCCCCAGCTGCCAGGTGTAGTCCGCCGCCGCGGTGATCGCGTGCTCGGGCGTGCCCGGAAGGCTCGCGCCGTCCAGGGCGAGGATCGTGCCAAGCGGACTGACCACGTTCTCGCTCAGCCGGGCGTTGGTATAGGTGTAGCCGAGGCTGTAGTGCAGGGCGTCGGTCGGCCGCCCGTCGATGGCGGTCTCAAGCCCGTAGGTCCGGGCCGTTCCGCCGTTCTGGACCACGTAGAAGCCCCAGTTGGGCGTGGCCGTGTTGAGCTGGATGTCCTCCCAGTCGACGTAGAACAGCGCGGCGTCATAGGTGATGGAGCCGAGCCGGCCTTTGACGCCGGCCTCGTAGTTGACCACCGAGTCCGAAGTGTAGACCTGCCAGCGCGGGTCTTCAGCGAAATTGCCGGACAGCGGCACGGCGTTGGAGCCGCCGCGGCGGTAGCCTTCGGACACCGTCGCATAGAACAGTCCGTCGTCGCTGAAGGCCCATGACAAGTTGGCCTTGAACAGCGCCTTGCTCTCCGAAGAGCGGAACGTCGCCGTCACCGGCTGGCTCAGGGACGTGTAGAGCGGCACGTCGATGAAGGTGTTGTTGACCGCCTCGTTCTCGAACCAGCGGACGCCGCCGGTCAGGGCCAGGGTGTCGGTGGCGCGCCAGGTCAGCTCGCCGAAGACCGCCTTGTCGGTGAACTCTTCGTGGCGACGATAGATGAAGTCCCGATCGCCGGACACCGCCCCCGGAAGGCCGGTCAGGAGGTCCCACCAGCGTTTGAAGCCACGCAGGTAGCTGTCCTGCGACACGCTCAGGGTGTTGTCGTTGTAGAAGGCTCCGACCACATAGTCGAAATCGCCACCCGCCTCCGAGACCAGCCGGACCTCCTGGATGGTCGCTTCGTCCGAATAGCCGCGCTCCGCCGAGGCCATCGGGCGTGGATAGTTGTAATAGAAGCTGAGGAACCCGGCCCTGGCGTAGAAGCCGGTGTTCTCGCTGACGCTGTCGCCCTCGTGCTCGTAATGCGAGGTCGAGGAGGTCAGCGTGGCGAAGCCCAGGTCGACGTTCATTTCCAGGCTGGCGAGGCTCACGTCCCGGGACGACGGTTCCAGCTGGACCGAGCCGTTTTCGTAGTCGCCATAGGCGTTGCCGAAGCCGTCGACGCCGCGGGTCACCTGGCGGCGACCGCCGATGTCGTCCGACTGCTGGGCGTAGGTGAGGGTCGCGTCGAACCACTCGTTGGGGACCCAGCGCAGGGCCGCGCGGCCGAACCAGATATCGACCGTGTCGGCGTCCTCCTGGCTACGGTAGGTGGCGTTGGGCGAAAGAATTCCGCCGGGCGCGGACGGCGCGCCCGTCCCGTCGAGCACATAGAGATTCACGTAGTCAGTGAGGCCCGGGTAGTCGAGCCGCGTGACCGTCGCACGGAAGGCGAGGGTCTCGCCCAGCGGGAGGTTCAGGGTCAGGTCCGCGCCCCAGCCGAGGCTTTCGGAGCCTTCGACGCCGCTGCCCGTCACGTTGGCCGCGCCCTCGAAGACGCCAAGCTTCGGCGCGCGGGTGATGTAGCGGACGGTGCCTCCAAGCGACCCGGAGCCGTACAGGGTGCCCTGCGGTCCGCGCAGAATCTCGACGCGTTCCAGGTCCTTGAGCAGGAAGCCGGCGAACACCGGCGTGTCGTTGATATAGGTGGAGACCGGCGCGACGCTGGAGACGGCGTAGTCGCCCAGCGCATTGCTGTCGACGTTGATGCCGCGCATCAGGACGTTGTTGATCACGCCGGAATTGCGGTAGCCGCGATCGACCACAGAAACGCCTGGAATGCCGCGCATCAGCTCGGCGGCGTCGGTCATCTTGGCGTCCTCGATCGCCTCGCCTGACACGGCAGAGATATTGTACGGCACGTCGAGCACGCTCTGCGCGCGCCGGGTGGCCGTGACCACGACGTCATCCAACTGTGACTGCTGACTTTCCTGGGCCATGGCACCGCCGTGGGCGGCCAGGGCCAGTAGCAGGGTGCCCATCGACGCGGCTCCCCTAAGGTGTGACTTGCTCATCTGAAAACCCCCTCCTTGAACACAGACTTTGCTGTGCTTTCTCTGTCTGGCGCAGTCGGCGCGCCAGGGCCGCGTCCTAGACCCTGCCCCCGGGTTACGGCTTCCTCGTCCGTTCAACCTGGGGCTTTTCCAACGGCCCCAATCCGGCGAACGCCGGTGAGGCCGAGAAACCTTGTTCGTAGGGCGGGAACACGATCGGCGTGTCCCGCAGGCTCTTCAGCGGCTGGCCGAGACCCTGCCAGCCCCGCTCGCGAACCCGGGTCACCTGATCCAGGTCGAGCTCAAAGGCCATCACCTCATGGCCGGAACCGGCCTGGTGGATGACCTCGCCGCCGGGGCCGAACATACCCGACAGGCCTACGCCCAGCGGTCCGGCGACATTGACGTCGACAAAATACACCTGGTTGGTCGCCGCGCTGGCGCGGCAGATGGCGAGCTCTGTCTCGCGGTCGATGGTGTTGGTCATGCCGGGATGGAGGATCACCTCGGCCCCCATCCAGGCCAGGGTCCGGATGGTTTCCGGGAACCACATGTCGTAGCAGATCGACAGACCGAACCGCCCGACGTCGGGGACATCGAACACCACGAAACGGTCGCCGCTGGAGACGCCCTGCTCATAGGGATGGAACGGGAAGATCTTGCGATAACGATCCACTACGCGACCGCTGGGATCGATGATCGGAGCGGTGTTGTAGATGCGCTCGCCGTCCCGTTCGAACAGGGTGCCGGGGATCAGCCAGACCCCCGCCGCCCTGGCCGCCTCGCACATCTTCGCTTCGGCGTCGCCGGGCATCGGCTGGGCGTCAGCCGTAGAGGCACCAAACAGCGCCAGTTCCCCGAGCACGACCATTTCCACCCAAGGCATGCGCGCCTTTACGGCCGCGACCTCGGCGGTAATGCGCGCGGTGTTGTCGCCCTTGGCCAGCTGAAGCTGGAGGCCGGCGATGCCAAATGGCCGCATGTTGTCTCCCGGTCGCGGATCCGCAGATCCTGTGACAGGAGAGTGAATGCGACGACGACCGCCACATAGCGCCAGTGGCGACGCTTCAATGGAGCCAGTTTTGGCTCAGGGCGCGCAGGAGTAGAAATCTGGTGCCAGACTCAATCCGCGTCCGCCCGACGGATGACCGCCGAGTCGAGCAGCCGGCCACCCGCATCGAACCAGCCGATCCGGTCGCCAACGATGACCGTCCTCAGACTGGATGTCTCGCCATAGGACCAGCGGGACCATTGCCTCCGCCAGACATCGCCCTCGACCCACCAGCGCCCGACGTCGCAGTCCTCGTTCGCATAGCCCGCGCGGCCCAGCATCTGCCCGTCCGGCAGGAGCTCGATGGTGCAAGGATCGCCGTAGACGGTCTTGCATAGCAGGACCGAGCCCGACATCGCCGCCTGAAGCGCCTGGCCTTCAAGCCGCTGTTCGACCGAATAGGGAAAGGTCCGGGCGGCGACCGGCAGATCACGCATCAAGTCGGCCAGCACGGCCACGCCCTCGCGGATGCGATCGATCGGCAGGCTGGTGACCCCCAGGCGGAAGATGTTCCGCGGTCCCTTGCCGTCGGCGAAATAGGGTCCGACCGGTTCGATCAGCACTCCCCGCCGCTCGGCCTGGGCCGCAAATTCCTCGACATCCAGGTGGTCCGGACCCCGCACCCAGTAGGTCGCGCCGCCGCGCAGCGGGGCGATGGCCACCGACTGCTGGAGGTAGTGGTTCAGGGCGTCCCGCAGGGCCGTGCGCCGCTCGCGGAACAGCCGCCCCAGCCGCATCATGGTCGCGTCGTAGTGACCCATGGCCAGGAAATGCGCCGCGGTGCGCTGATTGTTCAGGGGTGGATGCCGCACCGCAAGATGGCGCAGCCGCCGGGCTTCGGCGATCACCTCGGGCGAGGCCACGATGAAGCCCAGCCGCAGGCCCGGTCCCAGCACCTTGGACAGGCCGGCGACATAGATCACCCGGTCATCCTGGTCGAGGCTGCGCAGCGCCGGACAGGCCTGGTCGAGGTAGTTGGTCTCGCAGGCGAAATCATCTTCGATGATGACCATGTCCCGGGACACCGCCTTCTTCAGCAGCGCCTCGCGGCGCGCCTGGGTCATCATGACCCCGGTGGGGAACTGGTGGCTGGGCGTCACATAGACCAGATCGCAATCGTCGAGCCGGCGATCGACCACCAGCCCCTCGTCATCCACCGGCTGGAAGACGAGCCTGGCCCCGCGATCCGCGACCAGCCGGCGCATGTCGGGGTAGCCGGGATTCTCGACGGCGACCATGCTGTCCCGATCGATCAGCATCTGGCTGACCAGGGCCAGCGCCTGCTGGGCGCCGACGGTGATCAGGATTTCGTCCGGCCGGGCCCGAATGCCGCGTCGGGGCAGCACCTTGGTGCGGATCTCCTCGATCAGCATCGGGTCGTCGGCGTCGCCGCTATCCATGGACCACTGGCTGATATCGCCCACCGTCAGGGCCTGGCGGCTGGCCTCGCGCCATTCCGTCACCGGGAACAGCGAGGCGTCAAACAGCCCATCGATGAAGGGAAAGGGATACTGGCGCCAGTTGGGTGCCCGGCGGGCCGTGGGGACGTCCCCCTCCCAGGTCTTGAACCGGTCCGTCCAGCGTGACGACCGAACCGGCTCCCGGCCGCCGGCCACGGACTCCGCCGCGGCGCGGCCGCGCAGCATGTCGTGGTCGACATAGATCCCGCTGCGCTCGCGGCTGATGAACAGACCCTCATCAACCAGCTTTTGATAAGCCAGCGTCACCGTATTGCGGGCGATGCCCAGTTGGGCGGCCAGGGCACGCGAAGAGGGTAGCCGGCGCCCCGGCGGAAACGCGCCGGCGCACGCGGCATCGACCAGTTTCCGGCGCACCTGATCCTGGAGGCTAAGGTCGCTGCCGGGATCAAGGAAGAAAAGCGGTGACGACATGCGGCGATCTTCGCGTGCCGCGAACGCTTGTGTCCAGCGGGCGCTGTCAGCTTGACCTCGCAATGTCGAAAGCCACCCTGACCTGCCGGCGTCGAGGTGCCGCACTGCACGGGCAGACACGGGCGTCGGCGCTGCCTGGATGACGTTGACCGTCGAATGTGATGGAGATCGCCGCCTGGGTGGTGAGGACTCTCCGGGCCATGGCTTGAGATATGACCCCTGCAGCCGCCATTCTCCTAGTCGAATCGGAGACGGGAGTTTTCCGCCCGATTGTCCTCCCGAAGACGACCTGGTCGATGAAGGGGACGCAGATCCAGCGGGTCGAGCGCCGCACCATAAGACAGCAGGCCGTCTGTAGTGATCGTCTCCGGCTCGACCGGCTGGTTGTGCAGGAGGCGCTTCAAGAGTCTGGGCACCGCCTCTGTATCCCGCCGGCACCGGACCACAAGGCCCAGGACTTCGCCTTCCTCGTCGACCGCCCGCCAAAGGTACATCCGTTTGCCGCCGATAGCGAAATGGACTTCACAATAATCCATCCCCGCCAGCAGCTTACGCCGATCTTGCCGGAGACCTTCTAGCGTTTGCCTGCCCCCACCCTTGCGCAAAATCCGACTGACGGTCGCTAAGTGGACGCTTCGCCACGCAGTTACTGGATGCGCTCGGCGGACTTGGGCCGTTGGCCGATCTCACACGCTACGAGTGGACGTGGTCAAGAAGGTCACCAGTCGTTCAGCCACTTCGGCAGCTCGCTCCAGCTGAACGAAATGGCCCGCTCCAGAGACGGTCCCCACCGTCATGCCGCCGGGGAAGTCATCCTGGACCATCGAAGTCCGAAAAATGTCGGCAGAAATGCACTGGTCGTTCTCGCCGATCAGTCCGAGCACCGGGCACTGGACCGTGCCTGCGAGAAGCGCATGGCTGGGTCCGGCGGCCGCAGAACGGTCCAGCGCCTGTCGGTAGTAGGCCAAGGCTGCGGACCGGACCGAGCGAACCGAAAACCGGCTGCGGGCATCGGAAAGCGCGGTTGGATCCGGCGTCCAACCGGGCGACCATTTGCGCCACAGCCGTTCGACGAAGGCTGCATTCCGTCTTCCGACCCACCAGTCGGAGAGACCGCCGAGCTGAAAGAACATGATGTAGGACGACCGCTTCACCTGGGCCTTGTCCTGCCCGACCGCGGTGCCGAACCGCATGGGGTTGGGGACCGAGATCATGGAAAGACTGGCGACCCGCTCAGGCTGATGGACAGTGGCGGCAAATGCGATGGTTGCGCCCCAGTCATGGCCGATCAGATGGGCTTGCTGTTCACCCAGCCCCTCAATCCAGGACGCCACGTCGCCCGCGAGATCAGCGAGCCGGTATTGGCCCTCAGGCGAAAGGCTCGTTGCCTGATAGCCCCTTAAGGTGACGGCTACGCAGCGAAAGCCCGCCTCGGCCACGCGGGGGGCGACGTCGCGCCAGGTGGCGGGTCCGTCAGGAAACCCGTGGATCAGCAGGACAAGCGGCCCAGCGCCGATTTCATGTGCAGTGAATGCCAAGCCGGACGTTCTCAGCGTCAACTCTGTTGCGCCGGGAATGAGACGACTGGGTACCGCCTCAGACATGCGCATCACTCCACGGATTGATCAGGATCTTGGCGTGCGCCTCAGGATCGCCGAGCGCGGTGAATGCCCCTTCGACCCCGTCCAATCCGACCGTCCCGGTGATCAAGGGCTGCCAGTTGATGGCCCCGTCCTGAAGCAAATGCAGCGCCTCGGTGAATTCCTCGGCCGTATAGTAGATGACGAACTGGAACGTCAGCTCCTTGCTGATCGCCACCATGGGGATGAAGTTCTCCTCGCCCGGTGCGATGCCAGTGACGATGATCTTCGAACCGGCCGGCGCCTCGAGCACCAGCCGGTGCAGCATGCCCGCAGCCCCGGTATTCTCAAAAACGACGAGCCTGCGGCCTGGCGCGAGTTCGGCCGCCCTAGCGAAGGGACTGGCGGTCCGGCCATCGATCACCTCCGTCGCGCCCTGGGTGAGCGCAAGATCGCGGCGTCGAGGCGAGAGGTCAGACGCCAGAATGACATCGACCCCCCTCACCTTCAGCACGGCCGCGACGGCGAGCCCGATCGGCCCACACCCCATGACGACCGCCACATCGCCTTCCTTCAGTTCAGCCTTGCTGACCGCGTGAATGGCGATGCCCAAGGGCTCGGTGAGGGCTGCGGCCTCATCGGGAAGGGCCTCGTCCACCTTCACCAGGAGGGGCGCGCTCAGCACCATGTATTCGGAGTAAGCGCCCGGGGTTTCCGGAGTTGAGCCCAGCAGGGCTGGCACGCCGTCCTTAAGAACGAAGGGCATGGAGCAGACACGGTCACCGATCTTGAGCGCGCCCTCAGGCCCTTCGCCGAAACCAACGATCTCGGCGACGAATTCGTGCCCCAGGACCACGCCTTCATGCAGGCTACGCCTCATCTCGTCGACCGGAGCGCCGAGCTCGGCCGCCTTGTCGATCATCTGCGGGAAATGGTTGAACATATGCAGATCGGACCCACAGATCCCGCAGGCGCGCACCTTGACCAGGACCTGGCCGGGTCCCGGTTGGGGCGTAGGTACCTCCTCAACGAAGAACCGGCTGTTCCGCATCACAGCTGAGCGCATGCTTTTTCTCTGGGTAAGGGTCGGTCCGACGCCCGCGCCGGACCCGGGATTGCTGCTATTCGCCGACGACGATGAGGCGCGAGATATCCAGGCCGAGAGCGTCGCAGTATCCGCGGTAGAGCTCCAGGGCGAAGCGGGCGTCCATCACCGACACGACCTTGCCCTCGCCGTCGAGGTTCAGGTTAGCGCCGTGAACAGCGAACCAGACGACGGTCTCGCCGTCCTGGTCGTCGGGGGTACAAAGGGTGTGCACGGAGCCAGCCGGTTCAAACAGATAAGATCCGGGGGCGTTCATCGCCTCAGGCGCTTCGGCATAGAACCAGCGCCCCTTGAGGGTCACCGCATAGACCAGGCCGGTGTGGAAATGCTTCACAACTTTATAGCCGGCGGGCAGGCGTGTCTTGGAGATCCACAGTCCGGATTCCAGGTTCACATGTAGCAGCTGCAAGGCCGATCCGTCGCCTGCTTCGGCCCAAGGGAGATCGGTGTCGCCAACATGCATTGTGTCGACTTCGGGATTGGCCGGGATCATCGGCCGCTTCGACACCTTGTCGATGAAGGCCAGAAGGGCGGGTGGGATGGCGGAGGCGGCGTCGGCCGGCGGGGTCAGCGTGTCGGTCATCGTCGCTCCGCTCAGGCCACACTGACGGCTTGCGCCGTGAATTTGTCGCGCACGGCCTGGAACACAGCCGGCAACTCCATCTCGCGAGGGCTGTAGTTGGGCAGATAGATGGCCAGCCACCGGGGTAGAGCCTTCTTCAGATAGCCGGCCCGGACCGCCTTGGCACGGGCCTTGGCCTCTGGCGTGTTGAAGCGGGCGAAGGCCTCGGGATCGGCGTCCTTCATGACCTTGGCAAGCCGCGCGCCCCAGCCCAGAAAATGAGCCTGGGCCCAGATGCCTACGAACAGCCGATACCAATAGCCGCCCGCTGCCGCCTCATAGGCGTCGAAGGCGACGTTGCGGTGCTCCAGTTCTTCCATAACGTGCCACAGGGCCATCTGGGACAACGGGTTGGGATCGTCGAACAGACCCACCTCGACCTGGGTGCGAGACATCGCCGCCGTCAGAGCCTCAAACCCCTCGGCATAGGCCAGATTGAACCGCAGCGATTTGGTCTCCGAGAAACGCTTGAACTCGGCATCCAACGCCTGTTCGAGCGCCTCCAACTTCGCAAAACCCGGATTGCGGGCGCGGATCATATCATTGGCGCGGGCGTGCTGTTTGAAGTGCTGACCCTCCTGCGCACAGAACCGCTTCATGTCTTCCCGGAGCTCGGGATCGGTGACCTTGGCCATCGCGCCCTGGATCGATCGGATCAGATAGGGCTCCAGATAGGGCAGCATCATCCAGGTGCCCAGGAAGGTATAGGATAGATCCGGATCGTCCTTGATGAACACCAGATCGACATCGGCGGGGAATTCGAACGCCATCCGGCGGACGGGGATATTGGTCATCTTCCGCTCCCAGAAAGAGCCCCTTCGAAAGGGGCTTCCTATTTACATTCAGTCTGGCATGTTTGTTTCATGAGTCAAGCGAGACTAAACGTCCGTTCAGCCAAGACCTCTTGGCCGCCCCGTTTGCGGCGCTCCCAGGAGAGTCGGAGCCGGGCGACCCAGGATCGGCTTCTGGAAGCGACAATCCGGTGTCTCGCCGAAGTCGGATACGGGCGCCTGACCACTTCTCTGGTGTGCGACCGAGCCGGGCTGACGCGCGGTGCCCAGATGCATCACTTCCCCACGAAAGCCCTCTTGGTCAGGGCAGCGGTCGAGCGCCTGAGCGCGACCGTGGTGGCCGCCTATGACGCGCAGATGGCGCGGGTCGGTCCCGATGAGGATCCCATTGAAGCCTTCTGCGACGGGATCTGGCAAACCCTGGAGGGGCCGCTGTTCGAGACGGGGCTGGAATTGCTCGTCGCCGCGCGCGCCGACCCGGAGCTTCGGCCATCGGTCGAGCTGGCCGCCGAACAGCTTCGGGAGATCACCGAGGCGCGTGTGGTGTCTGTCGCAGCGCAAGCGAAACCCTCAAATCCGGGTCCGCTGGCGGAACGTTTGCGGCTCGGACCTCATCTCATTCAGGCGTTCGGTCTGGACGGCGTCCTGTCTCAGCGGACGGCGCGCAATAGGCGACTGTTCGATCTCTGGAAGGCCGACGTCCGGCGTTGTGTCGAGACCCAAACGTGAGTGGCGAGCAGGTGGTCATCGCCGGCGCGGGACATGCCGGCGGGTCGGTGGCTGCCTTCCTGCGGCAATACGGGCATCAAGGCCCAATCACCCTGGTCGGTGACGAAACCATCGCTCCTTACCAGCGCCCCCCTCTATCCAAGGCGTGGCTGAAGGGAGAAGCAGACGCCGAGTCTCTGCTGCTGCGCCCCTTGGACTGGTATGTGGAAGCCGGCGTCGATCTACGTCTCGGGACGGGGATTGAAGCGATCGATCGGGTTGGTTGCAGCGTTCGGCTCTCCGACGGGACAAGCGTGGCCTACGACCGGCTCGTTCTGGCCCTGGGCGCAAAGGCTCGACGCCTGGACGTTCCAGGATCGGATCTTTGTCATGTGGGCGTTCTGCGCAGTGCGGCGGACGCCGAATGGCTCAAACCGCGCCTTGGGCCGGGCGAGCGCGTCGCCATCATCGGCGGGGGATATGTGGGGCTTGAAGCCGCCGCGTCGGCGCGATCTCTCGGGGCCGAAGTTGTCGTGCTCGAGCGCGAGAGCCGTCTGCTTGCGCGCGTCGCTGCGCCAATGCTTTCAGCATTCTACCTCGAGCGACATCAGGCCGAAGGGGTAGTATTTGTCTTTGGAGCAGAGGTCCGATCGATCGAGGGCAACGGCGTTCGCCTCGCGACCGGAGAGATGATCGCGGCTGATACCGTCCTGGTCGGAATCGGTGCCCTGCCCAACGACGCTTTGGCGCGTGAGGTCGGCATTGCATGCAGCGATGGCGTCATCGTCGACAGTGCGGCGCGAACCTCCGATCCGAACATTTTCGCCATCGGCGACATGACCTATCGCCCCCTTCCGCTATTTGGCCGGTCGCTCCGTCTGGAGAGCGTTCCGAGCGCACTGGAGCAGGCCAAGCAGGCGGCGGCGACGATCTGCGGGACCCTGCCGCCCGCCCCGGAGATTCCGTGGTTCTGGTCAGACCAGTATGATCTGAAGCTCCAGATCGCGGGTTTGCCACTGGACTGCGACCAGATGGTTGTCCGAGGCGACCCTAGGTCTGGATCCTTCGCCCTGTTTCATCTGGCGGACCGTGTCGTAAGGGCGGTGGAGGCTGTCAATGCACCGGGAGAGTTCATGGCTGGACGCCAGTTCATCGCCCGCGGCACAAGCATCGATACATATCGACTGGCCGATTCGACTATCCCGATGAAACAGGTCGCGGCGACGACGTAGCCTTGATCGCTCGCATCTCTCGCGAAGACGTGCAGGCGAGGTTCCCAAGAGCGTTCAGCAATACTGCATCGTCAGCCATTCAGCGATGAGCGCCGGCTTTTCCTCGTCTTCGATCTCGACCGTCACCTCGGTCCGGAGCAGATAGCGCCCCCCGCCCTTGTCCTCTAACGCCAGAAGCGTGTGCCGAGCGCGGATGCGCCGCCCGGTCCGGACCGGCGCGAGAAATCGGATGCGCTCGAAGCCGTAATTGACGCCCATCTTGATCCCCTCGAGCACAATTGCGCCCTGAGGCATCAGCACGGCCAGCAGCGATAGCGACAGGAATCCGTGCGCGATGGTGCCGCCGAACGGCGTCGCGGCGGCTGCCACAGGATCGACGTGAATAAACTGACGGTCTTCCGTCGTCTCAGCGAACGCGTCGACGCGCGACTGGTCAACCAGCAGCCAGTCTGAGGCTCCGAGATCGGTTCCGATCAGCACAGTGGCCTGTTCAGGAGTGAGGATCTGCATGTTGGAGCCTGTTCATTGAGCTGTCCGGTCAAGCCCGGATCGAAACAACAATTGGGTAGTCGCCTGCCCACCCGGCCGGACAACGAAGGAGCGGCGCGAGCCCATCGGGCTCGCGCCGCAGCTTAACCTTCAGGCTGGGTCAGTAGTTGACGGACAGGACGATACCGATCCGGCGCGGGTAGACGGCCTGCTGCCCTGCCGAACTGGCCAGAAGTGGGCCGCGGTCGTCGAGCACATTGTCCGCGAAAAGGTCGACCCGATAACGATTACTGGAGATACCGGCACGCAGCGTCATGTGGTCCAGAGTCGCGGATTCCAGGCCGCTTGCCAAATCCAGCTGGCTGGCCCGGTAGGAATACGCCCCGTAGAGATTGAGATCGAGCGTGCCGGTCAGGGGCGCGCTGTAGCTCGCGGACACTGACAGGTTGGACTCAGGGACGCCGGGGAGCCGCGCGCCGTTGCTTGCGGTAGGCAGTCGCGCGGTCAGTGCGGGCGCGACGTTGCGGAACTCGGCTGAGTTGACATTGCCGACCATCTGCAGGGAAAGCCCCTCAATGGGTGTGCGGTAGTTGATGCCGAGGTCAAGCCCGTAAACTCGCGCATCGCCGCCGTTGAGGGTTGCCACAAGGCCGGCCGAAGTGGTGAAGGGCACCTGAATGTTCGACCATTCAGTGTAGTAGACAGCTGCATCCACGCTCAACGCACGATCGGCGGTCCGGAACTTGGAGCCAAGTTCATAGCTCCACAGTTCGTCTGGCTCGATGATCGTCGAGGTCGCAACCCCGTCGACGCTGGCGAACAGAACTTGACCGCTGGTTTGGACGGACCCGGACCGGAAGCCTTTGGCGATATTGACATACAGCGTGGCGTCATCGCTCGGCTTGTAAGTCAGGTTGAAGCGCGGGCTCAGCGCATCGAAAGAGCCACTGCCGCTGCTGGGAAGCGCCACACCAGGCGGCGTGAAGGTTGGGAACAGGGTCGTAGTGCCTGACCCGGTGCGCTCGTCTTCGAAGTATCGCAGGCCGATGAGCGGGATCAGCTTGCCGTCCATGAACTCGTAAGACGCCTCGCCAAACAGGGCGAAAGATTCGGTCGTCAGGGGAGACGGCGACTGCGAGATGAGTGGAAGGAACAGTGTAGTTCCCGGTCCGGCGGGGAATGGGATGGTGTAGTCGAATTGGGATAGGATTTTGGCGTCGGTATAGAGCCCGCCGACAATCCAATTCAGGGGGCCGTCGCTGTCCGAAACCAGCCGGAGTTCCTGACTGAAGCTCTCGCTATGGAAATCGGCGACCGCCCTCAGATTCGCCGCCGGGGTGTTCAGGGTCGTGTCGAAGTCAAGCGTGTGATCAATAAAGGAGGTCCCGCTCTGAAGCGACGCACTGCCGAGATCCCAGACGACCGAGGCCGAATAGAAGTCAGCCGTGACCTGGTTATACGGCAGGGTGCCGAACGTATTTGCCAGAAGCGGCGGTTCAACGCTGACCAGGCCGTTGTTGTAGTTCTGGTGGTTGTCGATGTGCCAGGCTGACAGGGTGACATCAACCGATTCTGTTGGGCGAAGGAGCAGCTTGGCCCGGACGTTGTAGCTCTCGATGTCGTTCAGATCCTTGTCGCCGGGGCGGTCTGCCGCCTCGGCGAAGCCGCTCAGCGTTTCGTAGCCGCCGCTGATCCGCAGACCCGCGACATCTGAGGCCAGCGGGATGTTGACGACCGCATCAGCGGCGTAGTTGGTCCCACCGCCTTCGGTCGAGGACAGCTCGCCGAGCATGCGCGCTTCAAAATCATTGGTGTCCGGCTCGGGGGTGATCAGACGGACAAGGCCGCCCATCGCACCGTTCCCGTAGAGGGTACCTTGCGGCCCGCGTAGAATTTCTGTCCGCTCCAGATCGAACAGCCGCGAGGGCGGCGAGATCTGCAAGTTCGGGATCGAGAAAACAACGTCGTCGATGTAGTAGCCGGTGGTGCTGTCGCCAACCGTGCCTGCGCTGATCCCACGGATCTGGATCGTATCGAACCCCGGGGCGCTCTTGGAGACCACCGAGGCCCCCGGAATGAAATCGACCAGTTGGGTCAGGTCGCGCGTGCCCTGACGTTCCAGCTGTTCGCCGCTGATCGCCTGCACGGAAAGCGGAACGTCGATCAGATTCTGCTCGCGCTTTTGAGCCGTAACCACGATCTCGTCGAGCTGCGTGGACGGGTCCCCCCGTGACGGAGCTGTCTGCGCCATGGCCAATCCCGGCACGGACAGGCTGAGAGCAAGCAGCGAAACGCCGACCTGCACGGTCATCTTGGTCGTCAACATAGATCCTCCCTGGTCGCGTCGCCCCGCTGCGGTAAGGATTGCGCGGAATCTATCGCTTCAATCGAAGACTAAACAGGCGTTCAGCGAAAAGCAAGATGGGGCTAAACGGGCGCTCACCTCGTTATCTGCCAGTGAACCGACCCGCCCGCTTCTCCTGAAAGGCCGCGATGCCTTCTGCGAAATCGTCGGTCCGCATGCCAAGCAGCCATTGGTCGGTATCGGCATGCATCACGGCCGCATCCAAGGCACCGGAGAGCGCATTGACGCTGCGTTTGATCATCTGCACCGCGATAGGCGGCAATGCGGCGTACTTTTCCGCCATCGCAATCGCAGCGTCGTCCAGCGCCGCACGTGGGGTGATCTCATCAATCAGACCCCAGTCGGCCAAGGTCGGCGCGGCGACCAGGTCTCCTGACATCACCAGTCGCTTGGCGCGAGACGGGCCGACCAGCCGCACCGCGAGGGGAAGAGCGTTCCACATCAGATTGATGCCCAGCTTCACCTCGCCGTACCCCATGCGAGCGTCGGAGGCGGCGATCCGGAAATCGCAGGCCGTGGCGATGCAGGTCGCGCCTCCAGTCGAAATCCCCTGGATTGCGCAGATCGTCGGTTGGTCGATCTCCTGCAGCGCCCGCATCAGGCGCGCACCCTGCTGGGCAGAGCGGCGCAGTTGTACCGTCGCCGGGTTGCCCGCCGCCCCGCCCAATGAGGAAATGTCGGCACCCACCGAGAAGTGGTCGCCCTCGGCCCTCAGGACGACCGCCCTGATCTCAGGCATCTCCCGAATCTCGCCCGCGAGGCGCTCAAGCTGCAGCAGGGTCTGCGACGTCAGGGCGTTCCGCTTCAACGGGCGGTCCAGCGTCAGGACGGCGACAGCGCCTGTCGTTCTCAGTCGAAAATCACCTTCGCTCACGCCGTCACTTCCTGTTCTGCAAGGCGACGCTTCAGCGCCTGCTTGTCGATCTTCGAGGTCGGCAGGAGCGGCAGCGCCGCTTCAAAGCTGAAGGTCTTGGGAATTTTGTAGTTTGCCAGCCGTTCGCGCAGAAAGACGCGCAACCCCTCGCTGTCCGCAGCGTGTCCAGGCTTCAGGGCTACAAAGGCGTGCCCGACTTCCTGGAACATGGCGTGTGGCACCGGAAGTACAGCGGACATGGCCACCGCGGGATGGTCAGCCAAAGCCTGCTCAATCTCGGCCGGATAGATATTGTAGCCGCCCGATTTGTACATCTCCTTCAGCCGTCCGACGAAGGTGAAGTTGCCGTCGTCGCGCTTTACCCCCAGGTCGCCAGTCTTGAGCCAGCCGTCTGCAGTGAAGGCTTCGCGCGTCGCCTCAGGCCGACCAAAGTAGCCGGACATTACGAGCGGACCCTTGACCTGGATCTCGCCGGTCTCGCCAGCATCGGCCTCGGTATCGTCGGGTCGTGACACACGCAACGCGCAATGCGGCAGCGGTCGTCCAAACGTCTCGGCCATGATGCGGGGAGACGCCTCTGGCCCTGTCGCGGTCACGATGCCGACGGTCTCGGTCTGACCATAGACGTTCGCCATCCGGATTCCGGTTTCGAACACGGGCTGCAGATAGGGCTCCGGCGTGGCACCTCCACCAAACACCAACAAGCGATATCGTCCCAGCACGTCCAGGCCGGCGTCGGTATTGCTGGCGAACATAACAAAGGCCGTGGGGCTGGCGACTAGATAGGTTGGGGCTTCGCGACCAGACAACACGCTGATCTCGGCGAGATCCACGCGGTGATGAAAGATGATGCGGCCACCGTAGGCAAAGACATTCATGCAGACGTTGTTCAACGCTCCGACATGATTGATTGGCGCGGCGCAGATCGTACTTTCGAGGCCATCCCCCATCCAGCTGACGTTAATCAGCGCCGCCGCGACGATCGCCCGGTGCGAAAGCATTGCCCCCTTGGGTTGGCCAGTGGTGCCCGAGGTGTAGACGATGACCGCAGTGGCTTCCGGATCGACGGCTGCCTTGCGATCGGCGAGGGTCTGGTCGCTAACAACCGCGCCTTCGGTGATGAAGGCGTCGAGAACCCCAAGATCAACGAAGCGCTCCACGTCAGGTCCCACCGCTTTCAGGTCGGCTCCGTAGTCCCGGCCCTCGTAGACGCCGCGGACGAAGACCAGCCGGGGGGCAGCGTCCTTGATCAGGTAAGCGTACTCCGGCTTCTGATACCGTGGATTCAAACCCACCCAAATCGCGCCGATCGATGTAGCAGCCAGATATGTCAGCCAGAACTCGAGCGCCGGTGGCGTCAGGGTGGCGACCCGATCGCCCTGTTTCACCCCGGCCTGGATCAGCGCCTTGGCCAAGGCGTCAACCCGGTCAGCGACCTGGGCATAGGTTAGCCTAAAATCGCCGTCGACCGCCGCTTCCTTGTTCGGGCGCTCGCGGACATGGCGACCCAGGATGTCGTGGATCCGGACGCCGGTGAACGCCGGCGCAGTCTCATGTGCTTGGCTTACGCTCGACAAGGCGACGGCTCCCTTATGCTTTGGCCGGAGCATAAGCGTCGCGCCGCTAACTGCGCAAATGTTTAGTTATTGGGGGGGGGCAAGACGCCTCGCAGCATCAAATCCATGTAGGCGCGGTGCCGCCGTCGCCACAGGGACCGCTCAAATCCAGACCGACCCAGTACCCGCTCGACATAGGGCTCGAGCAGCAACGTGCCCAGTTCCATGTACATGATGAGCAGAGGCAACCAGAGGCGGTCGACGTCGTCCCGGATTCGGTCGTCTGCGTCCAACCGGTCCACACCGGTTCGCACCACCTGATAGAACCGTTCGAACAGGCCGCCGCCCCAATCGCTGCCCTCCAACATGGCGCGGCGCATGTAAGCCTTGGACAAGGCCCAGTCGTCTATGTGCCGGTCGATCCAACCCTCGACCCAGTCGGTAATGCCATCCAGGTCCCCGACCGCCCCTGGCTGGGCAGCCGGAGCTTGCTCAAAGAGGACCTCCTCAAACTGGCTGAGGAAATACCGATCGACGGCCTCCCGCAGGCCGAGCTTGGAACCAAAATGATGGTTGATCAGGCCGACTGAAACGTCCGCTTCAGCAGCGATGTCGCGCACGGTGACGCCATCAAAACCCCTTTCGGCGAACAGCCGCATCGCGACCTGAACGAGACGTAGCTGTCCGGGGGAAAAGGGAATGACGGTCGCAGGCTTTGCCATGGTGCCTCTCTGTGGGGCGAACAGGGTAGGACAATCGGGTCCGCCTATCCAGCAGAGGTTGCAGTAGGCTGAACGAATGTTTAGTGGTCGAAAAAACACCGAAAAGCGGCCCCATGACCGACATCGCCATCGTATCTACCGCACGCACCGCAATGGCCAAGTCGCTGCGCGGCAGTTTCAACACCACTCACCCGATCATTCTCGCCGGGCATGTCCTGGAACATGCGATCCAACGCGCTGGGCTCGACGCCGCAGAAGTGGAGGATGTCATTCTCGGTACTGGCATGCCGGAAGGGGCAACCGGGTTTAACATCGCGCGCAATGCGGCGATCAAGGCCGGGCTCCCGACCACAACCAGTGGGGTGTCGATAAACCGCTACTGCTCTTCAGGTCTCCAGGCGATCGCCTTCGCAGCGGGCCGAATTCTGAACGAGAGAGTGCCTGTGATGGCGGCCGGCGGCGTCGAGTCGATCTCCATGGTCCAGCTGTCTGGCCATATGAACATGCACGGTGCCGTGGAGACGGGCCTCTACGGGTCCCATCCAGCGCTCTGGATGAGCATGATCGAGACCGCGGAGATCGTGGCCGAGCGGTACGGCGTGACGCGCGAAGCACAGGATCGCTACGCGCTTGAAAGCCAGGTTCGGACCGCCGCTGCTCAGGTCGCTGGAAAGTTCGACGACGAGATCGTTCCTCTGACGGCCAGGTGGAAGAGGACCGATAAGGCGACAGGTGAGACCAGCGAAGTCGAAGTTCTGGTGGAACGAGACGAATGCAATCGCCCCGACACCACCTATGAGTCCCTCGCCAGCCTGAAACCTGTCCTGAAGGGCGGCATGACGATGTCCGAGGGCAAGACTGTCACGGCCGGTAATGCCAGCCAGCAGTCCGACGGTGCCAGCGTAGTGATCCTGATGGACGGCGACTTCGCCAAGCAAAGCGGCGTTACTCCGCTGGGCTGGTTCAGAGGGTTCGCGACTGCCGGGTGCGAGCCTGACGAAATGGGCATCGGGCCGATCTTCGCAGTGCCCCGCCTGCTCGAGCGCCACGGCCTCAAAGTCTCCGATATCGGCTTGTGGGAGCTGAACGAAGCCTTCGCCAGCCAGTGCGTCTACAGCCGCGACAGGCTGGGCATCGATCCCGAGATTTACAACGTGAACGGCGGAGCCATCTCCATTGGCCACCCCTATGGCATGACCGGCGCCCGCTGCGTGGGCCATGCCCTGATCGAGGGCAAGCGTCGCGGTGCGCGCTACGCCGTTGTCACCATGTGCGTCGGTGCCGGCATGGGCGCGGCCGGACTGTTGGAAATTGCCTGACTCGCCGCGCCCAAAAAGCGCTTCTCCCCTTCGGACACAGGAACATCCCATGGCTATTCGCTTCGACGATCGCGTCGCCATCGTCACCGGGAGCGGTGGCGGTCTGGGCCGCGAGCACGCTCTTGGCCTCGCGGCGCGGGGTGCCAAGGTCGTGATCAATGACTTTGGCGCGGGCTC
>VYMF01000188.1_pt1 | contig 20817 bp, 20 predicted proteins | sample 5115271 | NCBI WGS metagenome assembly VYMF01 (sample SAMN12291778, study PRJNA351875) | freshwater metagenome | isolation source: freshwater lake | place: USA: Michigan, Wintergreen Lake | collected 2013-08-08
CGTCGCCTGGGGCCAGCAGAGCATCGACCCCGGCCAGCGCGACCCCGGCGACAGCTGGCGGGAGTTCTAGGCCAGACCTGACCCCGCCCGCCCTTGCGCCCCGGCGCGCGCTCGGGGATGGTCGCGACCTCTGTGATTTCGGGGGTTCCCATGCGCCGTCTGCTCGTCTCGTCTGCCGCTGTCCTTGCCCTGATGGCGGGGGCTTCCGCTGCGGCGGCGCAGGACCCTCATGCCGGTCATGCCGGGCATGCGGCCCCGGCAGCCGCGACGCAGAGCGAGGATGCGCGGCTGGCGGCCTTCTTTGAGCAGGCCTTCCAGGAGCGGATCGCCCTGTCGCCCCAGCAGATGACCTCGCTGGGGCTGAAGACCGACTACGACCGGCTGGATGACAACACCGATGCGGCGGCCGCGCGCTCGCTGGCCCTGGCCGAGCGGCAGCTGTTGCAGCTGAACGACCAGTTCAATCCCCGGACCCTGAGCGACGAGAGCCGGCTGTCCTGGCGGCTCTTCGAATACGGGGTGGAGCAGACGCGGCTGTCGAACCGCTGGCGCGACTGGGGCTATCAGTTCGCCGCCAACGGCAATCCGACCACGGGCCTGCCGGTCTTCATGATCAACAACCACCGCGTCACCAGCGTGTCGGATGCCGAGGCCTATGTGGCGCGGCTGATCGAGGCCGAACGGGTGATGGGCGAGATTTCGGCGACCCTGAGGGCGCGGGCGGCGGCGGGGGTGATCTCGCCGGTGTTCGTGTTCCAGCCGACGATCGCCAATACGGCCGCGATCATCGCAGGCGCGCCGTTCGATGACGGGGGCGACAATCCGGTCTGGGCCGATTTCCAGCGCAAGGTCGGGGCGCTTGAGACCGATGCGGCGACGAAGGAACGGCTTCTGGCCGGGGGCCGGGCGGCACTGACGGGGCCATGGCGGCGCGGCTATGAGGGGGTGCTGACAGCCCTGACCGAGGTCGGGGCCCGGGCCGCGGCCATGCCGGACAATGCCGGCGGGGTCTGGCGGCTGCCCGAGGGCGAGGCCTTCTACAACGCCCGCCTCCAGCTCTCGACGACCACTGACCTGACGGCGGACCAGATCCACGAGCTCGGCCTGGCGGAAGTGGCGCGGCTGCAGGGCGAGATGCAGACGATCATGAACCGGGTCGGCTTCACCGGTTCGCTGCAGGAGATGTTCGCCTATCTGAAGACCGATCCGCGCTTCCAGTACCCGAACACGGCGGAGGGCAAGGAACAGTATCTGATCGACGCCCGCGCCTTCATCGCCCAGGTGATGGCGGCGGCCCCGCAGTGGTTCAGCGACCTGCCGGAATCGGCGCTTGAGGTCCGCGCGGTGGAGCCCTGGCGTGAGGCGACGGCCTCGATCGCCTTCTACAACTCGCCCGCGCCCGACGGGTCGCGGCCCGGCATCTATTACGTCAATCTGTCGGACATGACCCAGGTGCTGAAGCCCCAGATCGAGGGGATCAGCTATCACGAGGGCGCGCCGGGCCACCATTTCCAGATCGCCTATGCGCAGGAGATGGAGGGTCTGCCGCGCTTCCGCCGGTTCGGTGGCTACGGGGCCTATGCCGAGGGCTGGGGGCTGTATGCCGAGCGGCTGGGCAAGGAGATGGGCTTCTATGAGGATCCCTATTCCGACTTCGGCCGACTCTCGACCGAGCTGTGGCGGGCGGTGCGGCTGGTGACCGATACGGGGCTGCATGCCAAACGCTGGAGCCGTGAACAGGCGATCGACTATTTCCGCCAGAACTCGCTGCTGAGCGAGCGCGACATCGTCAAGGAGGTCGAGCGCTATCTGACCAATCCGGGGCAGGCGACCAGCTACAAGATCGGCGAGCTGAAGATCATGGAGCTGCGGGCGCGGGCGCAGGCGGCGCTGGGCGCAGGCTTCGACATCCGCGACTTCCATGCCGTGGTGCTGGGTTCGGGCTCGGTCCCGCTGGACGTGCTGGAGGACCAGGTCGATGCCTGGATCGCGACCGGAGGCGGATCGCCCGACTGACTCCGGACCCGGCTCGTATCAGGCGGCCAGGCCGGCGGCCTGCATCAGGCCCTTCAGCGGAACGAGGGCCTCCGGCGCGGCCGAGAGGGTGACGCGGGACTCGGGCGCGCGGAACAGTTTGACGGCCTCGGCCCTGGCCCGTTCGGCAGCGGGACCCAGCGGGGCCGTCTCGCCGGCGGCCAGGCGCAGCAGAACCGACAGCTTCTGAATGAGCGGGGCCGGCGAGCGGGCCACCATCGTGATGATCCGGGACTCGGCCTCGACCACGCCCCCGACCACGCCGATGGCGGTGTTGATCTCTTCGTTATCCTGCTCCGACAGGCCGCAGGCGCGGACCGCGCGCTGCAGGGCGGCCAGCGCGCCCAGCTTCTGGGCGGCGGTCAGGCTGGAGGCCTGGGACCGCATTTCGCTCTCGAACCGCAGGGATCCGACGCAGGCCGACAGCCAGCGGGCGGCGGAGCGTTTGTTGGCGGTCCCGGTGACGTTTTCACAGAGGCGGGTCAGGGTCTCGGCCTCACCCAGAACGGTGGTGCAGGGCCTGACGTAGGCGGCGACGAAATCGGCGGTGATGATGGCCTTGGAGCGTTCATTGAAGGCCGTCTGAACCTCCTCGAGGGTCAGCAGCCGACCGGCGGTGATGGTCAGGGCCGTCGCCAGGGTGCGCATGATGTCGATCTCGCCGGCAGCATCGCTGGGACGCAGGCGGCGGGGGCTGACCAGTTCGCGCAGAACCAAGCGAGCCAGGGTCGCGGCCAGCAGGGGGAATTGGCCGGCCTCGAGCCGGGCCCCGAGCCGGGCTGCGGGGCCTTCGACGGCCGGAACCTGAAGCGCCAGCCGGGGCTGCTGGGCAATCAGGGTGTTGATCTCGCGGGGGGCCACCATCCGGACCACGGCGGCCAGCGAGGCCCCCTGGTCGAGTGACGGTCCGAGAATATCGGCCAGGCTGGTCCGGGCTCCCAGCATTTCACACAGCAGCTGTTCGATCGGCACCATGACCATGGCGTGCGCCGCGCCGTCCATGGGCGCGCGCTCCGCGAGGTCCATCAGGCGGTCGAGACGCGCCCGCCCGCCGCGCAAGCCCTTCAGGGCCCCGGACACCACGCCGCCCATGATGAAGGCGCGCTCCGGCTGACCGGCCATACGGTGGGCGAGGTCGGCGATGGAACAGTTTTCGAGACCGGGGAACAGATTGCGCCGCCCGGCCATGACGACTCGTTCGACGGCCTGGTCGGACAGCTTCTGATAGTGGCGCATCAGATCATGGACCGGCTGGCCCACTTCCTGGCTTTCGGGCACGGCGATCTTCTGGATGGCGTGCTGAAGCTCGACACCCGAGGCTTCCAGCTTTTCCGCAAGGTCCGGGCGGTGCAGCAGTTCGAAGGCGGTGACGCCGTTGCGCGTGAGCCAATCCTCGAGCACCCGGCCGATCGTCTCGCGGGCGTGGGGAGTATAGAGGTCCTGGGCTGCGGTGCAGCGCGGGCCGGCCTGATCCTCGGGCACGGCCCGCTTGCGCTGCACCTCGGGCGCGCCGCGCGTCAGCACGGTCAGGCTGGTGAACTCCATGGTCTCGGGGTTCAGCGTCTCCTTGGTCACGCGCACGGCCACGGCGCGGTCGTCGGTCAGCAGGTCCTCGGCGATCTGGACGGCCTGGGCACGGTCCTCCGTCGCCATCAGGAGGCTCCATGGAGCCGGCGCGGTCTTGCGGATATAGACTTCGTAATGGACGGGGCCGGCCATCGAGACACTCACGCTGTGAGCTTTCAGCATGGCACCAAGGCTTTAAGGTCGCGTTTCATTGCGCATTTCGGCGGCGCAGCCCATGTTTTCCGCCGTAATCTCTCCACGATGTTTTAGAACGGTACCGCTTGCCGCGCGTTGAGACGGTGAACGATCCGCCTGCAAGGAGCCTGACTTGGCCAACATCACCCTGGTTGACGACGACGAGAACATCGTCGCCTCTGTCTCACTGGCGCTCGAAAGCCATGGCCACAAGGTCACGGCCTGGCATGACGGGGCCTCGGGCCTTGAGGCGCTGGAGTCCAGCCCGCCCGATCTGGCCATCCTCGATGTGAAGATGCCGCGCATGGACGGGATGGAGGTGCTGCGCCGTCTGCGTCAGACCTCGCAGATCCCGGTCATCATGCTGACGTCCAAGGACGAGGAGATCGACGAGATCCTCGGCTTCAACCTCGGTGCCGACGACTATATCCACAAGCCGTTCAGCCAGCGTCTGCTGATCGAGCGGGTCAAGGCCCTGCTGCGCCGGACCGGTGCCGACGGTGGCGAGCCCGAGCCCTCGGGCGAAGGGGCGACCAAGGCGATCAAGCGCGGCAAGCTGTCGATGGACCCCGCGCGGCACGAGAGCACCTGGGAAGGCAGGCCGGTCAAGCTGACCGTAACCGAGTTCCTGCTGCTGCAGGCCCTGGCCCAGCGGCCCGGCTTCGTGAAGAGCCGCGACAACCTGATGGACGCCGCCTACGACGATCAGGTCTATGTCGACGACCGGACCATCGACAGCCACGTCAAACGGATGCGGAAGAAATTCCGGGTGGTCGACCCCGAGTTCGACGCCATCGAGACCCTGTATAGCGTTGGATACCGCTATCGCGAAAGCTGAGCCGGTTCCGGTGGGGGAGGCCGGGCCGCGTCGCCGTCTGAAACGCTTCAGCGGATCGCGGCTGGGCGGGCTGATCCTTGCGCTGAACCTGCTCAGCCTGCTGATCCTGTTCGTCGGGGCCCTGCTGCTCAACGAATGGCAGCGGGGGCTGATCGAGTCGCGGCAGGAGACCCTGACCGCCCAGGCCGAACTGCTGTCCAATGTGCTGAGCAAGCTCAGCATCACCACGGGCGAGCCCACCCCGGCCTTCGATCCGGTGGAGGCGTCGCGACAACTGGTCGACGACTTCATTCCGGCGGGGCAGAGGGCGCGTCTGTTCGATCTGGACGGCCTGCTGGTGGCCGACAGTTATGCCGTCAGCGAGGCGATCCCCGGCCAGGGCCTGCCCCCGGCCCTGCCCGCCGGAACCCCCGTTCGGCCGTCCGCAGCCGATAACGAAAGCCGGGATGCCGCCGACCTGGAAGGCCGGGGTCAGACGCTCCGAGGGCGGAGACCGCGTCGTGTCCGTCTCGATCCCGGTTCGCCACGTCCGGCAAGTGCTGGGCGTGCTGACGCTGGAGGCCGGCGACGTCGACGAGACCCTGGCCGCCCAGCGTCGGGCCCTGATGCCCTTCGCCCTCGTCGCACTGGCGGTGAACCTGCTGGGGTCGCTGTTGATGCATGTGTTCGTGGCCCGACCGGTCATGCGGCTGTCAGCGGCGGCGGATGAGGTGCGGCTGCAGCGTGCGCGGGCCATCTCCCTGCCCGATCTGGAGGGCCGCAAGGACGAGATCGGCGATCTGGCCCGGTCGCTGGAGACCATGACCGAGACCCTGTCGGACCGGATGGACGCCATCGAGGCCTTTGCCGCCGACGTCTCGCACGAGATCAAGAACCCGCTGACCTCGATCCGCTCGGCGCTGGAGACCCTGCCGCTGGTCAAGACCGCGGCGCAGCGTGAGAAGCTGACCAACCTTCTGCAACAGGATGTGCGGCGGCTGGACCGGCTGATCACCGACATCTCCAACGCCTCGCGCCTCGATGCCGAGCTGAATCGCGACCGCCCACGCGCCATCGACCTGACCCAGCTGCTGACCGAGATCGTCGGCGTCTATGAGGCGGGGGTGAAGCCGGGCGAGGCCCATGTGACCTTTACGGTCTCCGCCGGAGAACGCGTCCCGGTCATGGGCCGCGACGGACCGCTGGGGCAGGTGCCCGCTCCTTCAGCCCGCCCGGCGGGACGGTGCGGCTGTCGCTGGCCCGGGACGACATCGACCCGGACCGACCGATCCGCGTGCGGATTGACGACGACGGCCCGGGCATTCCGCCGGACAATCTCGAGACGGTCTTCGAACGCTTCTATACCGCCCGACCGCGGGGCACGGCCTTCGGAGCCAATTCGGGGCTGGGCCTGTCGATCGTGCGCCAGATCGTTGAGGCCCACGGCGGGCGGGTGACGGCCGCCAACCGCGCGGACGCCGCCGGTGGTGTGGCCGGAGCCCGGTTCGAGGTCGCCCTGCCCCTGGTGCCGGTGCCCGGCCGCAGGCCATGATCCACGCCCAGCCGCTGCACGCCACCGCCGTGGCGCAATGGGCCCCCGGGGCGGGCTGGCGTGCTGTCCTGATCCGCGGGCCGTCGGGCGCGGGCAAGAGCGATCTGGCCCTGCGGCTGATCGGGCGGGGCTGGCGGCTGGTGGCCGACGACTATGTCCATGTCTTCGCCTCGGGCGAGGCGCTCTATGCCACGGCCCCCGACACCATTGCCGGGCGGATGGAGGCCCGCGGGGTCGGGATCATCCACGCCGGCAGCCGGGGCGTCGTGCGGCTGGTGCTGGCGGTGGATCTCGGCGGACCGGCCCCGGAGCGGCTGCCGGCCCCCGATGCGCAGGCCATTGCGGGCCTGACCCTGCCGCGGCTGAGGCTGGCCGGTTTGGAGGCCTCGGCGGTTGAAAAGGTCGCGGCGGCCATTGCCGCGCTTTAACCCGGCGCGGACTTGGGCTATTCCGCCCCGCTTGCGGTCGCCCCTAAAGGGACCGGCCGCGGGACGAATTTTGGGGCGCGAGCTTTGGTAATGCCTTCATGATCGGGCTGGTGATTGTCACCCATGGCGGGCTGGCCTCCGAATTCCTCGCGGCCATGGAGCATGTGGTGGGGCCCCAGCGCGGGGTCGCGGCCATCTGTATCGGGCCCGAGGACGATATGGAGCGCCGCCGCCGCGACATCGTCGACGCCGCCGCTGCGGTCAATGACGGCGACGGCGTCATCCTGCTGACCGACATGTTCGGTGGCACGCCGTCCAACCTGGCCATATCGGTGATGGAAGAGACCCATGCCGAGGTCATCGCGGGGCTGAACCTGCCGATGCTGATCAAACTGGCCAGCGTGCGCGGCCGCGAGCCGCTGGAAGCCTGTGTGGCTCATGCCCAGGATGCCGGACGGAAATATATCTCGGTCGCCAGCTGGGTGCTCCAGGGCGAGAAATGACCGCGACCGCGACCGCGACCGCGCACATCTGCAATACGCGCGGCCTTCATGCCCGGGCCTCGGCCAAATTCGTCAAACTGGCCTCGACCTTCGACGCCCAGGTGCATGTCACCCGTGACGGCGTCACGGTGAACGCCCTGTCGATCATGGGTCTGCTGATGCTGGGGGCTGGCAACGGCAGCACCATCGACATCTCCGCCGAGGGAGCCGAGGCCGAGGCCGCCCTGGCCGGGCTGGTCGAGCTGGTGGCGCGGAAATTCGACGAAGACCAGTAGCCGCGGCTGGCGAACAGGCCCCTTCCGCTCCCCTGGTCCCGAGATAGCGGGCTCATCACAACGGTCACAACGGGGTCACAACGGACACGACGGGACCGGGGACATACCGCCCTAGCCCTTCGATCGATCAGGCAGGACCGCACCGACATGGTCGATACCCAGCCGGGCCGCGATCTCCACCTGCCTGGCCCGTTCCAGATAGCGGGCTCGATCCGCCTCGGTCCGGCTGTCGGCGCAGCGGTCACAACAGACCCCTTCAATGTAGCGGGGCGAGGCCCGGCCTTCGGGGCTGACCGGCATGCGGCAGCCCCGGCACAGGCTGTGGGTCCCTTCGCTCAGGCCATGGCCGACGGCGACCCGTTCGTCGAAGACGAAACACTCGCCCTGCCAGAGGCTGTCGGCCTCCGGTATCGTTTCGAGGTAGCGCAGGATGCCGCCTTCCAGATGGAAGACATCCTGAACGCCCTCGGCCTTCAGGAAGGCGGTAGCCTTTTCGCAGCGGATGCCGCCGGTGCAGTACATGGCCACCTTCGGCGGGTTCGGGCCTTCCAGCAGGACCCGGCCCTCGGCGCGGAACCAGTCGGGAAAGTCACGAAAGCCGCGGGTATTGGGCTGGACCGCCCCCTCGAAGGCCCCGACTGCGGCCTCATAGTCGTTGCGGGTGTCGATCACGACCACGTCCGGCTGCCGGATCAGGGCGTTCCAGTCGGCCGGCGCTACATAGGTTCCGGCATGGGTGGCGGGGTCCAGGTCGGGCTGTCCCATGGTCACGATCTCGGGCTTGATCCGCACCTTCAGGCGGTGGAACGGCATGGTGGCCGTATCCGCGAATTTCACGTCGAGACCGGCGAAGCCGGGAAGGGCGCGGATGCCGTCCAGCACGCGTTCGATGGCGGCTGCGGGTCCGGCGATGGTGCCGTTCAGCCCCTCACGGGCAACCAGAAGGGTGCCGCGCACCTCGGGGCGACACAGGGCTTCGAGACGGTCCCGGACAGCCTCGCAGTCAGCGATGACCGCGAACCGGTAGAGGGCGGCGACGCGGAAAGGAGCGGGGGTCACGCCTCGCCCCACATGCGGAGCAGATTGCCGATCGTCTTGTCGAGGATCAGCGACGCCGCATCATCCGAACTGTCCCTGAGGCCTTCGAGGTCATGGAGGATGTCTCTCTGGTCGGGCCGTCGCACCAGGCTCTGGATCCAGCCGACGCAGGCCAGCCGGACCCCGGCGGTGACCGGTGTGACCTGATGAAGCAGGCCCGTGGGATAGAAGACCGCGCTGCCGGCCGCCAGCCGGAACGCCCGGTCACCGGACGGGTCGGGGATCAGCAGGGCTCCGCCACGGTAGGTATCGGGGTCCGAGAGGAAGAGTGTGAAGCTGACATCGGTCCTCAGGGGCCAGCCGTGCTCATCGACCATGGCGGCATTGTCGGCGTGCAGTCCGTAGTGCTGACCGGTGCCGTAGCGGGAGAACAGCAGGTTCGACCACCGCACCGGGCGCAGCAGCCGCCGGACCCGCGCATTATTGTCCAGGGCGAGGCGCACACGGTCTCCCAGGGCGGCCACGCCGGCATCATTCCCGCGCGCCTGCATGTTCTGCTTGACCTTCCGGGCGGCCGATCCGGCCGTCAGGGAGCCGTCCTGGAAGGGGGCCTGGCCCAGGGCCTCGCCGATGGCGAGCGCCTGTTCCCGGTCCAGAACGTCCTCGATGATGATCAACTGAAACTCCCAAGCCATCATGCCGGCGGCCATAGTCTGCCGACCGTGTGAGCGATTGTCGCGGACCTTGCCACGACGGCGGTTCATCACCATCATCGTGTGGCGACCCGGGCCCCTCTGACCGCGACCGCCTTGTCGGTGTTTGCGGTGATGTCGGACGCGCCACGTTTCAAACGTGAGGCCCGATCCCCCTGCGGTTTCGCGCCTCCCCCAATCTGACGGGATTGCCCTGATGCCCCTGCTTCTCTGCCCCAACGACAACAGCTCCATGCAGACCGTAGAGCGCTCCGGGGTCCAGTTCGACATGTGCCCCACCTGCCGCGGCGTGTGGCTGGATCGCGGCGAGCTGGAAAACCTGATGGCGGCCGGCTCCCAGCCCGCCGCCCCTCCGCCCGCTGCCGCGCCCTATCCGTCCGCACCGCCGCCGCAGAACTGGGGTCGGGGCCAGGGCGAATATGGCGAACGCGGCGAGCGAGGCGAGCACGGCGAATACGGCCGCGGCTACGGCAAGAAGCGCGGGTCCATCTTCGACATCTTCGACTGAGGCCATAGCCCGGCCGGTCGCCCGGCGCCGGGGTCTGCCAGACCCGGAAATCCACCGCCTGGTGGAGCCGAGGGGAGGCTCGCATTCCACCCACCAAAAGACACGAAATCGTTGGAAACCAACCAGCTGGCCCTTGAACTGTCACCCATCTTTTGCCAGTTCTGTCACCCATGCCGGTATCTCCAGTACCTCCACGCGCCGAGTGGCCGCGACACCTGTTCCAGCGCCACAACGGCGTTTTTTACGCCAGGGTGCGGGTTCCGCCGAGACTGGGCCACTCCAGCACACACCTGCAAAGGTCGCTGCGGACCGACAACTTCGCGACCGCCAAAAGCCGCCTGACGAGCGTTGCTGGTGCTTTGATGCATGAGATTGAGGCGCTAGCGATTGCTCACTCGGCGCAAGCTGCGGGGCCTGTAAGCCGAACGGTCGAGGAGGAGGCCGCCTGGTTCCGGGATGAAGCAAGACGCCGAGGCCGAAAGCTAGGTGGTGGCGATATCCCTGACGACCTAGACGCTGCGTATGAGCAGGCCATCGACCAGCGGCTGGGGTCGGTCATCGGCGTGCAGCGCGGAGCAAGCGGCGTGGTGGAGCCCCTCCACCAAGGCGAGGCGCAGGCGCTCCGTTTAGCCGACCTAGCGCTCGGCCGCATCGTGCCCATCGACGATCAACTCGATTTGTTTGCGAAGGAGCAGGGGCTCAAGGGACGGTACGAGGGACGGTGCCGGCGGGCTGTGGTGCGCCTGAAGGCCTGGATGATTGAGCACAGAGGGACGGACGATGCTCGGCAAGTTGGGCGACCTGAAGCGTCAGCCTTCATCCGGTCGATGATCGACGGCGGCTTGACCACACCTACGGTTAACAGCCTGTCGAGTTCTCTTCGGGTCTACTGGAAGTGGTTGGCGAACGAGGGCTCGCTCTCAGACAACAATCCCTGGGTGGGACAGGCCAAGCCGCGCCTCGAGAGTGAGGCCTTGGGCACCAAGCGTGGTTACCGCGACGACGAGATCGTGAAGCTCTTCAACGGGAACACCTACCGGACCCTGCACGACCTCATGCGGATCGGCGCGCTAACAGGGATGCGGATCAACGAGATTGCCAGACTGACAGTCGCCAACACTGCGGGGGACGCATTCACGATTGACCAAGGAAAAAACAGCAACGCTGAGCGGATCATCCCTATTCACAAGGACCTTCGTTCCATCGTCCGCCGCCGAGTTGCTGGCAAGCAACCAGACGACCGGCTGTTCGATGAGCTGACCGGCTCCGCAAAACGCGAGATCAGCGCACGGGCTAGCCTGAGGTTCACTGAGTACCGCCGCAAGATGGGCGTGGACGTGCGGAAGCCGGGGCAGAGGCAGTCTGACATCGACTTCCACAGTTGGAGGCGCTGGTTCACGACGAAGGCCGAGCAGGCCGGAAACCTGCCCCACATCATATCGGCAGTGACCGGCCACTCATCCGGGCGTGAGGGCATGGCCTTGAAGGTTTACTCCGGCGGCCCATCGATGGAACAGAAGCGAGCTGTCGTTGACAGCGTGAAGCTCCCAGAGGGTGCCCCCATCGAGTCACCTGAAGGTCCCATTATGGGGCGGCCAGAGCCGCGCGGCTGACTGGCGACCCAGCGCTGCCGTTCTGAAATCGGGGCAATCCGTTCTGCCACTCAACCCCTGCGGATAGGTGCCTTGATCGGTTGAGTGAGTGGCCTGACCGCGCCGCTGAGTGTGGCGAAGTTTTTCTCAAGCGCGGTCCCCCGTGCTTTCAGCTCGGCAAGCTCGCGCTTCTCAGCTTCCGTCATTAGGCTGCGATCTTCCAGACATCGTCCTCGTGCTCAAGCACAAGCCGGTCGTTCGCCACATCGTCAGACTCACGGATTTCCTCGACGAGCTTGAGAGGATCGAGCAAGCCAACTGCATGACCGGCAACCAGGACGCGCAAAAGCATGTCGGCCGCTCCATCAAAAGCGGACTCGCCCTTCTCATATCGCGCGACAGTCTGATCAGTCACGCCGAATAGCTTGCCGAGCTCGGCTTGGGTTAGCTCCAAATGCTTGCGTAGGAACCTGACCTCGCGTCCGCCCAACTCTTTTCGGCGCAGCACCAAATGCTTCGCTATTGCCTTGTGTAGTCCATCCGCATCTTCAATCGCCGTGACCCATTGACCGCCACGTTCCTTACGCTGATAGCCACTCGTCAGGAACACGTTGTCCAGGCCACAGGCCAGATAACGGAAAGGCTCCTGGAGCGCACAGCCCGACCGGGCAAAATGCATGTCTTCGCTCATCTCAGTCCTCCCATTCTACCGTCTTGATCACCAGTTCGCCGTCCGGCTCAATGATAATCGTGATTACTCCTACCGTTCTCTCGCCCCGCCGGGGCATCACCACCTTGCAGGCCTTCTCACCACTTTCCTCGATCCAGACATCTCCTAGGATGTGACCGAGGCGCAGGACTTTGTAGACCTCAGCGTCAGAGATCCCGCGTTCCCACATGCGTTTGACAGCGTGGTCGGTGAAAAAGACCTTCTCCGTGTCTTTCGCGATCTCGCGAATGACGCCGGCCAATCGGCCAGACTCTCGGACCAGGCCAAGATCAACGACTTTCTGTCTCGGCTTCTCGACCATGTACCTATCATATTGATAGGTGATTAAGAGCGCAAGCCTTTAAAGTCGTTCCGTACAGTTACGGTTGGGATCGACATCTGGCGGTTCTGCCGAACCTCGAAGGCGGAAGCAGGCATCTCACACTGAGCAGCCTCCCAGCCTCCCAGCCTAGCTGCTTTAGCCGCGCAGCCCGGCGATACATTTCGGGTAGCTCGTGCCCGAACGGATCTTTGGGAATAGCGCGCGTCCCATCCCCCCCGTGGGGGGTCTCGGGGGGATGCAGTGGTACCCCTCATTAAAGCCCTGACGACTAGCCAGCAGGGCCGCTGGGCCATTTAGGGTCCACCGCTTGTCGGGCAGGGTCTATGAGCCACCCCCAGCGCGGCGCAAAAGTTCTACCTTCTGTGCCATAGCTCACAAGATACTTGACGGCTCGTTCTGCGCTGCCTTATGAGCTGGTGCGCGTCTGCCCCTAACTTGTGAGCTACCCATGAGGATCGCCTACTACCGGGTCTCGACCAACGACCAGTCCGTGGAGGCCCAGCGCCACGCAATGGGTGGGGCGTTCGACAAGGAGTTTCTGGACGAAGGCGTGAGCGGCGGCACCCTGGCCGCCACCCGGCCTGGCTTTGCCAAGCTACTGGAGGCCTTGAGAGAGGGGGACGTCGTCTGCGTCTACGCCGTGGACCGCCTGGGTCGCGATGCGCTGGACGTACAGGCCACCGTTCGACGGCTCCTGGAACAAGGTGTTGCGCTGGAGGTCCACGGCCTTGGAATGATCTCGCGGGGCGTGGGAGAGCTCATCCTCGCGGTCCTGGCCCAGGTCGCCGACATGGAGCGCCGCAGGATCACCGAGAGGACCCAGGCGGGTCGCTTGGCGGCCAAGGCGTCACTGGCGGCGACCGGCAGGACCCATCGGGGGAAGGAGAGCCTGGGTCGCCCAATGGCCGCCGACGGGGCGACAGTTTCGAGCTGGAGGCGAACCAGTCAGGCGAGCATCAAGGAAACTGCCCGGCGTTTCGGGATTTCAGAGGCGACCGTAAAGCGATACTGCGCCCAGCACTTGAGCTGATAGCTGACTAGGCATCCAGCTCGCCCGACCTCTGACCACCGATCCACGATCCAACCCATGCCGCCACGACACGAAATCAAGTCCATCACCTACGAACTCGCGGTCGCAGAGATCACAGAGACCTTTGATCCTCTTCAGATCGCTCCGCGTGCTGCGCCCTCCCGCGACTGGGTCATGGAGTCCCAAGCGGCGGACATCCTCGGGGTCACCAAGAAGGCCCTTGAGCGCCGCCGCTTGCGTGGCTCGGGGCCGACCAGCCATAGGCGAGCGGGCTACGTTGCCTATTACCTCGACGACCTGGACGCTTGGGTCGCCAGCAAGCCGAAGGCTTACCGCCCCCCGCCGTCGCCATAGTTCCGGGGGGGAGGTCGCCCCTACGTTGGAGCCAATCTTTCAACAGCCGGCCGCCTGCTCCATGGTCGCCCCCCTGGACAGACATGACCTCCCTCGACCTCGATCCTCCGAACGCTCTCGCCCCTTCACCGGCGGCGACGGTTTCCGAAATACTCGCCTCCATCTCCTTCCGGCTCGACCTGATCCTCACCGTCAGCGGCCCGTCCCTATCAGCATCATCCAGCGATCAGCCTGCCCGTGCCAGTCCCCAAATCCCCATCCCAGTTCACCAGCGCCGAACTTGAAGCATCCGTCCCCTTCGCGCCCGGCCTGCGCCTGGACGGCGAAATCGGGCAACGCTTTCTGGACCGCGTCCTCGGCGCGTTCGCCGCTGTTGAAGGCAGGGCTCGCGCTCGCAAGGCGGTTGACCAAGAGCGTCTAGTGAGGACCGCGAGCGCCCTTCTGGCGAACCTCTTGGCGGCCCGAAGGAACCGTCATAACGCCGCGATCTTCGTCGGGGTGTCCTTCCAGACTGACAGTTACACGGGCGGGGACCTCAGCGCGGAGTACATGCGCAAGCTCCGAAACTTCCTGTGGTTCGACGGGCTGGTGGAAGGACAGGGCGGCTACTACAGCCAGGAACGGTGGGACAGCGAGACTACCGTCCACCGTCACTCGCGAACGACACGGCTCCGCGCGACGCCCCGCCTTCTGAGATGGATCGAAGAAGCCGGGATCGAGCTCGCCGCCCTCCCGAAGTCCCCGAACTATGGCGTGCGGCGTGAGCGGACCACCGACCTCATCGTCATGCGTGACGACGGACTCGCTCCCGGCCCGGAGCCAGAAGGCGTCAAGGTGAGTCGGTCCATCATCGCCGAAGCAAATCGTCTGATAGCCGCCGCTGCCATCGAAGTGCCCGACAGCGCCTGGGAGGCTCGGGCGGGGGATGCGGGCGCCTCGGACGGCGAGGACCTGGGCCGCGTCCTCGCAGGCGACCTGTCCTCGATCTCGCTCTCCCGCAAGTTCGTGGGCTCCTGGTCATCCGGCGGGCGGCTGTATGGTGGCTTCTGGCAGAACCTCAAGAAGCAGCACCGTCGCCTTCTGACCATCGACGGCGCGCCCACGGTTGAGCTCGACTACGGCCGGCTACATCCGACGTTGCTGTACGCGCAGGCAGGGCTTTCGCTCGACTTCGACCCTTACCTTCCCGAGGGATTTGCCCCTGAGCTGCGCGACCTCGGCAAGACGACGTTCGGCCGCCTGCTCAACAGCAAGACCACCGTCCAAGCCTCGACAATGAGCCGCCCTGCTGACGTGACCGCAGGTTTGTCGCTGGCGGACTTCCGTCGCTTCGTGCAGGCCCTGCTGGACATGCACGAGCCGATCCGCAGCGCCTTCGGGACGGGCGCGAGCGTCGGGCTCCAGTACCTCGACAGCGAAATCCTGCTGAAGGTCCTCCACCTCATGAATGGCCTCTGCGTTGTGGCCTTACCCGTCCACGACAGCGTGATCGTCGCGAGGCCATGGGCGGAGGCCCTTCGCGGAGCGATGAGGACCGCGTACCGCGACGTGACCGGCTACGAGGACATCCTCATCAACCAGGCCCAGTAGGACTGGTAGGGTTAGACCTGGTGGTCGTTGACCGTGGGCACTCTGCGGTGACCTGAGGCCCCCTTCGGTCGATAACTAGAAGCCATAAGGATCAGGGCCGTCCGTGCTCCCCCCTGCTTTTTTCAGGGTCAGGAGCACACACCGTTGGCCACCGCCCCGCAGCCTTTGCGACCCATCAAAAGAATAGGCTGGACCGGTCGTTCTCTGGGCGGTGAACCCACTCCAGCGCCATCGCGCCTCCGCAAGCCGAGCCTCGCTTGTTGGCCAGTGGCCGCTCGACACACCGCAGGCGATTTTCTACCCCGTCGAGGGGCACGTCCCCCGCCTTCTCGATGAGATAGACGCGGGGCAGGTAGCGATATCCCTGGCAAGTCGCCTTCAAGCAGGCAGCCGCCACATGCCATCCCTCAGGGAGTTCGGAAGGCCGCCACCAGAATGGACGGACGTTTGGCTTTCCCAGCAGCATCGGTCGTCTCCGTTATCTCCACCCGACCGGGCAGAAGTCCTAAGGCTGTCGGGCGCTGGTTTGCAAGAACAAAAAAAGAACACGCTGCCTCGTTCTTGGGGGCTGCCGCCTTTGAGTAACCACCGAAGAGCCCACAGGCGGCGGCTTAGGCCCAGGATGGACTCAGAGGCCCCGCTGGGCCCCAAGTCGGGCCACCGGTTGCCGGTCGAGCGCCGAAACAAGTTGAGTCTCCAGCACCCCTTCAAGGAGCCGCAAGACATACCCGGTCACGGCCACGGTCGCTCGACTACGACTAGGTTTGCCTTCAGGGCGCGCCATTGGAGAAGGAGAGACAGGAAACCCACGGCAACTAAGGTCCCCTCAGGAAGCCCCTAGGTGACCTGCAAGTTCTGAGGCAGGCCTGCCGTCGTAGTCATATAAAGGTACCCAGTAGGCCACCTGAGATACCTTAGGGACCCGAGGTGCCGACCGGCAAAGCAGCACCCTCCGTCGACCGAGGTGTCGTCAGCCCGCGATGCCCAAAAGCGGACTCTGCGATAGTCCGCTCTCGACCCAAAGCGGACCTTTCCCGAGCGCGGCTACCAAATGATCCAGGCTTCTTCATCTTGTCGACTAAGCCCCTCAAAACTGCGGATCGCGTCCATCTTCCGGTGGGCGGAAATTCGCGCTCACGGCGAAACGATGTACCCAGTCCACCGGGAAAGTTATGATCGAACCACTTTCTATGCTGTCCGCTCCGTCTGCGCCCTTCGAACGGCACGAGGAAGCAGGCCAGTGCCGTGGGGGCGGGTGGCTAATGGTCAAGCAAACCGACAGCTTAGATGATAACGAGGCGCGCTGGTGGGCCCACTGGTTCGGGGGCGACTTCAGCTGGGATGGCCTGTCGAAACACACCATCCGGACCGGCGGCCTAAATGGCGAGAAAAACCTGCAGGAGTACTGGCGACGTGACCCGGCAACCGGCATCAGCCGCGATGATGCGGCGATGCGGGACGCCGGCGAGCTGATCGACTTCGACGGTCGGACCTGGCATCTGGCCCATCTGCCGCTGCGCGACAGAACCGGGTCGACAGCCAGTTCGAAGGCAGACCCGGACCACCCTGACTTTGCCAGGTTGAATGCCCTGGTTGCCACCCGGATTGCGGCGGGGGTGGAGACGCAAGGGGGGCGATATGGCCTTGACTCAGGACCCGACGGGCGCGCCCTGCTCGATGGCGCGGTACTCGGGTCCAGTCCGAACCACCCCCAGGGCGTTGCGAATCCGATACATCTGTCTTGCTGCCATACTTGGCTTAGTCAGGCTGACTTCCGGGACTCAAAATTCGGCCCCGGCGCAGACTTCAGCGACGCGACCTTCGCAGGCGACGCAGCCTTCTACAACGCGACCTTCGCAGGCGACGCAGCCTTCAACCGCGCGACCTTCACAGGCGACGCAGGCTTTACCGACGCGACCTTCACAGGCGACGCAGACTTCAGCGACGCGACCTTCGCAGGCGACGCAGGCTTCAGCTTCGCGACCTTCACAGGCGACGCAGCCTTCGACCGCGCGACCTTCACAGGCGACGCAGGCTTTACCGGCGCGACCTTCACAGGCGGCGCAGACTTCAGCGACGCGACCTTCAAAGGCGAAGCAGTCTTCTACAACGCGACCTTCGCAGGCGACGCAGGCTTCAGCTTCGCGACCTTCGCAGGCGACGCAGGCTTCAGCTTCGCGACCTTCACAGGCGACGCGCGCTTCCGAGTGGCAGTGTTCCAGAAACCCGTCACGTTTGCGGCCAACATCCCCAATCCGCAACGCCAGTTTACGGGGGCGTTCTTGGGCACGCGCTTCGCGGGCCTGGCTGATTTTTCACGGGCCGGCGACGAAGGGAGGGGCGGGCTGCTGGCCGCGGCTTTCGGCGGCGCGCAGTTCGAGAAGGGCCTGCTCCTGACCGACGGCCTCGATCGTGAGGCCGACCAACTCTTTCCTGACCTGCTTCAGGGTACCCGCGACGCGGCGCGGGCAGACTTGGCTCGGGAGAAGAAGGTAAAGAAGAGGAAGGGGGAGGCATTTCGTTGGCCGGAAAGGAGAAGGTTCCATCGAGAGGCGCGAGATCGTCGCCTCATCGAACTGGAAAGTGGCTGTCGAACCCTGAAGGTAGTCATGGGCGCGGCGCGAGATGAAGTGCGCGAGCAGCGGTATTACAGGTATCAACTGCGGGCCCGGCACAGGCGCTCTGACGTCTTTTGGCTCGAAAAGTTCTTCGGTGGACTTTATGGCCTGACATCCAACTACGGCTCCGGCCTTCTTGGACCGCTCCTGTCCCTCGGCCTACTCACCTTCGCCAGTGGTCTGGGCTACTGGGCCTGGGCTGAACATCTTGGGGTGGCCGGTGAAGCCGGTTTCCCAGAGGGGCAGAGTTTCGCGCTCAGTGTTGTGTTCAAGCCCTTCGCCGTCCTGGCTGCAGCCACAAGCGATCCATCGGTCAAGGACTGGTGGCCTGTCGCGATGATGAATGTCAACGCGAGCGTGGCCTTGGGGTTGCGGGTCGTGACCACCCTGCAGTCATTGGCTTCCGGGGTGCTGATTTTCCTCCTCGCCGTGGGCGTTCGAAGGCGCTTCCAGATCGGGTAGGAAACATGCTGCCGGTTCAACGCAAACTTGTTTTCAAGGGACGCAACGACAGCTTGAGGCGGTAGTCGACACCCCATGGCTACGTCCGCTGTCCACCCATAGCGGACATTAGGCCCACTCCAGTTAGGCGACCTTGCAGCCTCCCGTCTGAGCCCTCAGGTCCCTCAGGTGACTGCAGGCACAAGCGGTATCCTCGGTCGATTGGGGCCGGCTCCCATCTGCCCCCAATCTGGCGGTGTCATTCGCCGCACTGCGTCCCCCTCGTCGAGGTGTGCCCCACTGAGTCCTCAGAGGCACCGCTGACGAGCAAACCGCCCCCTCGGTCATGGCGGGGCGCCAAACGCTAGCGACTCCCCAGCCCCCCTTCAAAGCCCTTACAGCGCATAGGTGTCCCAGCGGTGGTTTTGGGGTCGCTTCGACGCTGCCTAATCGCTTCGCCTCCTCCCCCGCGCACTGCCCCCGTGGATCCCTCCGCAACCCATCTGGCTCATTGTTGGGGTCTTCACGTCATTGACATGAGCCTTTGAGGACCCTCGGGTGACCTGAGGTGACCTGAGGTGACCTGAGGTGACCTGAGGTGACCTGAGGTGACCTGAGGTGACCTGAGGTGACCTGAGGTGCCCTAGGGACCCGAGGTGCCGACCGGCAAAGCAGCCCCCTCCGTCGACCGGGGCGTCGTCAGCCCGCAATGCCCTAAAGCGGACTCTGCGATAGTCCGCTCCCGACCCCTAGCGGACATTCCAAGGGCACTGTCAAACCAATCCTACCGAGGCCCGTTGGACGAAGTTTGGGAGCCTCCTGGCGGTGGTCCGACTGGGTCCCTACAGAATGGGATGACGCCTGCTTCCATTGACTTAGGGACCGCGGGCGAAGCCAGTTTCCGTTCCGCTGGGCTGACAATGCCCCGGCCCCGCTCAAGCACTCTTCGAGTAGGGGCACCTAGAGCGCGGCACAAATGTTCTTCCCACTGGGGGCAGCCAATCAATTCTCCAAGCGGGAGAAAGGTCCATCACGCAGTTTAGTGTGGCGCCACGGTGGTTTCTTGCTTCTGTGGGCCTCCACTCGGGCGGGATGCATTCAGTAGATGTCTAAGAATGCGCAATGCCCTGAGCGAACCGGCACCTTCTTGAGGAGTGCGGCCGCTCGCACCCCTCGATCGACGGGGCTTGTGAAACTGGTGTGGTGTGATCGCGCTCTAGCGCTGACCATCGCCCTCATTGCGTTTGCATTCTGCATGGCTTGCGTCGCAGGGCCTGCGATTGCTCAAACTCCGACCACCACCACGATATCGACTTCGGCCAACCCGGTGTTCGGTGGTGAAAGAGTCACCCTGACGGTCAATGTCGCTGGAGCCGGGGGTACGCCAACCGGCAACGTCACCATCGTTCAGAGCTGCAACTTCACCTGCGGTGTGGGGTTCGTGACCCTCGCCACCGTCCCGCTCACCAACGGGCAAGCGACCTTCGAGACACCCGCCCTGACGACCTACGGCGCAGGTCAGTCAAACTACCTGTTCAAGGCAATCTACGCCGGGGAACCCTCATTCTCGGCCAGTGAGTCAGCCGTGCTGACGCAAAGTCTCAGTCGCGGGACTACCGCTACAGCCGTGACCTCAACGGCCAACCCCAGCCTGCTCGGTCAGTCCGTCACCCTGACCGCAACGGTCACCGCTCTCACGGGCGTTTCGAACTTTACGACAAACTTTAGCGACGACCTCATCTTCTATGATGGTTCCGTCGAGATCGGCCGAAGGAACATCAACGCCGGCGGCCAGGTCAGCCTGACGACGAGCGCACTCGGCCTCGGCTCTCACTCCATCACGGCCAGATTCGCGGGTGCCATAGAACATACCGGAAGCACCTCGCCACCACTTACCCAAGTCGTGTGGGACACCGACGGGCAACGTCACCATCTTTCAGAGCTGCATTCTCGCGTGCTCGCCTGGAGCTCCGCCCATCGCCAACCTGACGCTGGTCAATGGTCGGGCGACCTTCTCTCACAGGATCGTAACCGCCGGGGGGCAGATATCGACCTGGTCGTTCAGGGCCATATACGGGGGGGACGCCAGGTTCCTGACGGGTGAGTCGTCGGTGCTCACAATGAATGTGGTCCGAGGGACAACGGCCACATCGCTGACGTCGTCAGTAAACCCAAGCCTGGTTGGAAACTCCGTCACGCTGTCGGCGACGGTAAGTTATCTAACCGGCGCTACAAATTTCAATGACGTCTCCAACATTCGCGTCACCTTCTATGATGGGTCCACCGTCCTTGGTGAGACAGTCACGAACGGGAGCGGGCTAGCCACCTTGACGACCAGCGCCCTGGGCGTCGGGTCACACGTCATCACTGCCGTGAACCAAGGCGGGCAGGAGCTTGCCGGAAGCACCTCGCCACCACTTACCCAAGTCGTTTCGGCGAGTCCCGGCACCCCAACTGTGACGGCGATATCGACTTCGGCCGGTACTGTATTTGGTCAGCAGGACTTCACCT
>VYMF01000109.1_pt1 | contig 20768 bp, 22 predicted proteins | sample 5115271 | NCBI WGS metagenome assembly VYMF01 (sample SAMN12291778, study PRJNA351875) | freshwater metagenome | isolation source: freshwater lake | place: USA: Michigan, Wintergreen Lake | collected 2013-08-08
TGATCCCCACGCCGCCGCCCATGACGATGCCGTCAACGATCGCCGTGATCGGTTTGGGATAGTCGAACATCAGGTGGTTCAGACGGTACTCGACCATGAAGAAGGCCTTGGCCTCCGAGGCATCCCCTGCCCCGCTCTCGGCGATCATCCGGATGTCACCACCGGCGCAGAAGCCCCGCTCGCCGGCGTGATCGATCAGCACCGACTTCACGGCGTCGTCGTCACGCCAGGCCAGCAGGGCACCGGTCATCGTCTCGCACATGGCGCGGTTCAGCGCGTGCAGGGCCTTGGGCCGGTTCAGGGTGATGTGGCCGACGCCGGATTCGACGCGGGTCAGAACTTCGGACTCACTCATGGTGCCGCTCGTAAGGGCCGGAACCTACTGCCGCAACATCTCCCGCGCCGTGATCACCCGCATGATCTCATTGGTGCCTTCAAGGATGCGGTGCACCCGCAGGTCGCGCACGATCCGCTCCAACGGATAGTCCTTCAGATAGCCGTAGCCGCCGTGCAGTTGCAGGGCCTCGTCGGCGATCTGGAAACAGGCATCAGTCGTCATGCGCTTGGCCATGGCGCACCATTTGGTCTTCTCGGGGTGGTTGGTGTCGATGGCCCAGGCCCCGCGGAGCACCATCAGCCGGCAGGCCTCCAGCTGGGTCGCCATATCGGCCAGTTTGAACTGGGTATTCTGAAAGTCTGACAATGACTTGCCGAACTGTTTTCGCGTGGTGACGTAGGCCTGTGTCGTCTCCAGCGCGAGGCGGGCACCGCCCAATGAACAGGCCGCGATGTTCAGCCGGCCGCCGTCCAGACCCATCATGGCATAGCGGAAGCCATCGCCTTCCTTGCCCAGAAGATTGGCGGCCGGGATGCGGCAGTCGTCGAAGGCGACGATGGCCGTGGGCTGGCTGTTCCAGCCCATCTTCTTCTCCTGCGCCCCGAAGCTGAGGCCCGGCGTGTCCTTCTCGACGACGAAGGTCGAGATGCCCTTGGGACCGTCGGCACTGGTGCGGGCCATGACGACATAGACGTCCGACGTCCCCGCCCCCGAGATGAAGGCCTTGGAGCCGTTCAGCACCCAGTGGTCGCCGTCCCGCTTCGCCGTGGTGCGCAGACCCGCCGCATCCGAGCCCGAGCCCGGCTCGGTCAGGCAATAGCTGGCGATCAGCTCCATCGTCGTCAGTCGCGGCACATAACGGGCGCGCAGGTCGTCGGAGCCGAAGCTGTCGATCATCCAGGTCGCCATATTGTGGATCGAGATGAAGGCCGCGGTGGAGACGTCGCCGCGAGACAGTTCCTCGAAGATCAGCGCCGCCTCGACCCGGCCCAGCGCCATGCCGCCGTGCTCCTCAGCCGTGTAGATGCCGCAGAAGCCCATCTCGGCCGCCAGCCGCATCACATCGACCGGGAAATGTTTGGTCTCATCCCATTCGGCGCTGTGCGGGGCCAGTTCAGCCTCGGCGAACTGCCGTGCTGCGTCCTGGATGGCGCGCTGGTCGTCGTTGAGGGCGAAGTCCATGGGGCGTTTCCTTGAGTCTTTGACGGCCTTCTAGATCGAAATCGGTTTGGACGCGATCACGTCCAAACCCGGATTTCGATCCAGAATCACGCTGGTGCCTGATTCACGGTATCGGCGGAATCGCGAAGCGATTCCTCCTCAACCGATCAGGCTCCTGGCCAAACCTTCTCGCATGGGGAGAAGGGAGCTATGAGGCCCTATGACCCAGCCGTTCGCCCCTGCCGCCTTCCCCTACGCCCGCCCTCGCCGCCTGCGTGCGTCGCCCTGGGTGCGCCGTCTGGTGGCCGAGACGGTCCTGACCCCCGCCGACCTCGTCTGGCCGCTGATCGTCCACGACGGCGCCGAGGACCGCGTGCCCGTCGACTCCATGCCCGGCGTTTTCCGCCTGTCGCCCAGGGCTGCCGCCGCCGCCGCAGTCGAAGCCCGCGATCTGGGCATCCCTGCCTTGGCCCTGTTTCCCAATGTCGACGGTGCCATCAAGGACGCCGTCGGCACCGGCGCGACAGACCCCGACGGCCTGGTCCCCGAATGTATCAAGGCGATCAAGGACGTCGCCCCGGAGATCGGCGTCATCACCGATGTGGCGCTGGACTGCTACACCGACCACGGCCACGACGGCGTGGTCGAGGACGGCCGCATCCTCAATGACGCCAGCCTCGAGCGGCTGGCGGAACAGGCCTTCATCCATGCCCACGCCGGCGCAGATGTCGTGGCACCCTCGGACATGATGGACGGCCGGGTCCAGGCTATCCGCGAAGCCCTGGAGGCCAACAGCTTCCACGATGTCCTGATCCTGTCCTACGCCGCCAAATACGCCTCGGCCTTCTACGGCCCCTATCGCGACGCCGTCGGCTCGGCCAAGGCCCTGACCGGGGACAAGAAGACCTACCAGATGGACCACGCCAATTCCGACGAGGCCCTGCGCGAGGTGGCCATGGACATCGCCGAGGGCGCCGACGCCGTCATGGTCAAGCCGGGCATGCTCTATCTCGATATCATTCAGCGAGTTACTGAGACTTTCAAAGTTCCCACCTTCGCCTATCAGGTGTCGGGTGAATACGCGATGATGCGCGCCGCCATGGCCAACGGCTGGCTTGAGGAGGATCGCGCCATCCTCGAGTCCCTGCATGCCTTCAAACGCGCGGGCTGCGCCGGGGTCCTGACCTATTTCGCCCCGCAGGCGGCGCGATTGCTCGGTCGCTGAGCAAACTTCACCGAAGCGTCACGATCGTTCGATTGACGGCGGGTGTCCTCATTCTTCAAAGAGGCGCACGGAGCGTCTCAGGGGGATGGCAGTGGGGTTTCCATGGTTTGGCCGCAAGAAATCGCGGCCTTCGAGTTCAAACTTGTCCGCAACACAGTCGGAGGCACCCGTCCGTGCAGCCGGCGCGCCGGACCACGCCCCCCAGAGCGGGCCGACCCCGGCCCAGGCCCTGGAACTGCTCAAGGCCGGTAATGCGGCCTTCCTGAGCGGAGAGACGCAACTCGGGCACGTCACCGCCAAGGACCTGGAGCCCCTGCAAGGCGGCCAGAGGCCGATCGCGACGATTGTCGGCTGTGCCGACAGCCGCACGCCGCCGACCATCCTGTTCAACCAGGGCCTGGGGCGACTGTTCATCATCCGGGTCGCGGGCAATACCGTGGATCGTCGGGGACTGGCCTCCATCGTCTACGCCGTCAAACACCTGAGCTGCCCCCTGGTCGTGGTCCTCGGCCATACCGGCTGTGGTGCGGTGGCCGCAGCGGAGGCCGTGGTCGACGGTCGCGCAGAGCTGGATCCCTCGCTGGAGGAGATGATCGTTCCGATTCTGCCCGCCGTGCTTTCGGCCAGGCACAAGGGGGGCAACGATCAGGCGCGGCTGGCGGTCCAGGAAAATGCGCGACGCGTCGTCGCCCGCCTGCTGACCGCCGACACCGCCCTGGCCGAGGCCGTCGACACCGGCGCGATCCGGATCGTCGCGGCTGTGAAGGACATGGCCACCGGCAAGGTCGACTTCCTTCCGGACGCCTAGATCGGCGTCACCTCAGGGTTCTGACCGGGCCAGGAGCGCGTTCAGGTCGTTCTTCCAGAACACGGCCCAGGTGTGGGTGCCATGGCCCTTGCCGTCGACGCTGTTGGACACAAGGCGGTATTGAACCCCGGCGATGCGCGGCACGAACCGCTCGGCCAGTCCCAGCTCGGGCGGGTTGATGAAGTCGTCCGCCGAATTGATCCAGGTCATCGGTGCGGTGATCCGCTCCAGCCCCGCCGAGGGGTCGTAGTCGAACGAGGCGTTGACCTGGTACCAGAGGTCATTGGCGTCCAGCGCCGGAATACGCCGAGCCTGCTGCCCCGCCAGCCACTCGTCAACTGCCGTGGGCGTCGCCAGATCCTGCTGCATGGCCATCGGTGCCGATCCGGCCAGCAGCAGCAGGTCCACAGCCGTTCGCAGCCCCTCGATGGGCTGGGCCGCATAGTTGCCGCCCGCCCAGGCCGGATCGCTGCGGATCGCGTCCTTCAGCATGGTCCGCCACAGCCGGTTGCGGCCGACGATGGCGGTCGGCTGGCAGGCCATGGGCATCAGGGCATCCGCGAAATCCGTATGGGTCCCGGCCCAGACGAAGATGTGCATACAGCCCATCGAGGTGCCGAGCATCAGCCGGACACGATCCACGCCCAGCCCGTCGACCAGCAGCCGCCGCTGCGCCTCGACCATGTCGGAATAGCCATATTCCGGGAACCGGGCCCGCAGCCCGTCCGAAGGCTTCGAAGACCCGCCGTGGCCGAGGTTGTCGGGCATGATGATGTAGTAGCGCGATGTATCGAGTGGCTGGCCGGGCCCGAACAGCTCGCCGGCGAACTGCGGCGACAGGAACTGGGCACCCGTCCCGCCGGTGCCGTGCAGCAGCAGGACGGCATTCCCGATCCGGCCGTCCGGGCCCCGCCGGGGCTGGCCCAGGGTGCGGAAGTGCATCCGCAGCTCCGGCAGCGACTGGCCGGATGTCAGGGCAAAGCCGGGGACGGTGAAGTCGCCCTCAACCGGCACGGACTGGGCCACAGCCGGGCCGGCCAGCAGCAGGGTGGCGAGACCGCCGGCGAGGGTCAGAAAGCGTTTCATCGGGTAAGCGCTCCGGGTCTAAAGCGGGAGTCGCGCCGTCCAGCCGTCGTAGGCGACGTCGACGTTGGCGGGCGCGACGGCCTTCAGGGCGTTGTAGTCGAGATCGAGGTGCAGATTGGTCAGAACGGCGCGCTTCACGCCGGACCGGGCGATCCAGTCCAGGGTCTTGTCGACATGGGCATGGGTCGGATGCGGGGTCCAGCGCAGGGCATCGACGATCCAGAGCTCACAGCCCCGCACCGCCTCGATCGCCGCCTCGTCGAGGTCGGACACATCGCTGGAATAGGCCACAGGCCCGATGCGATAGCCGACCGACCGGATCGGTCCATGGGCCTGGTCGAAAGTCACGACCGGCACGGTGCCGCCCGCGCCGCCGACGGTCCATGGCTGCCCATGCGGCGGGATAGCCATCTCGTCCAGAATGGCTGGATAGCCTTCCTGACTCTTGAAAATATAGGGAAACCGCCCAATCAGTGCATCCCGGGTCGCCCCATCCATCCAGGCCGGGATACGCTGCCGCCTGCGCATGGCGAAGACCCGAAGATCATCGATCCCATGCACCTGATCGGCGTGGTCGTGGGTGTAGAGCAAGGCATCGACATGGCGCACATTGGCCGCCAGCATCTGGGCACGAAGGTCCGGCGAAGTGTCGATCAGCACGCTGGTCACCCCCTCCGGCCCATGCCGTCGCACCAGCAACGAACAGCGGGTGCGGAAATTCTTCGGCTCGGCCGGATCGCAGTCGCCCCAGTCCCCGTCCCCGCGCGGCACGCCGCCGGACGAGCCGCAGCCCAGGATCACGACCTCCAGTTCGCCAGAGCCGCTCATCTGCCCTCCGGCCTGGGGATACGGTCGAACAGGGCAAAGAAGGCGTCGGTCGTCCGCGCCTCGGCCTCGTCCCGGCTCCAGCCGCGGATCTCTGCCAGCTTGTCGAGGACATGGACCACATACGACGGTTCATTACGCCGCCCCCGGTGCGGCATGGGGGCCAGATAGGGGCAGTCGGTCTCGACGATGATCCGGTCCGCCGGCATGCCGGCCACGATCTCACGGACGTCGCCGGCCGCCTTGAAGGTCGCGATGCCCGAGACCGAGAACCACGCTCCCATTTCCGCCGATTTTTCCGCCAGTTCTGGCCCACTGGTGTAGCAGTGCATCAGGAAACGAAACGGTCCGTCTGCCTGTTCCTCGGCGAGAATGCCGGCCATTACATCATCGGCTTCACGTGTGTGCACCACCAGTGGCAGGCCGGTCCGCCGTGCCGCATGGATATGGGTCCGGAACACCGCCGCCTGCACGTCGCGCGGGCTGAGATCATAGTGAAAATCCAGCCCGCATTCACCGATACCCACGACACGCGGCCGCGCGGCCAGCTCCATCAGCCGGTCGGCGGTCAGGTCGATATGATCCTTCGCCTCATGCGGATGGGCCCCGACCGTGCACCAGATGTCGTCATGCGCCATGGCCAGCCCGTGGGTGGCCTCGAAGGTCGACAGCTTGTCGGAGATTTCCACCATCAGCTGGACGCCGGCCTCGCGGGCCCGGGCGATGACCGCGTCGCGATCCTCGTCGAACTGGGGGGCATGCAGATTGACGTGACTGTCGATGATCATCCGCCGCCCGCCTTGACTCGCTGAAGGTCAGCCAGGGCTCCCGCGAGAACGTCGCCCCGGTCCAGATTGATGGCGGCGGTGCGGTCAGGCAGTTCAGACAGGCGCGACCAAAGCTCGGCCCAGCGCGCGCCAGAAGCCCCTTCCTCCAGCGCCCGCAACTTCACGGCTGCCGAAAGCCGGTCCATCAGGGTCTCGAACCGGTCCTGCCCCTCTGGCCCCCGGAACCGGTCGGCGACCGCCAGCGCCTCGGCGCGATCGACACTCGGTGCCGAGACCCAGGCCTGGGCCAGCTGATCCGCCTCAAGGGTGGCACCGGAGGCCAGGGCCAGCGCCCGGCCCGGCGAGCCGCCCGCCATGCCCGCGATCCGCGCAGCTTCACCCGAGCTCACCCCGGTCCGGTTGCGCACCAGCTCCTCCAGCGCATGCAGGGGCCAGACCGGAAAGGCCAGGCGACGACAGCGGGACCGGATGGTCGCCAGCAACCGCCCCGGCGCATGGGTGACGAGGAACAGCACACCCCGCTCGGGCGGCTCTTCAAGGACCTTCAGCAAGGCGTTGGCAGCATTGAGATTCAGGTCATCGGCGGCATCGATGATGGCCACGCGGTAACGCGCCTGGGACGGGCTCTTGGAGAAGAACTCCGGCAGTTCGCGGGCCTGATCGACCGAGATCGACTTCTTCGTCTTGCCGCCCTCGACGGCGCGCTCCAGCACCAGCAGATCGGGATGGGACCGGGCCGTGACCAGTCGCGCGACCGGATCGTCCGGGCTGGTCCCCAGAGGCCCGCGCGAAGGATCAGGTACAGACCCCAGCAGGCGGCGGGCGGCGCGAAAGGCGAAGCTCGCCTTGCCAGACCCCTCCGGGCCGCACAGTAGCCAGGCGTGGTGCAGCCGGTCCTTGCCGAAGGCGTCCAGAAAGGCGAGCTCCGCCGCCGCATCGGGGACCAGGTCGAAGCGATCCCGCGCGTGCTCGCTCACAGCAGCCGGGCCTCTACGGCCGCCCAGACCCGGGCCTCGACCGTGTCCTGATCGCCGTCCGCATCAATGATCACGCAGCGCTCGGGATAACGCGCCGCAATGTCGAGGAAGCCCCGACGCAGGCGATCGTGGAACTCAAGCCCCTTGGACTCGAACCGCGTCTCGAACAGGCCCCGGCCGAAAGCCCGCTCCAGCCCCACCTCGACCGGCAGGTCGAAGACCAGGGTCAGGTCCGGCTGGGTCGTCCCCACGATGGCGGCGTCCAGGGTCTCGATAAAGGCAGCGGGTGTGCCGCCGCCCACACCCTGATAAGCGCGACTGGAATCGGCGAACCGGTCACATACGACCCAGCGGCCGGTCTCCAGCGCGGGTCGGATGGTGCGCTCCAGATGATCCGAGCGGGCGGCGAACATCAGCAGGGTCTCGGTGACCGGCGACCAACGGCCGGCATCCCCGTTCAGGGCGATGGCGCGGATATCCTCGGCTCCCGGCGACCCGCCGGGCTCACGGGTCTGGACCACGTCCAGGTCACGCGCGCGCAGCCGCTCGACCAGACGCAGGACCTGGGTGGACTTGCCGGTCCCCTCCCCGCCTTCGAATGTGATGAATCTGCCCTGGGCCACCGCCGCACAATGGCGACGGCGGGCAGCGAAGCAAGCCTCAGCGCGCCGATATCAACAGGGCGTCAGTGTATCCGCGTGCGATCACCGCCTGACGCGACCGTTCGGCGGCATTGGGATCCGGCCAGGGCCCCACCAGAACGCGGAACAGGCCATCCTCACGGCCGACATCCACCGTCGCCCGGTCGCCCAGTTGGTCGGCGACCCGTCGGGCGGCGCGCCGATCCGAGAAGGCACCCGCCTGAATCCAGTAGCCGCCTCGCATTGAGGACATCGGAGGCTGGGAGGGGACGCGCCCTGCGTCGGCCTGCTGCAGTGTGGTCCCCCCGCCCGTCCGGGGGGCCCGGCCCAGATAGCGGACACGGACCTCGCCGACCCCGACCTGCAGCATGCCCAGCGCCTCCGCCGATCCGCGCGACAGGTCGATGATGCGATTGTCGACAAAGGGACCGCGGTCATTGACCCGCACCACGATCCGGCGCCCGTTGGCCAGATTGGTGACCTCGACCAGCCCCGGCAGGGGCAGTGTCTTGTGGGCGGCCGTCAGGGCATGCATGTCGAACCGCTCGCCGGTCGCCGTCGGCCGTCCGTGGAACTGGTCACCGTACCAGGAGGCGAGGCCGGTCTGGTCGTAGCCAGGCTGTTCCGCCGGCTGATACCAGCGCCCCCGGATCTGGTAGGGGCGCATGGTGCCCGGAACGATGGGGGCGGGATCGGTGACCACCGGCAAGCGAGACGGCTCTGGCCGGGCCACCCCGGCGCAGGCCGCAACCAGCGAAAGCAGCCCGGCGATCAGGGCGGCCCGAAGCGCTTTCCTGTGAAAATGTCCCGCCATGGCCACGCCCCTGAAGGCAATCAGCATGGCCAAAGACATTTCCCCTTTGGTTAACGCCCCGTTTGGCGCTATGCGGCCAGTCCGCTCGAGGAACACGGACAGGTGGCCGAGTGGTTTAAGGCAGCGGTCTTGAAAACCGCCGTAGGTGGAAGCCTACCGTGGGTTCGAATCCCACCCTGTCCGCCACCGGTTCCCGTCTGGCGCTGGACCGCACAATCTCTGACCTCGCGCACGGTCACGATCCCGCACACAATCGACGCCCTCAAACCATGACGCCGGAATGCAGGGCCAACTGACCGCCGTCGTTGTTCATGATCAGGCCTGAAACATAAGATGCCGCGTCAGACGCCAGGAAGGCGATAGCGTCCGCCTGTTCGGCTGCTGTGCCGATCCGGCCCAGAGGGACGCGCTGCACGCGGGCATTCAGCCGCTCAGGCTCGAGGCCCGCGGAGCCTGTCGTCAAGTCTGTCGCCGTGATGCCGGGGCAGACGCAGTTGACGCGAATGCCGTGACGCCCCCACTCGACCGCCAGGGACCGGGTCAGGCCGACGATCCCATGTTTGGACACGACATATCCGATCTGGTTCGGCACCGCAGCCAGACCGGCGATCGAGGCCACATTGACGATCGCGCCGCGGCCCGCAGGAATCATGGCTGCATTTGCCGCAGCCCGGGACCAGAAGAACTGCGAGTAAAGATTGGTTCGCATGACCCGGTCCCATGCGACGAAATCCTCGGCCGGCGCGACAATGGAAATGCCCGCGTTGTTTATGAGGACATCGATCCGGCCATGAACTCGCATAACCTCGGCCACACTATTGAGCACCACGGCCTCGTCAGCGGCGTCGCCTGGAACGGCGAGAGCCCCGCCTCCGGCAGCCCTGATCGCATCGACAGTGTCTTCGCAGGCGCCGCGATCGAGATCATTGACCGCGACGGTAGCCCCCTGGGCAGCGAGCAAGAGGGCTGTGACCTTGCCGATGCCACCGCCTGCTCCCGTGACGATAGCGACCCTGTTCCTGAACCGCATGGCGCGCCCCTCCCCCGTTGTCCCGTCCATCATGCCTCGGCGGGCTCCCGGGCGAAGGCCGCCGTTGTCCGGGCTGCTACCAGCGTTGGTCTGCCCGCGACCATACCGGTGACAACCAGACCAGACCCGATCAGCACGACCAGTCCGGCCACGGCGTCGAACCCGCCAGTCCATTGATGGAGAAGACCTACCCCGAGCGGCGCCAGGGCAGCCGGGATATAGCCGACGCTCTGGGCCATTCCTGAGAGGTGGGACGCCACATGACTGTCGGGCGAGCGCAAAAGCACCATCGTGAGGGCCAGTGAGAAGAGCCCGCCCTGGGCCAGGCCTTGCAGCACCGCCCAGAGCCAGACCTGCGTCAGCGGCGCGAGCAGTAGCCCCAGCAATCCCGCAGTTGCCGAAACGGAAAGCAACACCGCGATCAATGTCTGGCCTGGCCGGCGCGTCGCGACCGAAGGAACCGTCAGGGATGTCGCCAGCTGGACCACAATAAGGGCGGACACCACCAGTCCCGCGGTCACCGCATCCAGGCCGCGCTCCCTCAGGATCGGTGCCAGCCAGCCGAGCACGCAGAAGGCCAGCGCCGACTGAAGGCCCATGAAGAGCGCCAAGCTCCAGGCCAGCGGATCGCGCCACAAGCCGACGACCGGCAAGACGACGTCAACGCCCCGCCCCCCCTTTGAGCGCAGCTGGGGCCACCACAGGAGCAAGGCGCCGAGGGTCGGCACGGCCCAGATCGAGAGGCCTGTGCGCCACCCGCCGCCCAGCATCGCCTCTACCGGAACGGTGATCGCTGCGGCGAGCGCGGCTCCGCCCGAGATCGCGGTCACATAGGTCCCGGTCAACAAGGCCGTTCGATCCTGGAAGTCCCTCTTGACCAGTGTGGGCAGAAGAACGTTGGCCACTGCGATTGCACCACCGGCCAGCAGGGAAAACGAGAACAGCGCCCAGACGGGCCCCAACGCACGCAGGCCGGTGCCCAGGGCTATGAAGAACAAGGCACCGAACAGGCTACGCTCAATTCCCCACCGCCTCGCCAGCAAGGGCGTCAGCGGCGCGCATAGGCCGAGACAGAGCACCGGCAGGGTTGTCAGCACGCCGACCTGCCAGGGCTGAAGCCCTGTCGCGTTCACGATCTCGGGCAGTCGCAAGGACAGGCTGGCGAACACGAGACGAAGGCAGAAGGCGGTTCCGACGATACCGACCGCCAGCAGCAGCCGGTTACTCTGCCGGTCATGACCCTGCGCAATCGTTGGAACCTCAACCATGACGCAAGCAAAAGATTATCCCGGCGAGCCTTGCAACCGAATATTCGCATATGAGAATATCATTCCGATTACAGACGCCGGATGAACCATATGCTGATCGACGTCCACGCCCACCTCTTCACCCCCGGCATGTTGAACCGGCACCCGTTCTGGGGACCGTTCATGAAGCCACAAGGCCTGACAGTCGGCCATTTCTCGCTCGGCACGAAACAGCCCGCCAAGGCCGCAAATGACGCCGAGGCCGAAGCCAATCTGCTCGCTCGAATGACCCATTCAGCGCGGCTGGAAGTCATGGAACAACGCGGTGTAGACAAGCTGGTGCTATCCACCCCGTCGCACGCCTTCATGTACTGGGCCGGTGAATTCGGGAACGAGTATGCGAGGATCTGCAACGACGAGCTCTCGGCATTCTGCCAAGTGATGCCCGACAAGTTCGATTTCTGGGCCCATGCCAACCTTGCTGACCCTGCAGCGGCCGTGGAAGAGATCGACCGGGCTGTGCGGGTTCTGGGTGCCAAGGGCCTTTGCGTCGGGGGCACCAATTTCGACGGCATCCAGACCTATGATGAGCGCCTGTTTCCAGTCTGGGCCAAGGTGGCCGAGCTCGACGTTCCCATCATGGTCCATGGCTTCAACCAGTCCATCTATCTGGGCGAGCGTCACCACGAGGACCGGTTCGAGACCACCTCCATCGTCGGCGACTGCGTGGATGAGACCCTCTTCTTCTGGTACCTGATCTGCGGCGGCGCGCTGGACGCCTATCCGACCCTGAAGACCTACATCAGTCATGCCGGCGGCATGGCCGTATTTCAGTTGGGACGGCTGTCGGACCTGAACAGGGTCATGGCACCAGACGCCAGGAACCAACGTCCGCTGATGGACTATATGAAGAATTTCTACTTCGATCTCGACGTTCACCATCCGGCTCTTCGCCGGGCCGTGGTGGAAGTGGTCGGCGCTGACAACCTGCTCTACGGCACGAATTTCGGCGGTGCCTACGACTACGGTGATCTAACCGATGGCATCGACCTGTCGGACGGTGATCGCGACAAGATCCGCAGCGGCAATGCGATCAAGCTGCTCAAGCTCGCCATGAGCGAGACCGCCCGAGCTGCCTGACGATCATCCGCCAGTCGGAGACATGCCCACCCGACCAATTTGCGTGCCTGCGTCTCGCCGACCGGCAAGTTTATGCCCGAAATTAGTTCACGGCAGAGAATGAACTGAACACTATCGACGATAACGTTCAAAATATGCGATGGTTTGCGTCAGGGAACGCTAACGGCTCGAAGAGCCCCGTCAGAGGGGTCTCGATGCAGGAGGACTCACATGCTGATTGATCTACACGCCCATGCCCCGCTGCCGGGCTATTACAATCAGGACCCGCATTGGGGTCCCTTCTTCGAAAAGCATGATGACGGCCACATCCGTTTGCGCGTCGGCGATTGGGTCCTCTCACTGGGCTCGCCGGAGCGCCGGGCAGCGGTCAAGCGCGGCGAAACGATGGAAGTCGCCGAGTTCATGTCCAAGTGGAACGATCCGAAGCACCGCCTGGCGGGCATGGATGCCTTGGGTCAGGACGCCCAGGTGCTGTCCGTGCCTTCACACTGCTACATGTATTGGGCCGATCCGGCATTTGCGAACAGGTTCTCGACCACGGTCAACGACACCCTGGCCGAATACTGCGACCGCTCGGGCGGCCGGCTGATGATGTGGGCGACGGCGGCGCTGCAGGATCCGGTCAACGCTGCCAAGGAGATCCGCCGCGCCTGCACCGAGCTTGGTGCCAAGGGCCTCAGCGCCGGCGGCTCGAACTTCGGCGGTATGGAGTTCGATGATCCGCGAATGGACGTGATCTGGGAGACACTTTGCGATCTCGACCTCCCGATGTTCGTGCACGGATACAACCAGTCGGTCACCTGGGGCCCCAAGGCCAATACCGACAAGTACGAGACCACGGCCATCGTCGGGATGAACTACGACGAGACCAAATGCTTCTGGTACCTGATCTGCGGCGGCGTTCTGGACCGTTTCCCCAACCTGAAGGTCTATATCACCCACGCTGGCGGCTTCGTGCCGTATCAGCTGGGCAGGCTGGCCCAGACGATCAAGAACCTCGACGTGGTCCATAACAAGAAGGACCTGGAGGCGTATTTGCCGAACTTCTGGTTCGACCCGGAACTGCATGAGCTTCCGATGCGTCAAGCGCTGGTGGAGGTCATCGGTGCCGACCGTCTGGTGTATGGCACCAATTTTGGCGGCTCGGACGCAATCAGGGGTGACTTGACCACTGGGCTCAGAATGTCCGCTGAAGACCTTGAAAAAGTTCGCTGGAAAAACGCCGTCGACCTTCTCCACATCGACCTGAACAAAATGGGACGGGCAAACAAGCCGGTCGCCGCCTGACCTGTCACTCGGCTCTGGCGGCGTCGGTTGACCCCGTCAGAGCCGTCCCAAGCCACAGCCTCGCCGCTCGGCGCGACGAACTGGACGCCCATGCCCCATCCGACTGACTGCAAGATCTGCGGGATGCTTGATGCCACGGCCCCGGAGGATGTCGTGCTGTCTGGCCATCACTGGGCCGTCGTCGCGATGCAGGACGTACCCGGGATGTTGATGCTCATCGCCCGTGCTCATGACAACGGCATCGGGTCTGTCCCCGACGCAGCCGCAGCTCAGTTGGGCCCGCTCATCAAGACCCTCGCGTCCCGACTTGAGACCAATGGCCGGTTCGAACGGACCTCGGTGATCTATCTGGGCGATAACGCCATCCACACTCATTTCATGCTGCTCGGTCGTCCACCTGGAGACGACCGGATATTCGACAACGCTCCCCTGCTCGCCCGGTTCGGACGCAAGGATCGTGATCGCGCGCGCGCGATAGCGGCGGAACTGCGTGACGCGTGCGAGTCTTTCATCGCTAACAGGAACCAGTCATGAAGCTCGCGCGATGCACTGATGGCGGCGTCCCGTTCTGGGCGGTCGTGAATCCCGAAACCGACATCGCTCGCCCCATTGCCGGAGACCTCCGGGACTGGGGTCCCGGCCTGACCCGGGGTGCCGGCGAAGCGGCACTGACCTTCGACGGCCCGGCCCGCGCCCTGTCGTCCCTGCGTCTGCTGCCCCCCTGCGAGAAAACCAGCAAGGTTGTCATCGCGGGTGCGAATTACAGCAAACACCTGGTCGAATTCGGGGTAGCGCCGCCGAGCCAACCGATCGCCTTCCTCAAGGCCTACGGTGCCCTGATCGGTGCCCAGGACCCGATACGCTTCCCGCCACTGACCGAAGAACTCGACTATGAATGCGAGCTGGTCGTTGTCATCGGTGACGACAACATCGACCTGAATGACCCTCTCGCTTCGGTGCTCGGCTATACTGCCGGCAATGACGTCAGCGCCCGTGATCTCCAGCGCAGCGGACCCGCAGGCATCGGTATGGATCTCTACGCTGCCAAGAGTCAGGATCGCTCGACCCCGGTCGGCCCATGGATTGTCACACGCGACGAATTCCCCCCGGGAAGCCCTGCCCTGCGCCTCTCGACTTCGATAAACGGCGAGATCCGTCAGAGCGGCACGACAGCGGACATGACCTGGGACGTCGGAGAACTGATCCGGTTCGTTCAGCCTCGCGTAAGCTTCGGCATCGGAGATTTGCTGTTTACCGGCACGCCGGAAGGCGTCGGACAGGGGTCAGGCCGGTATCTTAACCCGGGCGACGTTGTCGAGGTGACGCTGGAAGGAATCGGCCGGCTTCGTAACACGATCGAACCGAAGACCTCCGCATCGCCTGTCTAATCCCGCTTGAGGGCGCGAAGGACACTGTCGATTGTGGCCTGTAGACGAAGCGCAAGGTGCTTGCCTTCTGTTGGCAAGACAACCGTCTCGCTGAGCGCCAGCCTGACCATCATCTCCGCCAGGGCGCTACGGTCGAGCGTCATGCCGATGTCGGCCTCCCAGGCATCGAACACGGGGTCCAGCGCAGTCAGGACGCGGGCAATGAAGTGATCGAAATTCGACTCGAAATATCGCAGGACGAAGGCGGGCTCGACCTGCAGGAACTGTGACCCGCGCCGGGTCTCATTGTTCGAGACACTGTATTTCAGGAAGGCGGCAAAGCGTTCCGTCGGGGTTTCGCATCCCTCCAGCGCGCGGTTCAGTTCCCGGTCCGTTTCGGTCCGGAGCCTGAGGACCACGGCCTCGAGTACGGCGTCCATCGAGGGAAAATAGCGATAAAGGGTGCCGCGCGAGACGCCGGCCGCATCGCAGACATCCTGGGCCGTGATGCGTGGCGTACCCTGGTTCATCATCACGCTCTGGGCGGCGTTGATGATGTTATCAATGGTCCGTGCCGCCCGAGGATCAGGCCGACGTGCCCGAACCGCTGAACTCGGGCTCGCGTCAAGGTCTGCGGTGTTCGAAAGAGCGATCTCGGGTGCCACACGTGATGTTCGAGCGCTGACAGTCATGCGCAACGCGCTCCGATTCAATCAGAGGCCTGCTTAGTCGGCCGGGTCCGGGATGGCAAACCAGGTGGCGGTCGCCGGGAGATAAAACGAGACAGAAATGCCAATTCTGATTAGAAAATATTGGACCAATCAATACGGCCAAAATTCTTCCGGAACGAATTGAAATGCAAATCGATCTCAGCGCCAAGCGAGTTATCGTGACAGGCGCAAGCCGCGGTATCGGGCGGGCGACAGCTGCCGCCTTTGCCCGCGAGGGCGTGCGCCTGGCAATCTGTTCGCGCGGCACAGAAGCCCTGGCCCTCGTTGCCGAAGAGATGCGTGCCCTGGGTGCCGCTGACGTCATCGCGGTGGCGCTGGATGTTCGCGACACTGCCGCCGTTCGGGCTTTTGTGGAGCAGGTCGCCTTGGCCTGGGACGGTGTCGATGTGCTGGTCAACAACGCCGGTCAGGGCAAGGGAGGGAGTATCGAGAGCCTCGAGCCCGAGGACATCCTGGACCACGCCAACAATATTCAGGTGGCTCACTTCCGGTTCGTCCAGGCGGTCGTGCCCCACATGCGCAAGCAGAAATGGGGCCGCATCATCAACATCAATGCCCTGGCCGGTGCCCTGCCGACGCCGGACGGCATTCCATCGGTGACCAACCGTGCAGCCGGCATTGCCCTGTCAAAGCTGCTGGGTCAGCAATTGGCCAAGGACAATATCCTGGTGAACAGCCTCAACATGGGCTGGATCGATACCGGTCAGTGGGATCGTCACTACAAGGAAATGCCGGCAACGATCACGCGGGAGGAATTCCTGGAAATGGTCGTCAAGATTGTTCCGCTGGGCCGGCTTGGCCAACCGGACGAAGTCGCCAATGTCTGTGTCTTCCTCGCCAGTGATCTGGCGACCTACCTCAGCGCGGCATCGATCGATGTGTCTGGCGGCCTGCAGGGCGCAATCGCCTATTATCCCACGCTGAAGCGCGAGATGCAGGAACTGGGCCTCGAACGGGAGGCCGCGCTGGCCGCCAAATGAGCTAGTGACCCTCACCCTGGGGGTAGAGCGCCAGCCTGGCGATGTTGGCGCGGTCGGGTTGTTCCAGCATGAAGCGGATGGCGCGGGCGACATCCTGGGGGTCAAGCGCGACGGGTGCCTCGACCTTGGCGGCGGCCATCATCCTGTCGAACATCTCGCTGGAGGTGGACCCTGGAGCGATCGTTCCGACCTTCACCCCTGTGCCCGCCAGTTCGATGCGCAGGGACTGGGTGAAGGCTTCGAGGGCGTGCTTCAGCCCGCCGTAAACTCCGCCCGCCCGTGAGATCAGATAGGCGCTGATGCTCGACACATTGATGATGGCCCCCGACGACTGGCCCCGGAACTCACGCGCGAAGACGTAGGAGCTGCGCACCACGGCCTCGAAATTCACCCGGATCATGTAGCTGACGGCGTCCAGGTCGATGGTGTCCATCGTGCCGACAGCCATGACCCCTGCATTGTTGATCACCACGTCCGCCCGGCCGAACCGCTCCTTGGCGAGCGCCAGGAGCTGCTCGGGGACGCCGGCCTCGGCGATGTCCGCGGCCAGCAAGGCGCTCGGGCCGGGAAGCGTTGCCGCCAGGGCTTCCAGCTTTTCCATTCGCCGGCTGGTCAGCACCAGATTGCAGCCGGCCTGGCTGAGCTCCAGTGCGGTCGCCGCACCTATGCCGGCTGAAGCGCCCGTCAGGACGACCGTCTTTCCACTCAGGTCCATTTGCCGGGAGCCCCTTTCATGCCGTCGATGATCGGCCGCATGTCCGCCACACTGGGCAGGTGCGCCGTAAATCCGCCGTCGACCGCCAGGATCTGGCCGGTGACATAGGAACTGAGGTCCGAAGCAAGAAACACCACCATGTTGGCGATGTCGCGCGGCGTACCCAGCCGCGGCACCAAACAATGACTCAGGAAGATGTTCTGGATGTGCGCTGGCAGCCGCTGCTCCATCCCGGGCTGGATGATCAGGCCGGCCGCGATGGCGTTAACCCGGATGCCGCTTGGGCTATAGGCTGTAGCCAGATGTCGGGTCAGTGCGTTCAGCGCCGCCTTGCCCGCTGCATAGGCGAAATTGCTGACGTCGCCGGAGAGCGACTGTCCCGACGAGATATTGACGATAGATCCGCCGCCCCGTGCCAGCATCGACGGGATCGCGTATTTGCAGAACAGCATCGGCCCGCGCGCATTGATCGACTGAACCTGATCCCACAGCTCGACCGACATGTCGGGGATATCGAGGTCACGTGACGAAAAGCCGGTAGCTCCGGCATTGTTGTCGAGGACGTCGACACCGCCGAAGGTGGCGACAGCGAACTCGACTACCGAGCGGATGTCGTTATCGACGGTGATATCGCCGGCCTTGCAGGCGACATCATGGCCCTGCCCCTTCAGTCGATCGGTGACCGCCTCAAGCTCAGGTGCGCGCAGATCGGTCAGCACGACACGCGCGCCCTGCTCGGCGAGGGCCAGGGCCGTTTCAGAACCTATCGAGCCCGCTGCGCCGGTTACCAGTGCGACCTTGCCATCCAACGATGCCATGCCTTTGTCTCCCTGTTCCGCGGCCTCAGCCGCCCTGCTGTTCCATCTCGGCCACGTTCGGCGGCCGCGACTGATAGCCAGGCATGTGCAGGCCACCGTCGACGTTGATCAGCTCACCCGTCACGAACCGCGACATGTCCGACGCCAGGAAGACAGCCACCGGAGCGATATCCTCCTCAGGGTCACCATTCCGCTGTAGGGGCTTCATCGCTGCGACCCTTTCGGCGAAGCCCGGCGAGTCTGCCGCCATCTTCTGGAACACTGTACCCATCGCGGCCGGTGACAGCAGGTTGACCCGGATGTTGAACCGACCCCACTCGTGCGCGGCGCTTCGGGTGAGGCCCCGCAGCGCGGACTTGGTGATGCTGTAGTCCGAGTTCAGCCAGGCCCCCGTCTCGACGTCGATGGAATAGAAGTTGACGATCGAGCCGCCGCCGCGCGCGATCATGTGGGGCCGCGCCGCCTGCATCGCCCACCAGCCGGCCCACAGACCCGAGTGCAGGGTGGCGTCCAGCATTTCGTCGGTCTTCTGCTCCAGCAGCACCTTCGGGCTGAGGGTGAAGGCGTTGTTGATCAGGATGTCGATGCCTCCGAACAGCTCTACCGTCTTCTCGACAGCGCCCTGGATCTGATCCTTGACCCGCACATCGACCTTGAGGACCTCTGCGCGACCTCCGAGTTCGTCGATCAGCTCGGACCGGATCGTTGCACAGTAGTCTTCGTTGTACTCAGCAACGACGACGGTAGCCCCTTCGCGCACAAACCTGCGGGCAATGCCTCTGCCGATCCCTCCACCGCCGCCGGTAATCAGAGCGACCTTGCCATCCAGCAATCCCATCAACGCAATTCCTCGGGTGTGCGTACCGTCGTGCCGAGGATGGGCCCGACCAGTTCATGCCCCCAGTAGCTGAGGCGTTCAGCGTTCAGCTCGAACGGATCGCCCGGCCAGGGGTGGGTTTCAGCAATGACCTCGACGGCGAAGCCCGACGGGCTGAAGTGGTAGAAGGAGAAATGGGGATCCTGGGTGTGCTGCCCCAGGGTCATCTGAATCGGGATCTGGCGCTTTTTGACGATGTCCCAGGTCTCACCGACGTCGCGAAGGTCGCCCGTAAGAAGTCCCACGTGCTGGATGCCCATACGGCCGGGCCCATGACCATAGCCGATGTCGTGGCTGGTAAGATTGTTCAGCCCCGCACGGTAGAACCCCGTCTTGCCCTTGCCCGCACCCGATCCATACCACTGGAAGCCCATGACATTGATCAGGAATTCGTCGAGCTCGGGGCCGTATTCCGGCGTGATGACCACCACGTGGCCGAAGCCTCGGCCGTAGGTGTTGAAGCCGCCATGCCGACGTCCCGGCACGAACGAGTCCGGCTCGCCTTTCTGGCCATAGAAGAGTTCGTACTGGTAGCCGACGGGGTCCTTGAACCGGACGACGTCGCGAACGGCGCGGCGCGCCTTGAGGTCGTCACTCCCCTGTTCGACCGCGATACCTGCGTCCTGCAGTTTCTTGACGGCCTTCTCAAAGGCAATCCTGTTGACGCACTCCCAACCGATATAGGCCAGCTTGTCGATAGGGCCGGGCTGGAACGCGAAGCGGTAGCGACGGTCATCCATCTTGAGATAGAGGGCATCCGGCTCATCTTCCGGCGAAGGCGCGATGGCAAGGCCAAGCACCTCAGGGCCATAGCTTCGCCAGGCGTCGATGTTGGGGCTTTCAAAGCCCAGGTAGCCGATACCCCGGATATCCATGGTCCAGATCCTCAGTCTTTCGGTTCGCTAGCAGGCAGTGGTACCGCCATCGATTATGATGTCAGCGCCGGTGATGAAGGCGGCCTCGTCGCTGGCCAGGAAGGCGGCCATGCCGACAACGTCCTCGGGCTCACCAGGCCGGCCGAGCGGGATGTTGTTCGTCAATTGAGCTCGAACGGCCGGGTTCTCGACGAAGGCGCGCGTGCCGGGGGTGATGACGAAGCCAGGGCTGATGCTGTTGGCGCGAATGCCCAGTGGCGCGCCCTCCAGCGCCATCTGTCGCGTCATGGCGATTACGCCGCCCTTGGTGGCGTTGTGGGCAATCGTGCCATTACCCCGCGAGCCCTGCCATCCTGCGGTCGAGGCGACGTTGATGATCGCTCCGCCCCGTTTCGCCAGGTGGGGCCATGCAAATTTGGTTGTCAGGAACACCAGGTCGAGTTCGTTCCGGATAGTGAACCGCCAGTCCTCGATGGAAAGATCTGCGATCGAGCCGAATTTCGCCGCCGAGGCGTTGTTGTAGACAACATCGATCCGGCCGTGATCCGTTACCGCCCGGTCGATCCATGCTTGGGCATCCGCAGGATCGCCGAGATTACAGACCATGGCTGTCATGATCCCACCGGCTTCAGTGACCAGTCGCGCGGTCTCGGCATCCGCCGCACCATTCACATCGCAGCCGACAATGATCGCGCCATCGCCGGCGAACCGCAGCGCCGCCGCCCGCCCCTGTCCGCCGCCGGTGCCCGAAATCAGGGCGACCTTGCCTTCGAGCCGCCGGGTCACACCACCGGCTCCGAGTCGGCATCGCGCAGGTCAAGCGCAGCGCGCACCGCAGCGTGCTTCTCGCGGGTCAAAGGATAGGTAAAGGACAACCAGGCACCGACAAGGAACAGCACCGCCGACGGACCGGCAAACACCAGTTCGAGACCCGCGATCGCTTGGGGCGTGTTGGCCGCCATCAGTGCCGGCTTGTAGCCGACCAGGGCCAGGGCCGCGAATGACAGCCCGACCGCCAGAGCCCCTCCCAGCTTCCAGC
>VYMF01000226.1_pt1 | contig 20736 bp, 29 predicted proteins | sample 5115271 | NCBI WGS metagenome assembly VYMF01 (sample SAMN12291778, study PRJNA351875) | freshwater metagenome | isolation source: freshwater lake | place: USA: Michigan, Wintergreen Lake | collected 2013-08-08
CTTAGTACGACCAGCAAAGAAGTTAGTAAAAGCTGTTTGTAGGTGTCTTAACCCTTGTTGTAAAGGTACACAACTAACTTCGTTTAAAAAGTCTAATTCTTCTTGCTTTTTCCAATCGGTTAGCATTGAAGAAGTTTGAGCATATCCTACTCTTTCTTGTCTTTCGTACCATGCTTGTGTTCTGACATGGAGAGCTTTGTTGTAAACTAATCTTACACAGCCCAATGTGCGCCGCAATAGCGACTCTTGTTCGGGTGTGGGGTAAAATCGAAACGAATAGGCTTTTTCCATACCTCGTATTTTAGCATATATCGTGTAAATGCGCTAGTATTTAACGGTAAAGCCGTCGTAGAACGACGGGGTTTCAGACCCAAAATTTTCGATGAGTCCGTGGCCTGGTGACAAGCGCGATAATTTATGATAAGGAAAAGGATTATAGTTTTCGGGAAAGCAAGGTATGGATTTACAGAAATTCTTAGAAAAACTGCCTCAACAGTATCAGGATTGGGGATCGCCTTTAATGTCGCCTATTTCCGAGCAATTAACCCTTTTAAGCCCAAAAAACGCCTCCTATCCCGATCTCAATCTCTTTCCCCTACTCAATCTAGCCGTTGCCTGTCTGCAACAGGACGAGGTTTACTGTCAAGTGGGTTGTTTTCGTCGCGGTAGTTTAGTCGCCGCTTTCTGGAATAATAGCGATCGCCACGGTTATGGCGTAGAAGCTTTTTTTAAATACGATCCATCGGGAGAAAGACTAACTATATTATCTCAGGATTTGGAGGATTTTCAACTATCAGAACAGATATTTTTAAGCGATCAAGAAACGGAACCCTTTTTCGATGATCTGGAAGAATTAAACAGTGAAGAAAAGCTGGGGGTTTATTACTACGATGCTGCCGAAGACTATCGATCGCTCTTGATATCCTTACTTTTAGCCCAAAAATTCTGGTCTGATTCCGCTTTAATTATTATCAATAAATGTCAGCATCCTGCTCTCCAACAAGCAATAAAAGATTTTCTTAAAACCCATCCCCAAGCCCAGATAATTTTAGATGATCAAGTCGCTAATCACGGTTTGCTTGGTTTCAAAAATATTTGTTTATTAGCTTGGAATGCTCCCCCGGAGATAACAGCGCTAAAATCACCGAAAAAACTGGTTTTAAATGTGGGTTGTGGTCCCTATAATCCCGAAGCTTTACCCCAACTATTCCGCGATGGCAATTGGCAAGAAATTCGCCTCGATATCAATACCGCTGTTAACCCCGATATTTTAGGAACGATTACCGATTTAAGTGCCGTTCCCGATAACTCCGTCGATGGGGTTTTTTCTAGTCATAATCTAGAACATATTTATCATTACGAAGTTCCCATCGCCCTCGAGGAATTTAAACGCATTCTTAAACCCGAAGGCTTTTTGATGATCGTGGTTCCCGATATGCAAACTGCCGCCGAATTTGTCGCTAGAGGCGATATGGAAAATGAACCTTTATATATTTCTCCCGGTGGTCCCGTGCGTGCTTTATGGATGTTTTACGGCATGGGAACAGAAGTGCCTGGGATGCCCTATATGGCTCATAAAACTGGTTTTACCTCTCAAAATCTCAACCAGAAATTACAAGAAGCAAATTTTGCCAGAGTCGAGGTAATTCGGACAGAATTTGAGTTAGTTGCTTTTGGGTATAAGTGAGGAAAGATTAGCAAAAATTGCCCGCAATTGTGGGGCGATTCTTTCCCTTTGATTGATTAAATAAATACTAACGAGGGTTAAAGATACCCCCACCCATTGCAATACACTTAACATCTCACCGAGGAATAAATTCCCGAAAGTGAGGGCAAAAACCGGAGTTAAAAAAGTTAAAGAACTTAAACTGGTTAAATTGCCCTTGGCGGCTAAATAAAAGAATAATCCATAGGCGATCGCACTACCAAAAATAGTGGCATAACTTAAAGCTAACCAACCATTGAAATCGATATTCTGCCATTGATGGGATTCTCTGAAACCTGAAGCTAAAAATAGGGGCAATCCTCCTAAAATCATGTGCCATCCCGTGGCGCTGACGGGATCAGCATGACGACAGACAAACCGGATTAAGACTGTTCCCACCGCCATGGACAGGGAAGCCAAAAGCATCAGCATTTCGCCGCTATTTAGTAATTCCTGCCAGCTAAAGTCAATATTTACCGCTTTTTGTCCAAAAAAGTCATAAAACCATTGATCGGGCAAGCCAATTAAACTAATTCCCCCAATTCCTAAACCCAATCCCAACCATCCCCAGATACCGATAACTTCTTTAAATAGCCAACTCGACATTAAAGCCACCGCTAGGGGTTGCGAGTCAATAATTACCGATCCTAACCCCGCCCCGGTGCGATTTAATCCCAATGCCAGAAAACCTTGAAAAAGAGTGGCATCCATCAGAGCAAAAAGGGCAATCCATAGCCATGCTTGCAGGGTTTTGGGCTGAGGACGACCTAAAAACCAAGCTACTATTAAAACTAACATTCCGGCGGGGACAAGGCGAATTCCCGCCATAAATAGGGGGGTGGTGTGGGGGATAACACCCTTCATCGCTACCATCGCTGTTCCCCAGAGAAAAAACGGTGAGATAAATAAGAGGGGCGAGGATTTCTTTAAATCTAAGTTTTCCATAGGTAGCGATCGAGTGTTGTGGATAACAAATTTCCCTAATTGTATAGTAGAGACTGGGGAGCTGCTCTTAATGCTCTTGACTTTCTCCTAACTGATTTTCCTCTAAAGCTGTTATTTGTTTTTCTTCACTTGAACCGATCCAGATCGCGATCATCCCGGCGATGGGAATGGAGAGAAAAACCCCTAATAATCCCGCAACTCTTTCGCCGATAAAGAGGGATAAAAATAAAATTACTGGGTTTAATTCTAGGGCATTGCCCATAACTTTAGGGCGAATAATATTATCTTGAATTTGCACCAAGACGACACAGATAATAAAAGCTTTAACGGCAACTGCTGGTCCCTGGGAGGTAAAAGTCAAGATAGTTACCAACAAAATGCCCAGAGTTGCCCCGACACCCGGGATAGCATCGATAACACCGAGAATGCTCGCTAAAATTAGCCCATATTTGATTCCTAACAGGGAAAAACTTAAGAAACTCGTCACCGATAAAAAGAGCATTAACAATAGTTGCCCGCGAATAAATCCCAGAAAACTTTGTCGAAAAGACTTGGCAAAACGCTCCCGGTATGCTAGGGGGAGAAGTTGCAAAAAACCTCGCCAGAGTTTATCACCGTCGATGAGCATATAAACACTGATCACCGCCCCGAAAATGCCCGTAAAGACACTGGAAAAAACTCCCTGTACGAGCGATAAACCCGTGGCTAAACCGGTTTGTAAGCTTCCCACCATTTTATTCAAATCTAATCGATCGAGAAAGTCTTGAAAGGGTAAAAAATCTTTTTGACTAAGGGCATCGGTAAGATTGAATAGTAGTCCTCTCCCCTGATTAACCGCTTCTAATCCTATGCCTGTGACTAATCTAAATAGGAGGATAAAAGCTACTAGGGTGGTAATAGCAATGGCTAGTCCTCTCGGTAGATAACGGGATAACCAAACCACGGGATAATTTAATAGAGCGGCCAGGACTGCCGAACCGGTAAAAATAGCGATCATCCCGTAGAAATAGTTAATTAAGATAATTAGACTCCAGCCACAGCCAAATAATAATAGATAGCGTACTAGAATCGAGTTATTCAGAGTTTTCCAAAAGGAGCTAGAAGGGGGCATAAATAAAGCCAGAAATAGGATTTTAGCATTTAGAATTGTTTTAACAAAGCTTCCCGCATGACCGAGACGGGGACGGGTTGACCTAACCAGATTTCTAGTGCGATCGCTCCCTGATTAACTAACATTTCTAACCCATCAATAATTCTTATCCCTCTAGTCCGGGCCAACCGGAGAAATTTGGTCGGCCGGGGATTATAAATTAGATCGTAGGCGATCGCCGATGGGGGTAAAAGGTCTAATAATTCTAACTCAACAGGGGATTGTTCGCCCTGGGGGGACATTCCGATCGGGGTAGAATTAATCAGGAGTTCTGTGGTGGATACCAGCCCCTCTAATTCGTCCCAGCTATGCACTTCTAGGAGGTCATAGAGGCTTGTATTCGCCCAACTTTCTTTAAAAGGATCTAATTTCTTTTGATTGCGTCCTACCACATGAATTTCGCCACAGCCCAACTGGGCGCAAGCCACCACTACCGCCCGGGCAGCGCCGCCATTGCCTAAAATAACTGGATTCACCCGACTCCAATCTTTGTCAAGGGATTTCAAGGGTGCGAGAAAGCCATCCACATCGGTATTCGTTCCCCGCCAACCGGTTTCCGTGCGCCAGACGGTATTAACTGCGCCTACTAGCCTTGCTTTCTCGGTAATTTGCGATAATAAGGGAATAATTGCTAATTTATGGGGAATTGTGACGCTAAAACCCTCTAGATCGATGGCGGACAAACCAGCGATCGCAGTTGCTAAATTTTCTGGGGCGATAGGTAGGGGAAGATAGACATAATTTAGCCCCAAAGCATCGATAGCGGCATTGTGCATGAGGGGAGAAAGAGTATGGCCGATAGGATCGCCGATTACGCCTAATAACTTGGTTTTTCCGTTAATAATGGTCATAAAAAAAGGTGGGCCTTCCCCACCAAAGTTTGATCTCAAGGGTAGCCAATGCTCACCCTACTATACTATTTCTTGATTTCGCGGGCCATTTTCAGGAAAGGATTGATACTGTCATCGTTAGTGCGACGACCGTTATCATTAGTACCGTTACCGTTACCATTAGCCTCGGAAGTAGCCGATTTTGCCACAATACCGTTATCGGTGACTTTGCTGACTTCCATAGAGGAAATCTGTTTAATCGATTCGCCACCCTTTTTATTCGAGGCAGTTTTCGGGAAAGTACGTCGGATCGTGATCGGTGTCCGCATAAAGTCGATATCACCGAGAGTTTTAGCGTCATCGGGTTCCAAGTAAAAAGCCTCTTTCGGTTCCGGTGCGCTCAGATCCATCGGTTCATCGACGTATTTCGTCTTATTGCCAAACAGGCCAAAGAATCCAGCCATTTTCTCCCTCTCCTAAATAAATATATTTACCATAAATTGCTGCTGATTGTTAAATAATATCAATATTTATGACAAAAAGCTAGGTAGCCATCTATCAGTGATCAGTAATCAGTGATCAGATGGGAGTTTTCAGTTCACTGATTACTGTTTACTGTTTACTGTTCACTGATAAAACTTCCCACACCCCAATCAACGCTGTTCTAACCTACGACTGGCTAGGGACATAGAATAACAGAAAATCCAGTAAATAAACGCCAAAAATAGATAAACCTCTGGATAATCGCCGATAAATTTCGGATTAGCTAAAACCGATCCTGCCATACCCAAGAGGTCCACCAGTCCCACGATCGCCAGTAGAGAAGTATCCTTAAATAAACTGATAAATTGACCAACAATAGCGGGAATGACCGCTTTTAAAGCTTGGGGTAGAACGATCAATAATAAAACGAAAATCGGTTTTAAACCCAAGGCTTTGGCCGCTTCAATTTGACCTTTGGGAATCGCTTGTAAACCACCGCGGACATTTTCGGCCAGATAGGCTGCTGCAAAAAGGGTAAATCCGGCGATCGCTCTGATCACTCGTTCTGGTCTGGTCCCGGCGGGTAAAATCAAGGGTAACATCACCTGGGCCATGAATAAAATTCCCAACAAAGGTAAACCGCGCAATAATTCGATATAGCCAATAGATAGCCAACGAATTGCCGGTAATTCACTCTGTCTCCCCAGGGCTAATAATACCCCCAAGGGGAAAGATAAAATCATACTTGCGATCGCTACTAATAAAGTTAAGATTAAACCACTGAGATCATCAAGGGGGATTGTCGTTAAAAATAATCCCCCCAATAGCAACCAAGCGATTAAAGGTAAAGTCAATAACCACATCAATCCCCACCAGCGTTGGAGAAAAGCGGGGCAATCGGGGAAGCGACCCCGGTTTAATTGCCAAGAAAACAGTGATAAAGCCGCAATTATCGTTAAAATCAGCCAAATCCGCCATATTGACTGTTCTGGATAACGACCGACCACAAATAAACCGATATTTTCCGTCACTACAGCCCATTTTGCCTGATTTATCGCCCAATCGAGAAAACTGAAACCACCCCAGAGGCTGAGAAATAGACCCGCAAGGGTTAAGATGACGTTGTACCAAGTGTTAAAGAGATTTTTTCTTAACCAGAGTCCCATAAAATTCCCCAACCTCCACAGTGGTGATCCTTGTACTTTTTCAGTACAATGGTGCTATTAGAAAAATTCAGACTAATTTTCGACCATGAACAGTTGCATTTTAATGGCTAAAATTGTCCGTCGTCCCGAATTACGTTATACCCAAGATAATCAAACTCCCTACGCTCAAATGTTAGTCGAGTTTTCTCCCAATCGTGCCGAGGCAACCCCGACTAATTTAAGGGCCGTAGCTTGGGGAAATTTAGCCTCAGAAGTCGCTCAGAACTATAATGAAGGTGATCAGGTAATTTTGGAAGGTCGTCTCTCCATGCAGACGATCGATCGTCCCGAAGGTTTTAAGGAAAAACGGGCCGAATTAGTCATTAGTCATCTCTATCATCTTGACGGCAGCATGAGTAGCGGTGAAATGGCAGCCCCGACTCCGGAAAAAGTCGTGCCAATCAATACCTACAAATCGAATAAAACCGAGGTGGAAAAACCCGTCGCACCTATCTCCACCGGGGATTTTGAATACGACGCATCCTATGAACTTTCTAATCCTTCCGCTTGGCAACCTTCTGACACATCAGTAGAGGAAAATTTAGACGATATTCCTTTCTAATCACCCCGACAGAATTAATTACAGATATTTTTCCCTTCTCTGTTCCGGCTTTCCCTCTTTCCAGAGTGTGAATTTAACTTTGTCATTCCTGAAATGGCACTGGTTGAATGATTTTGGCGGTCACTGTCCCGTAGTTGAGGTGGTGGTGTCGAGGTCGGGAAGTCCAGAAATATCTAGCGGCTAGAATTGAGACGGGGGCAAAAGATTATGGTAATTATAGCCTTCTTCTAGGAGATTAGAGTTTTTTAAGCACATATACTGATTAAGCGAGGGCGGTTTCTTTCACCCGGTCGGTGCGTATTGCGGTGGATTGCGCCAGTCACAATTGCCTGTCTGAGATCCGCATCAGCTTGAAAGCGAATTTCTGTCATACTGCTTTCTAATTCTGGGCTTGAGCTGCCTTCAATTTTTGGTACAGCAAAGGACTCTTTTCTCTACAAGACTGTTGTAGTCGCTGAAACTCGGCTTCACCCTTTTTCAGATAGGCATCCACAAGCTCTCGATTGGCCAGATAGAAAGCGATCGCGCCATAAACCTGTTCGAGGGAAAGGAGTGGGAAATTTTGGGCAATGCTTTCGGGCGATTCTCCGTTCAAGAAAGAATAGACAACTGAATCAAGAGAGATACGAGTTCCTTCGATCCAATATTCTTCTTCTCGTTGCTCGATGTACTGCTTTGTTGGGATGGAGGCTAATTTCATAGGAGTAATGTTGCTGTTTAGCTAAAAGGATAGAGGATAAGCTGTTTATTTTGGGGTAATCCTAAGAGATGGCGAGCAGTATTTTTCTCGATTGGTTTATATCTTTGAATATCTAAGCTATTGGCAATTACTTCTATCCGTAAATCCTAAAATAGAGGACTATTTCTAACACAATCTGCTAATCATCGAATCCTACATTTGAGGCAGTCCTCTTTCAATTCTTCTCTTCTGAATGGAAATATAAGTGGACTCTATCTGATGTCCAAGTTGGAACCCCTGTTCCCAAGAAATCTTGATCTTCCGTCCAGATCGGGCAGTTAAAAAGAAGTGCGGTTGCTAAAATCGGCCAGTCATCAATATCTCTTTGTTTTATGCGTTTTATGGCCTCTGATTGATATTGGCTATAGAGCGAAGCTGGCACAACCTCTACAATGCTCGATATGCGGCCGAATCCTTCTCTGACAAGTGCCAGATCAAGTCCCTTGCAAGCGGCTATTTTGGGAATGTATTCTTCTGCATCCTCAAGACAGACATCGGGAGTTAGAAAACAAGCGTTGTCGCCGACAGATTGCATCAACCTCCCCACCTTCACCCCGAATACACTTCTTATGATGATATTAGCGTCGAGAACGACGAATTTGAGTCTCACCCGTCTAAATCCTTTCTCTGATTGGCTCTGTCCGCTTCACACATCTGACGAAACTCACGAACAATATCGTCTTCGGAAATTCCCTTTTGACTTAACAGGTACTCAAATTGAGCGGCCACCGCTTGTAAGGCAGCGATATCGGCGCTTTTACTCCCCTGTTTAACGGGGAAATAGAACCCAACAGTATGACCGTGACGTAGTACCTCAACGGGAGTCTCACCGTATATGTATTTAGGGAGTTCGCTCCGAAATTCTCGCACCCCAATTTTCTCAATGTCATGCTTATCCATAGTCTCTCTCGTTGTGTACGCATTGTGTACATAGTGTAGCACTATTTGAGAAAGGATATCAACAAATAACTTTGCTCATGTTTTACCAGATTAAATTTTTAATCTGGTTTAAAGAAAATACCATCCATTTGCAACATCCTCCCAGTTTTTTCGGCGGTAAAACCTGGTTCAATACCGTACAGTTCGTAACCTAGTTTTTCTATAATATCAATCATTTCTTTAAACAGGACTTGACCTTCGTAGAGAGGGACTAAAGATAATTCAAGCTTAATGCCTTTAACCAAAGGCAAAATTGCTGTTGCCCCTTCTATCACTTGTTTTTCCAATCCTTGCACGTCTATTTTGAGGAAAATGGATTTAGTTTCGCTTTTGATATAGTCCTTGGCAATGGTATCTAGCCTGCTCAATTTTACTGTTTCTGATCCAGAGTAAGCTGATTCGGGTGCAGATTCTAAGTGAGCATCCAGCATTGGCAAAGCTGAACTACTATAACTATTACCAGCAATATTGATGGTAATTTCACCTTCTTGGTTGCCGATGGCAGTTTGGGGAGCAATTTCCCACAGAGGCTCTTTTTTACTAACAGCTTTTAACTGAGAGTAAGCACTTGACAGTGGTTCAAAGGAAACAATCCTACCCGAATAGCCTAACTCTCGCAGTAATTTAGCATACTGCCCAATATTAGCACCAACATCGAATACTAAGTCAATGTTGTGATAGGCTAACAAGCGCTGCATTTTCGCCGCTTCGGATGTTTGGACATTGTATCTTTTTAGATCAACTCCTAAACTTCTGGAGAGTTTCTTGACTATTTTTTTGAGCATGGCAGATAGTTAATTAACCGTATATATGGTCGTAAGATTGCTGCTAGTGATGAGTGGATAAGAAAACTGCTATCAGAAAAGTCTATACAAACTCTGGCTATTTATAAATAAAAACTATAATAATTCTTGCTCGTAATAGCTTATCATATTTTAGCAACTTTCTCGATCAAGCTAAAGTAGTGAGGCGTAGATTGAGTGGGTTTGTTCTGCACATTTTTCCCAAGAAAAATTCTTTACCCTTGCCTTTCCTAATTCTACAAGCTTTTTTGTTAAATCTGAATCAAATAATACTTTTTCTAGCGCATTAGCAATACTCTCTATATCATAGGGATCGAAAAATTCGGCTGCATTACCAGCCACTTCTGGAAATGAACTTGTGTTGCTACAGACAACGGGACAGCCAAATGACATAGCTTCCAGGATTGGGATGCCAAATCCTTCGTATAAAGAAGGATAGACAAAGGCAGATGCTTGACTGTATAATTTTGCCAAAGTTTGATCGTTGCCATTAATATGTAGAACTTTATCTTCACTTAGTCCTAAACCGTCAATTAAATTAAGTTCATCTTGAGAAAATTTCTGACCTCCCGCGCATAACAAATTGAAGTTACTATTAAGACTATAATGGCTGGCATAGGCTTTAACTAATCTAGAAAAGTTTTTGTACCATTCTCGCTGTCCAACATAGAGAATGTAAGGATGATAAGAATTTTGCTTATATAATTTAGAAGTTACTGAAGGCGCAGAACTTAGAGAGTAACCAAGATAGACCACAGCTATTTTTTGAGCATCTATATCAAAAATATTTATCAGATCTTTCTTAGTACTGTTAGAAATACAGATGATATGATCTGCCCTCTTAATTGCTTGTAATTTAATAGAGAAAAAGTCTTTTTTTCTTGCCAGGAATAAGTTAGCATATTTAGGTGCAGAATCAGCGAATTTTTCATGAATCATATCATACACTGTAATTACTTTTTTAGTTTTAGATGAATTAGCAGCAATGCTATCAAAAGTGTAGTATGTTTCATGAAGAATATCAGGAGTATCATATTTGATCCAGACTTTAGATATTAGATTGTTGATATAATCTACAATCCTAGTTGTTTTAGGTATTGATGGTCTTTTCCATCCATCAACCAAATTAGGAGGACAATGCTTTAAATATTCATTTATATATAAACCCGCCAGAATTTTTACTTCACAATCGTCGAAGTTTGCCATTCGTGTGGATAACTCGTAAAGATACCGAGAAACTCCACCATATTTTTGAAAGGTAAAAACTTGATGATCGTAGACAATTTTCATGACATTAATTTGTCTGTAGTTATGTGATCTATTTTGTTTAAATTTGTTTTAAAATAATATCTCTATCTGAAAATAATTTGCTTTTCATTCGTTTACTAATATATTCATATAACAACTTAGAAAGCCTTCCAGATAAAATCTTGAATAATCGATTATTAATCGTTTTGTCAGTAAGGATATGCAAACCATAATTGCTAGTATAATAAAAATTTAAGGACATTTGTTTTGCTAAGAAATCGAGAGTCTTGTGCTGAAAAAAAGATATGTGCTGACCTGTTTCATGGGCATAGTACCACCAATCATTTGGTGCTGGAGGAAGCCCATCAAAAAGCTGAGTTGAAAAGATAAAAGTTTTGCATTCTGTATCTTCGAGTGCTTTAGATATAAATTCTACAGGATCATACACGTGTTCAAGAACTTCAAATGCAGTAACTGCCGAAAAAGCCTTGTTTGTATTACTAGCTTCAAAATAATTTGCGAATATATTTTGACAGTATAAATCTGACCAGTAAAAGTCAAACCCTACATCTCTCATCAACCTTGTTAATAGTCCATAGCCACCTGCTATATCTAAATATTTACCATTTTTTTCAAATAAATAATATAAAATACAAGTTAATTTTTTGGATATAGTAATATTTCTCGCTACTAATCCTGTATCTGTAGATGCTATGGCACTTTGATATGATTCTTCTAACCAGTATGGTTTCTCAGTTTGCAGGAAACCACAATTTTGGCAAAAAAAGTAATCAACTTCATATTTTTGTAAAAGTTTGGCTCTAAAAATTTTTTCTCTGCCTGATTGACAAATTGGACATTTATTATTACTCATGATAGGTATTTTCCGTTAGAATTACTTTGCTTTTGTTATAATTCGCTTCAATCTATTATTCAATCTGGTAAATAGACTTAGATTATAATCATTTCTTTGAGTAAAATCATCTGCCTCAACATGGCGCATCAAAAATGGGGGATGTTTTAACGGAAAATTCATTTCTTGAACGCCAAGATTTGCAGCTCGACTTTTACTACTGCTTGTATGAGTAGCACCTTCACCAAATCCAATATTACTAACTAAATTTACATTAGGAAGGATAGTTAGACCATTCTGAATCCAACAGGCAAAAGTCCAAGGATAATCCCAAGTATCAATTTTACCATCATAATAAGTTTGAAAAATCTTCGTCCAGTATTTGACAGCCTGAGTTTTTCCTAAAATAGACTCAAGCCAGCTACCATCACTAATTTCTTGCCATAGCCTCATTTTAAAATCATAATATTGCCATGCTCTCCTCCAACTTGCCCAACCCCAAATATGATTATAGCGAGAAAAATAGTAACTGTACTCCGTGCGCTTTCTGCCAAACTGAAAATTATCCCCTGAAATAGCCATGATTCGTTTATCATTTCGGTAATAATCAAGCAAGTCTTGGCAAAAGCGAAAAAAACTAGGATGTGGTAAGCAATCATCTTCAAGAATAATGGCTTGCTCAACCGTATCAAAAACCCAATCTAATCCACTCGATACCCGATTTTTACAACCTAAATTTAAATCAGAATAATTCGTCAACACCTCACAATCCCAATCCACACCCTCGATAATAGCACGAGCCGCCTTACACTTTTCAATATCATCGGCTCTATCTGGACGGGGACCATCGGCAACCACTAATAACTTGGGTGGTTTAGCCTGACGAATGGCTTCAAATACTCTCGCCGTCGTATCAGGTCGATTAAAAATCAGGAAGGCGACAGGAGTGGTTAGTTGGAAGTCAGCCATAGACGAATTTACTGTTAACTCGGGGTATCCTAACCCACCCTGACCAAATTGTCAACCCATTTCAGGATTTGGGAGCATCTCATTTATGCAAGTGAGTAATTATACTTATCCATAAAACTGGTTTCTAGCAAGGCTTTCAAAATAGCTTGACATAAAAACCTGATTTAGGGGTTACAAAGGTGAAAATCCGAAGCTTTCAAGACAGTTAATCCAACTAAGTCTCGATCTCTATAATGATAGATAATATTGTCTTCTAGCAAACTATCATTGGCTCTTTGAGGCTTACGAAAGCTAATATATAAAACATCTGCTTCTTCATCATAATCTATCCAGATTCTTGAAGAAGGTGCAGTTAGCAAATAAGGAATTGATTTTAAGAGATTGACTTCTGCCATAGGATGCCTCGCTTGATAATTTTTTCGCAGGAGGATGTCAAAAAAGCAGTTATGACAAATCCATCGTTCTTTAGTTCTTTATAGATGACGACCGCGTCTTTTCTTGAGATAACAGTTTTCGGATAATGTTTTAGTGCTATTAGCTCATCAGTCCATCCCTTAACAATCAAATCAGGTTCAGCAATAGTTTCTAGTACCATATCAATACATCCCGCCCTGTAAGGCATCATAGAACTTAAAACCCAGTTCCATCAAGGCTGTGGCTCTCAATTCGATCGCCTCACTCGAAGGGAGCCGACGGGTGGCAACCGATAGGATGGATTCCAGTTGCTCTTTTTTGAAAGGGTCTGGGTTCCTACTGATTTCAAATTCAATGGCATCGCTGTTGAGTAAGACCCATTTCTCCTCCAGACCTTGATGTACCATGATGCAACAACTGAGGGATCAAGCTGCAGAGTTACAGGAACTTTTAGAGGAGAATTAACAGTAGCTTCTTGCCAAAATTCGGCATCAGTAGCAGGTATATCTGAATAATCTATATCAGAATCTTTCATCTGACCAAGGATCTTTAATTGTTCCTCTCTCGACATACTCATAATAAATTCTCCTTTCCTCTGCATTAGCGCGTCTTGTAGATATAAGCCGTATTTTCTGTTCTCGTAGAGTGTACACTGCAACTAGGACGAATTCTCCTAAAAGTCCCAAAGCGATTAATCTTTCTTCGCCGTAGTCTCTGCGATTATCAGGTTTTGAGATCCAGACTCCTGAAAAGATTTCCTTGGCAAAATTAAAGTCGATCCCGTGTTTTTCAATATTGATGTTGTTCTTTTGGTCATCCCACTCGAACTCCATTTTTTGACTCTAACACCATAACTACCTACTATTCAATAGGCTGCCCTCTTTGCATTAGCCTTTCTCGTCTCTTTTGACGGGATTCTGTTTCGAGTTGAGCGAGTATATCGTCTAAAAAGAGATTATAAAGCTCAATCTGGCGGTTAGTTTCCCGTAAGCGTTCAAGACATTGTTTTCTAGTTGCTTCATCAGGATAGGAGGTGCGGTAAGTCATAGTAAGTTCCATTGCCTCTTAACTTCATTAATACTAGCGTTAACAGCATCTACGCTGGCTGTTCCTTGCAAAATCGCTCTTTCTAACATCTCTAGCATCGTATTTGAGAGAGTAGGCTGCTCTTGTAAAATTCTCAGCAGGATATTATTAATTCGGGAGTAGGAATTAATTACCCTCTCTCTGGCATTAAATAATTCTTCTAATTCTGATAATGTCCGCTCATTTTCCCCGTATTCAGTAAAAAGTTGCCATTCCGTCGCTGATGCGTATTCTATCTGCTCCGCTAGTTGACGCAGTAGCTCAAAAATGCTAGTTAGGGTTTCCTCCGGTAATTTAGCCATATTCAGTTATTTCTGTTATCCCCAGTCTATCATCTGGTTGGTGCGAGGTAATCGTACTTAATTTGGTTAGCGATCGAGTTGAGGGGCAGTCAAGGGAGAACGCAAAGGCGAATCCCACATACCGCGCCAAAATCCCTCACGAAAGAGGATAGGTCGCCTGCGAAGGGGTAAAACAGGGGAAAATACCTGAAACTCCTTTCCCTATGAATCCCTAAGCTAGGGAGAGAAATGTAAAGATTTATTAAATTGTATCTTGAGATACAGTGCGGGAGGGGGTAATGTGTATCCTTTTGTTGTCCGCCTTTGGTGTTGGGTTAAGGTATTGCTTGATCTAGCTGCGAGGGGGGCGATCGCACTAGAAAAGCGGTGATCGCCTGACATTTTGGGAAATTTACCAAATTCTTTGAACGGGGTAACGGTCAAATATTTCATCAATGCTCAGAATCGGCATAATTTCGGTTATTGATTGGGATATTAAAAGTCGATCAAAGGGGTCTTTATGATAGTGGGTAAGGGTTGCTAGTGTCCAGATATGAGCTAGATCAATAGAAAGTATTTCTAGATTATTAATGGTTATTTGATTTTTAATTAATTCCTGTAAGGATGGGTTAAGTTGTAATTTTCCCAGTTGCAGTTTTATTTGCATTTCCCAGACACTAGCAACGCTTAAAAACAAGCGATTATTTCGATCAAATAACAAATCTTGCCCGGTTACTGATAGTTTTTCTGAGTTAATTGACCACCAAATAAAGCTATGGGTATCTAATAAAAGTTGCATGGGTTAAGTTGGCGGCAAGAGTTCATCGGTTAGGGGTTCGTTAAAGTCATCGCTGATCCAGCCTTGACCTTGATATAATCCTGCAATTCTACCTGTTTGGGTTATTTGGGTTTGATGGTGTTGATTGACTATAGATTCCAAAAAATCGAGAATTTCTTGTTGTTGTTGGACAGGTAATGTCTGAAGGGTTTGCAACAAAGGAGAATTGGTATCTAGGTCAGCATTGTTCATAACGATTTGATTTGAGGATTTTGGGGGAATACCTTAAGGATAACATCGGTTTTCAGAGGTGAGGGGACAAGTTACGGATGTTGCGGTCGCAACGCGCTCGCTACGCGAGATCGCACTACGGAAGTCGGTTCGGGTTTCTCTGTCTCGTCTTCTGGGGGTTGTTTATTCTGGTTCTGAGTTTTCTTGATAGAGATTAAGAAGGAAATATAAAGATTCATTAAATTGTAGCTTAAAATACAGTTTAGGGGGGGGGTAATGTGTATTCTTTTGTCATCCGCCTCTGGTGTTGCGTTAGGGTGTTGTTTGACTGGGGATACCATCTGAAATTTGCCCATGCATCATTACTTATAGCGTTTCCTGTTGACAAGAGGTACATTCTCAATCCTGAAAAGCTTAATCAGCAAAGGTTAAAGTGTGCCACACAGATGTGAGAACCGCTATATTTGTTTTTACTGTTTATAAAGGTTTGAGGTTTGATTAAGCCATGCAATGTATAACTCAAAGTTCAAGAATAAAGCTTTTTTCGATTGTTGGATTAGGAATTGTAACTGTAGCGATCAGTGCTGATAAGGTTTTATCTGCTACCCTCGTCAATCCACGGACAGATTGCGACGGGTCTGGTGCGGGTGTTGCAACGGTGTGTTATGGAGTGACACTCACTAATAATACTGGTAAAATAGTTAATGATCTCCACATTCAAGTAAACCCAAGCGGGAAATTTCGCGCCATGCCCGTAGCTGTTGTTGAAAAAGTAAAAAAAGAAGGAACACCTAAAGACTTGTCACTTAACCAACCGTTTAATTGGAACAAAGATAATTTTTTTACATTATTATCTGGTGGTTCAGTCCTCGTTCGCTGGTTTTCCGAAAATAACGACCCAAAAACAGAAAATGTAACTAATGTTACCTGGACTTTTAATGGTGGTATAGTAACAACACCCTCAACTCCAGAACCTACTTCTATTCTATCATTCCTCGCCCTCGGTACTCTAGGCGCAGCTTCAACCCTGAAGCGCAAACTGAAGCCATCCAAATCGACAGAAAAGGAAACTACAAAAGTCTCCTAAAATCCCCCATAAAACCCCACAAAACCCCTTTCATTAATTGGAGGGGTTTTTGTCATAGGAGCCAGTCGTCGATCATTAGGAGAATTGAGATTGATTGTATATACCCCAAAATAGTCCTACTGTTCACTAATTTTACTTTCAGCGAGAATTTCTTGGAGGACGGGGGATAAATTGCTAGTTAAACGGCCGGATCGAATAAATTCAGCGTAGGTATCAGCTTCGATATCTAGGAGGGTTTCCCGAAGTTGTTCCATTGTCAATAGCTGTAATTGGGGATAACTATCGTTGAGAGATTGTATTTCCGCTTCTACAGTCTTTAACTTTTCTTTGACGAGATGCTGCTCATAACTAAAAAATTCGGGGGCAACATCGGGAGATTTATCTAACTTAGAAAGATAGTCTAAAACCCTTTTTAAAGCTACCCGTCGGGCTAAAAGTTCCGCATAGTTTTCTCGAATTGGTTGATCACCGATCAAGTCTAATCTCGATAGGAAAGTTTGAATAGTTAATCCCTGAACCAAAAGGGTAAAGAGAACAACTCCGAAGACGATATCGATGATATCCTGACGATTGGGAAAAATAACCGGCACACTTAAAGCTAGGGCAATAGAAACGGAACCACGCAAACCTCCCCACCATAAAACCGTTTTTTCCCGCCAATTAATTTTAGTTTCCATCAAGGCATTACTAACAGTTGCCAAAGCAAAGGTAGCCAGAAAACGGGCCGCTACCACGGCGGCGATCGTGATAAAAATTAAATTGAGATTATCGGCTAAACTGGAGAGACGGATCTGATCGCCGATGAGGAGAAAAACGATCGAATTGACAAAAAAAGCGAGAAACTCCCAGAATTGCGTGACTAATAGCCTGGTACGGGGACTCATACTAATTCTAGAGCCAAAATTACCTAAAATAATCCCCGTAGTCACCACTCCGATTACCCCCGAACCCCCGAACTCCTCGGTTAATAAATAAGCACCGTAGGCGGACACAAGCGTTAAAGACTGTTCCACTAGGGGTAAATCCAGACGTTGAGTCAGATAGGAGATACCAAAACCCACTAAACAACCCACTCCTACCCCGATACCGATAAAAGCGGCAATCCGGCTAATAGTTGTCTCTAAGGATAGACCACTAGCACCGAGGGGAATTTCCACCAAAAGAGCGAAAGCGACGACAGCGACCCCATCATTAAATAAACTTTCCCCTTCCAAAAGCACGGTGAGGTTTTTACTGGCCCCCAATTCGCGAAAAAGAGCGACAACAGCGACGGGATCCGTAGAAGAAAGGCTCGCACCCACTAATAATGCCGTAAATAGGGGTAAATTGGTCAATTCATCGAGGGCAAAGCCAACCCCGAAAATCGAGATAATTACGCCGACAATAGCGAAAAGACTGACGGGAATCCAATTATCCTTCAGATCTCGCCAGCGCGTATTCCAAGCGGCTTCAAATAGCAAAGGGGGCAGAAAAATTTCTAGAATCAGTTCGGGGGATAGGTTCACCAGACGGATATCGATGAAAGCTAAACCTAAACCGACTATCACTAACAATAGGGTGTAAGGAATTTGGCGAAACCAGCTAAAAATCCTCGAAACCGTGGCCACACTCAGGGAAACGGACAAAACAATTAGAAATTGTTCTAAATTTTGCTTAATAACTTCATCGGTAGCGGATTCTAAACTCATTGGGTGGGAGGCAATCGGTGAGCGGACGTGCAAGAAAAGAACAATCTAAATTATTATGACACTTTAGAACCAGTGATTTTTTCTCCTAAACCCAAGTTTTTCTGCTGGCAATTCCTTATTATCTATGTCCTTGACTATGCCTCAGTCTGCCGAGTCCTCCACGGGTGAGGATTTACCCCTAGCTATCTCACCCAGTAACGAGCAGTTAGAGAATATTAATAGCTATTTAAACCTGATTTTGGCGGCTTTAGTCTCTCTAGCTAATTTAGACTCCGAGTCTATCACCCAAGCAGCCCAGGAATTAGCCTTAGATCTGGATACAAGCGATCGCCTAGTTGCCCACTACTGGCAACCCCAGTCAAACCTCTCCCTAGCGGACATCCGTTCTCTAGTTCTCCTCCTCTGTCATCTCGCCCAAAAAAAGCAAGAGTTAATCCGTCGCGCCGTAATTCTCTTGGAACAAGTGGGAACTCAAGGACAAGAACCCCAAAAAACCACGCTTTTGGGCAATTATATCGATAATTTTCGCTTAAAATACCCAGAAATATCGGAAAATAATCTCAGCAATTCTAGCCTAACTTCCCTAGCCTGGAAATTATTAATCGATTTATTATTCTACAGCAGCCACCGCAGTCATCTCCTTCTCTGGCACACCCTTTTGGCAAGTAAAAAGTAAAAAGGCTATCAGCCTTGAATCAGTTATCAGTTATCAGTTATCAGATGTAAGTTTTCAGTTCACTGATTACTGATTACTGTTTACTGATCACTGAAAAAAAGCTTCCCAGTTCATAATTCATAATTCATAATTCATAATTCATAATTCCCACCGATAAATAAAAATGAGTAATCTAATTCGCAAATATACACCCCCCACCTGTACCCTAGAAATTTGGGGAAATAGTTCGCCTCTAGCGGTTTGGCTGGGTAAAAATGTCTTAAACGATGCCCACTTTCAATTGCGCTTTGATGATCCTAGATTGAGTGAGGAAAAACAGGTGACGATCAAAGGCGATCGCACACAATTACAACTACTAGGGGAAATTGTCGCTAATTATGTGCAGAATTTACTCTCTAGTCCCGTTTCTAGCCTCTCTTTCGTTGCTAGTGGTTCCCCCGAAAGCCATCTCCCCTCCTTACCCTCTCTCCGTTGTCGGGGACTTCTCCAGCATCAATTATTTTTAGGTTCCCTGCTAACCGATCGGGATAAACAGGAGATCGAATTAACCACATCGCAATTATTCGATCTAGCCAATGCTTTAGGGGAATATAACCATGAAAGCCCCCTAATACCCCCATTAATTCGCCAGAAAACTCGAAAAAATGCCCTGATGTGGACGGGATTAATCGCCTCAGCCCTAATAACTATCGGGGGAATAGCGATCGCATTTTATCAACAGCAAGAACTAGCCAACAATGATTTAACCATCGATCCCAATAGTGCCAAGATTCCCCAACCCTTGCCAACGCTGCCTTTACCCCCCACGGGAACGGCCGCCCCAAACCCGCAGTTACCGGCAAATTTGGGCAATAAAACCCCTTTACCGCCACCGCCACCCGTGGGAACCGTTCCAGCCCCAGTTCGCCCCTCTAGCGTCCCCCTGGTGATTCCGCCGCCCACTTTACCGCCGCCACCAGTCACGGGTTCGCTTCCAAGCGGCACGGCGATCGTAATTGAACCGAATAATCAGAAAATCCCGATTACTGCCCCCCCCGTCACCGGTGCTCAGGGTACAAATGCACTGGTAAATGTTCCCCCCACCACGATGAATCCGACTCCAGCACCGCCAAAATTGCCCAATTTACCGCCTCTAAGCCCTATTAACCCCGAAAATGCCAATTTAGACCCCAAACCGCCCACAAGCACCGCTAAAGCCCCAGAGACGAATTTACTAGATACAATTCCCCAAGTGGCAGAAACCAGAGAATATTTTCAATCCCGTTGGCAACCGCCGGAAAGTCTCAAGCATACTCTAGAGTACCGTTTGGTCTTAAATCAGGATGGTTCCCTAAAACAGATTATTCCCCTGGGACAGGCGGCGAAAATCTATCTCGATCGCACTAATATGCCCCTGCTCAATCAACCTTTTGTTTCTCCCCTCGATGTCCCCGGTAATCCCCAATTGCGTCTGGTGCTTGGTTCCGATGGTACGGTGCGGACTTTTATGGAACAGCATTGACTCTCCCCCGCTAACCGCTCGCGCGGTGTAGCGGGGGATTCTTGGTTCATAGGCTCTTGACTAGATCAAACAGGTTTAACTGAACGACCCCCACCAGACCGCCTCCGCAAGCGTTTTCTAACACGGTCAGTCCGACCGCATTTTTTCCTCGGTTCTCAATTACCTTCGCTGATGCCGTATCTCTCGGTTCGATGTGGCCGCAGGAATCGCATCGGTGAACTCTTTCCGATAACGACTTTTTACCAGTGAACGCGCCACAATTAGGACACTCTTGCGAAGTTCCATTTTTATCGACCTTAAGATAATATTTTCCCCGTTTCCAAACAACAAACGGTAGTATCTCGTTAATAAAACTACCGATGCCTGAATCCAGAGATTGTTTTCTAACGATTCCTCTAGACCAGGAAACGAAGTTAATATCCTCAACGAAGATATTATCAGCAAAATCGCAAAGGTAATGAGCTAGTTTAAAGTGCCAATCTCTACGAGTATTAGACACTTTTTCGTGTAATCTTGCTATCTTCTCCTGAAGTTTTAACCAATTGTTCGAGCCTTTGACTTGA
>VYMF01000110.1_pt1 | contig 20596 bp, 18 predicted proteins | sample 5115271 | NCBI WGS metagenome assembly VYMF01 (sample SAMN12291778, study PRJNA351875) | freshwater metagenome | isolation source: freshwater lake | place: USA: Michigan, Wintergreen Lake | collected 2013-08-08
GGGGTCACCTCGATGCAGGGGCTGGCCATCGTCTATGGCGTCTGCCTGCTGGGGATTGCGGTGCAGATGGGTCTGCTGCCCGAGCGGGTGACGCTGAGGCGCGACCTGCCGGAAGGCTGGGGGCGGCGGGTGACCGGGACGGTGATCGGCGGGCTGTCGGCGATGATGGGGATCGGCGGCGGCAGTTTCGGCGGCATGATGATGACCCTGTGCGGGCGGCCGATCCATCAGGCGGTGGCGACGGCCTCGGGCTTCGGCCTGGCCATAGGGTCAGCCGCGACCCTCGGGTTCATCGTGTTCGGCTGGGACGCGGGCGGGCGGCCGCCGCTGTCGATGGGCTATATCAATGTGCCCGGCGCGATCGTGATGGCGGTGCTGACCACGGCGGTGGCGCCCTGGGGGGCGAAGCTGGCCCATTCTCTGGACAGGGCCGTGTTGAGACGGGCCTTCGCGATCTGGCTGCTGGTGACGGCAGCGGCGGTGGTGGTGAAGGCGGTTTAGGGCTTGGGGCTTGGCTGTGCCGACGACGACCTAAGCCCTAAGACCTAAGACCTAAGACCTAAGCCCTCACCTTACGGCCTCAGCGTCAGTCCCGCCGGGGTCGCGCTGAAGGAGGACAGGCGGCCGAGGTAGCTCATGCCGAGCAGGCTGTGGGGCAGGCCGCGCTCGACGACCAGGGCCTCGACCTGTTCGACGCGGGTGCCGGCGACGGCGACCGTCTGCAGGGCGACCGGGGCGGCGCGGACGGCGCCGGAAGCGGTGATGATGGTGCGGGAGAAGTCGCCGGCCTTGAGTCCCAGGCCCAGACGGGCAGCGTCCTCGGGGGTCAGGACCACAACGCTGGCCCCGGTATCGACCATGACCCGTACGGCGCGCGGACCCTTGTCGGCATCGATGAGGGCGTCGGCCCAGTAGTGACCGTCGGCGGCCTTGAGCACCTGGCCGGGCGTGCCCGCGGCGGCGGCATGGACGGGGACGGGCGTGGCCGCCCGGGCCTGTCCCCGCGCCTCGGCATGGTTCAGCCACCAGGCCGTGCTCAGGGCCGAGGCCACGGCAAGGGCCATGACTCCGATAGAGGAGAGGTCGAAACGCATACGCCGTCCGTCGTAAACACGCCGCTTCTGCAGCCCCTCCCCTGTCGCACACGGCGGTTGGGATGGGGTGAAAGGGGATGGTTTGCGGAGCGTTAAGACGGTGGGGGCGTCAGCCCCCCAGGGCTACGAACCCGCCGTTGCCGAAGCCGGGCTTGCCGTAGCGCAGGGGCTGGCCGTCCTCGGCCATGACCCGGCCCCCGGCGGCCTCCAGTACGGCCTGACCCGCTGCCGTATCCCATTCCGAGGTCGGGCCGGTGCGCGGATAGGCGTCAAACCGCCCCTCGGCGATCAGGCAGAATTTCCGCGACGAATCCATACCCTGCCACTGGACGCAGCCGTGGCGCGAGGCCAGGCGGTCGGCCTCGACGTCGGTCATGGAGTGGCTCATCACCGCCGTGGGCGAGGCGGGCCGGTTGCGCACCTTGATGGCCTGCCAGACATCGCCGAAGCGACGGCGGAAGGCCCCGCCGCCGGGCGCGGCACTGCGCCAGGTGGTGGCGGTGGCCGGGGCGGTGACCACGCCCGCAACCGGCGATCCCTTGTGGATCAGTGCGATGTTGACGGTGAAGGCTTCCCGGCCCTCGATGAAGCCGCGGGTGCCGTCCAGCGGATCGATCAGCCAGAACCAGTCCCTGGCGGAGGCCGGCGCGCCGTCTGCCGACACCGCCTCTTCGGCCACGGTCTGGATCCCGGGGTAGAGGGTCGCCAGCCGGGCCAGGATCAGGGCCTCGGCCTCCCGGTCCGCGCAGGTGACAGGACTGTCGTCGGCCTTGGACTCAGCCACCACGCCGTTGCGCCACCAGGGCAGGATGACCCGGGCGGCGTCCTCGGCGATGTCCGCCAGCGCCTCGGTCAGGGTGCCGGACGCGAGGTCGGCGGTCAGTCGTTTACTCATGCACGCCCGATTAGAGCATCGAACCGGTTTCGCGAACCGGCAAATCAGGTCAGCGTCCGACCTTGTTCCAGACTGTTGTGCGCAAGGCCCGATGACTGACACCGCCCCCGCCTCTCCTCTTCCCGACGGCCAGGCGCTGGCAGCCCTGATCGCCGGCAAGCTGTGCCATGACTTCATCAGCCCGGCGGGCGCGATCAGTTCGGGACTGGACCTGCTCAAGGACCCCACGGCCCAGGACATGCGCGACGACGCCATGGGGCTGATCGAGGCCAGTGCGAAGAAGATGGTGGCCCTGGTCGCCTTCGCACGCGTGGCCTTCGGCGCCGCCACCTCGGCCGAGCGGTTCTCGGGTGCCGAACTGGGCGAACTGGTCTCGGGCCTGACCGAGGGCGGCCGGGCGACCCTGGCCTGGCAGGTCGACGACACCAGCTATTCCAAGGCCCAGTCACGGGCGCTGGTGAACCTGGCCTATCTGACCATGGCCGCCCTGCCGTCGGGCGGGGTGGCGACCATTGCGACGCGAACCGGGGCCTCGGGTCTGGTGATCGAGGGTCAGGCCGAGGGTGCGCGGGCGCGGCTCAAGGGCGAGGCCGTCGCCGGACTGGCGGGGCAGCCCCTGACTGAGGGCCTGCCGGGTCAGTGGATCCAGCCCTACTGGCTGTGGCTGACAGCCCATGACGCGGGCGGCGGGCTGGATGTCCACACCGAAGAGGGGCGGGTCGTGCTGACCGTCCACATGCCTATCTGACCCTTAAGCCGGTTTCCCAAGGAGTCATTAACCGGCTCAGGCCGATTATAGACCCCATGCACACGCGTGCGTTGTGCGTCTCTGATTTGGAACCCTGACCTTGACCCCCAGAACCTGTCTGATCGTCGACGACAGCCGGATCATCCGGAAGGTCGCGCGCCGCATCGTCGAGGGGCTGGGCTTCGAGGTCGACGAGGCCGCCGACGGCGCCGAGGCCCTGGCCTTCTGCGGCGGGGTGATCCCGGAGGTCATCCTGCTGGACTGGTCGATGCCGGTGATGGACGGCATGACCTTCCTGCGCCGCCTGCGCGCCCTGCCCGGCGGCATGGCTCCGAAGGTGCTGTTCTGCACTATCGAGACCCGCGCCGAACGCATCGCCGAGGCCCTGCAGGCCGGGGCCGACGACTATGTGATGAAGCCGTTCGACGGCGAGATCCTGACCTCGAAATTCGCTGAAGTGGGGGCCGTCTGAGCCCATGAGCCCGGAGGATTTCGATCGCCTGCAATCGCTGATGGCCTCGCGTGCGGGCTTCCGGCTGACGCGCGACCGGATGAAGCTGGCCGAGCACCGGCTGGGCCCGGTGGCGCGGCGCGAGGGGTTCGAGACGGTCGATGCCATGCTGGGGGCCCTGTGGGCCAAGCCCGTGGCCGGCCTGGGCTGGGCGGTGATCGAGGCCCTGCTCAACCCCGAGACCTGGTTCCGGCGCGACCGGGCCAGTTTCGAAACCTTCGGCAAGGAACTGCTGCCCGCCCTCGCCCGCGCCCGGGCCGGCCAGCCGGTCAAGGTCTGGTCCGCCGGCTGTTCGACCGGCCAGGAAGCCTGGTCCCTGGCCATTGCCGCCCAGGAAGCCGGCGTCGCCGTCGAGATCGTGGCCACCGACCTGTCGCAGCGGGCGCTGGAGAAGGCCCGCTCGGGTACCTACACCGGCTTCGAGATACAGCGCGGCCTGAAGGCGGAGTCCATGTTGCGCCATTTCGACCAGGCCGAGGATGCCTGGATCGCCAAGGCCGAACTGCGCGCCGCCGTCCATTTCGCCCGCGCCAACCTGGTTGACGCCCAGACCGATCCCTACCGCTTCGACATCATCTTCTGCCGCCACGTCCTCAGTGACGCGGACCCGGTCCGGCGCGGCGTGATGTTCGACAATCTGGAACGTCGGCTGGTCGACGACGGCTGCCTTTTCCTCGGCCCCAACGAACACCCGGAAAACGACAGTATCGCCTTCCGCCCCGTCGCCGGCCGCAAGGGCCTGTTCGTGAAGTCCCCGGCTGCGCTGCAGCGGGTGGCATAGGGCTTCGCCTCAGCCACAAGATCGCCTAGCCTGTCCCTTCATCGGGGAGGATGAGTCATGCGGTTGCTCTGGTTGGTCGGCTCACTGGCGCTGGCGCTGCTGATTGCGGTCCTGACCCTTCAGGTCCCCGCGCCCGTGGGGGCCGGGGCTCCCGTCACGGCCTTCTCGGCCGAACGCGCCATGGTCGATGTTCGCGAGATCGCGCAGCGACCGCATCCCGTCGGTTCGGCGGATCATGCCCGGGTCGGCGCGCTGTTGCTGAAGCGGATGGCGGCGCTGGGCCTGCAGACCTCGACCCAGGCCGGGGCGCTCTCGCCCGCAGCGGTTCGCCGGCTGGAGCGGGAAGGCGGCTCGGCCGCCGGGGTGGAACTGACCAATCTGGTCGGCGTCCTGCCCGGCCGGGATCCCCGCCTGCCCGCCGTCGCCCTGATGGCCCACTATGACACCGTGCCCGACTCCGCCGGGGCGGCGGACGACACGGCGGGCGTGGCCGCCATCCTTGAGGCCGTGCGCGCCATTCGCGCCCGCGGCCCGGCCGACCGGACCCTGGTCGTCATCCTGACCGACGGCGAGGAGCTGAACCTCGACGGTGCCCGCGCCTTCTGGGGCGGCCATCCCTTGCGCGACCGCATCGGGGCGGTGGTCAATCTGGAGGCGCGCGGCGGCGGCGGCCGGGCCATGATGTTCGAGACCGGACGCGGCAATGCCGAAACCATCGCCCTGTTCGCCCGCGCCGGCAGCCGGGCGACCGGCGGGGTCTCGTCCAACGCCCTGGCGGTCTTCGTCTATGAGGCCATGCCCAACGGCACCGACTTCACCATCCCCAAGGACCGCGGCGTCCAGGGGATCAACCTCGCCTTCATCGGCCGCCCGGAGCAGTATCACGCCTCGGTCTCGACCCCAGCGGCGCTGGATCAGGGCAGCGTCCAGCATATCGGCTCACAGGCGCTGGAGACGGCTGACGCCCTGCTGCGGGCCCCGGCCCTTCCCGCCGCGACGCAGAACCTCGTCTATGCCGACCTGTTCGGCCGGGTCATCATCGGCCATGCGCCGATCATGGGCTGGGGCCTGCTGGGGCTGGCCGTCCTCGGTCTCGGTGTCGCTGTCTGGCGCGCCCGGTCCCATGCGAGCCTGACCTTCGCCGACACCGGACGCGGGGCGATCGACGGGCTGTGGTTTCTGTCGACGGGGCTGGTGCTGACCCAGTTCGTGCGGGTCCTGGCCGGGCCGATGTCAGGCCGGGCCGAGAGCGCCGATGCCTATTACACCCTGCTGGCCCGACTGCCGTGGATGGAGGCGGGGGCCGCCCTGACCGTGCTGGCGGTGGCCCTGGCCCTGTTCGGGGGACGGACCCGGCTGGACCGCCGCATCGTCGCCGGGGCCATCGCCCTGGCCGCCGTCGTGGCCATGGTCCTCGGCGGGTTGAGCCCGATCGTGATCGGGGCCGCCGTGATCGCCGTCGGCCTGTCGCTCTTCCCCGGCCTCGCCGCCCGCTCGACCTGGGGCGGCTGGACCGGCCTGATCGGCCTGATCCTTGTGCTGGCGATCCCGGCCCAGGCCCTCGCGCCCGAGGCCGCCTTCCTGTTCGTCTGGACGGGCCTGCTGGCCGCCATGGCCGCCGCCATGGCCGCGGTCCTCGACCCCCGCCTGACCCACCCGCGCTCGCTGGCTCCGGCGGCGATCGCCGCCGTGCTGGGCGGAGGCTGGATCCTGGCCCAGGCGCACGGCGTCTTCCTGGGCGTCGGCATGGACCTGCCCGGCGTGCTGGTCCTGCTCGGCCTGCTGGTGCTGATGCTGGTTCGGCCGCTGGGCCCCGAACACGGTCTGGCCCGGCCGCTGCTCATCGCGGCGGCGGCAGCCCTCCTGATCGGCGGCGGTCTGTCGGTCGCGGCCCAGGTGATGGAGCCTATGGTCGCGGCGAAGACGGCCTGACCGCGACCCCGAAAACCGCTACCGGAAGGCCGACCTCACGGTGAAGAAGAAGGCGCGGGGGGGCGCAAACGTGCGCTGGATGAATCCGTAGTTGGTGATGGGGAGCGCATCGGAAACCACGACCTCGTCTGTGAGGTTGCGCACGGCGAAGGTAGCGGACACGCCTGACCGGGCATGACCGATCGTCACAGCCGCATCCACGAGCGTTCTAGCGTCCGACCGCAGCAGGGGATCGTTGGTGTTGTCGAAGAATATGGCGCTTCGATAGTTGGCGCTGAGGTCAGCCCCGACGGTCCAGTCCCCGCCCACGGAGCCCTGCCATGACAGGGCGGCAACCGCCGAGAACTCCGGTGATGCGGTCAGTCGATTGCCTGACCGGTCGACCCCGTTGGCGTCGACAAAATCGGTGAAGGTCGCATCAAGCCAGGATGTGCTCAGCCGCAGATTCACATTCCGGGGCAAGGCCGCACGAAGGGTGATATCAACGCCCTTCATCTCGGCGTCCGCGCTGTCCAGGACCTGGCGAGCCGGGGGCGGTGTGGCGCGCAGGGTGAAGTCCTGCAGGTCCGAATAGTCGTAGAAAAAGGCGGCGGCATTGACCGCCAGCGCCTCGGTGAACCGCCATGTGGACCCCGCCTCCCAGGCGGTCACAAACTCGGGTGCTACGGGACCGATGGTGTCGGTCGGGAAGAGCGCCCCGCCGTTGAAACTCCCGGACTTGAAGCCGCGATTGACACTGACATAGGCGACCCGGTGCGGTGCCAGCTCATAGCGGGCGGCGAGACGCCACGAAACGGCGTCGTCTGTCTGCTCGCCACTCCGCTCGGGCGAGAGGACCGGGTTGGCCGTGACCTCATCAAAGCGGGTCTCGGTTTCAAAAGACGTGCGTTCACGGGTCACACGGGCACCGGCGGTGAGGAAGAGGCGATCGGTGGCGCTGAAGTCTGTTTCCGCGAACAGGGCAACGGACCGGGTGTCGAGTGTGTAGGTCTGGGCGAGCCGGAACGGTCCGAACGCAAACAGGAACGGATCGTCGATGAAGCCGACGCCGGCTGCGCGAAGGGTGCCCAGGGTCGAGAACCGGTTGGTCGTGCTGAGGGTCTCATCCAGCCCGAACGCACCGGCACGCCAGTCAAACCGGCCCTGTCGTCCGCCGAACAGGAATTCCTGGGTGAAGACGCGGCTGGAGTTGTCGAAATCGAGAGCCACCAGATCCAGCGGGCTCGCGTCGGTGTCTTCACGGACATCCCGGTCCGCGAACCGCCAGGAGGTGATCGAGGTCACTTCGACGGGGCCCTCTCGGCGCAGGGTCAGCACCGCCCCGCCCGTATCCAGATTTTCGCGGCTGTCGCGGTCAAAGCCTTCCGAGAACGGATCAGCGGAATAGCGATAGCCCAGAAGGTTCAGGCACTCGCCCGCGAGAACCCGTTGCGGAGCACAGGGGATGAACACCGGTCCGGCCGGTGGCGGGGTAGCAAAGCCTTCCGGCGCAAACAGGCCAAGGCCCTCATGGGCGGTCATGGCCGATCGGTCATTGGCATAGTCGAGGATGAGGCCGGCGCTCCAGGGCCCCGCCGTATCCGTGTCCGCGCGCAGCCGGATGGCGAAGGTCTCGATCCCGTTCTCTTCGCCACCGGTCAGGGTATTGTCGGTATAGCCGTCCGACTTGCGATAGGTTGCGGCGACCCGCGCGAGGATCGGTCCCAGCCGACCGGTGTCCGCGGCGACATCATAGGTCTGGAGCCCGAATGAACCGACGCCGGCGCTCAGGTCGAGGCCGGGCATGGTGCCGGGCGGATTGGTCTTGAAGATCAGGGCCCCGCCGGTGGCGTTTCGGCCAAACAGGGTGCCCTGCGGCCCCTTGAGGATCTCAGCCCCGGAGAGGTCGAACAGGGCGACGTTCTGGGCCAGCGGCGACGCGATGAATCCCTGGTCGAGATAGACCGCGACCCCGGGATTGGCGCTCGGGTTCACATCGTTCGAACCGATGCCACGGATGAAGAACTGGGGTGCCGAGGATCCGAAAATGGAACGTTCGGTGAGACTGGCCGACAGTCCTGCGAGATCGGAAGCCCGGAACAGCCCCGCCTGGCTTACAGCCGCGGCGTCCAGAGCCTCGACGCTTCCGGGAACGTCTTCCACCGGCGTTTCCGTCCGGCGTGCAGTGACGATGACTTCTTCCAGCATCTGAACCTGACCGGCAGGATCAATGTGTTTCGCCTCGACCATCGGCGTTTGGAGAAGGAGTGCGAAGATCATGTCACTGTTTCCGTTCAGTCAGGCAGGAGTCGGGACGCAATGACTCAACCGCGCTGAAAATAAAGAAAACGGGTGGCCACCGGCCACCCGTTCCAGGTTTTCCGGCGGATACCAGCCGGTTTACGCGTGGCTTACTGCGCCGTTCTTGTCGCGCCATTCCTGGCTCTTGGCCGATGCGATCATGAAGATGAGCACACCGAAGCCGGCCTTCGCGACGATGTCGGCGATCGTGTAGCCGACCTGGACGATCATGGCCGCCTCTCCGGTCATGGTCGCGATGTTGGCATTTCCTGCACCGAACAGAACCGGTGCGAAGAAGACGACCGGGTAGAAGCTCCACGACAGAACCGTCACGATAATCGCCAGATTGACGAGGCCGCGCGCTTCCGCGGGTTGGCTCTTGATCGAACCGCGCAGACCGAAGAACAGCTCAAGCAGGATGAAGGCGAACGGCACCATCGACAGGGCACCCCACAGCAGGCGCGTGTTCATGTCGGTTGCGATTTCGCCCGGGTAGCCAAGGGCGACCATGAGCGCTGCGAGGACGCCCAGTCGGACGCTCTTCGATACGGTCGCAGCCCGCGAAAGACCCATGACCAGGATGAGTTCGACGAGCAGCAGGGGCACCGTCAGAAGCCAGTCAACATAGCGATAGGCATCGTTGAACTTCTGACCGGACGGCGCGACCGTGCCGGCAGCCGCATCGACCACAAATGATGCAGACCAGCTGCCGAAAATTCTCCAGTAATGATAGGCCGCGATGAAAGTCACGAGCCCTGAAATAACCAACGCCGCTCTGTACTGAGGCGCTACGGTGTCCCGGCTGAGCCAGAAAAACAACGTAGCCGCAGCCATTGTGGCAATGCTGAACGAGAAGGCATTATATACCAACTCATACTGGCCTAAAGTCATAGATTCCATTTACGTTTCCTCGTTTAGTACCGTTATTTGTTTTGTTTGTTTCTTGTTTTTTACAGTATCGTTACGGCTCGCTGATATAAAAATCGCTCAAAGCTCACGCGCTCCAAAACCGACTGGAGCTGGCCGCCCTGCGAGCAAGCACTTGTTCGTTCAGTCTGAAACCGGGAACGAACCAGCAGGACCCCCATTTCGGGTATTACCGTTAGGAGGTTGCCGAATGGCACACCATACGGCCTTTAGGCCGTATTCTTGGGGTTCGAACTCTCGGACGAGCTCTAGAGTCCAGCCTCAACGGCCAGACGAATCGCGTCTGCAACGTTGTGCGTGCCAATCTTCTCGAGGATCAGCGCGCGGTGCATCTTCACGGTCTTCTCGCTGAGACCAAGATTGAAAGAAATCTGCTTGCTGCGATATCCGTAGGATATCTGCTGAAGAACTTCTCTCTGACGCGGCGAAAGCGTTTTGACGATTTCACGCGCACGGTCCTGACGGCAGTACAGCGGGCCGATCGCGTCATCGACCAGTTCGACCTGCGAGCCCAGGAAATACTCCAATTCCCCGTTCGGCAGGAAAATGGGGGCCACCAGAACAGCGTTCCGGAACGGTTGGCCACAGCGCTTGTAGTTCAGGATCTCTACCAGCGTCGGCTTTCGGTTCAGGGTGCCCTGCCGAATTCGCTCTGTGAGCCATGGCTCGGTCGCAGGCCCGGCGAGGAAGCGGCAGTTTCGCCCCAGAATTTCGTCGGTGCCATAGCCCGTAAGGTCGCAAAACGCCTGATTGACCCCGACAATGGGATTGTCGGGGAGACGCGGATTGCTGATCACCGAAGCAATCGGACTGTTGACGATCGCCGCCATCAGCACGATGCCGTCCTCGTCCATATCGTAGCATGTCAGGCGCAAGAGAGCTCCAAGCGCGGCTCAACGGCTACTGTAATCATCACCGAAATCGACTCAGCCTTGATGGTAGGAGCACCGGGATATGAACTGCTCTTGTTTGAAATGACAATGGGCCTGCCGGCAGACGGCGGCCCTGACCATGATCAACCCTGTCCGGTCTTTTCATCCGGTCAGTAGCATACCTCTCCATGTCGAGGCGCCAAGGGTTACCTCGACACCCGACCGGCCTCAGATCAGGCCCAGAGCCAGGCGGCGGCGGCGGTGTAGAGGACGATGCCGGCGGTGAGGTTGAACGGGAAGGTGATCGCGAGGGAGGCGGTCACATACACACCGGCGTCCGCCTGTGGCGCCGCCAGTCGCATGGCGGCGGGCACGGCTATATAGGAGGCCGAACCGGCGAGAATGGTCAGAAGGGCAGCATTGCCGACCTCCAGTCCGGCCAGCCGGGCCAGGCCCAATGCGAGGGCCGCGGACAGCAGGGGAAAGCCCAGGGCGAAGCCGACCACGACCGGCGTCAGCTTTCGGCCGCCTTCCATCAGCCGGCGGGCGGCGATCAGCCCGATGTCGAGCAGGAAGAAGCACAGGGCCCCCTGGAACAGCGGCCCCACAAACAGTTCCAGCCTGGCCATGCCTGCATCACCGGAAACCAGTCCGACCATGAAGCTGCCCAGCAGCATGATCATCGCCGCCCCGACGAACACCTCCCGCAGGATGGTGCGGCGGCGTCCCGGCTCACCACGACCGGCCCCGTTCAGCAGGACCAGGGCCGTCAGGATGGCCGGGGTCTCCATGAGGGCCAGGACCGCGGCCATATAGCCGCCGAACGGCAGCCCGAGGGCCGCCAGATGCTGCTGGCCGGCGGCAAAGGTCACGACCGACACGGAGCCGTAGGTCGCGGCCAGGGCACACAAGGTCGGGCGGTCCAGCTTCGAGAACCGCTTCAGGATGAGGAGGGCGACCAGCGGCATGAAGGCGCTGAGCGCGATGCCGATGGCACCCGCCAGCAGGAAGTCCCCACTGAGCCCGGCGGCGCGTGCCTCCACCCCGCCTTTGAAGCCGATGCAGAACATCAGATACAGCGACAGGGCCTTGGCGACAGGCTCGGGAATGGTCAGGTCCGAGCGCACGAACGCCGCCAGGGCACCGACGAAGAAGAACAGGATGGCCGGCGAGGTCAGGAGCGCCAGGCTCGTCGAAAAGTCAGGCATGCGGCATCCGGTCCGATGAGGGGCGGCCCGAATGGCCTCGACCGGCCCCGACATCCAGTTTATTGATGTCATGCGCGCTATAACGGATGCTAATGGTATGGCTGACCGGCTGGTCAATCTGGACGTCGACCTGCTGCGCGCCTTTGTGACGGTCGTTGAAACCGGCAGCTTCACGCGAACAGCGGCATTGCTCGGACGGACCCAGCCCGCCGTCAGCCTGCAGATCCGCCGGCTGGAGGACCAGCTGCGATCGCCGCTGTTTGATCGCGGCGGCAAGGGCGTTGCCCTGACAACGGAGGGCGCGGCGCTGCTGCCGCAGGCGCGCCGGTTGCTGCGGCTGAACGACGAGATCGTCTCGACCCTGGGGGACGGGGATCTGGAGGGTGAGGTCCGGTTCGGTGCCCCTGAAGACATTGCGACCATACATCTTCCCGGGATCCTCGGGGCGTTCGCGCGCAGCCATCCGCGCATCAAGCTGTCAGTGACCTGCGACTACACCGCCAATCTGCTCGAGCAGATGTCGCGCGGCATGCTGGATATGGCGCTGATCAAGCGCGAGCCCGTCGGGCCCGAACTGGGCGTCAGGGTCTGGAGCGAGCCCCTGGTCTGGGTGGCGCTGGATGCCTCGATCCTTGAGGCGTCGCCGCTGCCGCTGATCATCGCACCCGCACCCGACATCTATCGCAAAAGGGCCCTGGGCGCATTGTCGAATGCCGGCATCGCCTTTCGCCCGGCCTTTACTTCGCCGAGCCTCGCCGGACAGATGGCGGCCCTGCGCGCCGGACTCGGCGTCGGCGTGCTGCCCGCCGCCATGGCCCCCCGCGACCTCGTCGTCCTGAGGCATCCACTTCCCGCCCTTGCCGACAGCGAAATCGCCCTGGTCTCCGCCCGCGGTGCCGGCGGGCCGGCGGGTCTGCTGGCCCAGGAGGTCCTGCGGGCGCTGGAACGGGGTCCCATCAAGGCATGACCCGGGGTTATGGCGGGCATCAGAACTTCTGATTGGCCGCCGGCCTGCCTGGCAGACATGATGCTCACGCGGCCCGGGCCCCTCTGACGATCACTGTGATCGTGATGTCGGGCCGCGTCGGGTGCGCTCGATGCCGGCCCTGGCCTGTTTGTCCCCTCAAACCGGCCGCCTCCGCATCGAGCGCGCACCTTCTGACGAGGAGAGGCCCAATGTCCATGGTACTGGCTCGCCGTTTGCGAGGATTTCACACCCTGCTTGAGATGGCACTGAGGGATGAGCGGGCTCGCCCGAACCCTGACGACCGCATCCTAGCCGGGCTCAAGAAGAAGAAGCTGGCCATCAAGGACCAGCTCGCCCGCTTCGACGGTGACCGGACGTCGGCATCGCACTAGCGCCGGGAGGGCCGGCGCCCCCCCGGCCGCCGGCCCTCGTTCGTCTCCGCCCTCCTGCGTCAAAATCGGTCGCATCACTCTGTTGCAGGGCGCACCCCTGAAAAGAACATATTGGCAACCGGAACAAACCGTGTACTAACTGCGTCTCAACAGGGGGCGGGTCCAGGCGGGTCTCTCCCGGAACCAGATGGGAATCATGGCAAAGGAGAGTGGCAAGGTGGCAGCTCAGGCGAATCTGAAATTGGTGACGCGGGACGACAGCGACAAGCAACGGGCTCTCGAGGCGGCGATCGCACAGATCGATCGCGCCTTCGGCAAGGGCTCGGTGATGAAGCTCGGCAAGGGCGGTGTGACCCAGGCGATTCCGTCCGTGTCGACCGGCTCGCTGGGCCTCGACATGGCGCTGGGCATCGGCGGCCTGCCGCGCGGCCGGGTGATCGAGGTGTTCGGGCCGGAAAGCTCGGGCAAGACGACCCTGGCCCTGCACACGGTGGCCGAGATCCAGAAGTCCGGCGGCACCGCCGCCTTCGTCGACGCCGAACATGCACTGGATCCGGGCTATGCCCAGAAGCTGGGAGTCAACCTCGACGACCTGCTGGTGTCGCAGCCTGACACGGGCGAACAGGCGCTCGAGATCGTCGACACCCTGGTGCGGTCCGGCGCCGTGGACATTGTGGTGGTCGACTCCGTCGCCGCCCTGACGCCGCGCGCGGAAATCGAGGGCGAAATGGGCGACAGCCTGCCCGGTCTGCAGGCGCGCCTGATGAGCCAGGCCCTGCGCAAGCTGACGGCCTCGATCAACAAGTCGCAGTGCATCGTCCTGTTCATCAACCAGATCCGCCACAAGATCGGTGTCATGTACGGCTCGCCGGAAACGACGACGGGCGGCAATGCGCTGAAATTCTATGCCTCGGTTCGTCTCGACATCCGCCGCACAGGCGCGATCAAGGACCGCGACGAGGTCGTCGGCAACACCACCCGCGTGAAGGTGGTCAAGAACAAGGTCGCCCCGCCGTTCCGCGAGGTCATCTTCGACATCATGTACGGCGAGGGCATTTCCAAGCTCGGCGAGATCATCGATCTGGGCGTCAAGGCGGGGATCGTCGAGAAATCAGGCAGCTGGTTCTCCTATGACAGCCAGCGGATCGGCCAGGGCCGCGAGAATGTGCGCGCCTTCCTCAAGGCCAATCCGGATGTCGCGGATTCGATCGAAAAGGCCGTCCGCGCCTCGACCAGCAAGATCGCCGAAGAGCTGCTGGGCACACCCGAACCCGACGAAGGCCAGGACCTCGAGGGCTAGGACCGGACTCTCCTCCCCCGCCCCGGGGGAGGGGGACCGCATGGCGGTGGAGGGATGCAGACGGTCGCATTTCGGCCGACGAAGCCCTTGCACCGCGCCCGCCGCCTAACCCCTCCGTCACGCTGCACGGGGTCCGGTCGGCGGATCGGCTCCCACGACCCACCTTCATCCCCTGAGGGGGAGACATTAACCTTCTCCGGCCGGGTTTCGCGACCCGCCTCCGACCCCCGCGGGGCCGGGCCGGACGGAGCGGGCCGCCTGGTCTCCACCCTGACCGGGCGGCCCTTTTTTGCTGACCGCGCCTTACCGGCGAAGCGCGCGCGTCAGGGCCGGGCGGACCTTCAGGAAGGCGAGATAGAGCCGCTCCAGCAAACCGAGCACTGCCCGGTTCCGCGCCACCAGACCGAACGGCCGCAACAGGGGAATGGCGCGCCACATGGCGGCGAAGGCGGCCGCACCGGACAGAATCACACCGTCCTCACGCGCATGAAACCGGGCCAGCAGTTCGGCCCGGTCGAGCGGGCAACTCCCCTGCCCATTGGCCACATCGGTGAAGACGATGGCCCCGCGCCGGTCGAGCCTGCGCATGACGGCAATCTCCCGCCGACACAGGGGGCAGTCACCGTCAAACCAGACCTCGAGCATGGACATGACCCTATCCTACACGCCCGCCGCGCCCGGCACCGTGCCGCCGCCCGCCGTGCGGCGATCTGTCCGCACGCGGCCGCCGACGGCTGCGATCACGGGCAGGTGATGCATTGGGGCTGAAACCCCTATATGACGCCCCTTCCCCGTTTCTCCCCTCGACCGAACGCGCACCGTCATGTCCAGCCTCAAACAGATCCGCTCGACCTTCCTCGACTATTTCGCCGCCGACGGGCACGAGAAGGTCCATTCCGCGCCCCTGGTGCCGCAGAACGACCCGACCCTGCTGTTCGTCAATGCGGGCATGGTGCCGTTCAAGGACTATTTCACCGGTGCCTCGACCCCGCCCTATCCCCGCGCCACCAGCTCGCAGAAATGCGTCCGCGCCGGCGGCAAGCACAATGACCTGGACAATGTCGGCTATACCGCCCGCCACCTGACCTTCTTTGAAATGCTGGGGAACTTTTCCTTCGGCGACTATTTCAAGGAACATGCGATCGATCGCGCCTGGAACCTGGTGACGAAGGATTTCGGGCTCGACCCGAAGCGGCTGCTGGTCACCGTCTATATCGACGACGATGAGGCGGCGGCGATCTGGAAGAAGGTCACCGGCTTCGGCGACGACAAGATCATCCGCATCGCCGGTTCCGACAATTTCTGGGCCATGGGCGACAACGGCCCCTGCGGTCCGTGCACCGAGATCTTCTGGGATTACGGCGACCACGTCCCCGGCGGTCCTCCCGGTTCGCCCGATGAGGACGGCGACCGGTTCGTGGAGATCTGGAACAACGTCTTCATGCAGTTCGAGAAGGAGAATGACGAGATCGTTCGCTCCCTTCCGAAGCCCTCGGTGGATACCGGCATGGGCCTGGAGCGGATCGCCTCGGTGCTGCAGGGCAAGAATTCCGTGTTCGACACCGATCTGTTCCAGACCCTGATCACGGCCTCGGCCGATGCGACCGCGACCGATCCCAACGGCGAGATGGCCGCCAGCCACCGGGTCATTGCCGACCACCTGCGCAGCTCCTCCTTCCTGATCGCCGACGGCGTGACCCCCTCGAACGAGGGCCGCGGCTATGTGCTGCGCCGGATCATGCGCCGCGCCATGCGCCACGCCCACCTGCTGGGCGCCGCCGACCCCCTGATGCACCGTCTGGTCCCGACCCTGGTGGACGAGATGGGCGAGGCCTTCCCGGAACTGAAGCGGGCCCAGGCCTTCGTCGAGGACACGCTGAAGCAGGAAGAGATCCGTTTCCGCACCACGCTGGGCCGCGGCATGGGCCTGCTCGAGGACGCCTCGCGCGACCTCGGTGAGGGCGGAGTGCTGTCTGGCCAGACCGCCTTCACCCTCTATGACACCTATGGCTTCCCGCTCGACCTGACCCAGGACGAGGCGCGCCGCCGCGGCTTCACCGTCGACACCGCTGCCTTCGACGCGGCCATGAACGAGCAGCGCGACCGCTCACGCGAACACTGGAAGGGCTCCGGCCAGACCGCCTCGACCGGCGAATGGCTGGCCCTGCGTGACCGCCTCGGGCCGACCGTCTTTACCGGCTATGACTCCGTCGACGGGTCCGGTGAGCTCCTCGCCATCGTGCGCGAAGGATCGTCCGTGGACGAACTGTCGACCGGCCAGACCGCCGAGGTCCTGTTCGACCAGACCCCCTTCTATGGCGAAGGCGGCGGTCAGGCCGGCGACCGCGGCGAGATCGAATGGACCGACGGCTCGGGCCAGCAGGGCTCGGCCACTGTCCTCGATGTCCAGAAAAATGCCGGCGACCTGTTCGCCCACCAGATCGAGGTGACCTCGGGCACCCTGACCATCGGGACCCGCGTCCAGCTGCGCGCCGCGCCCGACGCCCGCCTGACCACCCGCGCCAACCACTCCGCCGCCCACCTGCTGCACAAGGCCCTGGCCAATGTGCTGGGCGGCCATGTGGCCCAGAAGGGGCAAATGGTCGATGCCGAACGCCTGCGTTTCGACTTCAGCCACAATGCGCCCGTGACCGAGGAAGAACTGTCCCGGATGGAGGATGAGGTGAATGCCGTCATCCGCCAGAACCTGCCCGCCGAGACGAAGATGATGGGCCCGCAGGAGGCCATCGCCGCCGGGGCCGTCGCCCTGTTCGGCGAGAAATACGGCGACGAAGTCCGCGTCCTGACGCTCGGCCGTGACCTGGCCCAGGCCGACAGACCCTATTCGGTCGAGCTGTGCGGCGGCACCCATGTCGCCCGCACCGGCGACATCGCCCTGTTCAAGATCGTCTCCGAGACCGGCATCGCCGCAGGCGTGCGCCGGATCGAGGGCCTGACCGGCGAGGCCGCGCGCCAGTTCCTGCTGTCCCAGGCCGGGGTGGCGAAATCGCTGGCCCAGTCGTTCAAGGTCCAGCCGGCCGACGTCCCCGCCCGCGTCGAGGCCCTGACGGCCGACCGCCGCGCGCTGGAAAAGCAGGTCGCCGAGCTGAAGAAGCAACTGGCCCTCGGCGGCGGCGGCGCATCGGCCAATGCCGCGCCGGAAGAGATCAACGGCGTGAAACTGATCGCCCGGGTCCTCGACGGGGTCGACGGCAAGGGCCTGCGTGGCGTGGCCGAGGAGTTCCGGACCCAGGTCGGTTCGGGCGTCGTCGCCCTGATCGGCGTCACCGAGGGCAAGGCGGCCGTCACCGTCGCCGTGACTTCGGACGTGGCCGGCAAGGTCAATGCGGCCGACCTCGCCCGCGCCGCCGTCATCGCCATGGGTGGACAGGGAGCCGGCGGCAAGCCGGACTTCGCCCAGGGCGGCGCACCGGACGGATCGAAGGCGGAAGACGGTCTGGCAGCGATCCGGACGGCCCTGGCGGGCTAGGTGCCCGCCTCGGTCTGCAGGTCCACGGCCGCCAGCTTCCAGGTGAACAGGCCGCGGCGCTCAAGGATCAGGGCCAGATGGTCGTCCGGCCGGCTGCGCTCGGTCAGGGTGACCGCGAACTGGTTGAATCCGCGATAGCCCCAGGACTGGTGGATGTCCTTGCCGTCGGCCTTTTCGTCCTCGGGTTCGGGCCCGGCGCGGGGGTCAGGGTCCGGGGCCTCGGCCGTGGTCACCATTCGGGCGACCACCTGTGGCGTGACCACGGCATCGACGGCACCGGACAGGAGCATCGGGGCCAGCATCATGCCCAGGCCGCCGAGGCCGCTGTCGGCCACACGCGGATCGCGGCTCATCCTCGCCACCAGTTCGGCGTTGAGTTCGGCCTTAAGGCTCTCGCGCAGGGCCGGGAAATCGACCAGGGAATCGATCTTGCGCTCATCCCCGGCCTTGGCGGCGCGGATCAGCGCCTGCGCCGTCAGCACCGGCGCAGCGGCCCACGCGATACCGAACAGGGCGACGGCCCCGGCGGCAAGGCCGACGATCAGTGATTTCTTCATACGACCCTCTGACGTCGTAACGCTTCCCCACCGCTACGGTTGCCCGAGTCGCGCAGGGACGCCAAGAGGCGTGCGGTCAGGGTGCCGGCGTGGCCCCGTCGGGCAGGCCGACATGGACCAGTTTCCACTCGAACGGACCGGTCCGTTCGAAGGTGAAGACCGTCGCTGACCCGCCTTCATCGGTCACACTCATCCGGGCACGGTTCATGCCCCAATAGACCGGTCTCGGCATCGGGCCACCGGTAGCGGTGTCGGCGGACGGCGCGGCCGCACCCGTGCGCTGTGAGGCATAGCGGCCCTCGCCCCGGGTCAGGGCCGCGAGCGCTGCCGGGGTCAGATAGGCTTCGACATCGGGCGCAGGGGCGCCGTCACCTGTTCGATCTGGCGGCGCACCGCCCCGATGGGATCTTCCAGGAAGGTCGGGGCAGGCGCGGAGGCCGCCGGGTTGCCGTCCAGTTGCGGGCGCAGGGACTGGCGCACGGCAGGGAAGTCGATCAGCCGGGTCAGTCCCTCGACGTCGCCGGACTCAGCGGCAGAGCGGATGCCGAAAAAGGCCACGGCCGGGGCCGCGAAGAAGGCGATCACCGCGCCCAGCACGGCGATCATGATCAGATTGGCGAAGAGCCCTCCGAGGCCCCCTTGCCGCTTCTTCTTACGGGCCCAGACAGGCTGGTGATGGTCGTCGGATGGCGTGTTCAAGACCGTCTTCCCCTCAAGAGCCCCCATCAATGCACGAACCGGTGCCGGGCTCAAACGAAAGGCCCGCCGGACGCGAATCCGACGGGCCTGTTTGTTTGGCCGCGGTCAGAAGGCTGCGCCTTCTCGACCCGACGCGGCCGGGGCCTATTTCTTCATCGCGACGGTGAGGTTCTCGGCGACCTTGTCGAGGAAGCCCTCGGTGGTCAGCCAGCCCTGCTGGTCGCCGACGAGGAGCGCCAGGTCCTTGGTCATGTAGCCGGCCTCGACGGTCTCGACGACGACCCGCTCGAGGGTCTCGGCGAAGGTCGCCAGCTCGGCATTGCCGTCCAGCTTGGCCCGGTGCGAGAAGCCGCGCGTCCAGGCGTAGATCGAGGCGATGGAGTTGGTCGAGGTGGCCTCGCCCTTCTGGTGCTGGCGGTAGTGGCGGGTGACGGTGCCGTGGGCCGCTTCCGACTCCAGGACCTTGCCGTCCGGGGTCATCAGCACCGAGGTCATCAGACCCAGCGAGCCGAAGCCCTGGGCCACGACGTCGGACTGGACGTCGCCGTCGTAGTTCTTGCACGCCCAGACGAAGCCGCCCGACCATTTGATGGCCGCAGCCACCATGTCGTCGATCAGACGGTGCTCATAGGTCAGGCCTGCAGCCTTGAAGTCGGCGGCGAATTCCCGGTCGAACACGTCCTGGAAGATGTCCTTGAAGCGGCCGTCATAGGCTTTCAGGATGGTGTTCTTGGTCGACAGATAGACCGGGAAATTGCGACCGAGGCCGAAGGCGAAGCTGGCGCGGGCGAACTCGGTGATCGAGTCATCGAGGTTGTACATGCCCATGGCCACGCCAGCCGACGGGAACTGGAACACCTCATGCTCGATGACCTGGCCGTCGTCGCCGGTGAAGGTCATCATCAGCTTGCCGGGGCCGGGGACCAGGAAATCGGTGGCCTTGTACTGGTCGCCGAAGGCGTGACGGCCGACCACGATCGGCTGGGTCCAGCCGGGCACAAGCCGCGGCACGTTCGAGCAGATGATCGGCTCACGGAAGACCACGCCGCCGAGGATGTTGCGGATGGTGCCGTTGGGCGACTTCCACATCTTCTTCAGGCCGAACTCGGCCACGCGGGCCTCGTCGGGGGTGATGGTGGCGCATTTGACGCCGACGCCATGCTTCTGGATCGCATGGGCCGCATCCACCGTGACCTTGTCGTCGGTGGCGTCGCGGTTCTCCATCGACAGGTCGTAGTAGTCCAGCTCGACGTCCAGGAACGGGAAGACCAGCTTGTCCTTGATCCACTGCCAGATGATGCGGGTCATCTCGTCGCCGTCGATGTCCACGATGGGATTGGCGACCTTGATCCTGGTCATGCGGGTTCGCGCCTCTGATTGGGAATGAATGTGTGGCGGCGGTATAGCGGGGCAAGTGGGCGGGCGCAAAGGGGGCCCGTCAGGCGAGGACCAGCCTCAGAAAAGCAGCGTCCGACCAGTCCGTGCCGCGCCCAGCAATACCCGCCAGAATGCCGTCGGCCTGACGCACAACAACCAGATCGCGGTCGGGGATCAGATACAGTCGCTGATTGCCGGCGCCCGCCGCCATATGCACGGTCGGCAAGCCTGCCAGGGTCGCGGCCGAGGAATCGATCGGCGACCGGGGGCTCGGCGGCACAAGGCCGGGACGCAGCAGCCACCATGTCAGGCCATAGCCCGGGTTGGCGGGGGTCGGCCGGAAACAGTCGGCCAGCGCCGCCGGATCGACGATCGCCCGGCCGTCGATGCGGCAGCCGCCCTGCACAAAGGCCCCGAACCGGGCCCAGTTGCGGGCGTCGAACTGAACACCGGACGGCAGGTTCGGCTGCCCGGCCTGACGCCGCCAGGGCCCATGCGTTACCCCGGCGGGCCGCAACAGCCGGTCTTCCATAAAGGCGAGCACATCGTCGGACCGCCCCACGGCC
>VYMF01000115.1_pt1 | contig 20208 bp, 18 predicted proteins | sample 5115271 | NCBI WGS metagenome assembly VYMF01 (sample SAMN12291778, study PRJNA351875) | freshwater metagenome | isolation source: freshwater lake | place: USA: Michigan, Wintergreen Lake | collected 2013-08-08
CGCGGCGGCTCCTGCTGCTGCCGCACCGGTTGCCGCCGCGCCGGCCGCGACGGCCGACGCCAAGGTCTCACCGGCCGCCGCGCGCCTGGCGACGGAAACCGGGATCAACCCGGCCGACGTCGCCGGAACCGGACGCGGTGGCGTGGTGAGCAAGACCGATGTCATGGGCGCCGCGGCGGCGCCCGCCAAGGCTCCGGTCGCTCCGGCGCCTTCCGCTCTGGCGGCGGCCGCGCCCGCCCCGGCGGCCAGCGGGCAGCGCGAAACGCGCGAAAAGATGACGACGCGTCGCAAGCGCATCGCGGAGAACCTGCTGCAGTCGCAACACGCCACCGCGCACCTCACGACGTTCAACGAAGTCGACATGACGGCGATCACGGCCCTCCGTGAGCGCCTCAAGGATCGCGTCGAGAAGGAACAGGGCGTCAAGCTGTCGTTCATGCCCTTCTTCGCGAAGGCCGCCGCACTGGCGCTCAAGGCCTATCCGGTGGTCAACGCGCAGATCGACGGCGACACGATCATCTACAAGCACTACGTGAACATGGGCATCGCCGTGGCCAGCGACGCCGGCCTCGTCGTGCCGAACGTGAAGGATTGCGACCGCAAGAGCATTGTGGAGATCGGCAAGGACATCGGCGCGGTGGCCAAGCGCGCGCGCGACGGCAAGCTGTCCATGGATGATCTCACCGGCGGCACGTTCACGATCACGAACGGCGGGGTCTTCGGCTCGCTCATCTCCACGCCGATCATCAATTATCCGCAGGTCGCCATCATCGGCCTGCACAAGACGCAGGATCGTCCGGTCGCGATCAACGGCAAGGTGGAGGTACGCCCCATGATGTACGTGGCGCTCAGCTACGATCACCGCATCATCGACGGGCAGCAGGCCGTGTTGTTCCTGGTGCGCTTCAAGGAGCTCATGGAAGACCCGGGCGCGATGCTGGTGTACTGAGGCGGGCGCCGGCACCGACCTCAACAAACTCCTCCAAAGGGGTCAGAGTCGTTTTGCCAAAGGGGTCAGAGTCGCGAAATCGACTCTGACCCCTTTTGGGCGCTGTCTCCTTTGGGGGCACCCGACGCGAAACGGACTTCCAAAAGCACCACGACGCCCCTGAGCGTTTCCGCCGGGACGTCGGGCTTCGTTGACTCACGTTTTCAACGCGAAGGTTGGGGCCGTAGCCAACGATAGGATTGGTAACAGCGAGATTCGTGCCGTCAAGGGTAAGACGCGTAACGAGCGCCCGGGTAACACGGAAACCCATAACCCAAAACCTGAACCCAACACCCGGAACTGATCCGTTTCGAGTTCTGGGTTTGGGTGACGCGTCATGGGTTCAACATCGCGCATTCTGCCAATTCGGCGTTCGCCGGTTACACCCGCAACCGCCGCACGTGCGACACCGCCGTCCCCCCCGTTAACTTGCGCCCCATGACCTCCCCCAATATCCAGACCGCCGACGTGGTGGTCCTCGGCGGTGGCCCCGGTGGCTACGTCGCCTCTATCCGCGCCGCCCAGCTTGGCCTCTCCGTCACCTGCGTCGAAGCCGACAAGACCTTGGGTGGTACCTGCGTGAGCGTGGGGTGTATCCCCTCCAAGGCGCTGCTGCACAGCTCCGAGCATTACGAGTGGCTGCGGTTGCACGCCGCCGAACATGGCATCAAGCTCGACGGCGCCTCCGTCGACCTGCCGGCCATGATGGCGCGCAAGACGGATGTCGTTGCGCAGAATACCAAGGGCATCGAGTTCCTGTTCAAGAAGAACAAGGTCACCTGGGCCATGGGCTTCGGCACGCTCAAGGCGGGGAATGTGGTCGAGGTGCAAGGCGCCGACGGCTCCGTGACGGCGTGGCAGGGAAAGTCGGTCATTCTCGCTACCGGCTCCGTGCCGGTGCAGCTGCCCTTCCTCACGTTCGATGAGCAGCGGGTGCTCTCCAACGTGGGCGCGCTGCAGATCCCCGAGGTGCCGAAGCATCTCATCGTGGTGGGCGGCGGCGTGATTGGGCTCGAGCTGGGATCGGTGTGGCGTCGCTTGGGCGCCAAGGTGACCGTGGTGGAGTATGCGCCCACCATTCTTCCCGGCAACGACGACGACATCGTGAAGGAAGCCGATCGCACCTTCCGGAAGCAGGGGCTCGAGATTCACACCGGCACCAAGGTCACCGGCGCCGACGTGCGCGCCGACGGCGTGACCATTCACGTGGAGAAGGACGGCGCGGCGTCGAGCATCGAGGGCGACTACGTGCTCGTGTCGGTGGGGCGCAAGCCGTCGCTGGCCGGTGTGGACGCAGCAGCACTGGGGCTCGCGATGGGTCAGCGCGGCGAAGTGCTGGTGGACAACCAGATGCGCACCAACCTCCCGGGCGTGTATGCCATTGGCGACGTGGTGGGGGGCAAACTGCTCGCGCACAAGGCAGAAGAAGAGGGCACCATTGCCGCCGAGGTGATTGCCGGCAAGCCGGTGCACATGCACTACCGCACCATGCCCGGTGTCGTGTACACGTGGCCCGAAATTGCGACCGTGGGGCTCACCGAGCAGGAAGTGAAGGCGAGCGGACGTGCGTACCGCGTGGGCAAGTTTCCGTTCAGTGCGAACGGTCGCGCGCGCACGATGGGGGAAACGTCGGGCTTCGTGAAGTTCGTGGTGGACAAGGACACCGACGAAATTCTCGGCTGCCACATGATCGGCCCCAACGTGGCCGACAACCTTGCGCAGGTCGTGCTCGCGATGGAATATCGCGGCAGCGCCGAAGACATCGCGATCACCGTGCACTCGCACCCGACGCTGAGTGAAACGGTGAAGGAAGCGGCGCTGAGTGCGCTGGGTCGTGCGATTCACATGTAAGTCGCACGCCACTCATCCCTATCGACTTCTTGGAGCAGTGCCGATGATTCGCTCGACCGTGTATGCCACTGTTGCCCCACTGATCCTCTCGATGCCGTTGACGCTGCATGGACAGGATGTGACTCCCGCCGGGGCGCCTTCGGGCAAGTGGACTGCTACCATCGCGCAGCTGAATGTGCTGCGTGGTGCCGCCGACTTGACCATCGCGCCCAAAGGTGGCAAGGAATCGCGCGCCAAGCTGACGTTGAGACTCGTCCCCATCAATCGCCAAGTGGCATGGGACATCGTCACTGGCCGGTGCGGTGACGAAGGACGTCCCGTCGCGGCGGCGGCGGCATTCCGCCAGATTCTGTCACGCAATGATGGAAGCGGCGACGGCGTGGCAACGATCCCGGCGCTCGAGCCCGGCAAGCCGTATTACGTACGCGTTTTCTCACCGGGAGAAGTTCCTAGCGATCGGGCGGGGTTTGGCTGCGCCAATCTGAGCGAAGTGCCATAGCGCGTTTCGCGACACCAAACACAACGCCCCCGCACCGTACGGTGCGGGGGCGTTGTGTTTCCAGTGCTCGGCGTTACGGCGCGCTGCCGGCGCCACCGCCACCAATGGTGTAGTAGGGGAAGCCGAGCAGTTCCAGCTCACGGCCGTGCACGGGGAAGTGCAGCGGCGTACCCGAAATGAGCTTACCCCAGCCGCGCGCGTCGGCAAACGCAATGATCGCTTCGGTCGGGAAGAGATCGATGCGCTTTTCGTACTGTAACGCATCGAAAAGATCGCCGCAGCTGCCGTCATCGCGCTTCGGGACGCAGGCACGATCGTTAGGAGGACCGGCCACTGTAACGGCGGGCAGGCCAGCTGCGGTACGCGTCGGGTTGATAAGCGCCAGTGCTTCAGCCGGCCGATTGAGTCGAATGAGCGCTTCGGCGCGGATGTACCTCATCTCATCGACGGACATCGTGGTAATGAGGCCGGTCTGATGATAGTTGTTGAGCGGCGGCACCAGGAACCGGACACTGCGATACCGGCTGTGCATATACGTGCCGTTGGCCGTCGACATCGACTGCGTGGGCAAAAATGCAAAGCGCGTACCTGCCACCGTCGGACCACTGGCCGCATGAATACGGCGATCGGGGGTTACGATGGTGAACTGAGCGCGTTCGCCCAGCGGACGCGCCAGCCAGCGCTGGTACTCGCCCGATGTATCGGCCGGCCCAAGCAGACGCGTATGCGTGCGACCGTTCGTCTGCAAGTACGAGTACTGGTAGTACGTGGACGCCGATGCGGCGATCGTGAGATCAGCCTGCTGCGCGAAATTCCGCATGACGATCCCCGAGTCGAGCTGTGCGAGCACTTGCCCCCAGTTCACCGCGGCACGCTCTTGTGGCGTACGGGCGTTGTAGACCCGCGCGCGGATGATGTACGAGTGCATGACACGAATGAGCTCGTCTCGCGTAAACGTCTGTCCGTTGATCAGGTTCGCCGGCAGCGTAAAGTCCCGGGCGGCGCGGGCCTCGGCAATCGCCTCGCGCAAGATGCGAATGCCGTTCTCGGTCACCTGCTGATACGGCTTCAGCTCGTACACGATCGTGGCCGGGTTGGTCTTCTCATCGGTCAGGTAGGCCTGATCGAACAGCAGTCCGAGGTAGATGTTGTTCACGCCGACCATGAACTTGGCGAAGACGCGCGAGCGCTGCGTATCGGCGCCCTCCGGTGTCGCCGCGTTCACCACACCGACCTTGAGCCCCTGGTCAGCCATGGCCTGATACGCTTCGCGCGCTGATGCCATGGACTCGTAGAGGTCATACCACGGCTTGCGGTTCGTCCAGCCGCCCTGGTTGCGGTTGTCGATGGCGAAGCGGGGCTCGGCGGTCACCGCCGAGAGCGCATCGCCGACATCGGCACTCGTCATTTCGTTCGCGAGAATCGACAACTGCTTGACCGGATAGGTCGAGTTGGTCCGTGCACCCTGCGCGACGCCCCAGAAGGCGCGCCATGAGCCGAGGAGGGCGGCTTCCAGATTTTGTCCGCTCCCAAAGACGGCGCCCACATCGGGCGTGTTGGGATTTGAGACTTCGAGCGACTGACACGAAGCGACAAGCGTCGCGCCGCCAACGAGGGCAAGCAGCGAGGTGCCGAATCGTGAACGTCGATGCGTGTGCCGTGTCATGGTGGAGGTGTCGCCGGAGGAAGCATGTGTCGTCATGAGAATCGTCCTCCGATTAGAAGATGATGGTGGTCGCGAGCGAGAACGTGCGCAGCAGCGGGTACACGGTGTTGTCGATACGCGTGTTCGGGCTGCCCGACTCGGGATTGAGGCCAGAGTATTTCGTGATGGTGAACAGGTTTCGGCCCACCAAGTCGAACTGCATGCGATCGGCGCCGATGGCCTTCAGGAAGCCGAACTTCTTGGCGTCGAGATTGTAGCCGACGGTGAACTCCGAGAGGCGCGCGTAGCTGCCATCCTCCACAAACACGGCGCCGTAATTGTTGTTGCCATCAGCAAGTCCCGTCGCGTAGTACGCCGTGGGCTTGCGCAGCTCGTCGGGCTTTCCGCGCTGATCGACATCCTCATGGTCATTGGTCGCGTACAGCGTCTGCTTGACCTGGTTGTAGATGTCCCCACCGAACTGGCCGTTGATCAGGCCGTACACCCGGATGCCCTTGTACCGGAACGTATTGCCGAAACCGAACTGCATGGCCGGTTGCCCGTCGCCGATCTGCCCGAACCAGCGCTGGCCAGTCGTGGGATCCGTCTCGAAAATCGGACGTCCCCACGCGTAGTTGCGGCCATCCACGTTGACCGTCGTCCCCCACAAGTTCTTGGCCTTCCCCTCGAGCGGGGTGTTGCCGTTGCCGACGGCAACGACGTACCCCTCGTCGTTCACCGCGAAGGCCGACTGGGAGTTGGCGTGCACCGCGGGCAACTGCGCCATGTCGCGAATGTGCCGATTGCCCCACATGGTCCCCAGTCGCGTGTTATCGCAGCGCCAGAGGATGCCATCACCAAAGCAGGTACGTCCGAAATTCGTGATGCGATTGCGACGCTGGTCGGCAGTCACCAGTACATCCCACTGCAAGCCTTTCGGGTTGTTCAGAATCTGGGCCTGCAGTGTGCCTTCGATGGTGCGGCCATCGATGCTGCCCACGTTGCGCTCGATGGTGTTGAACCCCTCGAGTGCGGGCGCCGGGATGCTGATGAGGTTCCCCGAAGAGCGGGAGAACACCTGCACGACGGACAGCTGCACGCGGTTCTTCACGATCATGTCGACGCCGAACTCCTGCTCCTCGGCAAGTTCAGGACGGAGCTCCGGATTGCCGAGCCCACCGCGGGTGACGGCGCCGGTGGCATCGATCCCGAGGGCGGAATACTGGTCGGCGAAGCCAGGGCGCGTGCCGGCGGTGCCCACATTGTAGCGCAGTTTGAACAGGTTGAGTGCCGGGATATTCCACCAGCCCTCTTCGCTCAGCAGCCACGCCGCCGAGGCTCGATAGAAGGTGTTCCAGCGACCCGCGGGCCCGAAGAGCGAGCTGCCCTCACGGCGCACGAGCACATCACCGATGTACCTACCGGAGTAATCGAGTCCGAGGTTGGCGAAGGCGGCCTGCACGCGACGATCGGTCAACGATGACGTGACCGTCTTGGTACGCGCTACGTTCATGTTCTTCACGCCGGTAATCGTGAAATCGGTACCGGTCGTCTGCAGAAATGGATTGACCTCTCGCTGCAGCTCACCGCGCATCGCAAGGCGAGCGGTAAGCCCACCGATCCCCTTGATCAAACTGGCACCACCCTGCGCATTGATGCCGTCGACATCGTCGTCGTCGATCGCGAGCGAACCGGTGGTCGTGCCGTCACCGTTCAGGTTGGTGAGCCCGCGCGCGATGTAGTTGGTCACTTGGCGATCGCCGCGGTCATAGCTCGCGAGTGCGTCGAACGTCAGCCAGCTTGCCGGGCGATACGACGAGTTGAGGCTGATCAACGACCGCATCCGCTTCGTGATGTTGTCGTTGAAGATCTGCCGATAGAACGGGTTGGTGCGCAGTTCGGTAGAATCGGGAATGATGATGTACTTCGACGTCCCGAGCGGTTCGGGCGCCAACAGGTTGACGTCGGGGTTGATGCGGTACAGATCGGAGAACACGACGGATGACGGATCCTCGCTGGCGCGCTGGTGGAACACCGACGCCCCAAGCTGCAGCTTTTCCTTGATGCGCACGTCGACGTTGGCACGCAAGGACTGACGCGAGTACCCATCGGACGATTCGATCACACCCGGCTGTTGATTACGGGTGTACGACAGATTGAAATTGGTCGTCGCGCTGTTCTGCTGAATCGTGAGCGTCTGGGTGTTGAAACCGCCCGGCTCGAAGAACTGATCTATATGGTTGTACAACGGATCGATGTACGAGTTCTCCATGATGCCGTTCGCCTGCACCACACGCTGATTGCGTGGCACGACAACGCCGGAGGTGTTCACGTATTGCCCCAGTTCGTTCACGCGGAACTGATGCCCCGTTGGCTTGACCAGATCGGCCGCCACCATGTTCTGCCCGTACTCGTTACGAACCGTGACCTGTGTTTGTCCGAATGCCAGCCCCTGACCACGATTGGTGGTAATGGAGATGACGCCGGACGCTGCGCGGGAACCGTACAGCGACGCGGCCGCCGCGCCCTTGATCACTTCGATGCTCGCAATGTCCATCGACTCGATGTCCTGCGTCGTCACCGCCTGCGTCGAATTGAGAAACACGCCGTCGACGACGAACAGCGGGCCGTTCGAGTTGAACTGCGAGACGGGGCTCCGCAATTGAATGTTCACGCCTGAACCGGGGGCCCCGCTCGCGGCAATGATGGTCGCGCCAGCCACTTTACCGATGATGGCGCCGGCGGCGGAGGTGAGCGGGGCCACCGGCAGGTTGGCGGCCGTCAGCTTGTCGACGGTGTACGGTGTCTTGACACCCGACGTCGGGTCGACTGTCGCCGACACGGTCATTTCCGTAAGTCGCAGCGGATTGGTGACGAGCGCGAAGTTTACGGTAATGACGCTGTCAGCGATGAGGCGCACGTTGGCCGTGACGGTATTTCCGAAGCCGATGCGACGCGCTTCGAGACTATAGATGCCTGTTGGTGCGCTGGCGATGGCGAAACGTCCGTCGGCGCCGGTCAAGGCGGTGACGGCCGTCCCTAGGACTTGCACACTGGCATTGGCGACCGGCTGGCCACTGGCGGCATCGGTGACCCGCCCGGCGACGCGAGCGCGTCGGGCCGCAGTGGGAGCCGTTTGCTGTGCGGCGAGCGTGTCGCCTGAGACGGCGACGGAACCCACGATCACGAATGCACAAAAGAGCAATCGTGAGCAGAGGTGGTGTCTCGACATTGCGATTGGGGAAAGGATGTGGGACGTGTCGCCGCCACACGGAGACGCCATGTGATCGGTGAGCCAAAACGACTGTTCAACGCCGCCTAACTACGCGCCGTGAACGCTCCATCACAAGATGGACGGAGAAGTTAATTTCGCGAGAAACCATGAGGTGTGACGTGCGAATGGTTTTGTGCTGAGACGATAGGCGACCGTGGGCACACCGGTGGGACGGACAGGCGCTCGACGAGCGACAGGGAGTCCAGCGGCGACGCGTCTCAGCAAGCCGCTGGCGCACACATCGCATGTTCGACATGATATGTCGATGCGGAGACCTCTGATCATTGGCGCATTACTGGCAACTGTGCTGAGCGCATCCCCGCGCATCGCGGCGCAAACGCGGTCCACAGCGAGCGATTCAAACGCGAAGAATACGGCACCACTCATGGGCGAAGTGCTCGACGCCGTGGGTCGACCGATGGCAGACGTCGAAGTCTATTTGGCCGGCACCGAGTTCACAACGCGGACCGACGCGCGAGGGTTCTGGATGTTCCCCAATCCACCACGTGGCGCGCGCGTGCTGGGCGTCCGTTCACTCGGGTATGCGCCTGTCGTGCGCGCGCTCAATATCTCGGGGCGTTACCCGGATACGATTCCCATTGCGTTGCGCAAGCTGCCCCGAACGCTCTCCGCCGTGAAGGTGCAAGCGACCTATGCCGGGGCGGTGTTGGACGCGACGGCGATGGCCGAGCGTATCCTGCAACTGCGTGTCAGCACGGGAAAGTTGTACACCCGCGACAGTATCCTCGCCCGACAGCCGCAATCGATGGTCGACTTGCTGATGGGGATCCCGGGCATCATCGCGCGCCGCGAGCAACAGGGATTCACGGCGTTCTCCACGCGGTCGGGGACCGGCGCCATGGCGGTCGCGGGCTCACCGTGCCCCATACAATTCTTTGTGAATCGGGCGGCGGTCGATCTTGAATTCGTCGCCGCGATGAGCCCGCTGCAATGGCAAAGCGTCGAAGTCTATCCAATCACTACCATGTTGAGCGGCTTACCCATGGTGTCGGGTGCCTGCGGCGCGATCGTCATCACGATGATGTAGTGCGCAAACAAGAACGCCGCCGGATTGCTCCGGCGGCGTTCTTGTCTCCATCAACGAGCTGCAGCTCAGTCCGCGAGCGGCGCCTGCTTGATGGCCGAAGGTTCCTTCACCGGGATAGCCGCCATGACGTTGGCCACGAGATGCGCCGGGGCCTTGGCGTGGCGCATGGGCTCCACGTCGGTGCCGACGCGCATCCAGAACTCCACCGCGGTGTTGTTTTCCTGGCGGGCAACGGCTTCCGTGGCGTCGCCATCGAGCCACAGCTGAATCACGTCCGCCGTCGTCGCGTCGGCCGCGGAAACCCCCGGGAGGGGCACTTCGCGATCTGCCATGGGGCGCACGGCAGGCACCGCAGCGTCGCGAGAGTCGCGGGCCTTCGGATTCAGGTTGTCGTGCGATTCGTGTCGGTCGAGCATCATGCGTATTTCTCCTCGAGCAGGGCCTGAAGAGCTTCGCGTGCCCGATGCACGCGCATCTTCAGTGCGCCAACAGTGGTACCCAGGAGGTCCGCCATTTCTTCGTAGGAACGCCCTTCCACATGTTTCATGATGAAGGCTTCCCGGAGTGATGGCGCCAGCTGCGAGAGTGCGGAATCGAGGTCCTGCCGCAGTTCAGTGCGGTCGAGGTCCTCATCGGGGCTCGCGTAGCCGGAGGGCTGATCGTCTTCGTCGTAGCTCAGGTGCGTGCGCCGAATGTTCTTCAGCCAGTCCTTGCACCCGTTTGCAACGATCCGGAAGAGCCAGGCATCGAATCGACCGCGGACTTCACCGAGATGGTGATAGGCCTTGATGAACGAGGTCTGCAGAATGTCTTCGGCGACGTCGGGACTTCCCGTCATGCCGAGGGCATGCCGATACAGCGGATCACTGTAGCGGCCGATCAGCACCGCGAACGAATCACGGTCCCCCGCAAGGACACGGGAGATGACGTCTTGATCGGCGTCGACGTCGTTTGGTGGGATTTCGGATTCCGTCATGGTCACGGCGGTAGGATAACGCCGATCAGACGGGCTTGACACCCCTCCAGCACAACATCGACCAGGAACTGGCGTTCCGCCGATCCCAACGCCTGCTGAACATCCTGCTGGGAAGACGACGAGGCCACGGGGAGGTCACAGCCATATCACAGGGGGTCGCAGGGGAAGTCACGACGGATTGTCGAACGAGCGCCACCGTCTTTCCCGCACCGTAACGCTGTGCTCGCCACACTGTGGGGGCTCGTACCGAATGGTGCCGTTCCACAGCGGCGGCAGCCCCATCCGTGCCGCGTCGGGTACACTGCGCTGCGCGCTTTCGAGCGCGCCGTCAACGGCTTCTTTCACCGTCTTGACCACGCCGCAGGGGACGCCAGCGGCGTTGAGGGCGGCGAGCCACCCTTCGGCGGGCCCGGTCGCCAGGTGGGCGGCAATCGCGGCCACGGTCTGCTCGCGATGGGCCAGTCGACCAGCATTGGTGGCGAGCATGGGGTCGATGGCGAGCGCCGGAAGCCCGATCGCGTGCATGGCGGCGGGCCACTGGCCATCGGCCCCCACCGCAATGACGATGGGGCGGTCGGCGGTCTTGAAGAGCTGGTACGGCACCAGGTTCGCGTGGGCGTTCCCCCAGCGCGAGGCGTCTCGACCGCTCACCAGGCTGTTCTGCACGACATTCACGAGTGCCGCCAGCGCGCTCGTTTCCAGCGACACCTGTACGCGGCGAGCAGCGACGGGCATGGGGTCAATTCCGCCCCGCTCACGTGCCGCCAAGGCAGCCAGAATGCCGATCGCGGCGTCTTTCCCGGTGGTAACGTCGACCATGGCAACGCCGACCTTCATGGGGTCGCCAAGCGGGTCGCCGGTGATGGCCATCCACCCCGCTTCGGCTTGGACGACAAAATCGTACCCGGGGCGCTCGCTGTCAGGACCGAAACCGGAGATGGAGCACCAAATAAGCCGCGGATTTTGCGCCAGCAACGTGTCACTATCGATACCGTTCCGAGCGAGTGCCCCGGGAAGGAAGTTCTCGATAACGATATCGGCTTCGCTGATGAGATCGAGGAGCAGCGCTCGATCGTCGGCATCGGCGAAGTCGGCGGCCAGCGACAGCTTGTTCCGATTGACGCTCAGAAAGTAGGCAGCTTGACCGTTCTGGTGAAACGGCGGTCCCCAGCCGCGGGTATCGTCGCCGGTTCCTGGACGTTCGACCTTGATGACCGAAGCCCCGAGATCGCCGAGCATCATGGAACAGAGCGGTCCGGCAAGAACGCGGGAGAGATCGAGGACTCTTACACCAGAAAGTGGTTGTGACGCCATGATGTCCTGTTTCTGATTTGTTGAAGCGACTACTCGTGTCGCTTCCCTGCCGTATCTTCGCGAAGTTGAGCGAAATGCTCACCGTGCCGAGCGCCCCCACGCCCCGCAATTATATATGCGGATCGCCCACAAAGCACGCCGTACGCCTTGCATAGATCACTGAAAATCATATAGTTACCCGCGATCCGGTGGACGCGGACCACTCGGCGGGAGCCGCAGCAACTCCTCCGAATTCCGTGAAGCGACCACCTCGACCTCCATGCATGGCGGAAGGAGTGCGCTCCACCTATGGCCGATTTGCCCCAGGCTGACGACGAAACCCTCGCGGAAGGCGACGCGCCGGCATCTGCTCCCGCGCCGCGCCGCGGCCCCGGACACCGTGCCGCCGACGCCCGCGACACCGCCGCCGAGATGGCGCAACGGGCGCATGAGATCAGCCTCGAAGCGGGGAGCCGAATGGCCGGGGCCATGCGCGACGTGGTTGGCGCCGCGGCCGGTCTCAGCAGCTTCGTCATCGAAAGCGCCCGCGACCTCATCAACTACATGGTCCGTCGCGGTCAGATGAACCAGGACGAGGCCGACACGCTGATCGCGCAGGCCGAGGCCGCGTACATCGCCAAGCACGGGTCGCTCCCGACGCCGCAGCCCAAGGCCGCGCCGCCCAAGCCGGTCCCCCTGGGCCAGATGCCCAAGGCCGTCCAGGCGCCGGCGGCGGCGGCCGAAGCGGCGCTCGAGGCGCGGGCCGCCATGCGCATAGAGCCGCAGAAGCCGTCGGACAAGGTGACGTTCGCGCCGCTGCCGCCCAAGCCGGCGCCGAAGCCGAAGATCGAACCCAAGGTGGAACCGCCGGCGGAACCGATGGTCGAGGCCAAGGCGGAACCCAAGGTCGAGGCCAAGCCGGCCGCCAAGCCGGCGCCAGCCAAGAAGGAAGCCGCCCCGGCCGTGAAGGCTCCGGCCAAGGCGGCCGCACCCGCAAAGGCCCCGGCTAAGGCACCTTCCAACGCACCCGCCAAGGCCGCGCCGGCTCCGGGTGCCAAACCCGCGGCCAAGGCACCGGCCAAGGCACCGGCCAAGGCACCGGCCAAGGCACCGGCCAAGGCACCGGCCAAGGCACCGACCAAGGCACCGGCCAAGGCACCGGCCAAGGCACCGGCCAAGCCGGCCGCCAAGGCTCCTGCCAAGGCCCCCGCGAAGGCGCCAGCCAAGACCCCAGCTAAAGCGCCCGCCAAGAAAGCGCCCGGCAAGAAGAAGTAACCCGGCGTGATCGTCGCGTCGGCGCCTACCCGCCTCGACTTCGGCGGAGGGTGGACAGATGTCCCCCCCTTCCCCGAAGAGCGAGGCGGGTTTGTTTGCAACCTCGCCATCGAACGACGGGCCACGGTCCAGCTCGACGTGAGCGCCGACGGGACCATGGTCACTGAGGCGACCGACCCGCTCGTGGCGGCGGCGCTCCGTCGTGCCGGCGTGCCGCATGCCCGTGCAATCGTCTCCAGCGACTTCCCAAGGGGTGCGGGGCTGGGCGGGTCATCCGCAGTCGGGGTGGCCATGCAGGCGGCCTTGGCGGCAGCGGCGCAACCGTCGTGCACGCCACACCAGCTCGCGGAGCTGAGCCGCGCCACGGAAGTCGACGAACTGGGCGTCGCCGGCGGCTTTCAGGATCATTATGCTGCCGCCTACGGTGGCGCGCTCGCCCTTACGCTCACGCATCGTCGATCGGCCGCCCGTATTGCGCTGACAGCTGCAGCCATCGCCGCACTCGAAGCACGCCTCACGGTCATTTACACCGGGGAATCCCGCATCTCGGCGCAGACCATCACGGCGGTGCTGGACGCGTACCGCGATCGTGTGCCGGCCGTAGTGAGCGCGCTCGACCGAATGGCCCAGCTGGCGCGCGCGATGGCCGAGGCGTTGCACGCCGGGAACGTGTCGGAGTTGGCCGGACTCGTGGATGAGCACTGGGTATTTCAGCGTTCGCTGCATCCCGGCATTACCACGCCGCGCATCGATGCGCTGGAAGCGACCGTGCGTGCGGCCGGCGCGACGGGATTCAAGGCGCTCGGCGCCAGCGGCGGCGGGTGTGTGCTGGCCATCAGCCCGGTATCCCGGCAGAGGGCCGTCGCCGACGCGGCGCGCACGCTGGGTGAGGTCCTCCCGTGGCGGATCGCGCAGACGGGCGTGCGGGTGCACGTCTCCCCTCTGGCTCGCTAGACTGCGGGTGTGACGTCCTCGTTCCCTCTCGATCCTGTAGCGCTGACCGAAGCGCTCGTCGCCATCGACTCGCGGAACCCGAGCCTGGTCGCGGGGGCGCCGGGGGAGCGCGCGTGTGCGGCGTTCCTCGCCACGGTACTCGAGGGCTGGGGGTTTTCGACGCAGCTCGTCGAGGTCGAGCCCACGCGCAGCAACGTCGTGGCACGTATTGGCCCGGCCGGCGTGTCTCCATTGGTGCTCAACGGGCATCTCGATGTGGTGGGCACCGACGGCATGACGCACGAGCCGTTCACGCCGCGCACGCGCGGGGGGAAGCTGTACGCGCGTGGCGCGACGGACATGAAGGCGGGGATTGCGGCCATGTGCGTGGCCGCAGCGCGCGCGGCGGCCAGCGGCACCCTCCGGCGCGAAGTGCTCGTTGCGGCGGTCTGCGACGAAGAATTCGCCAGCATCGGGACCAAGGCGCTGCTCGCCGACGGTCTGTCCGCCGTTGGCGCTGTCATCACCGAGCCGACGCGACTGGCGGTAGTGCCGGCCCACAAGGGCTTTGCGTGGCTCGAGGTGCTGGTAACGGGACGCGCCGCGCACGGCAGTCGGTACGATGTCGGTATCGACGCCAATTGCATGGCCGCACGATTTCTCACGGCCCTCGAGGCGTTCGAGCAGAAGGTCCTCACCGCGCGCACTCACCCGCTCCTTGGGCGTGCGAGTATCCATGCCCCAATGGTGCAGGGTGGCACGGGGTGGTCTACCTACGCCGATAAGTCACGCGTGCAGCTCGAACGGCGTACGTTGCCGGGAGAGACCCCGGCGCAGGTCGCGGCCGAGATACAGTCGCTGATCGACGCACTGACGTTGCAGGACGCGCGCTTCAGCGCCACCTGCACCGTGGGTGGCTCGCAGCCCCCGCTCGATCTCGATGAACGCCATCCGCTCGTCACCGCGCTGCGTCATGCCTGCCGATTGCACGGCGTCGCCGACGAGGTCGGGGGCCTGTTCTGCTGGACCGATGCGGCCCTCTTTGCCGCCGCCGGCATTCCTGCGCTCTGCTTCGGCCCCGGCGACATCGCCCTCGCCCACTCGGCCACCGAATGGGTGGACGTGGCGCAGATTACGCAGGCTGCGGAGATCCTCGAATCGCTGCTCCTGACGTTTCCTCTTGGCACCACCTGATGCAACCGAATACCGCGCAATATGATCTCCTCGAACGGGCCATCATCGATGGCGCGCGCATTACGGTCATGCGTCGCGGCTCCGAGTACGCGGTCATCCCGGAACGGCTGCGCGTGGAGAGTGGCCGCGAAGTCATCGTCGCGCGCCACCCCAGCACGGGAGCGCGACTCGAGCTGGTCATCGACGAAATCGATTCCATCGAGGCCGTGCGATGAGTGCGCGCTATCCGCTCGTGGCGGTGTACGCCGATGAATCGTGCCTCGGCAACGGCAAGAGCGGCGCGACCCCAGGGGGACTTGGCGCGCTCATCGAATTCCGCAAACCCGACGGCGCGCTGTCGCGCTTCGATTTGTGGGCGTCGGAGGCGGACACCACGAACAACCGCATGGCGCTGCGATCCGTGATCGACAGCTACCAAGCGATGTCGCGCAAAGGCAACCGGCTCTCGGTGCAGTTCACCACCGATTCGCGCTACATCGTCGACGGCATGTCGAGTTGGGTGAAGGGGTGGATGGCCCGCGGTTGGCGTCGCAAGGACGGGGCGGTCGAGAACGTCGCGTTGTGGCAGGAGGCGGTGGACGCAATCGTGCTGCACGAGACGCAGTGGTGCTGGGTGAAGGGCCACGCGGGGCACCCGCAGAATGAGTACGCCAACCACCTCGCGACGCGAGCCGCCGCCGCCCAGGACCGCTCGGAGGGCCTGGTCCCCTCGGCGTTCGAGGAGTGGATGGCGGCCCAGGGGGCCGCGACGCGGTCGCAGCCGCTGTCACCGTTCCCCGTGGCGGAACGGTTTGTGCCAGCGGCGCCGTTACCGTCGACTTCGGCGGTGCGTCTGTGAGGTGATCCGCCCGCAGCGCTGACGCCGGGCCTCACCTTGGGACGCCCATGTTCAAGTATTTTCTAGTGCTCGTTGTCGGCGTAGCCATCGGGTATGGCTACGGCTGGAAAGATGCGCAACTACACCCGAAGCACGTGGTCGAGCGCGTGATCGAGCGCGTTGGTGGGGAAACACGTAAGCGAATGGGCAGCCACCTCGAGTCGCTCGATGCGACGAGCAACTCGCGGTGAGCGTCGTTGCTCGCCCCCTTGATGATCTCGATCGCCTCGCCTTCCGGCTGTCGCGCATCATCCGGACACAGTATCCGCAGCTGCTGACCCAGGGGTTTACGCTCAGCGATCTCGAGGAGCGGTTGCTCCCGTACCACGACGTGCGGCGCGAGATGGCCCATAGCGGGGCGGGGGCGTTCGAGACCGCCCTGCTGCGCTTGGTGGCCGGTGATCGCGGGTATCTGCGGACGGACCCGGAGCTACAGGCAGCCTGCCGAGAGGCGCTCGCGTTTCCGTCTCCAACGCTGGCCATGGTGCGGTCGTGGGCGAGCAGCACGCTGCTGGTCACCAACGTGGGGAACCCAACGGCGAGTGGCGGGACGGCGTTGGTGGACGCCGGGCTGGTGGATGAGCACGATCTGTTTCCGGCGCCGTCACAGGGCGTTCCCGCCGCGCCGAGCCCGTCGGCCGCACCGGCCAAGCGCGTGCGCAGCTGCTGCCGGTATTGCGACAATACGCTTCCCGAAGGGCGAAAGGTGACCTTCTGCCCGCATTGCGGGCTGGATTTGACCAAGCGGCAGTGCCCGGCGTGCAGCACGGAGCTCGAGGCGCACTGGAAGTTTTGCGTGACGTGCGGGCGTCACGGGTAGCCTCACCACACTGCGTTCCCGCCATCGGATGGGCTGTGGTCTGCTGTCTCGGCGTGATGCAGCGGACTCGCACCGAGACGGCGGTCGGCGGGGGCCCAGTCGGCAGGGGCGGGGGGACGGCGGTTCACGGCCCGCTTGAATCTCGCGCCACTCCCCGTGTGTATTGAAGGGATGTCATTCCGTTTTTTTTTCGTGCTTGGCGTGGGGTTGCTGTCGGGGTGCGCGTCGGCGGCGCCCGTATCGACGTCCTCCGCGCCGCCCCCGGCGGTATCGCCCCCCGGGAGCGCCGATTCGCCGGCCCCGCAGCCGGCGGTACGCTGGCCCGTGCGCACCGTGCCGCACGTGGATCTGTGGTTGCATGCGTTCGCCATGCTGAGCGACGATTCCTCGGCGGTGCCGCTGTATCGTCGCGGCTATCGCGACTCGATCACCGTCATCAAGAACCAGCGGAATCTGCTGACGGCGCTCGACGGCAATCGCGAAACGCTGATGAAGGGATTGCGGCGGAGCGGGTACTTGGGGGCGCAGTTTCTTCCGTTCGTCTTTGCGAATTGGGAAGAGATGCGCGCGAGTGCCGAACAGTTTCTGCAGTTGGACGGCGAGGTGCGTCGCGCCCCGTCGCGCGAGGCCGCCATGCGGATGCAGCCGTTCGCAGCGACTTTTGCCTCAGCGGCCGACCGCGAATGGTTGCGGCTGTTCCTTACGGGCGTGCAGGACGAGGGCACCCGCTTCTTTCTGCCGGAGCATCAACGGATGCTGCGCGAGCGCGCCTCGACGATTACGGTCGTGGACAGTCTGTGGCAGAAAGTGTATCGCGACAAATTCGAGCGCTTTCTGAACAACACGTCGCAGCGGCAGGGCGACATGGTGCTGTCGCTCCCCATTGGCGGTGAAGGACGCACGGGGCCCGGCTATACGGGGCGCACGATGGTGGCGGTGACGTATCCCGCGCGCCCTGCCGACGCGGTGCAGGTGCTGCTGGTGTTTGCCCATGAAGCGACCGGAGCGTTGGTGGGTCCGGTGGTCGGCGACAACACCACGCCGGCCGAACAGCGGAGCGGCGTGGCGGACCGGTACGTGTCGAGTGCGCAGGTGCAGGCGGGCGCCATGCTGCTGGCCAAGCTCGCCCCGGAGTTGCTCGCGCCGTACCAGCGCTATTATCTCGCACAGGCGGGGCAGCGCGTCGAGGGTGCCATGGCGGCGGCCTTCGAGCGCAGCTTTCCATTGCCGTCCATCATTCGCGATGCACTGTCGCGACAAATCGATATCGTCCTGAGTGGCATATGAGCGTGACCGATGAGCGTGACCTATGAGCGTGCCGCATGAGTGATCTTCCCCGGACGGCACTCGAACGGGTGTTGGCGCGCGCGTCCGAGTTGCAGACCACGAGCGCGACCGAGCCCGGCGAGCGCATCAGCGAAGCACGCTTGGTGGAGATTGCCAAGGAAGTCGGGCTCGATGTGCAGCATGTGCGTCAGGCCATCGCCGAAGAGCGGGCGCAGCTTTCGGTGACACCGGAGGAGACGGGCGGGGTCGTCGCATCGCTGGGGCCGTCCGTCGTGAGTGCGCAGCGCACCGTGCAGGGCACGCCGGAGCAGCTGCTGCGCAACCTCGAGGCGTTTCTCCCGCGCAACGAATTCATGGTGGCCGTACGTCGCACCCCGGAGCGCATGGTGTGGGAGCCGCGTCGTGATCCGTTGGGCAACTTCTTTCGCTCGCTCGGCTCGGGCGGGCGTCGCTTCGATCTGGTGCGGCTCGATCAGCTCGTGATCAGCGCGACCAAGATCGACGAGACGCGGTCGGTGCTGCGCGTCGACGCCGTCGTGCGCGGGGCGCGCAAGTCGGTGCGCAACGCGACCCTCGGCACCGCCGCAGGCATGTTGCTCCTCCTGTTCCTTGCGGCGATTCCGCTGGTGTTCCTGTCGCTTCCGTTGCCGCAGGTGGCGGTGGTGGCGCTGGCGCTCATGGCCGCGCTGTCGGGTGTCGTGACGTGGTTGTCGTGGCGCGCGCTGGCGAAGCAGTTCCGCGGCATGGTGGGACGTGTGCAGCAGCGGCTCGAGTATTTGCTGGACGAAGCGCAGCAGGGGCGGCTGGAAACGGCGCCGAGCCTGCTGGACCGGATGTTGAAGGGGCCGAGTCCGCTTTAGCCCGCGAACGCGAGCTCGAAACTGCGCCGCCGCACGCGCGCGACGAGCCAGCGCACGCCGGCGTTGCTCATGACGAGCATGCTGCCGGTCATGAGGAGGCTCTTCACTTCGCGGCGTGTGATTTTCACGCTGCCGCCGGGGGTGAGCATGGCGTTGCTCTGCACGAGGTCGCGCAACGTGGCGTACGCCAAGAGCAGTGGCAGAATGCAGAACAGGCGAATGCTCACGGCGCGACGCGGGATATCGAGCAGGTAGCCGAGCGCTTCCTCGAGATCGTGCCACGCGAGCTTGATGAGCTGCGTGAGCGCTTCGCGGTTCTTGAGGATGAGTTCGGGCGCAAGAATGCTGCTCTGTGAGCTGCCGTGCGCGCGCAGGAGTTCTTCGGGGACGTACACCGAGTTCTCTTTTTCGGCGTCGACGGCGACGTCTTTCAGGATGTTCACCGTCTGCAGCGCTTCGGCGAACGCTCGGCACCGCTCGCGTAGCATTTGGTAGCGTCGCGACCCGATGCTCGGCGAGTGTTCATGCCAGAGATCCGTGAGCAAGTATCCCACCGTCCCGGCGACGTAGTAGCAGTACTCCTGGTACTCGTCGATGGTCTGGATGCGAATGCCGTTGGGATACAGCAGTACGAATTTGCGCATGCCCATGGCCATCTCGGCAACCCATTTGCGCACGAGGGTCTGCGTGTCCGGCGGCAGGCGTCGGAAGTGCTCGAAGACGAGCGGCGTGTTTTTCGTGAGCGTCAGGTGCGCGAGATCACCGGTGAGCGACTGCACCCCCGCAGTGAAGCGCGCGAGCGCATCGGCGTCATCGAACGCCGCGAGAAAGTCATCGAACAGCGCCGCCTTGACCTGGGGGTCGATCCCGGGAGCGTCTTCGACGGTGTCGGCGATACGGCAGAGCAGATAGGCGTCGAGGACGGCCTGGCCGAGGGCGCCGGGAAGCACCTTGATCCCGAGCGCGAAGGTCCGCGAGACTGCGGGCAGAATGCCCACGCAGAAGCGCGCGGCGTCGCGGCGGGAGAGGGCGTCGGAGACGGGAGCGGGAAGTGACATAGCTCGTGAAGATACGACGAATGGAAGGGAGGCGGCACCGCGTTCGGACGAACGCTCGTGGGCTTTCCTGCTTGGTCTGGGTCGGGGTCGGGGTGGCGGGTGGTGGTCGTGGTACAGCCACTACGGTCGGGGTACCGCCACGACAGTCGGGGCACCGCCACCACGGTCGGGGTCTACCTGCGGTCGGGGTCCCGGTCGGGTCGGGCGCTGCGCTGCGCTGGCGCGTCGGGGTCGGGGAGAAAGGGTCGGGGCTGCCCCGACCCCGACCCGCCGGCGGCTTTCAGGATCATTATGCTGCCGCCTACGGTGGCGCGCTAGCCCTTACGCTCA
>VYMF01000116.1_pt1 | contig 20169 bp, 16 predicted proteins | sample 5115271 | NCBI WGS metagenome assembly VYMF01 (sample SAMN12291778, study PRJNA351875) | freshwater metagenome | isolation source: freshwater lake | place: USA: Michigan, Wintergreen Lake | collected 2013-08-08
GCGGCGCCGCTTCGGCGGTCGGTGGTGTCGGACGCTTGGCCATGGAGAGCTCCGGATGTCGTCAGGATCGGTGCAGGTGCCGCGCGCGCCCTTCCGCCTGTCGCGATCATCGCATAAGACAGCCCCTGAAATGAACGCGCCGATCCGGAAAATTGCAGCCTTGGTGTTCGCGACCTTCGCGAGCGGCGGTCTGGCGGCCTGCGTCGGCTCGTTCGACCCGGCGATGGATGCGCGTTCGCCGATTGCGCCGCGGGTGCAGGCGCTGGTTGACGCCAACCGTGTCTATCCCCGCTGGGCCGACTTTCCACGGGCCGCAGAGCCGATGCCCGAGCCGGTCGTGATCGCCGCCAGCGTCAATACGCTGCGGGCCACGAGCGGGGCGCTGGCGGGCGAGGTCTCGCGCATCGACTGGCAGACGACGGGCGATCCGGCCGTGTTCGCCGCCGAGGTGCAGGCGCGGATCGATTCGGTCCAGGTCGCGCCCGTGACCCGGGAAACCCAGGCCGAGATCGACGAATTTGTTCGCCTGACCCGTGAGCGGGGCCGGGCCCCGCCGCCGATCGAGCGCCGCTGATCGCAACCCATGCTCGCCCGGACGCCAGGCGCCGGGCAACCCTGTCCCAGGAGACACCCCATGGCCCAATCGGCCCCCTATGCCTCCACCCTGGCTGCTGATGCGGCGCGGGTGACCGAACTGGCCGCGATTGCCAGCTATGCCGGCATCGGCCGTGGCGATGAGAAGGCGGCGGACCAGTTGGCGGTCGACGCCATGCGCACCGCGCTGAACGCGCTCGATATCGACGGCAAGATCGTCATCGGCGAGGGCGAGCGCGACGAGGCGCCGATGCTCTACATCGGCGAGAAGGTCGGCACCGGCAAAGGCCCGGCCATCGACATCGCCCTGGACCCGCTGGAAGGCACGACCCTGACGGCCAAGGCCATGGCCAATGCGCTCTGCGTGCTGTCGATGTCGCCCGGCGGCGGCATGCTGCACGCGCCCGACACCTATATGGACAAGATCGCCATCGGCCCGGGCTTTGCGCCCGGCACCGTCGATCTGGACATGAAGCCCCAGGACAATGTCCGCTCGCTGGCCTCGGCCAAGGGCGTGAACCCTTCCGAGATCACCGTCTGTGTGATGGACCGTCCGCGCCACGCCGAACTGATCGCCGCCCTGCGTGAGGTCGGGGCCAAGGTTGTTCTGATCACCGACGGCGACGTGGCGGGCGTGATCCACACCGCCGAGCCCGAGACCGGCATCGACCTGTATCTGGGTTCCGGCGGGGCCCCGGAGGGCGTGCTGGCGGCCTCGGCGCTGAAATGCGTCGGCGGGCATTTCCAGGGGCGTCTGATCTTCCGCAATGACGACGAGCGGGCCCGGGCGGCCCGGACGGGCGTCACGGATCTGGACCGCAAATACGACCTGCACGAACTGGTGTCCAAGGACGCCATCTTCGCCGCCACGGGCGTGACCAAGGGGGCCATGCTGGACGGGGTCAAGGTCGCTGACGGCTTTGTCTCGACCCATACGCTGGTGATGGATTCCTCCACCCGGACGGTCCAGCGCATCCGCACCATCCGGCCGCTCTGATGGCGGACGGGGGCGGCGCGGCGGCGTTTCTGGGCGTCTCCCGCTCCCTGTCCGGCCGCGAATGGCGGCAAAGGCCCGCCGAGTCCGGGCTGATCCGGTCGCATATGCAGGCGCTGAACCTGGAGGAGCCGCTGGCCCGGGCGCTGGCGGCGCGGGGCGTGCGGGCCGATGAGGGTGCAGACTTCCTGACCCCGACGCTGAAGGCCCTGTTTCCCGACCCGTCCAGCTTCATGGACATGGATGCGGCGGCCGGGGCGATCCTGGATGCGCTGCAGGCGCAGGCCTCGATCCATGTCTTTGCCGACTATGACGTCGACGGCGCCTCGAGCGCGGCCCTGCTGGTGCGGTGGTTCCGGGCCATGGGGGCAGAACTGCCGATCTATGTCCCCGACCGGGTCACGGAGGGCTATGGGCCCAGCGCGCGGGCCTTCGACACGCTGAAGGCCTCGGGTGCCGATCTGGTCATCACGGTCGACTGCGGCGCGGCGGCCAATGAGGCGGTGGCCCATGCGGCGGCGATCGGGCTGAAGGTCGTGGTCATCGACCATCACATGATGCGCGAGCATCCGCCGGTCTGTGCCGCTGTGGTCAATCCGAACCGGCCGGGCTGCAACTCGGGGCAGGGGAACCTCGCCGCGGCCGGGGTGGTGTTCGTGCTGCTGGCGGCGCTGAATCGCGAGGCGCGGCACCGCGGCCTGTTCGGGGACATCAAGGAGCCGGACATCCGCCAGTGGCTGGATCTGGCGGCCATGGGGGCGATCTGTGACGTCACCGGCCTGACCGGCTTCAACCGGGCCCTGACCAGCCTGGGCCTGAGGCGGATGTCGGACTGGGGCAATCCGGGTCTCAAGGCCCTGCTGGCCGCGGCCGGGGCCGAGCCGGGGCCGGCCAAGTCCAATCATGCGGGCTTCATTCTGGGGCCACGGATCAATGCGGGCGGGCGGATCGGCAAGTCGGACCTCGGGGCGCGCCTGCTGTCGACCGACGATCCGGAGGAGGCCCGGGCGCTGGCGCAGGAGCTGGACGCCCTGAACATCGCCCGCCGCGAGGTGGAGAAACAGGTCACGGACCAGGCCACGCGGATGGTCGAGGCGACCGGGGCCCATGCGGACGGGTCTGCCGTGGTGGTGATCGCGGGCGACGAATGGCATCCGGGCGTGGTCGGTATCGTGGCCGGGCGGCTGCGGGAACGCTGGCGCAAGCCGGTGGTGGTGATCGGCGTCGATGCGGTGAACGGTCTGGGCAAGGGCTCGGGCCGGTCGCAGCCGGGCATGAATCTGGGCAAGGCCGTGCAGGCGGCCTGGGAGAACGGTGTGCTGATCGCCGGCGGGGGACACGCGATGGCCGCGGGGCTGACCGTGCGGGCCGGCGACATCGACCGGCTGCGCGACTTCCTCAATGACCGGATGATCGGCGAACAGGCGGCGGCCGATGCCCTGGACCATGTCGAGATCGACGCCCTGATCGACCCCGGCGCAGCGACCCGGGCCCTGTTTGAACAGTTCGAGCAACTGGCACCGTTCGGACCGGCCAATCCGGAGCCGTTGTTCGCCCTGGAGCATGTTCAGGCCCGCGATGCGGTGGCCATGAACGGCGGCCATGTGCGCTGTCGGCTGGTCGGGGCCGACGGGGCCTCGGTCAAGGCCATTGCCTGGCGCTGTGCCGACCTGCCCGGCGGCCAGTCGCTGCTGGCGGGGCAGGGCGGGCTGAGTGTGGTCGGGCGACTGAAGGCCGATGACTGGAACGGCCGCAGGGGCGTGCAGTTCGAGATCGAGGACGTCGCCGATCCGCGGATGGCGTGATTGCCGCTACGGCAAGCCTTTGGGTCCTTCGGCTGGCGCTTCGGGCGACCTTTCTTTTCCTGCAAAGAATGGGGCCGATCAGGGTTGCACCGTCCGGAATCGGCGGCTATATCGCCCGCTCTCCGCGCAGTGGTCCCTTCGTCTATCGGTTAGGACGTCAGGTTTTCAACCTGAAGAGAGGGGTTCGACTCCCCTAGGGACTGCCAGCGCGGAGATTTCCATATAAAACAAGTAGTTAAACCCCGTTTGGGGCGCGTTTTTCTACGGTTTTTTCTACGATTATTTTCACGGTTTTCGGACGCCCCCCTTTCACAAAACGGGGGCATGGTAGACTTGTGCCATGAGCGACTCGCCGACGCCGCATCCCTCGTTCCCACAACCGACCTCGCCAGGTGTTGCCCTGTGGCGCTACATGGACTTCCCGCGTTTCGAATGGATGGTCGGCAGCGGGCGGCTCTTCATCCCTACGGCTGACAATCTTGGTGATCCTCTGGAGGGGACGACTCCTCAGGCCGATGTTGATCGGTGGGATCGTGAACTGGCCAACGCGGAGTCAGAGGACCGCCGCAATACGATCCTGCATAATCGGAGGTTCTTCGCTCATTTCGCCGAAGCGTTTCGGAGCCGCTACTACGTCAGCTGCTGGCATATGAATGACCGTGAGAACAACGTGATGTGGGGTGCGTATACCCGCACCACTGAAGCGGTGGCCATCCGAACGACCTTTGCCGACTTGCAGAAAAATCTACCACCGTTCGCCTACACGGGAGTGGTCCGCTACCTCGACTACAGTTCGCAGCCCCTTCCAACGCGGACGAACATGTTCGAGTGGATCATGCACAAAGAGGCCCTATACGCTGGCGAGAGCGAGGTCAGATCGGTGATCGTTCCGCCTATCGACGACGCGCACGGTCTGGCTGATTTCCAGGCCCACCACTTCACGAAGTCGGATGATCCAGAGTTTCGCCTTTTTGCTCCGCGGATCAATCTGTCGGAGATCATCCAAGAGGTGATCCTGCACCCAGAGTCCACGCCTGAGTTCCGGGCACGAGTGGAAGCCCTCTGCTCCGGCAAATGCCTCCCGATGCCCACCCAAAGTCGTCGCCACCGGGCACCAGTCTTCTAGGCTTTGGTAGCCGATGATTTTCGGCGTCCGCACTGATTGACGATTGTGATGCGGAGCTAACGGTGGTGCCCACCCTGAAGCCGAACGCCGAGGCTGAAGTCACGTTGCCATACCTGCCGACCGCTAGCGACCGAAGGCTCGCATGATCGTCTCGCGGGGATCGGTCGCGCCGTATTGCTTCTGGAAGAAGTCAGCGAGGCGCTTCGCCTTGTGGCCGAGGGTGCGGAACGAGGGCTTTTCTACATTGATATTCAGGCGATCACCGGCCGCGTCCCGTTGAAGCAAGAAGCCGTCATACTTGCCGCCGCCGTAGATCGTGAGCGTGTTGTCTCCCACCCAGCCATTGATGGCGAAGGAGAAGTCGGGAAGGTCCTCGTAGGTGATGCCGATGTGGTCTGAGGACACGTAACAGTGCTCGGGCTTGAAGTTGCGTTTGACCAGCTCGCCCACTTCTTCGAAGGGCAGGCCCAAGAAGCGACGCCCGATCTCTTGCGACCGAAGGAAGATCAGCCGCGCCGTCTCCGGTGTCTCTTTGTCTGCAAAGCCGAACATCGCCACCCCCGTTTTCGAGAGTAAGCCAATGATGGGGGGTGGGATCAAGCTCGACCCGCTCAAGGGGAATGGTGTGTCGCGTTTGAGTATGGCTGACCGAGACGTCTCATCAGGGCCTGTGACCTTGGGGACGACGCCATTGCATCGGCTCCACCCACTGGCCTGAGCCAAGCTTCAGAACCTGCCGAGACTCTGAGAGGCTCAGCCAAAGCGCCAGCAACGGAACCAAATCTACCCTAGGTCGATCGGTCGCGCGGGTGTAACATATGGTTCAACCACCGATGAGACAGGGGCCACACCATCAGCAAGAAATATGTCGCGTATTACCGTTGTTCCACGAAGCGCCAAGGACAGTCCGGCCTCGGTCTTGAAGCGCAGAGAGCGGCGGTGGCTGCCTATGTCGGCGACGGCACCTTGCTCATGGAGTTTCAGGAGGTTGAGAGCGGCACACGGGCAGACCGCCCAGCTCTCGATGAGGCCCTCCGGGAGTGTCGGATGCGGGGTGCGGTCCTGGTGATCGCAAAGCTGGACCGACTGTCGCGCAATGTCGCCTTCATCTCGAAGTTGATGGACAATGGCGTCGACTTCATCGCCGTCGACATGCCCGCTGCAACCCGCTTCACCCTCCACATCATGGCAGCTATGGCCGAGCAGGAGCGGGACATGATCTCCCAGCGGACGAAGGCTGCGTTGCTGGCTGCTCGTGCCAGAGGTGTCGTCCTCGGCGGTCGAAGAGGAGATCACCGGATCGAGGATCACGCTGCGGCAGGTCGTGAACGTTCTGCCGAAGTCCGAACGTCAGCTGCTCAACACTTGAGGGACGATCACCTAGCCGTCATCCACGGGATCCAGTCTGAAGGCACGAAGGGCTTGAGGGCTATTGCCCGAGAGATGAATGCCCGGAGTGTTATGGCACCCAGGGGCGGGATGTGGTCCGCTGGCCAGGTTCGAAGGATTACGTTCCAAGCCGGTTCGGTGAGCTGATGGCTCGGAAGCGCGGGCGCGAGCTGTCCCTCGATAAAATCGTTGCCAATGAAAAGGAGTTCGGGCTTCGGGTGTTCACCCACGATGTCCGGATGAAGGCAAAACTCAGTGCGCGATCGTCAGGTAAAATATATGAGCCACCCCGTCGGGACCCCTTGGCCGATCGCGATATTGTCGAGCATATCCAGCGATCTATCGTTGCAGGGGCCAAGGTGCGCTTTGGCAGTCGAGAGGGACCTCTAGTTAGGCGTCTTCCTACACCCATGCACCAGGCCAACTGGAAGGTTCAAACTGCAGAAGACAGGAAGACGAAGAGGAAGCTCAAGCCCACCGACTCCTGGATCAAGACAATGTGGTTACCCCACCCTGATCACACAGGGGACATGTTGAAGGCGCTGTCATGGGGGTGTTCGATGTCAGGCGTTGGTGCACGGTCTTTGACGCTTCATCTGGGTGATGAGGTCATCGACGCGGCCTTGGCTGATCCCCTCGGGTTCGTCCGGCATATGCAGATGCGTATGGCGAGGGAGTTGAAAAGGGCATTTCGATCAGTGGAGGGAGCTGTGCTCCCGGAATACTTCTTCACAGTCGAGGACACGGACCTCGGACAGCCTCATCTGCATGGCGGTATCCAGCTTCCGGATGAGGACCCTGTCTATCTCGGCATCGTCCGAGAGGCGTTGAAGAAGGCCGGCGGGAACAGTCATTACCGTGGGACCGGACGCCAGCTTCACATGCCTGAACTGGAAACCCCGGCTCGATGGGTCAACTACCTCTCGAAATGGGTCCTGGGCTCAGCTGTTCGCCATGACGGTGGTCACTTCGCAGCGACGAATGGCATCCGGCACCAGGGTCGGGCCTGGTATGTGAAAGCAAGGGCCGGCGAGGTTGTTCTGGACCCGAAGAGTTCATGGTCTGACTTCGGTCTCGTTGACCTTCTGGAGGGCTTCAGCAGCGGCTTGAAGGGGAGTTAGCGGGCCAGGTTTGCCCGGGCTGACTCGGGGCGCCCCAGCACCCCTTCCGGAGGCTTCGGCGGCCATCGCATGTGGCACGGTCGATGATGATGTGCAGGTAAAAAGTTCTGTTCGATGAAGCTGCAACTTCGGAACGATATTCAAGCGGAACGGCCCGGAATGTGCTAGAATAAGCGATGACGTGAGGCTTCCCGGCGAGTTCATCTCTCCGGCCTCAACTTGGTGTTTCCAGGCTCCTCGCGTCCGACTGAAGCCCCAAGAAAATCCAATGACCCTGACCACTGCCGGCACCCCGATGCCTGCGTCTGTGTCCTCCCAGCTGGCGTGGGACGCGTTCGAGAAAATCTTCACGCAGACCAACTTCCGGCTCCAGATTGCATCGTTCGACCCCATCAGCCTCACCGTCGAACACGACGCCGCCTTCGGTGCATGCCTCTCCGGTTCCGACGCTTGGGAACCCAGTGAACAGGCTAGAGGCTGGGTCGCGAACCGGGTCCTCGAACTGGCCGCCGCGATCAGCAAGACGTCGATCCGTCGCCTCGGCCTCCAGGTGCCGCGCGAAGGGGATGACCCTGCGATCGACGCCTTCCTCACCGGGCTCCAGCGACGCCTGAAGGATGACCTGCGGATTGAGATCTCCCGGCATTACGACGTTTCGCTGACCCAGTGGGAGGAGGAGGCGATGGCCTTCGCGTATGGGGACGACAATCCTCATGATCGTCTGAGACTCTTCAACTATGCGGGTCTTGATCAGCTGGTCAGTGTCGACGCCGGCCGGATGGCTCTGAAGTGGATCTTTGGCCGAACCCATTTTCATCTGACGGGCACCGGGGCGGATCTGGTGCTCAACGCTGATTACAAGTTCGATTTCGCGAGATCCCACCGGTCCAGCACTGACCAAACGATGAGGGCCAGGAGCCTGGTCGCCCGCGCGGTCCAGGTCATCGTCGATGAAGGCGTTCGGAGGGCGAAGGCGGATGAGGTTTTCGCCGAGGTGACCAGAGCTTCGATCAAGGCGGACCTGATGCGGGTGTTCGAGAGGGATGGGCCTCTCGGCTTAATCCACCTTGTGCTCCCGACGGACAGACGCCGGTATCACATCGTCGCGCCACCGTGGTCAAATGCGAGAGCGACGGCCCTCCTGGAGCGACAGGATCCATGGCTCTTCGAACCCGCCGCCGGTTAGTGGAAGTCCAAGGGATGGCCACGGATGCGTGACCCGGGTCGGGGAAATCTGGCACCATTTCTGGCGGTATACTTATACCTAGCCGGATGGCGTCCAGACGGCATTACGGCCTATTTCAAGGCATAACAGGGCGATTTACCGGGCTAAAAAAAGCGTTCGGAGCTCCTGGCACGTGATTGACCGTTATAGGCGTGCCGCAAACCCTGACCTGGTCGGCTTCGGGTGGGGATGTAAGTGCTCATAGGGCGACCCCGGTTTCGCGAAATAGACCGGTTCGCGCTGGGTATGTTTCGGCCCCTGGGATTATTGCGCTTACCCGACCCCGTCTTCCTGCGACCAGACGCTCATTGCTCCGGGACAGAACCGTGGTAGAGGGCGGCATGGTTCGATCGGCGAACAGGCATGGCATCGTGGCGGCGCTCATCGCGCTGTTCATCGCTGTGTTCGTCTTCGTCCCCACCGCCGATGCGGCGGCTTGTGCTGTCGAACTGGATCCCGCTCATGCGGCGGCTTCGATCGACGACGACGACGGCGACGGCCCAGCCGGTCCTGGGGACCATGCCATCTGCTCCCACGGTCACTGTCACCATGGCAGCACCACCTTGCCGTCGCCGACACAGCCGGTGGCGATCAATGCGGCGGTTGCTCCGACGCCGCTGCACCGTTCATCTGAACCCTTGGCGTCTCGGTCGCCCAGCGGTCTGGAACGCCCCCCCAGAGCCTGACGAGTCTCGCGCCTTCGTGCGCGTCACCCTCGTCTGGAACCTCTGGAACATGATCCATGCCCACCACAATCTATCGCCTGCCGCGTCTCGCGGTCGGCTGCGCCGTGGTCGCTCTGACCGCAGCGCTGTCTATGCTGGCGCCGTCGCGCGCCTTGGCGGAACCCGTATCGCTGGCCGAGGCGCTTGCGCGTGCATCGTCCACATCTCCCATCATCACCGCCGCTGAGGCCGATGTTGCCGCCGCCCAAGGGCGAGCCCAGCAGGCCGGGTTTCGCCCAAACCCCGAACTGGACCTGGAGGTCGAGAACTTCGCCGGCACAGGCGGGTTCAGCGGACTCGACGACGCCGAGACCACCTTGGCCATTGGTCAGCGGTTCGAGTTGGGTGGCAAGCGGTCCGCCCGCCGCCGAGCGGGCGAGGCCGAAGTCGAGGCCGTGCGGCTGAGACTCGAAGTGGCCCGCGCCGATCTGGAACGGGACGTGCGGGAAGCCTACGCCGAGGCTTTCGCCGCCGGTCGCCGGGTCGAACTGGCGCGCGATCAGTTCGAACGCGCCGAGAACCTTTCAACGATCGCTACGGAGCTGGTGGATGCTGGCCGGGAGCCGCCCCTGCGAGCTATTCGGGCGCGCACCGCCGCGTTCGAGGCCGTCGGACGGGTGCGTGCAGCCGAGGCGGAATACGCCCAGGCACAGCGCGCCTTGGCCGCCATCTGGGGTGGCGCGGATGATCTGCCCGAGCCAGTAGCCGGCGATGAGCCAGTTCCGGCGCTGACGGTCGATCCAACGGATACGCTTGATGTCCGACTGGCCGAGGCGGAGGTCGCAACCTCGGTCGCCGTTGTCGATCGCGAACGCACAGTATCCCGGCCCGATGTGACGGTCAGCGTCGGCGCACGACAGTTCGCGGGGTCGGACGATACCGCCCTGGTGGTCGGCGCTTCGATGCCGATCGGCCTGTTTGATCGGAACCAGGGCAATATCGCCGCCGCCAACGCCGAGCGCACCGGTGCCGAGGCCCGGCGCAATGCGGCGCTCGCGGCTTCTGTTCGTCGCACTCGCGACGCGCGGGCGGCGCTCCAGACGGCGGAAGCCCGACTGACTTTCCTCGAAACCCGCGCCGAACCCGAAGCCATAGAGGCGGTGCGGATCGCCCGCGAAGGCTTCTCAGCCGGACGCTTCACCTTGCTGGATGTGCTGGACGCCGAGGAGGCGCTCAACTCCGTCCAGTCCGAAATGATCGCAGCCCAACTCGACCGCTCGCGCGCCATCGCCGCGCTGACGCGGGCCAACGAAACCGAAGGACAAGCCCAATGAGAAACCTGACCAATCAACAAAGGCTCATGATCGGGGCAGCGGCGACCATCGTCCTCGTCGGAGGCGGTGCGGCCCTCTGGACCGTGACGCGCTCTGATGCGGCGCCCGTGGCCGCAGAGGCCGAGGAACACCATGAGGGCGAAGGTCTGGAGATGGACGCGCCGCGCATCCAAGCCGCCGGCATCATCCTGGCCCAGGTCACGAGCGGATCATTGAGTTCCGAGATCGTCGCCCAGGGCACCGTCGTGGGGACGCCTCAGGGCGAAGCCGTGCTTGCGGCCCGGGCCGATGGCGTGATCAGCCGGGTTTCGCTGCGGCTGGGCGACAGCGTGCGCGCCGGCCAGACCGTCGCCCAGATCGAGAGCCGCGAGGCTTCGACCATCGCGGCTGAACGCTCTACGGCCCAAGCGCGTCTGACAGCTGCACGGCAGGCGCTGGCGCGCGAACAGCGGCTCTTCGACTCGCAGATCACTGCCCGACAGGACTTGGAAGCGGCGCAGACCGTGCTGGCCGAAGCCGAGGCGGAGTCGCGACGGACAGCGTCTGCGGCTGCGGCTGCCCGCGTGTCCGGCGACGGGCGAAGCACCGGCGTTGTCAGTCCCATCAGCGGTCGGGTCACTGCCGCGAACGCGACTCTCGGATCCTACGTCACGGCGGGAACCGAACTGTTCCGCGTCGCCAACGCGAGCCAGATCGAGATCGAAGCGTCCGTCTCCGCGCAGGACGCCGCGCGCATCGTGCCGGGCGATCGGGCCACCATCATGTTGCCCGAGGGCGAGGTGCAGGCGACGGTTCGGTCGATCACGCCGGGCGTGGATGTCGAGAGCCGCGCGGCCACGGTGCTGCTGAGCATTTCAGGCGTCGGGGGTCTCCGTCCCGGCCAAGCCATTTCGGTCCGCATCTTCACCCGCGACGCGCAAACGACCGGGGGCGTCTCGGTGCCGGAAGAAGCCATCCAGACCGTCGAGGGTCGTGACGTCGTCTTCGTCAGAACTGCGACCGGGTTCGAAGCCGTTCCTGTCCTCATCGGACAACGCAGCGGCGGGCGGGCAGAGATCACCTCCGGTCTTCGCGCCGGCCAGACGATCGCCACCCGCAATGCCTTCCTGCTCAAGGCCGAGTTGGGCGCCGGCGAAGTGGAGCACTAGGCCATGATCGCCAACCTCATGGCCCTGTCGGTGCGGGCGCGATGGATGATCATCGCGCTCGTGCTGCTCGTCTCCACCTATGGCGCGTGGCAGCTCACCCGGCTGCCGATCGACGCCGTGCCGGACATCACCAACAACCAGGTGCAGATCAACACCTCCGACGCCTCGCTTTCACCCATTGAGATCGAAAAGCGGGTCACCTTCCCGGTCGAAACGGCAATGGCCGGCATCCCCGGACTCCAGTCGACCCGATCGCTCTCTCGCAACGGCTTCTCGCAGGTCACCGTGATCTTCGAGGAGAACGTGGATCTGTATTTCGCCCGCCAGCAGGTCAGCGAGCGTCTGGTTCAGGCTCAAGATAGCCTGCCCGAAGGGGTCCAGCCTCAGATCGGCCCGGTCACCACCGGCCTGGGCGAGGTCTTCATGTATGCGATCGACTACGCCAATCCGGGCGGGCGGGGCGCGACAGTGCGCAACGGCCAGCCGGGCTGGCAGAGCGACGGCTCGTTCCTGACGCCAGAAGGCGACCGTCTGACCGATGAGGTGTCCCGCGCCGCCTACCTGCGGACCGTGCAGGACTGGATCATCAGCCCCCAACTGCGCTCCGTGAACGGCGTCGCCGGGGTGGACACGATCGGCGGCTATGAGAAGCAGTATGTGGTCGAGCCGGACTCGACCCGCCTGGCGCAATATGGCGTCTCGTTCGCAGAACTGGCCGAAGGGCTAGAGGCCGCCAACCTGTCGGTTGGTGCCAACTTCGTCGAACGGGGCGGCGAGGCCTATCTGGTCCGCGCTGACGCTCGCATCCGCAGTCTCTCGCAGATCGAGGAGGCCATCGTCGCCACACGCGGTGGTGTCCCCGTTGCGGTCCGCGATCTGGCGACCGTGCGATTGGGCGGTGAACTCCGAACGGGCGCGGCCACAATGAACGGCCACGAGGTTGTCACCGGCACCACGCTGATGCTGATCGGCGAGAACAGCCGAACCGTGGCGCGAGCGGTCGGCGAGCAGTTGGCGATCACTGAGCGTTCACTGCCGCCGGGGATCAAGGTCACGCCGGTCCTCGACCGTTCCAAGCTGGTCAATGCGACGATCTCGACCGTTCAGCGCAACCTGATTGAGGGCGCCATCCTGGTCGCTATCGCCCTCTTCCTGCTGCTCGGCAACGTCCGGGCCGCGCTGATCGCGGTCCTGATCATCCCGATCTCCTTCTTCATGACCGCCATCGGCATGAACTTCATGGGTGTGTCGGGAAATCTGATGAGCCTCGGGGCGCTCGACTTCGGTCTGATCGTCGATGGCGCCGTCATCATCATCGAGAACTGCCTGAGACGGCTGGCCGAACGACAACACCACGAGGGCCGGTTGCTCACTTTGCGAGAACGGCTGGAGGAGACGACTGTCGCCACCCAGGAGATGATCAAGCCGACCGTCTATGGCCAGGCCATCATCCTGCTGGTCTTCGTGCCGCTCCTGACCTTCCAGGGGGTCGAGGGCAAGACCTTCTCGCCCATGGCGATCACCCTGATGCTGGCCCTGATCGCCGCCTTTATCCTGTCGATCACCTTCGTTCCGGCGATGGTGGCGGTCCTGATGCGCAACAAGGTCTCGGAGAAGGAGGTCTTCGCAATCCGCTGGATCAAGGCGCGCTATGAGCCGGTCCTTCACAAGGCCGTGGCCCGTCCCTGGCCGTTCATCGGCGTCGGAGTCGGCATCTTCGCGGTTGCCGGCGTCATGTTCACCATGCTTGGGCAGGAGTTCATCCCGACCCTGGACGAGCGCAACCTCGCCATGGCGTCCCAGCGTATCCCCTCGACAGCCCTTGAACAGTCCGTGCGGATGCAGCGCGGGGTGGAGGCGGCGATTTCGGAACTGCCCGAAGTCGAACTGATGTTCTCCAAGACGGGCACGGCTGAGGTCGCTACCGACCCCATGCCGCCCAACATCTCGGACGGCTTCATCATCCTCAGACCGCAGGATGAATGGCCCGAAGGCGTCGATACCAAGGAAGACGTCATCGAGCGGGTCGAAGCGGCATCCAATGCCCTCGTCGGCCAGGGCTATGAACTCAGCCAGCCCATCGAACTCCGCTTCAACGAGCTGATCGCCGGGGTTCGTGGGGACGTCGCCATAAAACTGTATGGTGACGACCTCGACAAGTTGACCGCGACCGCCAACCAGATCGCGGCGGCGCTCACGGCAACGCCGGGGTCGGCTGACGTCAAGGTCGAACAGACCAGCGGCGCCCCGTCTCTGGACGTGACGTTCGATCGGGCCGCCATCGCGCGATACGGCCTGACCGTCGAGGAGGTGGCCGACACGGTCGCCGCCGCGATGGGGGGACGTGAAGCCGGACAACTGTTCGAAGGGGATCGGCGCTTCGACGTCGTGGTCCGCGTCCCTGGAGCCAGCCGCAACGATCTTGACGCGCTCGGGGCCTTGCCCGTGATGCTCCCTGAGCATGATGGGGAAGCGCGGGGTTCGGTGCCGTTGCGTCAGGTCGCCCAGTTCCGGTTCGCCGAGGGTCTGAACCAGATCAGCCGCGAGAACGGAAAGCGTCGGGTGGTGGTGCAGGCCAATGTTCGTGGCCGTGACGTGGGCTCGTTTGTTCGCGAGGCCACGCCCAAGGTCGAGGCCATCGCATTGCCAGCCGGGTCGTGGATCGAATGGGGCGGGCAGTTCCAGAACCTGAAGGCGGCGTCCGACCGTCTGGCTCTGGTTGTGCCAATCTGTTTCGCCGCGATCTTCGCCATCCTGTTCCTCGCCGTGGGCACCTTCGGTCGGGCCATCGCAGTCTTCACGGCGGTGCCCTTGGGTCTGGCGGGCGGGGTGTTCGCTCTCGCGCTCACCGGCATCGCCTTCTCGGTGTCAGCGGCGGTGGGTTTCATCTGCCTGTCCGGGGTGGCGGTGCTGAACGGACTGGTGGTCATGTCCAGTATCCGGCAGCGACTGGAAGCCGGAATGGAGCTGACCAAGGCCATCATCGAGGGCACCATGGAGCGCGTGCGTCCGGTCATCATGACCGGCCTCGTGCCCGCCATCGGCTTCGTGCCCATGGCCCTGGCTCACGGCACCGGCGCGGAGGTGCAGAAGCCCCTCGCCATGGTCGTCATCGGTGGTCTGATCACCGCTACGGCGCTCACCCTTTTGGTGCTGCCGGCGATCAGCAGGCTGATCCTCGAAAGAACCGAGAAGCGTCGTCCTGAGACCGGCGACGATCTGATGCCCGAGCCGATCCCGGCGGAATAGCCTGAACCCGCGTCGCTGACCCCGGCGGCGCGGGTCTTTCATTTGTGGGAGACCGTTCATGACCGACACGATCAAACGTCTGCGGATTTACACGGACGAGGCGGCTTATTTCGGCGACCAGAAGGTCTTCGAGGTTGTCGCCTTGCGCGCGCGCGCCGCCCATGTCGCTGGAACCACGGTGTTCCGGGCGCTCTTTGGCTTCGGGCACACGGCCCATGAGCATCGCCGTCATGTGCTCGACGACGACCAATCGATTGTCGTCGAGATACTGGACGAGGAGAGCAAGTTGCGGGCCTTTGTCGACTCCCTGTCCGACCTTGAACACCTCGGACCCGTCATGCTCGAGGCCATAGAGGTGCTGCATTGGCCCAGCTCCGACCGGGGGAGGGGCTGAGGCGGTGGAAAACGATCACGTTCACGATGCGGGTTCAGAACAGAGCGACCCGGACCATCAGCACGCACCGGGAGGCTTGTTCGGCGCGAACACCGAACTGATCTTCGCGCTACTGTCGGGTGCTTTTCTGGCGGTCGGTTTCCTCATTTCGATCGTGACCGCTGCGCCCGCTTCGATCTCCCTGGCTTGTTATCTCGCGGCCTATGTGACCGGCGGTTTCTTCACCCTGCGGGAAGCGATCGAGTCCCTGCGGAAGCGGCGGTTCGAAATCGACAGCCTGATGCTGATTGCCGCCGCCGGCGCAGCTGCTCTCGGAGCCTGGGCGGAGGGCGCGCTGCTGTTGTTTCTGTTCAGCATCGGCCACGCGCTCGAACACTACGCAATGGGCCGGGCCAAACGGGCGATCGAAGCGCTGGCTGAACTGGCACCGCAAACCGCCTCCGTGAGACGAGACGGCAAGATTTTGGAACTTCCGGTGGCGGAGTTGGCCGTCGGCGACGTCGTGCTGGTCAAGCCGAACGAGCGGCTGGCTGCCGACGGTTTCGTGATCGTCGGAAACACCAGCATCAACCAGGCGCCGGTAACCGGAGAAAGCGTTCCGGTCGACAAGCAGCCCGTTGCGGACCGGGACGGGGCTTCTGCAAGACCGGACGCCGTCGCGCCTGAGCACAGGGTGTTCGCCGGAACCATAAACGGTGCCGGTGCCATCGAGATCGAGGTGACGCGCCGGTCCAGCGACACGACCCTGGCCAAGGTCGTCCAGATGGTCGGCGAGGCCCAGGCCCAGAAGTCGCCTACGCAGCATTTCACCGACCGGTTCGAACGCATCTTCGTGCCCTCGGTCATCGGTCTGGTCGTCATCCTGATGTTCGCCTGGGTGGTCGTTGACGAGCCGTTCCGCGACAGCTTCTACCGGGCCATGGCGGTGCTGGTGGCTGCAAGTCCGTGCGCCTTGGCGATCGCCACGCCGAGCGCGGTGCTGTCGGGTGTCGCCCGCGCCGCGCGAGGCGGCGTCCTGATCAAGGGCGGTGGTCCTCTTGAGAACCTCGGGAGCTTGCGGGCTATTGCGTTCGACAAGACCGGCACTCTGACCGAAGGCCGCCCGAAAATCACTGACGTCGTCACCAGTGCAGGGGTCCTCGAAGCCGAACTTCTCAGCGTCGCCGTCGCGGTGGAAAGCCTGAGCGATCATCCACTGGCGGCGGCTGTCGCGTCAGGGGGACGTGAGCGGCTCGGTGGCGTGGCACCGCCTGAGGCTTCCGCCCTGCGCAGCATCACCGGGCGGGGGGTCACCGCGACGGTCGAGGCGGACACCGTGCATATCGGCAGCTCGAAGCTGTTCACTGAAGTGGACGGACAGCCGCTCCCCGACGCCTTGCGCGCCGAGGTCGAACGCCTGGAGGGGGAAGGCCGAACAACGATGGTCGTCAGGAAGGGCGCTCGCTATCTCGGCATCATCGGTTTGATGGATACGCCTCGCCGGTCTGCTGTTGAAACACTCAGACGCCTGCGCACTCTCGGCATCACCCGCATGATCATGATCTCGGGCGACAACCAGCGTGTTGCTGACGCCATCGCCAAGGAGGTGGGCCTGGACGAGGCATGGGGCGACCTCATGCCGGAAGACAAGGTCGCGGCGATCAAGAAGCTGAAAGCGGAGGCCAAGGTCGCCATGGTCGGTGATGGCGTGAACGATGCGCCCGCCATGGCCAGCGCCACGGTCGGCGTAGCAATGGGCGCCGCCGGCTCGGATGTGGCGCTGGAGACGGCGGACGTTGCGTTGATGGCCGACGATCTCTCGCATCTGCCATTTGCCGTCGGTCTCAGCCGCGCGACCAGCGGCATCATCAAGCAAAACCTCTACCTCAGCCTCGGCGTGGTCGGACTGCTTCTGCCAGCGACCATATTCGGTCTTGGCATCGGTCCTGCGGTGCTCGCGCATGAGGGTTCGACGCTTGTGGTGGTGTTCAACGCGCTACGGCTGCTTGCTTACAAGGACCGGACCACAGAGCCCTCGTCAGCATGACGGCAGCCTGTCCCCACGATCACGGAACAGAACCACCGCAGACCGCAACGGTGAGACTCGCGCTCGATGCCGCCCACAACCATCTTGCCGCCGCCGACGAACGCCTGACCGTCCCAAGACGTCGGGTGTTGGAGCTGCTGCTGACGTCGGGCAGACCAGTGAAGGCATATTATCTCGTAGCCGCCTTCCACGCGGACGAACGGGTCGCAAAGCCCGCCACCGTCTACCGGGCGCTGGAGTTCCTGGAGAGGATGGGCCTGGTCCACCGGCTTTCATCGTCGAAATGCTATGTGGCCTGCACCCTCGGAATGGCTGCCCACCCGGCGGCCTTCCTGATCTGCGATTGTTGCGGCTCGTGCCGCGAAATCCCCGCGCCTGAGGCGGCTTCGCTGACCGGGACCGCAATAGCGCTCGGTTACTCGGTTGATCGCGTCACGCTCGAAGCTGAGGGCAGATGCCCGGCGTGCCGTGTGACGAGGGGCGAATAGAGAGCCGGAGCGGGTTCACCGCTCCACCTAACCATTCCTTGGTCTTCTAACCCCATGCTGTCGCGATGACGGCGGTGACCACGATAGCTGCGGAACGGAAGCTGAGTCCCCCCAGGATAGCGCGGGGCGGCTGGCTGGATGTGCTCCGCTTTGTCGTCGCGTCGATGATCGTCCTCTATCACTTCCGGATGGCCGCCCCGCTACCGTTGCCGGAGCTGCATCCGGTATTTGAGCGGGGGTATCTGCTCACCAACTTCTTCATCATCGACTCGGGATACGTTCTCGCCCGGATATACAGCGAGAAGCTGGCTGCGCAGGCCCTGCCGCTGGGGGACTTCTACAGACAGAGGTTCCTCCGCGTCGTCCCTGCGCACCTGGTTGTCAGTCTCGCGTTGGCCGCACTGGTCCTCATGGCCGCAGCGATCGGCATCTCCCCCAGCCATCCCGAATGGTTTTCCTGGTCCGAGTTTCCGGCGCAGTTGTTCCTGGTCCAGTCCTACGGTGTGCCGGGCGGCGAGGGTTGGAACGCCCCGACCTGGACCCTCTCGGCGCTGCTGGGCTGCTACCTCTGCCTTCCCGTGCTGTCGCGCATCGGTCACCGACTTTCGCCGTGGTCGGCCCTCATCGGAAGCATCGCAATCCTTCTGGCGGCCAATCTGGCGACACAGGCGTGGCTGGGTTTGCCTGTCTACGAAATGCCGCTCCGCTTCGGCTTTCTGAGGGCGTTGCCGTTGTTCGTGCTGGGTGTCGGCGTCGCGATTTTTGCAAGTCGGGTCTACGTCCGACCCCGTTTCGCCGGTTGGCTGGGCGTCGGCGCGCTGCTTCTTCTCGTCGTGGCCCAAACCCTCGGACACTTCGCCCTTCTCTCACTGGGACTGATGACGGTGATCATCATAGCCGCCGGCGCGACCCCGGTCCGGCAGCCGTCCAAACTGATCGAACACCTAGCCCTCATGTCGTTCTCGATATTTTTGACCAACGAGGTGGTGCGCATCGTCTGGTTCGGCTTTTTTGACGTCGCGGGTCAGACAGCTTGGTCGTCCGGTCTGAGGTGGGTCGTCTGGTCCTTTGGTCTGGTCGCGGCGCTGATCGGCGCCGCTGGCTTCCGTTACCTGTTCGACCGACCAAGCCAGAAGTGGATAGGCGCGCTAACGCAAAGGGGACGCAACTGGCGTCGCCCGAACCTCCGGACATCGCCCAGAGAAGCTCGCTGAGTCTGATTTCGACGTCTGAGCGACGGCGACTGAGGAATGCGAGGAGTTGAGTCTCCAGCACTGCTTGAAACCCATTTTAGAGCACGGTTCCTGCGACGCGGCACCGCAGCGCTTCAGAACGGTCATGCAAGATGGCGGTCGGTGTCAGAGCTTCACCGCACGCAGCCTCAGCGCATTGCCAATGACGCTGACCGATGAGAGCGCCATGGCGAGCGCCGCAAGAGCCGGTGAGAGCAGCCAGCCGAACACCGGATACAGCAGCCCCGCTGCTACCGGGATGCCGAGGGCGTTGTAGCCGAAGGCGAAGACCAGGTTTTGCCGGATGTTCCCCATCACCGCCCGCGACAGATGCCGCGCCCGGACGATACCTTGCAGGTCGCCGCCCAGCAGGGTCACGCCGGCGCTCTCGATTGCGACGTCCGAGCCAGCCCCCATGGCGACGCCCACATCGGCGGCCGCGAGGGCCGGCGCGTCATTGACCCCGTCCCCTGCCATGGCGACCACCCGACCCTGTGACCGAAGCTGCTGGACCACCGACGCCTTGTCCTGTGGCAGAACCTCGGCCTGGACCTCGTCAATGCCGAGACGCCGCGCCACGGCTTCGGCCGTGGTCCGGTTGTCACCGGTCATCATGACCAGCCGCAGACCCGCCGCCTTCAGCGCGCGGATTGCATCCGGCGTGGTGGCCTTGATGGGATCGGCGATGCCGATGACGCCAGCCGCCTTGCCATCGACCGCCACGAAAATGGCAGTGGCGCCGTCGAGGCGGAGCGCATCAGCCTGCGACTCCAGAGGAGAGACATCGATCGAAAGCTCACCGAGATACCGGGTGTTGCCCAGGGCCACCGGGCGGCCCTCGACTGTCCCGCGAACTCCGCGTCCTACCGGACTATCGAAATCCGCGGCCTCTGACAGGGTCAGGTCGCGGTCCCTGGCGGCCCGCAGGATCGCATCCGCCAAGGGATGCTCGCTTCCGCGCTCAAGACTGGCCGAAAGACGCAATATGTCCGTTTCATTGAAGCCCTCGGCGGGCAGGATCGCCGTCACGGACGGACGTCCTTCCGTCAGGGTGCCGGTCTTGTCGAGGATGAGGGTGTCGACCTTCTCGAAGCGCTCAAGCGCTTCGGCGTTCTTGATCAGGACGCCGGCCTGCGCGCCTCGCCCCACCCCGACCATGATCGAGATCGGGGTCGCCAAGCCCAAGGCACAGGGACAGGCGATGATGAGGACCGAAACGGCGGCGACGAGCGCGTAGGATAGCCGGGGCTCGGGACCGACCAGACCCCAGACGAGGGCGGCGAGCAGAGCTATCGCGATCACCGCCGGGACGAACCAGCCGGACACCGTATCGGCGAGCCTCTGGATCGGCGCGCGGCTGCGCTGAGCCTGGGCCACCA
>VYMF01000211.1_pt1 | contig 19876 bp, 16 predicted proteins | sample 5115271 | NCBI WGS metagenome assembly VYMF01 (sample SAMN12291778, study PRJNA351875) | freshwater metagenome | isolation source: freshwater lake | place: USA: Michigan, Wintergreen Lake | collected 2013-08-08
CCGTGTGATAGAGCGGCAGGGGCGCATAGATCACATCGCGCGCGGTCGATCCGGTGGCCGCCGCAAAGGAATGCATGGTCAGCAGCATCCGCAGATGGGTGATCCGCGCGGCCTTCGGCAAGCCGGTCGTGCCGCTCGTGAAGATCAGGAGGACCAGGTCCTCCGCCCGAATGCCGGCGCGCAACTGCCGGTCGGGGCGTGCAGACGAGGCGTTCAGCAGCACCGGGTCGAGCTCGGCGAAATCCTCGGCCGCCGCACCAGACAGCCAGGCCGTGGCCGGGGTCCGCAGATGCGCCCGCGCAGAGCGCCATCCCTCGGCGAGCGGGCCATCAACGATGACATGTTCGGCCCCGGCGGTGTCCACGCAATGCGCCAGTCCAGCCCCGGTCAGCTGGGTATTGATCAACGCCGTCGACAGTCCGACCTTGGCCAGCCCGAACCAGATCGCCAGATAGTCAGGCCGGTTCTCCATGAACAGGGCGACCGTCGCCCCCGGCTTCAACCCCTGGTCCAGCGCCCAGGCGGCATAGCGGTTGGCCCGGCGCTCGAGGTCGGCATAGGTCCAGCGTTCATCCTCGAACAGGATCGCAGCCCGTGATGCATGACGGTCGACGGCCCCTTCCAGGTCATCGGCAAGATTGACGCCGGAGCCCGGTTTGAGGCGGGCGATACGGGCCAGCATACGCAGGCCGCCCCGAAGGAAGCGAACCTCGCGCCGGAGCGCGGAAAACAAGCCGGTCAATCCTTGGACCCACCCATATTGACCAGGGTCTGTCCCCCACGGGCGAAGGTTTCGGCACCGCTGCGGGTGGCCGCCATCATGGCCTCGAGGTCAAACGGCACCTTGATCCCCGCCTGGGCCGCCGGGCGGGCCGCAATGGCGGCAACCCAACGCTGGAGGTGTTCGAACGGCTCGATGTTCACGCCCGACCATTTGTGCGTCCTGACCCAGCACCAGTTGGCGATATCGGCGATGGAATAGTCGCCGGCCAGCCATTCATGGTCCGCCAGCTGCCGGTCGAGCACACCGAACAGCCGTCCGCTTTCGCCCTGGTAGCGATCAATCACGACCTGGATTTTCTCGGGGAAATAGCGATGGAAGACGTTGGCCTGCCCCATCATCGGGCCGATCCCGCCCATCTGGAACATCAGCCACTGGAGAACGCGACTGCGCCCCCTGGCGTCCGAGGGCATCAGCTGCCCGGTCTTTTCCGCCAGGTAGATCAGGATTGCCCCGGACTCGAAGACCGCAAAATCTTCCGCGTCGTGATCGACAATGGCCGGGATGCGACCATTCGGGTTGATCGCCAGATAGTCCGGTGCCCGCTGGGCACCAGAGAGCAGATCGATGGCATGGACCTGATAGGGCAGGCCCAGTTCCTCAAGGGCAACAGAGGCCTTCCAGCCGTTCGGGGTCGGTGCGGTGTAGAGGGAAATCATGGGGCTTCGTCCAGGCTGGAAGGCAGATCCTGAGCACACCGAAAACCGATGTGTCCCGTCGAGGTTTCGGGGGGTAGTCCGGTTCTGGCGGCCGGTCGATAGCGCGCGCAGTATTCACCCGCACACAGGTATGAACCGCCTTTCAGCGTCTGCCGGACCGCGCTGACGGCGCCTTCGCTGCAGCCGCAGGTCGGGGTCCGGTCAAAGGGATCCGAGGTCCATTCCCAGACATTGCCGATCATATCGAACAGTCCATAGCCATTGGCCGGATAGGCTCCGACGGGGGTCGTTCCCGGTTCGGGAACCTCTGACCACCAGGGAAAGGCCCCGCGCCAGATATTGGCCATCAGCCGCCCGTCCGGGACAAGGCTGTCGCCCCAGGCATAGTCGGCCCGGTCCAGACCCCCACGCGCCGCAACCTCCCACTCCCGGGCATTCGGCAGGCGTTTGCCGGCCCAGGCGCAATAGGCGCAGGCGTCCTCGTAGGATACATGGACCACCGGGTGATCCTCGCGGCCCGCGATCGATGATCCCGGCCCTTGCGGACAGTGCCAGGCGGCTCCATCGACGAACCGCCACCACTGTTCCGGGCGACCGAGGTCCACGGCCCCCGCGGTCATGGCAAACACCGCCGAGCCCTGCGGATCGAGCTGTTCGGCCGTCGTCACCCATCCGGTCTCCGCGACAAACCGGGCAAAGGCCGCATTGGTCACCGGACCGATGTCGATGGCAAAGCCCGGGACCTCGACCGCCCGCACCGGACGTTCCTCTGGATAGTGGTCGTCGGACCCCAGGTGGAAGACGCCACCCGGTATGGTCACCATCGTCGTCCGCCCCGTCCCTGGACTCATACGGTCATGCCCATACGATCCAGGAACTGCTGGATTTCAAAGGGATTGGTCGGCTTGTTATCGACCTCTATCAGGACCCGCTCGATGGTGCCGCCGAACGGGTTCGGTCCCGAGTAGCGGGCCGAGACCTGGTTGCCGGCATCCGAGCCGATCGAAAATCCGTCATAGCCCGGCGAGAACAGGACCTGTTCGTAGGTCCGCTCACCGGCCTTGCGACCATTCACAAACAGGGTTCCGCGTCCGTCAAACGGCCGGGCCGTCATCGTCTGGACGTAGCGGACGGTATTCCGGCCACGGGCCAGCGGGACACTGGCCACGATCCGCTCGCTCCACGGCACCAGACTGTACTCATAGGTCAGCCGCCCGTCCTCGACATACAGCACATAGCCGGCGTGTTTGGACCCCGATGACAGCAGCACCCCGTCCTGTCCCGGTGCCCAGTTCAGATCCACCGTGATCTTGTGATCGAGGCCGCAGACAAGCGGGGCCACATCCGGCCCGAGCGACTCGACCGGGGGCCGGAAATCCCACCGGGCACGAAGGCCCTTGGCCTGCCGGTCCTGCACGAGTTTGAGCATGAGGCTGCGGTCATCCAGCGGGAAGACGTTGTATTTTTCGGCGTCGGCCTGCCAAGCGGCGCGGAGCCTTTGCACGACCTCGGGATTGGCCGCCGCCAGGTCCCGGCTCTCGTTGAAGTCGTTCTGCAGGTCGTAAAGTTCCCAGACATCGTCCCCTTGCAGGGTACCGCGCTTGTGCCGGCTGACCAGCCGCCAGCGGCCGTCCTCATAGGCCCGGTTGCCGCCCAGTTCGAAATACTGGCCGGTCCGGGTCGGTGCCCGGGCCGAAAGAAGATTGGGCAGGAAACTGGCACCCTCCAGCGGCTTCTGCGGGGCCCCGAGATAGGTCTCCGGGCGGTCGACGCCGGCCGCTTCAAGCAGGGTCGGCATGACGTCGACGACGTGGACGAATTTGTCCCGAACCCGGCCCTTGTCACGGATCCGGCGTGGCCAGGAAACGATCAGGGGGTCGGCGACGCCCCCCAGGTGGGCATATTGCTTGTAGAGGCGGAACGGCGTGTTCGACACACAGGCCCAGGCCATCGGGTAGTGGGGGAAGGTCGCGTCCTCGCCCATCACATCATAGAGTTCGGCGGCCTTCTCGACCGGCACCGGTCGCCCGAACGCGGGCGCGAAGACATTGGGCGATCCTTCGGGGGTTCCTTCCCCGGATCCCCCATTGTCGGACATGACCAGCACGATGGTGTTATCGGCCTGACCGAGTTCGCGGACGGTCTCCATCAGCCGGCCGACATTGCTGTCCATATTGGTGATCATGGCGGCATAGACCTCCATGTAGCGGGCAAACACCCGCCGCTCGACGGCGCTCAGCTCGGCCCAGGGTCTGGTACCGAAGGACAGGGGCGGCAGGCTGGTGGTCGCCGGAGACAGCCCCATCGCCTTCTGCCGCTCCAGCCGGGCCGCACGCACGGCATCCCAGCCGATGTCATACTGACCCTTGTAGGCGTCGCGCTCGCGTCCGCGCGCCTGGAGGGGCGAATGGGCCCCGGGGAAGGCCAGCTGGAGGTGGAACGGCTTGTCCGGCGACAGGGCCTTCTGCGTCCGGATGTAGCCGATCGCCCGATCGGTCAGGTCGTCACAGATATAGTAGTCGTCCGAGACGGGCGGCTCGACCGGTGCCACGCCGTCATGAAGGTTCGAGGGTTTGAAATAGTCGGTTGAATGGCCCTGGTACCAATAGGCCCGATCAAAGCCACGCGAGGTCGGCCAGTTGTAATAGGGGCCGTCCGGGCCGCCGCTGCTGGCATTGTTGACATGCCATTTGCCGACCAGAAAGGTTGACCAGCCGGCATCGCGCAGGATCTCGGGCATGGTCGCGGCCTCGCGGGTCAGGTCGCCGCGATAGCCGGGATAGCCGGCGTCGATATCCGCCAGCCAGCCCATGCCGGCCGAATGGGAGTTGAGCCCCGTCAGCAGCGCTGCCCGGGTCGGCGAACACATGGCGCAGGTGCGGAAGTTGGAATAGCGCAGCCCGGCCCCGGCCAGGGCATCGAAAGCTGGTGTCCGTATCTCGCTGCCGTAGCAGCCCAGATCGGCGAAACCGACGTCATCCAGAACAATGGTGATGATGTTCGGCGCACCCTGCGGGGCCGTCGGCTCACTGGAATAGGACGGGCGCGAGTCCCGGAATGATTCCCTCACCCGCGCGGCCGCGCCCGCCGGCACGGCTGCGGGGGTGATGTAGGGTGCCGTAGCCTCACGGATCGCACCGATCGCCAGGGCACCGCCGGCTGCCGCCGCAGTCCCGGCCGCCGTTCCGATCAGCAGCGACCGGCGATCGAGCTGGCGGAATGACCACTTCTTCGGGTCCTGATCGGTCATGCAGCAACTCCTTCGGATTCATCGCGGGTAAGCAGCGGGAGACATCCGGTTTCTGAAAGAACAGGTTCGAGCCGCGCGCGCGTTTCATGATCCAGATCCGCGAAGGCCGCCTGGACCGCCTTCAGGCATTTGGCCTGATAGCGATCCGTCGGCTGGGACAGGTCAACGCCGCCGGCGTGGTAGGAGTACGTCGCCTGCCCCTGCTGCACGGCCGCGGCATTGGCGACCAGACAGGGCAGGTAGTGGGTCGCACATTCGACGAGCAGGGCCCTCAGGGCCGGCGAGTCAAAGTCCTCATCCCACTGGCCCTCGACATCCCCCGACAGATCGTCGGTGATCTGCACCCAGCGGAACAGCCACGGATAGTGATCCCGCATGAGGGCCTGGGGCGTGGGGTCCGTCGCAAGCTGGGTGAGCTGACCGTAGAAGGCCATGTCCGCGGCACTCGGGCGATCGCCAAACAGGAAGCCCCGCTCGACCACCCGCTGGTCAAGGGCGGACATGATCCGGGCGGCCGAGGCCTCGATGACGGGCTGGGCCGCCTCGCCGACGCCCACGAGATCGCGGCGCCCGACCTGGCGGTCCCGCCACATCGCAGCCTGTTCCACAATGGCATCGGCACCGCCGGCCCTCACGGCGTCATACGCCAGCCAACGGCTCATCTGTTCCTGGTCCACAGGCCGGGCCCAGCGGTAGAGATACATGGCCCTGGACAGCCATTCGTCCGCCATGTCCTCCAGCAGCAGCGACAGGAAGGCCACGCCGGGATCGGTCGGGACCAGACTGCGCGCGCCCGGATGCCAGGCCTCAAGCTGCTCGATCAGCCGGGTGGAGTCATTCCAGGCCTCGCCGTCGGGCGTGACGAGCACGGGCACCACCTTGGCCTTCATCGCCTGGGCGGCCATGAAGCCGACCAGTCCACCCTGCCAGACAAATGGAATTCGCCGATACCGGAGGACCGCGCGCATCTTCATCGAATAGGGCGATCCAAGCGCCCCCTTGAGCTGATACAGGCCCGACCCCGCCAGATCCTCGAGCAAATTAACCTCCGTTGCAGGGGTGGGAACTGTCTACTATTGGCATTCAGGCTGCCATAATGATGATGGCAAGGAGGCCGGTCAATCGATCTGGCCGGAGTGTTTCAATGCTGATCGTGCATGGGCTGGATCTGTCGTATTTCACGGGCAAGCTGGAAGGCTATCTGCGCGCCAAGGGCCTGCCTTATCGACTCGAGGAGATGAGCACCGGCAGCTTCAGACGGCTCGCACGGCAGACCGGCGTACAGCAGATGCCGCAGCTGGAACTGCCCGACGGACGCTGGCTGACGGATACGGTCCGGATCATCGACGCCCTCGAGACCGAAGGGCCGGAGCCCTCCCTGACCCCTTCAGACCCGGCCTGCGGCTTCATCGCCGGGCTCATCGAGACCTTTGGCGACGAACACCTTTGGCGGCCCGCCCTCTATTATCGCTGGGCCTTCGCGGACGATGCCCGCCTGATGAGCGCGCGGCTGGCGAGCGGCATGCTGCGGGATATCCCGGGCCCGCTCGGGATCAGACGTCTGGCCATCCTGTGGCGGCAGCGCGCCCGTTATCTGCGCGGCGAGGGCGTGACATCGTCGAACCAGGCCGCGATCGAGGCGGACTATCTGGATCTGCTGGATGTCCTTGAGCCGGTCCTCAGCCGACGGGACTGGGTGATGGGCGATGCCCCGACACGGGCTGATATCGGCCTGTTCGGTCCGATGTTCCGCCATTTCCATTGCGACCCGACCCCCGGCCGGATCATGCGGGCGCGGGCACCGTCCGTCGCCGCGTGGGTCACGCGGCTGTGGGCGCTGAACGGGATCGAAGGTGCCGACGCCCGGTCCGTGACATCGATCCCCGACGGAGCGCTTCCTGCCCGAACTCGCGACCAACGCTGCGGCCATGGCCGCCGGCAAGGGCCAGGTCCGGTACCGGCTCGGCGATCACGACTTTCGCTATCCGACCAACCCCTACCGGGCCGGGCGGCTGTCACGCCTGCAGCGCGAGTACTCTGCCCTGCCCCCATCCGCCCGGGACGCAGTGACCGACCTGATCGGCACAGAGGCCGCCCGACTGCTGGCAGGGCCGATCATCCCCGAACCCCACCTTCCGCCCGGCCTGCGTGATCGCCGGGGTCTCCCCACCCATTGACGAGGCACAGCCATGACCAAACCCTATGTCCTCTACGGCATGCCGGTATCCATGTTCACCGGCAAGGCACGGGCCCATCTACGCAAGCGCGGCGTTCCGTTCCAGGAACGGCTGGTCAATGATCCGCGATTTAGCGGTGTTATCGCGCCGTCGCTGGGCCGGTTCATGATCCCGGTCCTGGAGACGCCCGATGGGGCCATCATCCAGGATACAGCCGACATTCTCGATCACATCGAACAGGCCTTTCCGGCACCCGTCTCGATCTATCCGACCGGACCCCGACAGTCGGTCATCGCCCGCATTTTCGAACTGTTCGGAGATGAGGGCATGATCCGGACAGGCATGCACTATCGCTGGAGTTTTCCCGAACAGAACCACGCCTTTATCCAGGCCGGGTTTGCCGCCGGGATCGCGCCGTCTGCCGAGCCGTCACAGGTTCCGATGATCGCCGAAACACCGATGGCCAAAATGGGGGGCTACCTGCCAATCCTGGGCGTCACAGCCGAGACCATCCCCGCCATCGAAACGGCCTATGAGACCCTGCTGGCTGCGCTCAACGAGCATTTCCGCCGGTCGCCCTACCTGCTGGGCGGCGTGCCCAGCGTCGGTGACTTCGGCCTGCTGTCGTCCTTCTATGCCCATCTGGGACGTGACCCCTACCCGGCCGATCAGATGCGGCGGCGGGCCTATTTCGTCCTGCGCTGGGTCGAGCGGATGAATGCGGCCGATGCCGACATGCCGGAGTTCGCCGACATGGAGCCCACCTATGCCGCCGACGACAGCCTGACCGAGACGCTTGGTCCGGTCTGCGCGGCCGTGGCCGCGATCTACAGTGCCGAACTGACCGCCCAGGTGGAGGCGCTGGATCGCTGGCTGGCCGACCATCCCGACATCGCGGCCGGTGAGCTCCTGCAGTCAGAAGACCGGAGCCGCCGCCCCAGGGGGCAGCTGACCTTCGAACTGATGGGGACCCCGGTCACGACCAGCCTGCGGGCCTTCAGTGTCTTCAAACTGCAGTCGGTGACGGACGCATTTGACCGGCTGGCCCCGGCCGACCGCGAGTCCGTGCGGGCCTGGCTCGAGCCGCTTGGACTGGCCGGGTGGCTGGATCTCAAGGCTCGCCGACGCATTGAGCGGATCGGGAACCGCGAGGTGTGGGCCGGTCTCCCTGAGTGAGCGACCGGCCCGGCTGTTCTCTAGTTCAGGATATTGCCCAGCTGCATGGCCAGGCCCATGTCGCCCTCGATCTTGATCTTGCCCGACATGAAGGCAGCGGTCGGGTTCAGGCGGCCGGCGGCCATCTCGAGGAAGTCGCTTTTCGAGATCTTGACCGTGCAGTCGGCCGCACTGTCTTCATTGTCGACCACCGCTTCGTCGCCCCGGGAGTCGATCCGGATGGCTCCATCGTCGCCGAAGTGGAACTTCACCGTCTTGCCCTTGATGCCACCGTTGGCCGCGACGCGGCCCCGGATCTCCGAGGTGATTTCGTCTAGCGTCATGTCACGTTCCTCCGGTATGGAAATAAAAAAGAATAAGGTGGCTGGATTAGCCACGCGGAATGCGTAATGTTTTGGCATTCCGGATGTCAATATTTGGAGCATTCTTTTGCTGGAAAGCGCGGACGAACAGTCTGTTGTCGACGGCCGGCGCATCCGCAGTCAGCGGAGCCGATCTGCGGTCGCCCGGGCACTGCTCGACCTGGTTCGCGAGACCCGTCAGATGCCGACGATGGACGCGGTCGCCGACCGGGCCAACGTGTCCCGGCGCTCCGTTTTCCGGCATTTCGCCGACACCAATGAACTGATTATCGCCGCGACCCAGTTGCAGCGCGAAGAGGTCTTCGCCCGGTTTCATTCACGCGATATCAGCAGCCTGCCCGAACCCGAACTGATCACGGCTGTGGCACAACGGCTGGGCCGGCTGTGGGAGTATGTCAGCCCGGTGCGGGACGTCGCGCGATCCATGCGGGCCCTGAACCCTGTGATCGACCGGATGCTGCGCGAGGATGAAGGCACCCACCGCAACTACCTGAACACCGTCTTCTCGACGTCGTTGAATCAGGCGGCCGAAGCGGATCGGGAGCTGTTCCTGCGCTCCATGGTCCTGGCCTCATCCTGGCCGACATGGATCGGAATGCGCCGCGACCAGCAACTGACCGTGGTCGAGGCCAGACGGGTCATGGAGCATACGCTCAGGTCGCTGCTGCTGGCCGCCCGGACCCCGGCCGGCTGAAGGACGACGCGGCCCCTGGGCCAGACCCGGCACAACGACGCCGGGCCGGGTCGGGCAAAGGCTCGCCCCGCTCCTAGAACAGGCGTCTGCGCCGAATGCTGTCATCACCGCGCTGAAGGCTGAACAGCATGCCGTCCTCGCCGACGATGATCGGCCCGTCAAAATGCTTGCGCGCATCGCCCAGGAAGGCCGCATAGCCGTAGTCGAGGGGCTGGGGCGGGACGAGGTGGTTCAGCACCAGGGTGTCTACACCCGCAGCCTTCGCCGCATCGGCCGCCTGTTCGGGGGTGGCGTGATAGTCGACGATGTCGCGCATCACCTGGGCGAGATTGGCAAGACGCTTTTCGTCCAGTCGCTTTTCGACAGCCGACAGCACGGCCGGCTGCAGAGCCTCATGCACCAGGAGATCGGCCCCCGTCGCCATGGCGTTCAGATGGGGCGACACGGCCGTGTCCCCGCTGAAGACCACGCTGCGACCCGCATAGTCGAAGCGATAGCCGACGGCGGGATGGACGGGATCATGGTGGACGGTAAAGGCCGTCACGACCAGGCCATCGGCATTGTAGACCACCAGCCCCTTGGCCGCGGCAGCACCCTCGATCCTGAAGGCGACGGGAGCAGCTCCCTGCCCCGACGGCGGCGTGATCGCTGCGCCGTGGTGCGCGACCCGATAGCCGGTGTCGAGCGCATAGGCGGCATTGAAGCCTGCGGCGACACGCTCAACGCCCTCGGGTCCGTACAGGGGTGTCGGCCGGGTGCGGGTACCGCTGACCCAGCTCTGCAGCAGCACCGGCGGCAGGCCGTCGATATGGTCCGAATGGAAATGGGTGAGGAAGATCGCCTCAATCCTGGATGCCGGAATACCCATTCTCGACAGGGTGCGGGCGGCCCCCTCCCCGCTGTCGATCAGGAAGACCTTGCCGCCGACGATCACGGCACTGCACGGACCCGCCCGGGTCGGATCAGGCATGGGTGAGCCGGTGCCGCACAGGGCGACGTTCAGGCCATCAGGCATGTCAGCGACACTGTCGCGACCGACCTGGGTGTCGGCAACCCGCGCCAGCAATGCGGCCCCGATCGGACGCTGAAACACGACCAGCACTCCGACGACCAGAACAACGAGGACGAGCCCGGCGAGTGCAACGCGGCGAAGGATCATGGTTCTGTTCCGGTTCTGACGTCTGGGGCGGGGGCTTTTGCCCCGCCAAGGGTTTCAATGATGGCCTGCTCGATCAGCCAGAGCCGGTCCTGGCCCCAGGTGGCAAGGTCTCCGAACCGGAATGACGGCACGCCCCAGAGCTCATCGGCAAACATGGAGCGGCGATTTTCCTCGGCGACGTCGCGCCAACTTTCATCCGCCAGCCAGACACGGGCCTGTTGCCAGTCCAGCCCCGCCCGTTCGACCAGCTGACGCAGGCCCCGATCTGACCCGGCATCGATCGCCTCGGCGAACACACCGCGCAGGAAGGACGTTGCGAACGCCGGGCCGCCTCCGATGGCCAGGGCACCGTTCAGTATGGCCAGACCCCGTTCCACCGGCCGTCCGACCGGATCGCAGATAGACCCGAAGGGAAGCCCCAGATGGTCGGCCTCACGCTTGCAGTCACGCAGGATATAGTTCCGCTTGGCCGCCGGTACCGGAAGACCGCGCATGACCATGGGCAGAACGAAACGCAGGCGCAGCGCCACCCCATAGTGGTCAGCCAGGGCCAGGACCCGCTCCATCGCCAGATAGGTGTAGGGGCTTCGGAACGAGAGAAACATCTCCAGCGCCGGTGAATCCGGAACAGCCGCCCTGACGGTTTCGACAAATTTCAGCTCCGGGCGCGCCGCCAGGGGCCGGGCGAGCGATCCGCCGCCGCATCCCAGGGCCCTCAGGCGCATCTCCAGATCGCCGAGACGATCAACGCCCCAATACCACTCTCCGGCATGACACAGGGTCGCGCCGAGGTAGTGGCCGAGCCTCTCCCGCAGACGCCCGCCTTCCTCAAGAGCCCGGGCGACAGCCGCCGGGGTCGCTGTACCGAAGGCCGCTTCTGCCGCATCGAGGGATTCACCCCTGCCCAGGGCTTGGGCAACAACCGGCGCCGCTTCCGCAAAACGTCCGGTGTCGATCGCGGACTGCAGAATGGCCTGGGCCCGTTCCACCTCCGGCGCGGACGGTATGGCCCGGTCGGAATAGTCCAGCCCATAGGCGGGGGCGACCTGCGCGGCGTCGCGCCGGGCATAGGCCGCCAGTTTCTGCCGCTCCGGTGCCGCCCAGTCAGGTGGCGGCGGCACCAGATGCGGTGTGAGTACGACACCGTATTGCTCGATCAGGCCGGCGAGCCGGCCGGCCATCAGGGCAGAATAGGGATCGTCGACCTGATGGAAATACAGGACTTCATGCGGCTTTCCGGCCCGCATACGAGCCGTCTCGAACCGGCGACGCTGCGTATCGCGTCGCCGGTTCGAGGTGATCGCCCGGCTGACCATGGGCGCGATCAGTGCTTTGATCCCCATGGCCGAGCCCCGGCGTCCTCCGTTCAGAAGCTGCGACGAAGGGTGATGCCCATCGTGCGCGGCGCTTCCATGAAGGCGCTCTGGCTACCGGCCTGGAAGACCGTGTCGAAAACGATGTTTGCGACCCGCTCATCCGTCAGGTTGCGAACCCAGATCTCCGCACCCCAGGCCTCGTCAAGCGTGCCAATGCCGATGCTGGCATTGATCATGACATAGCCGTCCTGGAAGGAGAGCGGATCGAGGTCCTGTGCGGTCGCGTATTCCGACCGGTACAGATAGTTCAGGTTGGCCCGCAGACCGAGGGCTCCCGTCAGCGGCGTCTCATAGGTGATGCCGCCGGAGATCAGGATGTCGGAGACGAAATTGGGCGTCCGGCCGCTCAGGTCCTGCACGGTCTGACCGGCGAGTGCCTGGCCGGCGGTCGGCGTGGCATTGGCAAAGTCGGTGTACTGGACGTCCTGAAGGGTGCCGCCGCCATCGATCATGATGTTGTCCGTCAGCCGGATGCGGTAGTCCCACTCCAGACCCTTGCTCTCCAGTCCGCCGGCGTTGGTAATGCGGAAGCTCGTGCCGTCAAAGGCATTGGTCTGGTAGTCTTCCAGCACCTGGTAGAACAGGTTGGCATTGAACTGACCCCGACCGTCCAGGAAGCGGATCTTGGACCCAAGTTCAAAGGCATCAACGACCTCGGGATCGAAAATCACCCTGTTGGGGTTCGCCACCGGGTTGCCCGGCGTGGTCTGCGCAGCCGTGCGGTTGAGATTGAAACCGCCAGACTTGTAGCCCCGGGCATAGCGGGCAAACAGGTTGACCTGGTCAGACAGCTCATAGGCGGCGCTGACCGTGCCGGAGAGATCGTCATCCTTGATTTCCGCGGAGAACGGATTGACCGCCGGGTAGAGCTGCAGGCTCCGGAGCGCTGCAAACGGGGCCAGAGGACCAACGAACTGGATCTGGGAGAGCGCATCGAATGACTGGATCCGATAGTCGGCGTTCTTCTCTTCACGGGAGTAGCGCAGCCCGCCCGTGATCGCGAGCCGGTCCGTCACATTGAACGTCGCCTGGCCGAAAAGGGCCGCGCTGCGGCTTTCGTAGTCATAGTCGTCATTCACGGCGACGCCGGGGGCCAGGAACGTGCCCACGGGGCGTCCGGTCGCCTGCTCCAGACGCGTCAGGATCGGCACGGTCACCCCTGGCGCAATGGTCACGCGCGGCGTGATCGCCTCAGCATAGGCGCGGAACTGGTTGCCGTAACGGAGCTCCTGGTCGGCGAAGATGTCCTGATTGAACAGGAAACCGCCGATCAGCCACTCCAGCCGGGCGTCCGGATCGGCCGAGGCCAGACGGACCTCGAGGGACCCCTCCGTGATGTCCTGACCGGTGGTCTGGCCCAGCATATTGAGGTTGGTAAAGTCGGCATCGACCGTGGGCATGGTCTCAAAGGTCCGGCGCGACGCGATGACGGTCAGGTCCGTCGCTCCCAGGTTCCAGTCCAGCTGGGCCGAAACGCCCTGATCGACCGAGGAATCGTCCAGGGGCTGGGTGGCCGGGTTCATGGCCACGTCATAGATGCTGTTGTCGACAAACCGGCCGGCAACGCCGCCGTAGGTCCCGGTCGTCCCGGTGCGCAGCGCGCCCCCGAGGGCTGCGACCGCCGCAGAGGTCGGGCCGTAGAATACGGGCACCGCCGCGCAGCAGACCTCCTCCGTCTCGGATCGGTCGGCGATCAGACGCAGGGTCGCCTCGGGCGAGATGTCCCAGAGCAGCTGGCCCTTAACCGACCAGCGAGACCGGTCATTGTAGCTACCACCCAGGCGGAAATCGTCGACGTAACCTTCACGCTCCTGAGAGGTCGCGGTCAGGCGGCCTGCCACAGACTCGCCCAGCAGCGGTCCGGTGACGGTGGCCATGAACTGGCGATGGCCATAGTCACCCGCAGACGCCGTGAACTGGCCGCCGGGAACAAACTCGGGCTGTCTGGTCTGCACGGAAATGACACCGCCGGACGTGTTACGGCCAAAAAGCGTGCCCTGCGGTCCGCGCAGCACCTCGATCTGGCTGATATCGGCGAGGTCACCGAGGGCCGCACCGGGACGGCCCCGATAGACGCCGTCGAGGAACACACCGACGGACTGCTCAAGCCCCGTGTTCTGGCCGGGGGTACCGATCCCGCGGATCGTGAAGACTGTCTGGGTCGATCCGGTGCTGGAGTTGACCGCAAGGGTCGGGGCCACAACCTGCAGATCGCGCACATCGCGGACCTGCGCGCGCTCAAGCTGCTCGCTTGAATAGGCCGTCACGGCCACCGGCACATCGAAAAGGCTTTCAGGACGCTTGGTCGCCGTGACGATGATTTCGTCCAGCCTTGCGGGCTCCGAGGCACCGCCTTGCGGGTCCTGCGCCATGGCGACATTCGAGGCTGCCATGGCCGCTGTGAGCGACAAAAGCGAAACGCCGAGCTTCTTGGTGGTCTTCATAACAATCCTCCCCTTGGCTGCCATGCTATTGAAAGCTGGAGCCTCCCTTGGTCCTGTCTCGCTCTTACACGGCGAACCTGAGCGTTACGTTAGCACCATAAGTGTCAAAATAAAGTGGGTTTGCGACGATTAGGCTTTGCCGCAGAATATGGGTCTGTCTAAGCGTTCCGGATGGTCGGCGGTCGGGAGAATCCTGACCTTTCCGGACGCAGTTCTGTCACCGGCAATGCCAAGAGGGTCTCATCTTGATTACCATCATCCGGTTCGCGCTGTTTGGACTCGGGGCCCTGACCCTGCCGCTGGCCGCAGGGTTCCTGCTGGCGCCCGCGCGGATCGCCCTGCGACTGGGGCTGGAACCGACAGGTCCGGTCGGACTGTCGACACTGCGCGGCGACTTCTTCGCACTCTTCCTGCTGTTCGGCCTCTCGGCCATCTATGCCGCAGTGCGGAACCGGTCGGACGTCCTGCTCATCCCGATGCTGATGATCGCGGTCATCATCCTGGGCCGACTCTTCAGCGCCATCGTCGACGGCAGTGGCCGTGAAGCCATGCCGCTGATTGCCGTCGAGTTGGTGATGCTTGCGATTGTCTTCATCGGCTACCGGACCCTTCCCTGACGCAGTCCGGCACCCTGTGCGGGGGAAGGCCCCCGGTTCAGGATTTGAGGGCGAACGCCGCAACAAGGCGGAACACCGCGCCATAGGGCGGCGCGATCAGCCGACTGGAGTGCCAGCGGCCGGCCTCGAACACGCTTCGGGCATGGCTGAACTCCTCGAAGCCCCGCTGTCCGTGATAGGCCCCCGAACCGCTCTCGCCGACCCCGCCAAAGGGCAGATGCTCATTGGAGAGGTGGACCATGGTCGTGTTCACCGACACCCCGCCCGAGAGGGTCCTGTCCAGCACCTGACGGACGATGGCCCGGTCATCGCTGAACACATAGAGGGCCAGCGGACGCTCCCCCGCATCCACGTGAGCGCAGGCTGCAGCCATGGAGGGGCTGTTCAGGATGGGCAGCACCGGTCCGAAAATTTCCTCGCGCATGACGGCCAGATCCGCGGGCGGGTCGATCATCACGGTGGGGGCGATCCGGCGGCTTCCGGCAAGGGACGCAGCGTCGTGGGGCAGTTGCAGGACCTGTACCCCCCTGTGCCGCGCCTCGTCGATCATCGCCGTCAATCGCGCATGGTGCCGGTCCGAGACGATGGCCGTGTAGTCGGGGTTGGAAGCGAAGTCGGGATAGAAGACCCCCGCCTGCCGGATGACGGCCTGACCCAGGGCCTCGGCGCGGTTGCCCTGGACCAGCACATAGTCCGGTGCGACGCAGGTCTGGCCGGCATTCAGAAACCGGCCCCAGGCCAGGGGATGAGCCACGCGATCGAGCGGAATCGCGGCATCGACAAGGACCGGGGACTTGCCGCCGAGTTCAAGCGTGACCGGCGTCAGGTTCCGGGCTGCCGCCTGCCCCACGGAACGGCCGATCTTCGTTGAACCGGTATAGAACAGATGGTCGAAACGCTCGCTGCAGAAGACCTCGGCGACATCGGAACCACCGGTAACGACCGCAACCTGGTCGGCGGGGAACCGCTCGGCCAGCAGACGGGCCATCAGTTCGCTGGTCCGGGGGGTCAGTTCGGACGGCTTGATCAGGGCCCGGCAGCCGGCTGCCAGGGCGGCAACCAACGGGACAAGGCTCAACTGGACCGGATAGTTCCAGGGCGCAACAATCCCGACGACGCCCTTGGGCTCCTGCCGGATAAGGGAGCGCCCCGGCGCGGCCGTTGAGGGTGTTCGCACGGTGCGGACCTTCATCCAGTGCGACAGGTTCTTGCGGGCATGTCGGGCGGCCTGGGCCGTGACGGCGATCTCAAGCAGGCGCGTCTCGTTCCTCGATCGCCCGCCGAAATCGGCATCGATCGCATCGGCGATGGCGTCCTCATTTTCCAGCACCATCGCTTCCACGATCGCCAGGTCGCGCCGCCGGTCGGCCAGGGCGCGTCGGGGAGCCTGTGCGAAGGCCGCCTGCTGGGCCTCGATGAGGGCGCGAATTCTGCCCGAGGCGGGCGGGGCTGTCAGGGTCCCGGTCATTGGGCTGTCTCCAGGATCATGGCGGCGGCAAGGGTGGCGATCATGATGGTCGGGGCATTGGTGTTGCCGCCGACCAGGCGGGGCATGACGGAGGCGTCGACGACCCGGAGCCCTTCGACGCCCCGGACCCTCAACTGCGGATCGACGACCGAAAGTTCGCCCTGCCCCATCATGCAGGTCCCGACCGGGTGATAAAGGGTCTCGGCCCGTGCCCGGACATCATCCATCAGAGCGGAGCGGCTGGTCTTGTCCGGACCCGGCAGCAGCTCGGCGCGGCGGTCAAAATCAAACGCTGCCGAACCCAGCAATGTCCGGACGATCTCCAGACCATCGGTCAGGACCTCGAGATCGTGCGGGGCGGTCAGATAGGCCGGATCGATCGCCGGTGGCACGGACGGATCATCACTGACGATACGGATGCGGCCACGGCTCTCCGGATAGAGCACGCAGGCATGCAGCGTCGCCCCATGCCCGAGCGGCAGCTCCCGCCCGTGCGGCTCGGCCAGACCCGGCGTGAAGACCAGCTGGATATCCGGCAGGTCCCCGGCCCGGGATGAACGTACAAAGGCACCCCCCTGGATCGGATTGGTCGACAGCGGGCCCGGCTGTCCGCCCAGCCAGGCGGCGACACCCCCGACCAGGGGCGGCAAGGCCCGCAAGGACAGGCCGATAGAGGTCGCGCTGCGCGTCGAAATCTGGCCGATGATGTCGATATGGTCCTGCAGGTTGCGGCCCACACCCGGCAGGTCGATTTCGGGCGTGACACCCGCGGCCCGCAGGTCATCCGCATCGCCGATCCCCGACAGTTGCAGCAGCTGCGGCGAGTTCACGGCCCCGCCACAGAGGATCACCTCACGTCGCGCCATGAACGACTCGTACCGGCCTGCGATCCCCACCTCCACGCCGCGGGCGACGCCGCCTTCGATCAGGACCCGACGGGCGAGCACGCCGGTCGTGACGGTCAGGTTCGGTCTCGACAGGGCCGGCTTCAGGAAGGCGTCGGCCGCGCTCCAGCGATTCAGGCCGCGCTGCGTCACCTGATAGGGACCGAATCCCAGCTGTCCGGCCCCGTTGAAATCGGCGTTGCGCGGATACTGTAGCAGCCCCCCGGCCTCGAAAAAGGCCTCGGTCAGCGGGTTGAGCGGGGCTATGTCCTGCACCGTCAGCGGTCCGTCGGCACCGTGATACAGGTCTGCGCCACGCGTCTGGCCTTCGACCTCGCGAAACGCCGGCAACGCCCTGTCCCAGCCCCAGCCTTCGCATCCGTAGACGTCGCGCCATTCGTCGTAGTTTTCGGCCGCACCCCGGATGTAGTGCATCGCATTGATCGCACTCGACCCGCCCAGCGTCCGGCCCCTGGGCCAGTAGAGCCGCCGGTCATTCAACCCGGCCTGGGCTTCGGTCTCATAGTGCCAATTGTAGGCCCGGGACTGAATGGCGAGGCCCATCAGCATCGGCGTGCGGATCAGGGCACTGTCATCCGGCCCGCCCGCCTCCAGCACCAGCACGGTGAGGTCAGGATTGCGCGAAAGTCGCTCGGCCAGCACACAGCCGGCCGAGCCGGCACCGACGATGATGAAGTCGTAGATCGCCTCGCCCATCGCTAGGCGGTCAGCTGCAGGATCAGGGATTCAGCCGTCAGGGCCGGCTTGTCCATGCCCCGGATCTCGACCGTGATCTCATTGCGCAGCAACCAGCCGGAGCCCCGCTGGGTGGCACCCAGGAACCTGTGCCGGGCGCGGATCTCCGAGCCCGATCGTACGGGTGCGATCAGCCGGACCTTTTCGAACCCGTAGTTCACCGCCATCACCAGACCCTCGACGAGCAGATATCCGGGGGGCAGCATGGCGATGGCCATGGACAGGGTCAGCATGCCGTGGGCGATAGTGCCGCCAAACGGGGTCTGTGCCGCCGCCACCGGATCGACATGGATGAACTGGAAATCACCGGTCGCCGCCGCGAACCGGTCGATCCGCTCCTGATCGACCAGAAACCAGTCCGAAAAGCCGAGGTCCTCCCCAACACGGGCCTCGAGACTGTCGGGAGAGATGATGTTTGGCATGGCCTGCTCTAACGGAGCTGCAGTTCGGCGCGTGACAATTGCCCGTTCCGGTCGGCGTCCAGCCGCTGGAAGGCCCGATCATAGAGATTCTGGTCACGAACCATGACCGCCCGGGAGCGTCCGGCCGCGGCCGAAAGGGCGATAAAGCGACGAAACTCGGCCGGGTTGAGCGTGGCGGAGCGGTCGGTATCGCTGGCGGCGAAATCCTCGACCGGGGTTCCCGCCACGGCCGCGGCGGGTGCCAGGAGCAGGCCGGATATCAGAAAAAACGTCACCATCACGCGTCGCTTACTCATTTTGGCAGGCTCCTCAGGGTCCCGGGACTTTACAGGCCCTTCTATATATTGGCATCGTGTATGACAATAAAAGACGGGTCCGTTTCGAAGGGCCCGACAGGGGGCGGATCATGAAGCGGGCCATTTGGATTGGTGGAGCCCTCGTCGGGCTGGTTGTGCTCGGCTTCGGCGGTCTCGCGCTCAAGGACTATGTCATCCTTCACATCGCCGGCTGGCGCGGGCCCCCGGTCGGACCGAACCAGCCTGTTGTCTGGGAAGCCGGCCCGGCGACGCCTGCGATGGCCCCCGCCGATCGCCCGCCGAATGTGATCGTCATCCTGGCGGATGATCTGGGCTTCAACGACATCAGCCTGAATGGTGGCCTTGGCGACGGCACCGTCCGGACGCCGCATATCGATGCCCTGGCCCGGGGGGGTGCGATTCTGGACGCGGGCTATGCCGGCAACGCCACCTGCTCCCCCTCCCGAGCGGCCCTGATGACCGGCCGCTACCCAACCCGGTTCGGCTTCGAGTTCACCTCGGTTCCGGTCCAGATGGCGCGGCTGCTGCCGACGCTGTCGCGCAAGGACGATGAGATGCGACCCGTCTTCCGCAGCGACCGGGTCGGCGACGTGCCCCCCTATGAACAGATGGGCGTCCCGGCCGGCGAGATCACGCTCGCCGAGCTGATGCGGTCGCGCGGCTACCACACCATGCACCTGGGCAAATGGCACCTCGGTGAAACGACCGGCATGCGCCCCGAGGATCAGGGCTTCGACGAGAGCCTGGGCTTTATGGTCGGAGCACAGCTGTTCCTGCCGGCCCGCGACCCGAACGTGGTCAACTCGCGGCAGTCGTTCGATCCGCTCGACCGCTTCCTGTGGGCCAACCTGCCCTACAGCGTTCAGTACAACGGCGGGCAGCGGTTCCATCCTGACCGCTACATGACCGACTATCTGACGGATCAGGCGCTGGCCGGCATCCGGGCCAACCGCAACCGGCCCTTCTTCATGTATGTGGCCTATAATGCGCCGCATACGCCCTTGCAGGCCCTCAAGTCCGACTACGACGCCCTTTCCCACATCACCAATCACCGCGAACGTGTCTATGCGGCGATGGTCGTGGCCCTGGACCGCGGCGTCGGCCGGATCATGAACGAGTTGAAGGCCCAGGGGCTCGACGAAAACACCCTGGTGGTCTTCAGCAGCGACAATGGCGGGGCCAACTATGTCGGCCTGCCGAACATCAACAAGCCGTTCCGGGGCTGGAAACTGACCTTCTTCGAGGGCGGCATCCGGGTGCCCTACTACATGAACTGGCCCGCGCAGATTCCGGCCGGCACGCGGATGTCAGCGCCCGTCTCGCATTTCGATATC
>VYMF01000118.1_pt1 | contig 19856 bp, 21 predicted proteins | sample 5115271 | NCBI WGS metagenome assembly VYMF01 (sample SAMN12291778, study PRJNA351875) | freshwater metagenome | isolation source: freshwater lake | place: USA: Michigan, Wintergreen Lake | collected 2013-08-08
TGGGCTATGTTTCTCCCGCGGAGTTCGAGGAGCAGTTCCACCGCATTCAAGCGGCTCCTGCGGAGCGCTTGACACTCAATTAACCGAGTCTCCTCTAAACCCGGGGCGGTTCAGCGTGGTGTGCAGCGTCGCCTCCAAGACCGCCTGCACTTGCTGCTCGGTGATCTTCGCCAACCGACCAGGGCGCGGCGCGTCCTTCTCCAACCCGCGCACGCGCAGCGCCAGAAACCGCTGCCGCCACAACTGCACCGTCGGGCGCGACACCCCGAGCGCGGTGGCGATATCTTGGCTGTCCATCCCTGCGGCCGCGAGCTGCACGATTTGGGCGCGCTGCACCTGACGAAGCGGCAAGGTCCGGCTGCGCCCCCATGTTGCCAGCGTCGTGTCTTCTTCGGGGCTTAAGGTAATGGGCACAGCCTGTCTGCTCATGGAGGGCAATATCCCTCTCATCCGCAGATATGTAAAGCTATTTCAGACGCACTACACTAGGGTGTCGACCTCCATGTCCACGTCGCTTCGAATTATCCAGGGTGCGAACCGTGCACTTGGCGGGATCGCGCCGCGCACAGTCGCCCGCCTCAACCAGCGTCTCTTTTCCACACCACGCCGGTTTGCGCCGCGCGAGTGGGAGCTTGCGCTCGAAGTCCTCGGCACCCGTGCGCGCCTCCCCAACGGCGCCTCCATGCTCATGGCGGGCAGCGGCGCGCGCACGATTGCCCTCATCCACGGCTGGGAGGGACGCGCCACCCAGTTCGCGCTGTTCGCGCCGTCGCTGCTGGCCGCAGGCTTCCGCATTGTCGCCATCGATGGACCGGCGCACGGCCAGTCACGCGGGTCGCGCTCAGACCCGTACTACTTTGCCGAAACGCTGCACGAGGCGGCTGAACGCCACGGGCCGTTTCATGGCATGGTCGGCCACTCCATGGGTGGTGGCGCTATCGGGATCGCGCTGGCCGCCGGACTTACGGCGTCGCGCGCGGTGCTCATTGCCAGCCCGGCATCGCTGCACGATGTCCTGCACCGCTTCGCGAGCGCCATGCACATGCCGCCGAGCGCCGCGCAGCACTTCGCGTCGGCACTCCGCACGCAAGTACTCTCCAGAGGGCATCCGGAAATCGACGTCCTTGAACTCATTGCCACCCTGCCCACGCGCGCCCTCGTCATTCACGCGCGCGACGACAAAGAGGTCCCGTTCCGCGATGGTGAGCGCATCGCGGCCACGTGGCCCAACGCAGCGCTGCTGCCGGTGGACGGACTCGGGCACCGACGCATTCTTCGCGCGCCGCAGGTTGTCGAAGCCGCCGTGGGATTTTTGCTGGATGCCTAGCGCTCCGCCAGCACGACGACCCCGTCTCCCACGGCGATCATTCCTTCGCCGGCGTGCGTGGCATTCACCCCAAACACCACGCCATCGGGAGTGCGACGGTACTCGGCGAAGGCCCGCAGCGGCTGCGTGCCGGCGTCCAGCGTATCCGGATCGACTGTTGTCAGGACACAGCGGACGCACAGGGAGCCCATGCCGAGTGTGACATCACCCACTTGAATGGCGCCCCACGAGTCTTCCTCGTGAGGAGCCACGCCATCGAGCCAGATGTTCGCGCGAAAGCGACGCGCGTCGAGGGGGTCGGGTTCCCCCTGCTCGAGCAGCTTGGCATTCAGCGCCGCGATGCTCGCTAGGCTGAGCACCAGAAGTGGGGCCCCGTCGGAAAACGCCACGCGACGGTCGTGATACGGAAGCGGGCCGGCGTACTTGGGACGCAGCGGTCGCGAGGCCTCATCGTCAAGGTGCACCAGACGGCAGGCGCGTCCAATGGCATCACTGCACCACGCCGCGGCCTCGTCTCCGGCATCCAGCGCGACCACGGCGTCGCCCCACACGAACACCGGGCGCGCCAACGCGTCGGCACCCGGCACCACGGCGGTCAGGGTGGAAAGTCGCGGCGCATCGAGCAGGAGCGCGCCGTCGCGATTCGCTGTCGCAAAGCGCGGCGTGATGTGCAGCAACCGATGGTCGGTGCGTGCGGTGATCGCCTGCCCTTCGCCATCGACGAGCAACCAGCGGCGGTCGCCGATGGCGCCGCGATCATCGAGCGGCAGCTCTTTCACCCTGATGCCGGCCGCCGACTTGAGCGGATACACCGTAAGCCCGGCAACGCGGGCAGCGCTTATGATCATGACTGGCTCATGTGGCAACGTCTCCTGTACGTGACCGACGATGATTCCAATAGAGATACACCGGAATGCCCAGCAGCAGCAGGCCGGCACCACGCGCCGCGTTGCCCGGGTTCGACTGTACGGATCCGACCAACACGTAAACGGCTGCTGCGATGAATGTCAGAATGCCAAGCGGATGCAGCTGTGCCCGTCCGTCGCTGTTGCGGTCGCGGGCCCGCAGCACAAAGAGCGAGGCCGCGGTCGAGCCAAAGAAAATCCAGTCGGCGAACACCAGGCAATTGGCTCCGGTCATGGCCACCGCCGCCATGGCCCCCGTGGCCACGATGAGAAAGAGCGCCCAACCGTACAGGAACGCCGGGAATGTCCCGAAGGCGTCCCGCAGATACACGTACGTTCCCCCCGCCTGTGGACGGCGCCGCCCGAGCTCCGCGTAGACAAAGCCGCCCAGGATGGCCACCACGGCACCCAGCCCCCACGCGGCGAGCGTGAGCGGCGCGCTTCCGACCCGCTGCGCCACCACCGACGGGGACAAAAAGATGCCGGACCCGATGATCCCGCCCACGACCAACATGGTGCCGGAGAAGGTACCGAGCCTGGCGGCGTATCTCACCTGTGTCATCGGGCCAAACTGCCCCGTATACATTTCTTTCGCTACCCAATTCTCCCAACTGACCCAGACCATGTCCGCCTCGATCTTGCGCCGAGCGTGCCTCGGCATCGCGCTGACTGTGCCGCTCGCGCCACTCAGCGCACAAAAGGCTCCGTCCATCCCGCACGAGAAGTACACGCTCCCCAATGGCCTCGAGGTCATTCTGCACGTCGACCGCTCGGTGCCCATTGTGGCCGTGGAAAATTTCTACAAGGTGGGCTCCGGCGACGAGAAGGTAGGGCGCACCGGCTTCGCGCATCTCTTCGAGCACGTGATGTTCATGGGCTCGGAGAACGTCCCCGTTGGCAAGTTCGACGAGTGGCTGGAGGCGGCAGGCGCCAGCAACAACGGATCGACGAATTTCGACCGCACCAACTATTACGAAACGGGGCCGTCGAATGCCCTGCCCCTCATGCTCTGGCTCGATGCTGACCGCATGGGCTGGTTGCTGCCCACCATGGACCAGAGCAAACTCGATCTGCAGCGCGACGTCGTGAAGAATGAGCGGCGTCAAGGCGTGGATAACGCGCCGTACGGGAAGGCCGACGAAACGATTCTTCCGGTGCTCTTCCCGAAGGGGCACCCGTATTCGTGGGACGTCATTGGCTCCCTGGACGATTTGAGCGCCGCCGCGGTCGACGATGTGAAGGGATTCTTCCGGCAGTACTACGCACCGAACAACGCGACGATCACGATTGCGGGTGACTTCAACGCGGACTCCGCCAAAGCGTGGGTGCAGAAGTACTTCGGCCACATCCCGCCCAGCCTCGCGACCATTACGCGCCCGGTGGTCCCGCCCATCACGCTCACGAAGGACAGCGTGCTGGTAGTGGAAGACCGCGTGCAGCTACCGCGCGTGTACTACACGTGGCACGGCGTGAAGTCCTTCTCCGCAGACGACGCGGCGCTCGACGCGCTCGCCGACATTGTTGCCGGCGGCAAAAGCTCGCGCCTGTACCGCACGCTCGTGTACGAGAAGCAGCTGGCGCAGGACGTGCGCATGAGCAATCAGTCGCAGAAGCTCGACGGCATGATTCAGTTGGTCGTGACGGCCAAGCCGGGCGTGCTGCCGAGCGATATCGACGCCGAGATCTCGCGTGCACTGTCGACGGTCATCGCGTCGGGGGTGACAGATCGCGAGCTCACGCGCGTGAAGAACGGCATGCGCGCCAGCATGCTCGACGGCTTGGCCAACGTATCGAGCAAGGCGTTCCGCCTGAGCTACTACAACTACGTCACCGGCAGTCCGGACTATCTCGCGCAGGACCTCGCGCGCTACGACGCGCTGACGCCGGCCGCCGTGCAGGCTGCCGCGCGCACGTATCTCGCGGGCACGCCGCGTGTGGTGCTGACGATCGTTCCCGAAGGCAAGACGTCGCTCGCGCTCACGAGCGCGACGCTTGGAGGTGTCAAGTAATGCGTGCCCCATTCGCTTCTCTCGTAGCACTCGCGGCGTCGCCGCTGGCACTTGCCGCGCAGCCAGCCACGCCCAAGGCCGCCAGTACGACGCCGCCTACGCTGTCGGCGCCCAAGCCGCTCACCCTTCCCGCCATGATCGAACGCCGTTTGCCGAACGGGCTGCGGCTGGTCGTGGTGGAACAGCGCGAACTGCCAGTCGTCGACGCGCAATTGGTCATCAATACGGGGAGCGTGGCCGATCCGGCCGGCAAGGACGGGCTCGCGACCCTCACGGCCAACATGCTCGACGAAGGCGCGGGCTCACGCGACGCGTTGGCACTCGCCGAAGAAATCGCGTTTCTCGCCATTCGCCTGTCGACGGGGGCATCGGTCGAACAGAGCACGGTCGCCCTGCACAGCACGCGCAATACGCTCGACAGCGCCATGCAGCTCATGGCTGATGTCGTGCTGCGCCCCACCTTCCCCGAGAAGGAGTTCACGCGTCTGCGCAGCGAACGCCTCACCGCGTTGTTGCAGGAACAGGATCGTGGGCCGGCCATGGCCGACCGTGCCTTTGCCGCCATCGTGTATGGCGAGTCGCATCCGTACGGCCGTAGCAGCGCCGGGGTGCGCTCGTCGGTCGAAACGATGTCGCGTGCCGACGTGCAGTCGTTCTGGAAGTCGTGGTACCGCCCCAACAACGCCACGCTGGTGCTGGTGGGCGATGTGACCGTCGCCGAAGCCGTGGCGCTCGCGACCCGAGCCTTTGGGGGATGGGAACGCGCGGTACTCCCCGCAGTCCCTGCCGCGCGCGTGGCGGCGAAGAACGCGACCACGGCCATTCACATCGTCGACAAACCCAAGGCGGCGCAGTCGAGCTTCCGTCTGGGCGGTATTGGCGTGGCGCGCAGCACTGCCGACTACTACCCGCTCATGGTGATGAACACCGCGCTCGGCGGGTCCTTCACGTCGCGTCTCAACAACACGCTGCGCGAAGTGAAGGGATACACCTACGGCGCCGGTTCGAGCTTCTCCATGCGTCGTGACGCCGGTCCGTTTACGGCACGCGCCGAGGTCGTCTCGGCCAAAACCGATTCGGCGCTCATCGAGTTCATGAAGGAGCTGAACAGCATTCGCCAGCCGCTCCCCGCCAGCGAACTCGCCAAGGTGAAGCGCTACCTGCAACTGGGATATGCCGACGGCTTCGAGAGCACCAGCGATATTGCGTCGCAGATTGCCAATCTCGTGCCGTACAACCTGCCGTTGAGCACACTCGGGGCGTTCAACGCGGGCATTGGCCGCGTGACGAGCGCCGACGTGCAACGCGTCGCCGCGAAGTACGTGACGCCCGGCGCCCTCACGATCGTGATTGCGGGAGATCGCGCGTCGATCGAGCCCGCGCTCAAGGCCACCAAGGTGGCACCCGTCGATGTACGCGACATGTTCGGCCGCCCGGTGATTGTTCCGTGACCCTCAACGTCTTCTCTGCCATGATGCTGTCCCGACGCACGTTTTCGCTGGCCCTCGCGGCCAGCGCACTAGCCCTGAGTGCGTGCCGCAGCACCGGCACCACCGCCTCTGCGAGTCCGGCCGCGGCGTCAGCCGCGCCGAATGCTCGCGGTGCCAACGCGGCGCCCATGCTCGTGACCACCGAGTGGACGGCTCAACATGCCAACGACCGTGGCCTCGTCTTGCTGCACGTGGGCACCAAGGCGCAGTACGACAGCGGACACGTGGCCGGCAGCCGCTTCGTGTCGCTCGAAGAGATTGCCATTCCCATGCAACCGGGGGCGCTCTCGTTGCAAATGGCGAGTGTCGAGCAACTCACGGCGTGGGCTGCGCGGAACGGCATCGGCAACAGCAGTCGCGTTGTCGTCATTCCGCACGATGCCAACCTGCAAAGTGCCACGCGCGTGTTCTTCACCTTGGCATATCTCGGCATCGGCGACAACGCGTCGCTCATGGACGGTGGCTATCAGGCGTGGAAGCGCGAAGCGCGCGCCGTGAGCACCACAACGCCGGCGGCGGCGGCGGCCGTGCCGTTTACGCCGCGCGTTCGCCCGGAGCTCATTGCGCAGGTCGGTCAGGTGGAAACGGCCACGCAAGATCAGTCGCGCCATATCATCGACGCCCGGCTCACGCGCTTTTTCAATGGCGATGGCGGCGGGTATCCGCGCCCGGGGCATATTCCCAGCGCGGTGAACATCCCCATCTCGAGCGTGAGCCTCAACGGCTATCTGCGGTCGCCGGCCGAGCTGCAGGCGCTGTTCGAGGCGCAGAAGGTCGACAGCAGCAAGCCGGTCATCACGTACTGCCACATTGGGCAGCAGGCCACATTGCTCTGGTTCGTGGCCACGCTCATTGGCCGCGATGCCCGTATGTACGACGGCTCGTTCCAGGAATGGAGCGGGAGCACGCGCCCCATTGTAGGGCCGCCCGCCAAGTAGCCGCGCCATCGCTCGCTGCTGGCTGCAGCGGCATGAACACAGGGTCAGTACGCCCCGTCCAACGGGCATGCTGACCCTTGAACGCGTGGTGCGTGAACTATTCCGACCATCGGGGAGCAATCCGACGAACGGTTTGTCGTGGTGGTTGGTGGAGCGACGCGCCTCTCGCAGCCGGGGGAGGGGCTCGAGCAGGACGACCAGCGCCCGCGAGGCGGAATACTGGGCGACCGACGCGGGCGAACGGCGCGCGCGCGGGCGCGGGCGCGAGAGATCGCTCGGCACGGATGCCCCCTGGATGCCCACCGACCTGGTCATGGCCGCCGGCGCCGGCAAGCAACGCCTGTATGTCATCCCGTCGTAGGACCTGGTCATTGTCCGCCTCGGCCCCCTGCTCGGCGGTCGACGGTTCATCGACGTGGACTTCCTCGGCGCGCGCTTCGGGGCCGTATAGAGTCCCTTCCCGGTGAGGGTACCTTTTACGGGTCCCCTCATCTTGGAGTCCACGTGACCCCTGCTGCTCCCACGCCACTGGTCGGCGTGGTCATGGGCAGTGCGAGCGACTTTGACACGCTCGCACCGGCCTGCGACATCCTCGCTGAACTTGGCATTCCGTACGAAGCGCGCGTGGTCTCCGCGCACCGTACCCCGGATTGGCTCTTCGAGTATGCCGAGCAGGCAAAGCCGCGTGGCCTGCGCGCGATCATCGCCGGTGCTGGTGGCGCGGCGCACTTGCCGGGAATGCTCGCGGCCAAGACGCTCGTGCCGGTGCTGGGCGTCCCGGTCGTGGCCACACCGCTCAACGGCATGGACGCGCTACTGAGCATCGTGCAGATGCCGGCGGGAGTTCCGGTGGCCACGTTTGCGGTGGGGAAGCCCGGCGCGGCCAACGCGGCCCTCTACGCGGCGCAGCTGCTCGCGGCACACGACGACGCCCTGTTCGCGGCGCTCGAAGCGCGACGCGCCGCCAAGGCCGCCGAGGCGCTCGCGCGCCCGCTCAACGCCCCCAACGCCATTCAGCCCGTTACGTCGTGACCGTGCCTTCGACACCGTCGCCCATTCTTCCCGGCGCGACCATTGGCTTGCTCGGTGGTGGGCAGCTCGGTCGCATGACCGCGTTTGCGGCGCGCAGCATGGGCTACGACATCCACGTGCTCGACCCCGAGGCCGCGTGTGCGACGCGCCCCGTGGCGTCGCGAACCATCACGGCGCCGTTCACTGATGTCGCGGCGGCGATCGAGTTGGCGTCGCAGTGCGACGTGATCACCCTCGAAATCGAGCAGATCCACCCTGACGTGCTCGATGCCGTTGCGTCACGCACGGCACTGCGACCGGGCCGCGATCCGGTGTACCTCATTCAGGACCGCATAAGGCAGAAACAGTGGCTCAAGGCGCAAGGCTTTCCGTTGGGCAACTTCGTCGCCGCGCGCACAGCGAATGATGTTGCCGACGCCGTGCGGTCGTTCGGCCCGTGCATTGCCAAGAGCACGCATGGCGGATACGACGGGCGTGGGCAAGTGCGACTGTCCGAGCCCGAGCAGGGCGACGGCGCGTGGACCGCACTCGGATCGCGCGAATGTCTGGTCGAACAGAACGTTGACATTCACTACGAGCTATCGGTGCTGGTGGCGCGGTCGCCAAGCGGTGCGGTAGCGGTGTATCCGCCGTCGCGGAATCACCATACGAGTGGCGTGCTCACCTGGGCCGTGGTGCCCGCGGTCATCAGCGATGACATGACCACCCGCGCGCAGACGTTGGCGCGCAATGTGGCCGAGCGCATTGGCATCGTGGGGCTGCTGGCCGTGGAATGCTTCGTCACCCCTAGTGGGGAGTTGCTGGTCAACGAACTCGCGCCGCGTCCGCACAACACCTACCACCATAGCGAGCGCGGCCTGGCCACGAGTCAGTTCGAACAGCTCGTGCGCGCCATCTGCGACCTGCCGCTGGGCTCGACCGAGCTCTTTGCCCCCTCCGCCATTGCCAACCTGCTGGGCGATGTGTGGCTGCAGGAGACCGCGCCCGACATGACCCACGCGTTGCAGGTCCCCGGCTCACGCGTGCATCTGTACGGCAAGGCCGGCGCGCGCGCCGGCCGCAAAATGGGACACTTGTCTGCTGTGGGTGCTACAGCGCAGGACGCCCTCGGTCGTGTGCTCGACTGCTATCGCCGCCTGTCGCCGAGCACGATCGCCAGCTTCGACGTACACGAGCCGGTGCTGTCGCACATTTCCTCCTGAAGCATTTTCACGTCACTCCACCGTCATCACATGTTTCCGCGCGACTTCTACGAGATTCTGCACGTTATCGGTATCGCGATGCTCTTCCTCGCCATTGGCGGTGTTGCCACCCACGCGGCGAACGGCGGCACCAAGGCGACGAGTCGAACGCGTGGCCTGATGGGCACCGTGCATGGTCTCGGCGCGCTGCTCATTCTGGTGGGCGGCTTCGGTATGTTGGCGCGCATCGGTTTTGCGCACGGCGCGAACTTCCCGGGCTGGTTGTGGGTCAAGCTCATCGTGTGGGTCATTCTGAGCGCCATCGTGCTGCTGCCGTATCGCACGCCAGCACTCGCCAAACCGTTCATTTTCCTGTTGCCGTTGCTCGCTGGCGTGGCCGTGTACATGGCGCTGTACAAGCCGTTCTGAGCACGCCCGACTCACGCCAGTCTTGACCCCCTGAACGTTCTCGTTCACAACGTCGGTTCCGCAACACTCACGTTTCAGGTCGTGGCCACCGATGCGGATCGGATTGCCGGCGATCAGCACGTGAAGTTGCTTCGCGGACAGATCGAGCGCATTGGTGGTGAGTCGGTCATCACGCTTCGCCACCGTTACGGGAGCACCAGCACGACTCCCGCGGCGTTGCGCGGCATGCGCGCGAGCAAGCGGCCAGGCACGCCGCTGCCCCGCACTCGGTGCTGGCAAAGTCGGCGATGGCCCCGTACCTTTGAAAAAGCGTCGATCGGCCCCGACCGGAGTTCCTATCCCGCACACCAGCGGCGCGGTGATCCGAGATGGGGCGGCATCGGCTTGCAGAACTGGCTAGGGCCGATTCCGTTTCGAACTCAACCAGCGTCCTGACGCGCCCTTGTTTGGTGCGGAGTTTTGCGCACCGCGTCACTGTACTTTGGAGGATGACTCTCATGCTACTGCTCAGCATTTTTCTCCTCGGGGTTGGAGTGCTTTTGCTCGCCTACGCGAGCATCGGGTTCATCATGCCCTCGAGGGTTGCTGTCGCCACGGCCAATGCCACGATTCCCGCGCCGGTCGAATGGGTGTTCGACTTGGTCGCTGTAGATCGCCGCCAAGCCTTCCGCAGCGACCTCGAGGACGTCGAGGTTGCATCTGACACCCGCTGGACGGAACGAGCGAACGACTCGCCGCCCGTCAGCTACCAGGTGATCCGCCAAGTATCGAACGAGGTGTTTGAAGCCGTTTTCCAGAGCAGAGGGTTCACCGGCCGTTGGCTGGTGCGCTTTTCTGCGGCCGGCGACGACGCCACGAGTTTGGTGATCTACGAAGAATTGCAGGTCAGCCACCCGCTGCTCCGGCCGATCGTCAGGCTGGCTTACCCGCTGCAGGCGGCAGTTGATCGGTTCGTCGCGGACGTTCGGGACGCCGCCGATCGCTGGAGAGGCGCGCGTGTGAACCACGGTCTCGAGGGCTAACCATGGCGCCGGTCGTGCTCATCACTGGAGTGAGTTCCGGCATCGGGCTTGCGACGGCGACCTACCTGGCCTCGAGGGGCATGGAGGTGTTCGGAACCGTCATGGAACCCGTCGACGGCCTGTGCCGTCATCCGGATGGCTATTGGGTGACGACGATGGACGTTTCCGACGACGTCGGAGTCCGAGAGGCCGTGGGTCGCGTCCTTTCTGCTACGAACCGCATTGATGTGCTGGTCAACAACGCAGGCATCAGCCACATGGCCCCGCTGGAAGAGTTCGATCTCGCCGAAGCCCGCCGAGTGCTCGAGGTCAATACGCTGGGCCCGCTGCGCGTGATCCAGGCGGTGCTTCCCTTGATGCGCGAACAGGGTCGTGGTCTGATCATCAACACCACCTCAATCGCCGGCCAGATCGCAATTCCCTTCGATGGCGTGTACACTGCGTCGAAGTTTGCGCTCGAAGGCCTCTCGGAGGCTTTGAGCCTCGAACTGCGCCCGTTTGGCGTCGGGGTTGTTATGATCGAGCCGGGGGACATCAACACCGGCATGTCGTCGCGCTCAGCGCAAGGAAACGTGATCGATGCGCGCTCGCCCTACGCCGCCTATCTCAAGCAGGCCCAGAGGGTAGCGATCGAGAACGAGCGCTCAGGTTCACCGCCCATGCTCATCGCCAAGACGATCGAGCAAATCATAAACTCCCGCCGTCCTGCCCTGCGCTATGTAGGCGGAACCTGGATCGAACGCTTGATGATCCCCATCAAGCATCTGCTGCCGTCACGCCTGTTTGAGGCACTGGTGGCCATGCGTTATCTCGACCGCCGCAGCGAGCAGGAATGATCCGCCCCCGGCACTACTTTGGCGGAATGACGAGATAGGGGGCAGGTCAGGCCTGATACGCCGTCCCTCTTCGGGTTCCGTGCCGGCAACACCTTCGCAAGAACAGAGACAGCTCGTGTCATGGAGGACTTGGAGAGTACCGCATCCGCGATCCTACTCTTCGGACCGACATGGGCAAGCCGCCCGCCGGGCGCAGGGCAAGGCTCGCGTCCTCGTCGTCAAGCGCCTTCACACGCCGGGCCTCCGATACGTCCAGCCCGACGAGCTTGGCCTTCCACTCGCAGAATGTCGGCGAGCTGAGTCCGTGCTTCCTGCACAGATCCGCTACCGAGACGCCCTCCTCCTGCTCGCGCCGGGTTCCTATGGTCCATACCTTCCGAGAACCGTGACCGCTTCATCCGTCCGTCCCTTTCCTGCGCTGGACTTTAGTTGCCTCTGGAGGAGTCTCACGGGGTCACATCAACCTCAGGAGCTGCAGGGAGCACACGCATGATCGCATTGATCCTCGGAGTCGCAGCGGGAGCGCTCTTCGCATCCCTTCTGCTCCCCCGAGCGACCCAGTACGTCTTGAGGCGGGCAATCGTGAAGACGTTTGTCGAGATGGCGCCGACAACGCCCTTTCACCTGCACAACGGAGAGAGTTTCTTCCGCCTGATCACTCAGGGTGCGCCCTGGCTTCGGGACAAGGTCAGTCTCGCGACGTCCGAAGATGCCCTGAAGTCGCTCAAGCAGATCTATCCGATGGTCACGGCACCCGTGCGGGAAGTGACGGAACTCCAGGGCTTGGCAGACTCCTTGCACCAGAGCGGTGCGATGACTGCGCCGCTCGCGACGCGGCGGAATCCCTTATCGCCCTTGGAAGACTTCCTGCAGCAGAGCGGTGCAATGACCCTCCTGAACGATGCCGGGGTCGATCTCGCTGCAGTGCCTGAAATCGAGGTCCTCGAATTCGGACCGGCGAGGCATCATGGGTCCCGGCCGCCGGCCGGATGCACACTGCCCGGAGAGCAGGAGCCGCTGGACGGCGTCCTGCTGAGCTGGCCGATCAACTACCCCACGCGCTGGAGCCACCACGCGCGTTTCGCCTCCTACATCGCCGAGGCGGGGGCGCAGCCGGTGGTGCTGGCGCCGTCGATCGCCTGGTTGCGCATCGTGCGAGCCTACTTGGCGGCGGCGGCGCCGTCCGTGAAGGCGCGTCTTCTGTCGATCGCTACAGATGACGTCTGGATCCGGGACTTCGGCCCTCACTTCGTGAAGTCGAAGGAGGGGGCGTTTTCGATAGTGGCGACGCCCTATGCACCGTCCGAACACAACTTCCAGAAGCATGACAATGCCAGCCAGGTCGATATCGCCCGCGCCTTCGGATTACCCCTCCATTTCCTGCCGCTGATCATCGAGGGCGGCAACATTGTGACCGACGGCGCCGGCTCGATGGTCATGTTCGATAGTGTCTTCGTACACAATCCCGAGCGCACCATCGCTGATATTGAGCAAATCGTACGGGATTGGTTCGGGATCGACCGCCTGATCCTCTTTCCGGCGCTCGTGGGTGAAGTCACCGGTCACATTGATATGGCCGTGAAGTTTGTCGATCCCGGAACTGTCCTGGTCGCCGATGTTGTCGCAGGCCACCCCTGGAAATCGAATTTCGACCGCATCGCCGCTAGGCTCGCAGCGACCCCTTCCAGCCGCGGCGCACCCTACCGCGTCGTCCGGGTGCCGGCCGCCCGGACTCCGAAGGGGCGCGAGCATTTCTGGAGTTACATCAACAGCCTCACGGTCAACAAGACGGTGATCCTGCCATTCTTCAATCCACGGGAAGATGAACGCGCGATTGAGATTTACCGGTCAGTCGGGTACGAGAATGTCGTCGGGGTCGATTTTCGCGATTTTCCTCTGGGGTCCGTTCACTGCCAGTCCAAGGAGATTCCGGCGGGCGTCATGGGCGACAGGTATTCCTAATGGAGCAGCAGGCTTCGATCTCGTACTTCGTCCGGTCGACCTGGCGGCTTCTGTTGTGTGCTGTGGCCTGCAGCGGCATCGGCATCACCATGTCGGTGATCGCGCCAGCCCTGATCGGCGGCTACACGGCGGCTCCCGAGGCCGGGGGTCTCGGCCTGGACCAGGCTCACGCCGGCCAATACGTGACCTTGGAAATGCTCGCGACAGCCCTCGCCGCGATGGCGTCCGCCCCCCTGATTGAGAGGGTTCGGCTAAGCCGTACCCTGATTGCCAGTGCCGGCTTGGTCCTGGTGGCCAACCTCTGCGCTTTGCTGGTCCCACCGCCCGGCCTGTGGCCGTTCCGAATCCTTGCCGGCGCCGCGGCGGGAATGGCTGTGGGCGCTGGCAACGCGATCATCGCCCGTTCAATTGACCCAGATCGCCTCTACGGGTTGTCCGTAACCCTGGCGACGGCCTATTCCGCCCTAGCGCTGTTTGCCACGCCGGTGGCTGTGAGTCACTTCGGCTACACGGGGATTTTCGGGTTGCTGGCCCTGAACGTCGGCATCCTCTGTCCGATCCTTCTTCTCCTGCCGGACAAGGCGAACTCGGCGCCGCGCCGGGCCACAGGCGGCCAATCGGGAGTCTCCGTGACCCTCGCCGCGCCCCTGCTGATCTCGGCGTTCCTGCTGAATGTCAGCGATGGGGCGATCTACGGCTTCTCCCAGATTATCGGAGGGCGGAGCGGACTCGAACCCAAGGCTGCGAGCGCCGTCCTGGCTGCAGGCGGCTTCTTGGGAATCGCCGGCGCGCTGCTCGCGGCCCTGATCGGCATCCGCTTTGGACGGTTGGCCCCAGTGACCGCTGCGATCGTCGTGCAGCTGCTCTCCGGATGGGTCATCACGACCTTCAGGCAGCCCGAGGCCTATGTCGCCATGCAGTTGATGCTGAGCCTCAGCTTCTGGCTTGCGATCACCTATACGCTGGGGCTGGGCGCGGCGATCGATCCCGGCGGTTCGGTCTCTGCCAGCCTTGGCGGCGTCATCCTGCTGGGAAGTGCCGTCGGCCCCTGGATTGGCGGCGCGGTCATCAAGGATCAGGGTTACGCCGCCCTGGGGCTGACCTGTGCGATTCTTTCCGCCCTGGCCTTGGCGACATTCTTTGTCGCCGAGAGGCGTCTCCGCAGATCACGGGGTCAATGACCTCAGTTCCGGCGTCAGCGATCTGATGTCGATGCCCCCGATGACCGCTGCGACCAGGGAGGCCGCCACGTTTTCGGGAAGGCGCCATCTGGATGTCCGCAGACATGGGCGGCCGAGGCGGCGCCCTTCGAGGTGAACACCTGGCCGGCCGACGTCGAGGCGATGCAGGGTGAGCGTCTCGTCGAGGCCTTCCTCAAGGCTAGGCGCGGCGGAGACGTTGTGCTTTTCGAGGTCCGTGACGAGCGGCCGCAGGGCCCGTTGGGCCTCACCGTCGGTGGACTTCGCGTACGCGCCCTGCCGCTTGCGCCGCCAGAGCGCATGCAGCGTCTTGGGCAGGTCGCTCAGCACATGCTCACGCTTGTGCCACTGGCCGCGCTGGATCGGGACGCGCTCGCCGAACCCCTCGCGCGTCGCGGCGCTCAGCCCCTTGGCCCCGTCCAGGACCACCAGCAGCCCGGCGGGCGTCTGGAAGCCGCGCTCGACCAGCTCGCACAGGAAGGCGGCGCACCCCCGCGTGTTCTCGGTGGCGGTCTGTACGAAGCCCAGGATGCGCTTCTCGCCGGTCGTCGTGACGCCGAGGGCGATCACGACCTGATCGTCGGCGAACGACTTCCCGTCGCGCAACAATACCAGCCACTCGGCGTCATCGTGGCGGCGTTCATCGAGCGTTGGCAAGGCCTTGGCGCTGGCCCGCACGAAGCGCCGCGACACGCTCGACGTGGTCAGGCCGAAGGCCTCCGGCACCGCGTCGGCCGCCGCCTCGTCGTCGCGACAGGACAGCCCGCCGAGCACGCGCGGGACCCGGATCGGCACCTGCTGGTCGGCGAGAAACACGGAGCCCGCCTGCCGGCCCAACGGGATCAGCGCCTGAATCATGGACAACGCCAGACTGTTGGCCTCGACCGGCGCGGGCTCCGCGCTGGGGGTGGGCGTCGGCGACTGGTGGACGGGCGATGTCGTTCGCACTCTTGGCATGGGGGGTGTTTCCTATTGAGGCGCGAATCCTGGCAGGGATCAACGCTGCAGTATGGAGGCACCACCCAACTTTCAACTGGACTGGGGACAGACCCTGCGGCGCAGCATGACCACACCCAACGCACCCACATCGCTTGTGGCTCACAACACGACCTCCGCGCGCACGTCGCCTCAACCGCCTGACACGATCGCCGCGGGTACAAGCCGGTCGCGCGTTTCGCGTACCGAGGTGTGCAGCGCCTCGCGTAAGCGCTCGAGCATCGGGACGTCCCCAGCGAGCAGCGCCACCGCGTGCACGGTGTCGTCGAGAACGACCAGCAGCCGTTCACACGTATCACGCGCGACCATGGCCGCCCGCGCCGGCGTGACACCGAACTCCCGGGCGGCCACGCGCAGCGCGTGTGGCGAGAGCGCCTTCGCGTGCGCTTGGCCTCCGAACCGGAGTGGCAGCTCCTCGGCGTCGAGTTCATGGTAGACCAGCGTACAGGTCACGTCGTACGCCGGGGCGAGGCGCACGCCGGCCGGCGTGTGGAGCAACGTCAGGTTCTTCGCGTGCGCGTCTCGATTGCCAAGCGCGAGGTTGGCCACAGCCCACCGCAGGAGCCGTTCGGCATCCTCGGCGGGCGCGGCGCCCGCCCGCCGAAGGACGGTGCAGAGATCCTGATACCCCGGTGCCCCCGTCGAGGCGTATTTCTGAAACGAGGTGCGCCCGGTGACCTGACACCCGTCCTCGGCGTGCAGCCGAATCACCGTGTCATGGGCCTCAAGCACGCGGTCGAATCGCACCGTTTCATAGACAGCCGCATCTAGCGCGTGCACCGTGCTCTCGGCCGTCGGCACGCCGGCGGCCGCCATGAGGCGCATGCACAGCAGCTCATTGTGGAGCAAGCCCGGGAATCGCTCCGCTCGGGCGTGCTTGACGAGCACGGTCGAGGGCGCCCCCTGCATCGGCACACGGTAGAGCGGTTCGTCGGGGGCAGTCCCAGGCCCACTGGGCGGGCGCCGGAAGAGCACCAGCTTATCCTGGGCGCCGCTCAGCGAGAGTCGCCCACGCTTCATGACCTGCGCCGGCGAACGGGCGCTCGCCCCCTGCGCGCGCACCATCGCGAGCGCCGCACGCACGTCGCCGGCACCGCATGGTGCATACTCGGGGCTGGGGGGAGGGAGTTCTCCCTCAGGCCACAGTGACAGCGCGCCGGCGCACTCGCCGCCGAACGCAGCGAGGAGGCCGACGACGTCGCCCACATCGAGTTTCTCCGTCTTGGCGAGGTAGCCACGCAGATCGCCCTCGGGCAGGAGATTCTCGAAGCACGGTCGGACCACGTAATCGCCGAACGTGCCGTCGCGCACCGGCAACAGGATCCCCACCGCAGCGGCGCGGTCTCCCAGCACCGCGGCGTGGTACGCGAACTGGAGGCGGGATCCGTCCGCCCATAAGGTCCCGACGGATCGGTTGTCGCGAAAGACCGTGAGGCGACGCGATGCCGTCATCGGACTTCCTGCTTGCCTGGTGCCTGCAGTGAAAGCGAGGGATCTCGCGGCACGAGCACCACGTCAAACCCCATGCCTGCGAGGAGGTCCAGCGCCGTGTCTATACGGACGCCGCGCTCCCCGCGCTCGAGCTCCGCCAGCAGGCGGTGTGTCACGCCCAGCATGCCCGCGGCGTCGCGCAAGGTGCGTCGCTGCCGTGTTCGCCACCAGCGCGTCACGCCGCCCAGCTCGCTGAGGGTGAGCACGACGGCGCCACGCAAGGCGGCGTCATGCGATGCGGGGTCAAGGCACGGCAAGTGTTCTGGTACGACTCTACGCATGGCGTCGGCGTTTGTTAGGACCCCTAAAGGGGTCGGGAATTGCTTCTGGTGTCCTAAGTGACCGTTATGGGGTCGCTTAGATACGTGTACTATACCATAGTCCTTTTGGGATTCGGATAGCCACAGTTCAGCGTATCATACCCCATAAAGGGTGCTATACACACCAGCCGACCATTTGTACCCCTTTGGGGGTCCCTTGCGCATCAGTATTGATGCCGCCTGGTTAGTACGAAGGCTGAGGCGACCTCCATCCCGAAACGGAGCACCAGGGACGACGCCAGCGGCTGCCGCGATGATCGGGGAGGCGACGGTGTATCAAGCCGGGCTCCTCCCGCGTACCTTGGTGCTGAGTGCGACTGGCGCTGTGCGCCGAGGAGCAGGTCACCGGGATGCCGCCGTGGCTGCACTCCGGTCCCGACGACCACGAACTCCCACCCGTCGAGCCCGTCGCACCCGTCGCCGCAGCAACCGCCGACACCCGTCCACCCCCCCGCGATGAAGCGAAGATGACGCGGCGCCCTATGCGTCCGCTGCGCACAACGCGCGGCACGGTCCATCGGATCGTTGGGTCTCAGCGAACCGCACAGCTGTGGTGTCGGACGGCGAAGCAAGTGGAGCGATGTCGAATGGCGGGGGGAGGCGGGCTGGATGATACCGGCGCACCCGGTAACGCTGATGCCACCGAACACTGGCGGGCGCTCCGTGTTCGCCTGGGGGCACTGGCGGACCTGTTCGCCGAGCTGCGGTTGGGGGTCACCTTCGCGGACGCCTGTGCCGCCCTTGGCGCGGCCGACCGTGATGCGCTGTCGCGTGCACTCGCGCATCGGCGACTGCCGTCCTTTCGGCTACTGAAGAATTGGTGTCAGGTCGTCGCCATGGCCCAACAGGCGGCGGGCGGCACGTCCCTGTGCGATCTAGCACTCCGGCGCAGCGAGTACCCTGCCGCGTGGTACCGACTCCTCCGCTCAACGACTGGCCACCCCTGGACCGTGGTGGAATCCAGAGGACTCGTGTGGCTCACGCGGCTGGCGTTGCACGCGTGGGCACCACACACGAGTTCGTGAGCGCGCGCGAGGATTGGGGCGCGATTCACACTTTTCCGTTGTGGCAATCTGTGCGGCACTGCACGGCCGAACCCGATATGCGATCAGTATACCTGAACAGCCCGTGCTGTTGGGCGACAGGAGGAATAGACCCTTCCCCTGAATCCCCCGCAGCAAGTCCCCTCGTGACCTGCTGCCGCGCATCATACAAAGTGCGGCCGGACGGGCGACGTGCGCCAGCACGGCAACCGCCTGCCGCACACCGCCTCGCGCTGTCAGCAGCAACGTTTCGTTATGCCACGCGTTTGCGACGTGGCGGGGTCGCCGCGGCGACATGCTCGACGTACTGGCGAAGGACCGCATTGATTTGCGACTGACACCGCGGACCGGAGGCACGAAAGAAGTCGAGCACATCTTGATCAAGACGGATCGAAATCGCCTGCTTGGTCACCGGGGACACCACGCGGACATCCTGCCAGAGGCTCTCAGGCACATCGCGTGAGACGGGCGGGGACGGGCGCGTGATCTCGACCTCGTTCATCCGGCCAAGACGGCTCAGATCAGCCCGCCCCCGTGTCGGCGTCGTCTTGCGGGTGGATGGCATCGAGGGCTTGGACATAACGCTGTCGCTCCTTGCTATCGCTTACGCGGGCACTGATCAGCCGGCGAATGATGCCGCCGGTCGAATCCACGCAATCGGTATACACGATCGGCAGCGGGATACCGTCCGCCACGCCAAGGGCGATGATTAGGCGACCACGTTGCCTGCGGGTGGACTGTTGGACAGCCGCAGCCGGCGACGAACCAGATACGCCACGCCGAGCGCGGCGAGAGCCCATGGAGCATCCAGTGTCCCTTGACCGACGAGCTGACCGACGGCGATCACACCACGAAGCGCGACAAATGTGCAGCCAATGATCAGCAACGGATCGCGCGCGCACCGGTCTCAACGCCCGACACACGGCAAACGTCACGGATCAACCAACAACAGCGCCAACGACCCATTCGGTCGGTGTGGTCATTTCATCCGAAGGTCGATGGTTCGCCGAACAGAACAGAGGTTTTGCGTCGCGTAGCCGACGCCAAACCTCCGTTGAACTGAACCGGGGGAGGACGGCTATGGAGTTTGTAGGGCGGGCGATCGTCCCGCCACCGGTCGTTTCACGGCGGACGCGGGGCGCACACCAGCGCGGCAGCTCGATCGGATGCCGATCGGTGGGGGCTGGCGAGACCTGATGGCACGGCGGACGCCCAGTGCGTCGATGACCGCCGCGACAAGGCCACACCTCGGTGGGCAGCGTGAACACCACATGGAAGTCGGGCACCGGCAACAGCTCGGCTTCACGCGCCGCGGTGCAGGTGCGAGTACTGACCCCATGACACGTCGGACACTGCCGATGGCGGCATGCGACGTCAGGCGGCGCCCGCTGCGGCAGACGGGCCGCCCGCCATCGTCCCCGCGCCACGGCGGGCGCCGACCGAGGCCAGTCGCCGCTGGGCGGCCCTCCTCCCGCAGCTCTTGCAAGTCGATCCCCTCGCGGGCCCGGCCGGCCACGGCGTCCGGCGCATCGTCGCGTGCATCACGCCATCGTCGGTCATCGACCATCTCCTCCCCACCTCCGGACCCGCGCCGCCCGCGCGTCGCACGCCGGGCCGCGGAGCCCCCCCTCAACGCGGGCCCCCGTGAGCCGAGGCGCGCCACGCGCCCCGCGCCC
>VYMF01000209.1_pt1 | contig 19789 bp, 18 predicted proteins | sample 5115271 | NCBI WGS metagenome assembly VYMF01 (sample SAMN12291778, study PRJNA351875) | freshwater metagenome | isolation source: freshwater lake | place: USA: Michigan, Wintergreen Lake | collected 2013-08-08
ACAGACGGGCACGCAGCGCCCGCACAATCCCCGCCGTCACCCCCCAGATATAGCGCTGCCCATGTGTCATGGCCCAGTACCAGCGACGCGGCTGGCCCTCGCGGTCATAGGAATCGCGGCTGTGGTTGGTGGCGTCCATCAGGAAGTCCCACGGGATCTCGAACACCTCGGCCACCTCGTCCGGCGACGGGGTCGTGGAGGGCGTGGCGGTCAGCCAGCCGACCACCGGCGTCACCAGAAAGCCGGTCCCGGTCTCATAGGCATCGCCGACGCCCAGCACCTCGACCCGCGCCGGGTCCAGCGCTACCTCCTCGAAGGCCTCGCGCAGGGCGGCCTCGACCGCCGTTTCGCCGGGATCCAGCCGCCCGCCGGGAAAGGCGATCTGGCCGGTGTGGCTGGCCAGGCTGTCCGAACGTCGGGTCATCAGCACCGTCGCACCGTCCGGCCCCGCAATGATCGGGATCAGGACGGCGGCCGGACGCAGGATTCGGTCGGGCCGTTCGGCGTCGGGGTTGAGATCAAAGTCCGAACGCGCCGGACGACGATCCGGCGACCAGCTCGCCGCCGGGTCCAGATGGTCGATCAGCCGCTCGCGAAGGGTGGCCAGGCTCATTCGACGCCCGCCCCGACGGGACCCAGCGGAAAGGCAACCCCGCCTGAGCGCACCGTCAGCCGCCCATCCTCGACCGCCGCCAGCTCGACCAGCTCATAGAAGACCGGTCGCGTGATCCGGGCCCACAGATCGGCGCGGACATGCACCGACGGGGCCGGTTCGCCCGTTGCCGGGTCGGTGTCGACCCGGATCGGATGCGCCGCGCCGGCCTCGGCCTCGTCCCCGACGTCGGTGGTAAAGACCAGAGCATCTCCGCGCCGCACCACGCTCACCGCGCGGAACGGCAGGTCCTCGACCGTAATCGAAAGCTTCTCGCCCGGCGTGACCAGCACATAGCCGTCGTCGTCCTTGCGCAGGACGGTGGAGAAAAGCCGCACCAGTTCCGCGCGCCCGATCGGCGAGCCCTCGTGCATCCACAGCCCGTCGCGCCGGATGACGATGTCGATGTCACCACAATGCGCCGGATGCCACAGGTGCACGGGCGGCAGGCCCCGCCCCGGAGCCTGTTTCGCCGCCGCCGCCACGCCGGCCAGTCCTGTCGTGCTGTCCGCGGATTCAACCATGGCCCAGACTTAGGCCGCGTCGGGCGGATCGGAAAGGCGTCGACCGCCGCCTCAGGCCGGCCGCACGACGCCGGCCGCGTCACCCGCCGCGCGCCACAGGACCCGGCGTTGATCAACGGGGCCCGTCAGCCGCACATCCGGAGCGGGCCGGAAGTCGAACCGGCTGAACCAGGGCAGATCGCCGACCAGCAGGATGCCGGTGTCACCCGCATGGTCGATGCAGGCCTGCACCAGCCCGGCGCCCAGTCCCGCCCGCCGGCTCGCGACGGAAACCGCGATAGGGCCGAGAAACAGCGCCGGTTCGTCGCCGACGGTGATCGCCCACAGCCGCACCGAGCCGATGACCTCGTCCCCTTCCCGCGCGACAAAACCCGCCGCGGCGCGCGTACCCTCCCGCAGCCGTTCCGCCGTCTTGGCAAACCGGCCGGGGCCGAAGGCGGCCAGCACCAAACGGTCGACCGCCGCCGCATCAGCGGGGGCCTCGATCTCGATTCGCCAGGAGGCGTCCTGGGGCACGGGTCTGGAGGAGGCGTCGAACATGAGGGCGCGCAACTAGGGCCAGCGGCCCTGCGAATCAACCGGCCTTGGAAAAATCGGGTGCCCGCTTCTGGCTGAAGGCCATAAAGGCCTCCATCGCCTCGGGGCTCGACATCTGGCTGCCGAAGGCCTCGCCTTCGCGCTGCATCAGCGTCCAGAGCTGCACGGCGTCCCGCATCAGCCCCTTGGTCTTGCGGATGGAATTGGGGGCCCGTTGCGCCAGCCTGCCCGCCAGGTCTGCGGCGACGGCATCGACCTGGTCTGCCGGCACGGCCCGATTGGCCAGTCCCCAGGCCAGCGCGGTGCGGCCATCGATCGGCTCGCCGAGCGCGAAGATCTCGAAGGCCCGCTGATGGCCGACCACCGCCGGCAGCAGCATCGACGATGCCGCCTCAGGGGCCAGCGCCAGATTGATAAAGGGGGCTGACAGCAGGGCGTCCTCGGCCACGACCACCATGTCGCAATGCAGCAGCAGCGTCAGGCCGATACCGACCGCCCGCCCCCGAACAGCGGCGACCACCGGCTTGTCCAGATCGGCAAGGGCCTTGAGGAAACGGAACACGGGCGCATCGATCACCTGTCCCCCGCCCTGCGATCCGATGGCAATGAAATCGGCGATGTCGTTACCCGCCGAGAAACTGTCACCCTCGCCCCGAAACAGCAGCACCCGCACGGCATCATCCGTCCGCGCCCGCTCCGCCGCCTCAGCCATTGCGGCATACATGGCCTGGGTGATGGCGTTCTTTTTCTCCGGCCGCGTAAGGGTGACGGTCAGGACACCGCCCGCCACTCCGGTCTGAATTTGGTCGGTCATGCCGCCTCTCCCCGCTCTTTGATGGTCCACCAGTCGACACCGTCCGCATCACGGACCCGGCTCACCCGGCCCCGATGCAACAGGTAATTCAGATGCGCGATTGCCTCACCCGTAGCCATCCCCCGCGCGCCGTCCCCGACCTCGCGCGCGAAAAGGGCTCCGAAAACATCGACCGCCCGTTTGGGCGTCTGCAGTGTCTTCTCCAGTCGCTTCAGCGACACCTGATGGCCCCGGATCAGCGCGTCCAACCGCGTATGCACGCCAAGGAAAGGCTCGCCATGCGACGGCAGGATCAGGCCGTCGTGAGGCAGAACCTCTTTCATCCGCTCCAGCGAATCCAGCCAGTCGCCCAGCGGATCGGCGTCGGGCTCGGTCGGCCAGACCGACACATTCGACGATATCCGCGGCAGGATCTGGTCCCCGCCCAGCACCACACCGTCGGCCTCACGCCACAGGCAGGCGTGCTCCGGGCTGTGGCCTTCGCCGATCACCACCCGCCAGTCCTGGCCGCCGATGACCAGCCGGTCCCCCTCGCGCATCCGCACATAGCCCGTCGGCATGGGCGAGACAGCCCGGCCGAACTGGCCGAACTCCCGCCGCCAGGTCTCGACCTGCCCCTGTTCCCAGCCGGCGGCGCGATAGTGGACCGCCCCGGCTTCCGGTGCCGGCTGCCCGGTATCGGCCAGCAGCATCCGCGCGGTAACATATTCCACCCGCGTCATCACCAGCGGTGCGCCCGTCCGCTCGCACAGCCAGCCGGCCAGGCCGATATGGTCCGGATGCATATGGGTGCAGATCACCCGCGTGACCGGCTTGCCGCCCAATGGTCCCGCCAGCAGGGCCTCCCAGCGGTCTCGGGAATCCGGAATGCTCAGCCCGGTGTCGACCAGAACCCAGCCGTCGCCATCCTCAACCGCATAGACATTGATGTGGTTCAGGGCGATCGGCATCGACAGCCGCATCCACAGGACGCCCGGCGCGACCTCCACGGCCTCTCCGAACCCGGGCGGCACAGGATGCGGATAGGTCAGCCCGCGACCGTCGCGCGCCACCTGGGCGATTTCAGTCGGGATCGCGCCGTCCGCCAAGTCCGTCTCCAATTGCAACGCATGGCCTTGATACGCCCAAGCGCCGGTCGCCGTCCAGCCGTGCGCGACCGATGCGGGCCGTTGACGCCTTGACCCCGCCACATCGCACCGCCAAGGGGTTAGGCCAAAGGTTTTCCTGCCCGGAGTTTTCTCGTGTCCTCAAGAAATCTGCTTGCACTGGTGGGGGGCGCGGTCGCTCTCGCCCTGGCCGTCACCCAGCCGGCATTTGCCCAGGATCCCGACAGCGCCGGCAGCGGCGGCGTTCGCACGGAGTCCGACCGGGCCTCCGGCTCGATCACCGGCGAGAGGGTTCTGCCCGGGCGCATCGGCGGCGGGCGCAGGGCCCAGGCGCAGGACAACCGCGCGACCCGCAACCGCGCTGCGCCGGCAGCTCCGCCGACACCCGAACAGATTGTCGCCGAGGCACAGGCCCTCGTCACCGCCGCCGGCTCGACCTGCGCGGTGACGGAAGCGATCCAGCCCGGCATCGATCCCGAGCGGCGGAAAATCTACGAAGCCGCCTGCGCCGAGGGCCCGGGCTTCATCCTGATCGCCGCCACCCCGCCCCAGTCCTTCGACTGCCTCGAGCTTGCCGGCACGGCCGCGACTGCCCGTCTGCGCGACCCGGCCGCCGACGTCGGCCAGCAGTGCACGCTCCCCGCCAACCAGAACGGTCTGGCCGTCATCGGTGGCTGGGCCCGCACGGCGGGCGTCAGCTGCTCGATCGATGCGGCGATCGCGATCGGCAAGAGCGACGAGGACAACATCGTCTATGAGGTCGGATGCGACGGCGTCGACGGCTACTGGCTCGAAAAGGTCGGCACCGGCTGGAAGCTCCAGGACTGCCTGCAGATCGCGTCCGTCGGCGGCACCTGCCGTTTCACCACCGGCCAGGAACAGGCCGACGGCTTCGAGCCCAAACTGGCTGGCACCGACGCCGCAGGCTGCGACGTCACCCAGGTCCGTCTGATGGGCCAGAACGCAAACGGCCGCTTCTATGAAGCCAAATGCGCCGCCGAAGGTGAAGGCTATATCGCCCGCATCAACAACGAGGGTGTGACCCAGCAAATCTATCCCTGCGCCACCGCCCAACGCATCGGCGGCGGCTGCCGGCTGACCCCCGTCCCGGCTGCGGCTCCCGCACCGACCGAGTAGTCGACCCGGTCAACGACAATGACGACGCCCCGGAGTTCGCTCCGGGGTGTTTTCGTTTGGGCGATCCCCGCTTCACAGACCGCCCCGACGCGCCTTAAGCAGGGGGCATGCGTATCGCCACCTGGAACGTGAACTCGGTCAACGCCCGCCTGCCGACAGTGCTGGCCTGGCTGGAGGCGGCCCGGCCCGATGTGGTCGGCTTTCAGGAGATCAAATGCCTGGACGAGAAATTCCCGCGCGAGGCCTTTGAGTCGCTCGGCTACAATGTCGAGACTAACGGCCAGAAGACCTACAACGGCGTGGCCCTTCTCTCGAAATACCCGCTCAGCGACGTGCGCCGTGGCCTGCCCGGCGTCGACGCCTCGGGCTTCGAGGCCGAGTTCGAGCAGGCCCGTTATATCGAGGCCGTGATCGAATGCCCGCGTCCGGTCCGGGTCGGCTGTCTCTACCTGCCCAACGGCAACCCGATCGGCACGGAAAAATTCGCCTACAAACTGGCTTGGATGGACCGGCTGCAGGCCCATGCGAAGGAGCTGCTCCGGCAGGAAGAGGCCTTCACCCTCTGCGGCGACTACAACGTCATTCCCACCCCGGACGACGCGAAGAACCCGGCTGCCTGGACAGGTGACGCCCTGTTCCAGCCCGAGAGCCGCGCCGCCTTCCGTGCCCTGAACCACCTCGGCCTGTCCGAGGCCGGAGCCCTGGGCAAGCAGCCGCCCGGCACCTTCACCTTCTGGGACTACCAGGCCGGGGCCTGGCAGCGGGACCACGGCATCCGCATCGATTTCCACCTGCTCTCGCCCCAGGCTGCCGACCGCTTCATCGGTGTCGAGACCCATCGCGACGCCCGCGACATGGACAAGCCGTCTGACCATGTCCCCGTCGTCGTAGAGCTGGAGGACTGAGTTTGGCCGATGTCCTCAGGGTCATACTGCTGGTCGCCCTTGCGGCCGCGGCCCTGACCACGGGGGCCCTGGTGTTGGCCTGGTGGATGGAGCCGATCCGGCGCATGCGCCGGGCCCTGCTCAAATCGCTCGGTGCCGCGCCCGAGGCCGAGGCCCTGTCCCCTGCCGAGGGTCGCGCCGCCGGCCTCGACTTCGACGGTGCCCAGGTCGCCGTCCTGTGGAACCGGGGCGGCTCGGGCCTTGTCTATGCCTTCGAGGAGATCGAGGGCGGCGAGATCATCGTCGACGGCCATGTCGTCGCGCGCGTCCGTCGCGGCGAGGCCCGCAAGGCGCTCGACCTCATGGCCCCCGATGCCGAACAGGTGGTGCTGCGACTGATGTTCGCAGACGCCCGCCACCCCGAGTTCGAACTGGCCCTCTGGGACGCCACCCTGCCGGTCCAGACCGGCTCCCCCGGCGAAGCCCTCCGCCTCGGCCGCCGCTGGCTGTCGCATCTGGAAGCGCTCCTGAAGGGGTAGTCGCAGATGGGGAGGACCGCTAGAACCCCCCATCCCCCGTTCCCGAGTTCCCAGAGGAGCCTCCGTGGCCCGCCTGTTCGACGCCTACATCATCGCTGACTGGACCGCCGCCGAGGGCAAGAAGCTTGGCGATACGTCCCTGTGGCTCGGCGTGGCCAAACGCGACGTGCGTTTCCGTCTCTATTCCGAGACCCACAATGTCGCGACCCGGGCCGAGGGCGAGGCCCTGCTGGCTTCCCTTCTGGCCGAGCACCGCAAGCGCGGCGACCGGGTGCTGGTCTGGTCGGCGATGTGGAAATTCCTCGCCTCCAACGTGGTCGACAAGCCCGACAACACCAACAACCGCTATCAGGTCGCGGCCAAGATCAACCGGCTGATGACAGACAACGCTTGGCCCATGTGGGGCGCTCCGGCCAATCAGGCCCAGCGTTGGCTGACCACGACCAAGCCGCCCGCCGGTTCGGGAGCCGACATCCCCGAGTACCGCGCGACGCAGGACGCCGTCCGCAAGGGCAAGCTGCAGCCCAAGTCGGTTTGGCAGATGCACGGTGCCGGCGCCGTCGGCGGCCAGACCCTGGTCGGCGTTCCCGCCGTCCGCCGGCTGCTGGAGAAGCTCGGCCCCTCGGGCGCCGTCTGGCCCTTCGGCACGGGCTGGCGCGCCCTGGACGCCGCCGACGTCGAGCCTCTGTCGGCCCTTCTGGTCGAGGTCTATCCGTCGATGTTCGACGCCAGACCGAACGAAGGCGAGTTCAAGGACCAGGCCCAGGTCCGCGTCACCGCCGAACATTTCGCCGCCCTTGACGAGGCCGGAACCCTGTCGGCCGCCTTCGCCCCGCCCAAGGGTGCGGACGAGGCCCTGATCGCCCGGGTCGAGCAGGAAGAAGGCTGGATACTGGGAGCGTAGGCCAGCCCCTGACCCCACGGCTATCGTCATCCCCCCGTCATCGCCCGGCCCTATGCCCGGCGCATGATCCGGCTCATCCTCCTGACTCTCGTCCTCCTCATCGCGAGCCCCGCGCTGGCCCAGCCCGCTCATCCCCTCATCATCGCCCACCGCGGGGCCTCGGGCGAACGCCCGGAACACACCCGCGCGGCCTATGACCTCGCCATCCAGCAGGGGGCCGACGTCATCGAGCCAGATCTGGTCATCAGCCGCGACGGCATCCTGATCGTGCGCCACGAGAACGAGATCGGCGGCACCACCGACGTCGCCGATCGTCCCGAATTCGCCGACCGCCTTGCCACCAAAACCATCGACGGCGAGATCCTGACCGGCTGGTTCACCGAGGACTTCACCCTTGCCGAACTGAAGACCCTGCGGGCCCGCGAACGCCTGCCCGAGCTGCGCCCCGCCAACACCGCCTTCGACGGGCAGAACCCCATCCTGACCTTCGATGAGGTGCTGGACATCGCCGCCTCAGCGGGCGTCGGTATCGCTCCCGAGCTGAAACACCCGACCTATTTCGCCGCCCTCGGCCTGCCGATGGAGGATGCCTTCGTCGCCGTGCTGGAAAGGCGCGGCCTGACCGGCGCCGACGCCCCTGTGATCGTCCAGTGTTTCGAGGTCGGGCCCCTGCAGCGCCTGCGCGTCCGCATTGCGACGCCGCTGCTTCAGCTGGTCGCCTCCGGTGGCGGCCCGGCCGACCGCCCGGATCTCACCTATGCGGCCATGACCACGCCGCAGGGACTCGCCGACATCGCCGCCTACGCCGGGTGGATCGGCACCGACACGGCCCTGATCGAAGCGACCCCCGGCACCTCCACCACCCTGATCACCGACGCCCACACGGCAGGCCTCAAGGTCGCCGCCTGGACCTTCCGCGCCGAAAACGCCTTCCTGCCCGAAGCCGACCGGCTCGGCACAGACCCGGCGGCGCACGGGAAGCTGCGCGAACGCCTCGCGCGGTTCGCGGCCTATGGCCTGGATGCCGCCTTCATGGACCAGCCGGTTCTGGGCCGCTGAGGTCTTCCTTCTCCCATTTCGGAGGAAGGAGACCGGACACAATCAGCCCGCGACCATCCCGAAGTCTGCCACCCGGCCCATGACCGTGCGGACCTGACCCAGCAGTTTCAACCGGTTGTCCCGCTCCTCGGCGACGTCCGAATTGACCATCACCTTGTCGAAGAAGGCATCCACCGGCGCCCGCAACCGCGACAGCGCGGTCATGGCGGCGGCGAAATCCTCGGTCTCCAGCGCCGCGTCCACCGCTGTTGCGGCGGCGGTAGCGGCGAGGGCCAGGGCGGTCTCCTGCTCCGGCTGACCCGGCAGGCCGGTCCGGACCTCGCCGGTCGGCACGGCCCCCTTTTTCTCCTCTGCCTTGAGGATGTTGGACGCCCGCTTGTACCCCGCCAGCAGATTGGCCCCGTCGTCCGTGGCAAGGAACCCGTCCAGCGCCTCCACCCGCCGCACGATGCGGACGAGGTCGTCGTCGCCCAGCGCGAAGACCGCGTCGACGAGATCGTGGCGCTTGCCCTGATCACGGAGCAGGACCTTCAGGCGATCGGCAAAGAAGGCGACCACTTCGGTCTCGATCGACAGTTTGTCGACGGCCCGGGCTACGTCCGAGAGACCCGCCAAGGCAGGAGCGACAGCTTGGTTGGACAGTCCGATGCGCGCTTGGTTATCCAGCAGCAGCCGGATCACCCCCAACGCCGCCCGCCGAAGTGCGAACGGGTCCTTGGACCCCGTCGGCTTCTCGTCGATCGCGAAGAACCCGACCAGGGTGTCCAGCTTGTCGGCCAGCGCCACAGCCACCGTCAGCGGCGCGGTCGGCACGGAGTCCGCGGGGCCCTGCGGCTTGTAGTGATCGCGCACGGCGTCGGCGACGGCATCCGGATGGCCGAAGGCACGGGCATAGTAGCCGCCCATGACGCCCTGCAGTTCGGGGAATTCACCGACCATTCCGGAGGCCAGATCAGCCTTGGCCAGCTTCGCCGCGGCCTCGGCCTGATCCGGATCGGCACCGACCAACGGCGCGATCTCACGCGCCAGCGCCGCGATCCGCTCGACCCGCTCGGCCAGCGTCCCCAGTTTGGCGTGGAAGGTCACGCCTTCCAGCTTCTTCGACCAGACGTCGAAGCCCGTCTTCAGGTCCTCGTCCCAGAAGAAGCGGGCGTCATCCAGTCGTGCCGACAGCACGCGGCTGTTGCCGGCGGCCAGCGCCTTGCCGCCGTCGGTCGCCTCGACATTGGCCACGACCACGAAATGGGGTGCCAGACCGTGTTTCGCCGGATCGCGCACCGCGAAATATTTCTGGTGCACCTTCATCGACAGCCGGACCACCTCGGGCGGCAGGCTGAGGAAGGCCGGGTCCATGTCGCCGAGGATCGGCGTCGGCCATTCGGCCAGTCCCGCCACCTCCTCCAGCAGGCCGTCGTCATCGACCAGCGCCAGACCCCGGTCAGCACAGACCTTCTGCGCCGCTTCCAGGATCTTCAGCCGCCGGTCGGCCGCGTCCAGCAGGACGAAATCGCTCTCCAGCCTGGCGCGGTAATCCGCGAAATCCTTGACCACAAACGCCCGGCCGCAGCCGAGAAAGCGATGCCCCTCGGTCAGGTCGCCCGAGACGATCCCGTCGATCTCGAACGGCACGACATGGCCGTCGAACAGGGCCACGATCCGCTTCAGCGGCCGCACCCAGCGCAGGCTGCCCGAACCCCAACGCATCGACTTGGGCCAGGGGAAGCCACGAACGATCTGGTCGACCATGTCCGGGATCAGGGCCGCCGTCGGCTGGCCCTTGCTGCTGAGCACCGCGAAGAAGACCCCGTCGCGCTCGACCAGCTGGTCCCGGGTCAGTCCGGTCTTGCGCAGGAAGCCCTCCAGCGCCTGCTCCGGCGCATTGGCCCGCGGTCCCTTGACCTCTTCGTCCCGGTCCGGCGTCGCCGCCGGCAGCCCCTCGACCACCAGCGTCAGTCGCCGCGGCCCGGCGAAGGTCGTCAGGGAATCGTACGTCAGGCCGGCGGCCTTCAGGCGCTCGGCGGCCATACGCTCGAGATCGCGCGCCGCTCCGCCCTGCATGCGGGCGGGGATCTCTTCGGAAAACAGTTCGAGAAGGAGCTGGGGCATCAGGCGGTCTTATGTTCGATCGAGAGCATCAGCGTTTGGACCCGTCCGTCGAGGGTGCCGAACACCACGGTGACTTCGAGATCAGCAGCGGACAGCGCGGCCTGTTGCAGCAAATCAAAATATGGCGCGGTGAAATAGAACGCCCCAGTCAGCCCATGCTCATTCTCGCTGACCCACCCTGCCGACCCGTCGGATGAGTCTGACATTGCAGCAAAGCTGGCGTGAATGACGTCCGGCTCTCGCCCTTCAAGACGCACCGCATGAGGACGCAGCTGCCAAAGCGGCCCATTCGTTCCCATCATCGGAGTCAGTCGCAACAAGCGGTTCGAGAACGTGAAGGCGCCGCCTACGACAGCAGGGTGCAGGTTCACGACGCTCACGCCCTGCTCCTTTCCTGCTCGACCCATTCGGTCGCGCAGGCCTTGCAGAGGTCGCGGATGCGGCCGATGTAGCTCTGCCGCTCCGCCACGGCGATGGCCCCGCGCGCGTCCATCAGGTTGAACAGGTGGCTGGCCTTCAGCACCTGGTCATAGGCCGGCAGCACCAGCGCCTGATCCTGCGGCCCCTTCATCGCCAGCAGACGGCTGACCTCACTGACCATGTCCTCGAATCGGCGCTTCAGCCCGTCGACATCATAGCCGTGGAAGTTTGCCTCGGACTGCTGGCGCTCGTTCTCGAGGAAGACCTCGCCATAGGTCAGGCCCTCCTTCGTGAACTTCAGGTCGTAGACGTTGTCGACGCCCTGAACGTACATCGCCAAACGCTCCAGCCCGTAGGTCAGCTCGCCCGAGACCACATCGACCTCGATCCCGCCCACGCCCTGGAAATAGGTGAACTGGGTCACCTCCATCCCGTCGCACCAGACCTCCCAGCCCAGCCCCCAGGCGCCGACGGTCGGGTTCTCCCAGTCGTCCTCAACGAAGCGGATGTCGTGCAGTTTCGGATCGATCCCGATCGCTTCCAGCGACCCCAGATACAGGGCCTGCAGGTCGTCCGGGTTCGGCTTCAGGATCACCTGATACTGGTAATAGTGCTGTAATCTATTGGGATTTTCGCCATAGCGACCGTCGCCCGGCCGCCGCGACGGCTGAACATAGGCGGCCTTCCACGGACGCGGCCCCAGCGCGCGCAACACGGTCGCCGGATGCAGGGTCCCGGCCCCGACCTCGATGTCATAGGGCTGCAGGATCGCGCAGCCCTGATCGCCCCAGTATTTGTGGAGCGTCAGGATGAGGTCCTGGAAGGCGAGCGGTTCGGTGGTCACGTCAGGCTGTTCGCAGTCGCAAAATGAGAGGCGCGGACCCTAGACGGGCGGCCCTTTGGCGGCAAGGAGCGCGGATGCCGGGTTCATCACAACCAACACAACGGACCCACGGCGTACACAGCGGGGTCCGCGCCAGGCTCCAGCCCCGCTGTGCCCGTTGTGACATCGTCTTGCCCGTTGTGAAGAACCGGGCCTGCAGCCACCGATTCCGGTTTCGCCGGGAGGCACGGAGGAGGGAATGTTAAGCGTCGACCGCTAGCGTTCGCGCCATGAAGCAGATCGACCAGATGCGCCGGCGGGCCGCGCGCTATCTCGACATCGACCCGGTGACCATCGCGCCGGCGCGCGGGGTCTTCTCGCTGAGCTTCGACGACTTCCCCGCCAGCGCCTGGACCGAGGCCGGGCCGATCCTCGCCGACCACGGGGCGAAAGCCACCTACTATGTCTGCGGCGGCCTCGCCGACGGGATCAACATGGACCGCGACCAGTTCCAGGTTCCGCACCTGCAGGCCCTGCACGCCGCCGGCCATGAGGTCGGCTGCCACACCTTCGGCCACACCAGTGCCCTGCGCATGAACGCAGAAGCCCTGCGGCTCAGTCTCGACGCCAACGCCGCCTGGGTCGCCGAGCGGCTGGACGGCCACCGCATGACCACCTTCGCCTGGCCGTTCGGCGATGCGACGGTGGGGGCCAAGCGGATCGTCCGACAGCGCTTCGCCATGGCCCGCGGCGTCCGCGACGGCGTCAACGCCGGGCGCGAGGACCGGGCCCTGATCAAGAGCATCGGTCTCGAAAGCCGCCGCCTCCCCGGCTACGACATCGAAGGCCTGATGGCCGAAACGGCCGCGTCGAAAGGCTGGCTGACGGCCTACGGGCACGATGTGAGCGACCGGCCCACGGACTACGGCTGCACCCCGGCCGATCTGGACCGGGTGCTGCGGGCTGCCAAGGCGGCCGGGCTGGAGATTGCTCCGGTGGGCGTCGCCTGGGCCGCAATGCGCACGAAGGCCTGAACGACCGCTCCGCACACCAAAAAAACCGTGCGCATAGTGCGCATAGTGCGCATAGTGCGGACCGAACGTTTGCATGTCGCCGAGCCTCGCACGGCCCAGCGTCAAAATCGGTCGCGGATCAGATTGGATCAGGCCGCTTCGCGCATCATCGCAGCCTTGCGCCCATCCGCCCATTTGATCAGGGCGGCGCGCGGGAAGGCCACGATCCAGGAGCGCGCCGTGTATTCGCCCTTTTCGATCAGGGCGGCGCGGGTCGGCGAGGAGGTGGCGGCGCGCTGGGTGTGAATCTCACCCGGCCCCTGATGCACCATGAAGGCGCCGTGCTTCAGCAGGTTGAGTCGCAGATAGGCCAGACGCGGGCTGATCTGCTCCAGCGGCGGATCATAGAACCAGCTCGAGCCCAGCATGCCCGCCATCTCCGGGCGGCGTTTGCAGATCTCGGCCGCGGTGGCCCAGGCGCGGTCCCAGCCGGCCTCGTTGAAGTCGGACAGTTCGCGGCTCTCGGTATGGACCTCCAGCCAGGGCTTCCAGGCCTGGGCGGCGGCATAGGCCGGGATCACCGACCAGCCCCAACCCTCACGGGCATGGCGCAGCACCTGCCCCGGCCCCATCGGCGAGGACAGGTCGATCATCTGGGTGCGGGCACCCGGGACGCTGAAGACCAGTGCGATGCGCACGTCCTTCGCCCAGAAGTCGCGGTCATAGGGATCGGCGGCGGCCGTCAGGAAGTCGGCGAGCCGCTGGATCCATTCCGGATAGAGCTCGAGCGAGGCCTGCGGCAGGTCAGCGGCAGGGATCCGCACCGGCATCTCCAGCGCCCAAAGGGCAACGAGGGCGCGGCGGTGGGCGTCGGTCAGGGCGGCACCGAAGGCCGCCGTCAGGGCCTCTTCGGCGCGATGACCCGGCTGGTCGAAATCCCAGTGCGGGGCGGATGCGGTAGCCGCGGCGGCGGCGGCGTCCTTGAGGGCGTGAAGCCGGGCGCGATCCTCGACCGGGACCTTGGTCAGTACGGCTTCAAAAGCGGCGATCTGGGCAGGCGAGAGCGTTTCCATATCGGCACTCTGCCAGAGACGGGTTTGCCGACGGTTAAGGCGGCGACCGGCGGCTATCGCAGGGTGGTCGCGCGGACCCACCAGCCGGGCTGAACCGCCGACAGGGCCTCCCCGGCGGCCCCGGCAGCAGCGATCGTGTCGAACAGGGCGAAGACCGTCGCCCCCGAGCCTGACATCCGGGTCAGGCGCGCCCCGGGCAGGGCTGCGGTAACCGACAGGGCCTCACCGATGGCGGGGGCGAGGGCAACAGCCGGTGCCTGCAGATCGTTTCGTTGGGCACCCAGCCAGTCGATCACGGTGGAAGCCCGCCAGTCCGACGGCGGCCCGGGACAATCAGCGCGGCCCGACGGCTCGGCATCAAAGGCGCGATAGACCGCACCGGTGGACGAGGGTACGCCGGGATTGACCAGCAAGGCAGTGAGCGGTGGCAGGCCGCGTTCGAAGGTCAGGACGTCCCCCCGCCCCTCGGCCCAGGCGGCGCGGGCGTGCAGGCACATGGGACCGTCGGCACCGATGCAGGCGGCGATCTCCGCCAGCGCCGCATCGTCCAGCGACAGGCCCAGCGCATCGCGCGCCAGCTTCAACACTGCTCCGGCATCCGACGAGCCGCCGCCCAGGCCCGCAGCAATCGGCAGCTGTTTGTCGAGGGTGATGGCCAGCCCCGGCTCACCGATCCCGGCAGCGAGGGCGAGGGCGCGCACGGCCCGCAGGACCAGATTGTCACCCTGATCGGACAGCCCCCCTGCGAAGGGCCCGGCCACCGACAGCGAGAGCTGCGCCGCCGGCTCCACCGTCAACCGGTCACCGACGTCGGCAAAGGCCACCAGACTGGCCAACGGGTGATAGCCGTCGGCCTCCGGCGGCCCGACGTGCAGGAACAGATTGACCTTGGCGGGCGCGAGCCGGGCAGCGGCGGCCATGGGTCAGAACTGGCCGGCGGCCACCGGCGGCGCGACCGAAAGGCCGTCGACCAGCTTCTGCTCCACCTCGGCGCGGCGTTCGGCGTCCGGCTCCAGGGTCAGGACCCGGTTCCACTGCCACTGGGCCTCGCGGCGGCGGCCGACCTGCCAGTAGGCGTCGCCGAGGTGATCATTGATCTCGGCATTGGCGGGCTCCTTGCTAACGGCACCTTCAAGGGTCTCGACAGCGATGTCGTACTGGCCCTGCCGGAACTGGGCCCAGCCGAGAGAGTCCTGGAAGTTGCCGTTCTCCGGTTCGGCCGCGTGGACACGGGCCAGCATCTCGGCCCCCTGTTCGACGCGGCGCCCGGTATCGACCCACACATAGCCGAGGTGGTTCAGGATGCCGGGCTCGTCCGGCGCGGCGGTCAGCGCGGCCCACAGCTCGGCCTCGGCCTCCTCGATCCGCCCGAGAGCCTCCAGGGTCACGCCACGTTGGAAGCGAAGGCCTGCCGGCTGGCCGGCGACATTGACCGACGCCCGGTTCAGGACCGCCAGCGCCTCCTCATGCCGTCCGAGTGCTCCCAGCTGCTGGGCCAGTTTGAAAATCACCTCAGCCTGCGCCGGGGCGGCGACGTCGGCGAGACGAAAGGCCTCCAGGGCGTCCTCGCTTCGGTCGTCCCTCTGGAAGCTCAGACCCAGCCCGAACTGGGCCCCTGCGAACAGGATCGGGTTGCTCCGGGACACACGCCCGAAAGCCTCCCGGGCCGGCTCCTCCTGGCCGAGTGCCACCAGCCCGAGGCCCAGACGCAGGGCGACCTCATCGTCCTGGCCCAGACTGTCCGCCAGTCGCAGGAAGATGGTCGAAACATCGCGTTCGCGTCGCTCGGCGGACTGGATCGCGGCGATCTTGATGGCGAAGGCGGCGTTCTCGCGGATCGTCGGCTGTGGCGGCGGAGCGCCGCGCTCCAGCACACGCGTCCGGCCGGTCACGGCATCCGGGTCCGGCGCCGGACCCGTCAGCGAGGCCTCGTAAATGGCCAGGGCCTCATCGCGCCGCCCGCGGCGCTCAAGGAAGCGGCCGAAGTCAGCGGCGAACAGCTGCGCTCCCAATGGCGAGGCCATCAGCACCCTGTACTCGGCCTCAGCCTCGGCGTACCGACGACGGCTTTCCATCAGCCGCACCCGTTGATGGCGCAACACCAGGGTGTCGATACCGGTCGGGGCAGCGGCCACCGGAGCCAGGGCAAGATCCCAGTCGCCCGACTCGGCGGCGAGGGACGGCAAGAGATACCGGCCGATGGTCTCGAACGGCTCGGCGAAGGGCTGGGCCCTGAGCATGGCCAGGCTGGCCGCCGGATCGCCGTCATTAAGGGATTCAACGATCAAGACCAGTCGCCCGGCCTCGGCCAGCAGGGGGTTGCCCTGAACAGACGGTGCCAGCTCCGCCAATGTGGCCAGATCGCCGGCGAACAGGCCAGACCGGAACGCCTCCTCACCCACGACCGGCTGCTCGGGCGTCAGAGCCAGGCTCTGCGCCAGCAGGTCTGCCCCCTTGACACTGTCACCCCGCAAGGCGGCCAGTCGCCCGGACAGATAAAGGCCATAGGCGGACTGACCCATCTCGTCGGTGGGGACCGGCGACCACTCGGCCGGAATGGGGACCACCGGTGCGGGCGGAGGTGGTGCGACGGTCTCGGGCTCGATGACGATCGCGGGATCAGAAGGCGGAGGCAGGGAATTGCCGGTCTGCGGCGGTGCAAGAGGCGGCCCGTCCTGCGCCGCCACAGGGGCAGCCAGCGCCGTCAGGGCGCAGGCAGTCAGGAGCAGGGTCAGGCGGGAAAGACGCATGACCGCGAACCTTCCCGCTTTATGAGGCGGCGACAAGGCCTCTCGCCCGCCCCAAGAAGTTTTGGCGTCACATATTCGGATAGTTCGGCCCGCCACCGCCCTCCGGCGTGGTCCAGACGATGTTCTGGGACGGATCCTTGATGTCGCAGGTTTTGCAGTGGACGCAGTTCTGGGCGTTGATCTGGAAGCGCGGATTGGACTTGCCGTCCTCGTCGTAGAGGACTTCGTAGACGCCCGCCGGACAGTAGAGCCGCGCCGGCTCGCCGTATTCCGGCAGATTGACGCCGATCGGGATCGACGGGTCGAGCAGCCTCAGATGGGCAGGCTGCTCCTCGGCGTGGTTGGTATTGGAGATGAAGACCGACGACAGTTTGTCGAACGACAGCTTCCCGTCCGGTTTGGGATAGGTGATCGGCTTGTGCTTCGCGGCCTTTTCGGTCGAGCCGGCGTCGGTCTTTCGGTGCTTGAGCGTCCAGGGCAGGTTCACGCGGAAGATCGACGAGAACCACATGTCGACAAGGCCCGCGGCACCGCCCAGCGTGGTTCCCAGCTTCGACAGATAGGGTTTGGCGTTCCGGACCTGTTTCAGTTCCCGGTAGACCCAGCTCTTCTCATAGGCGGTCTGGTATTCAACCAACTGGTCGCCCGCGCGCCCGGCCTGCACGGCGTCATAGGCGGCGTCGGCGGCCAGCATGCCGGTCTTCATGGCGTTGTGGCTGCCCTTGATGCGCGGCACGTTCACGAAGCCGGCCGAACAGCCGATCAGGACCCCGCCGGGGAAGCTGAGCTTCGGCACCGACTGGAAACCGCCCTCGGTAATGGCGCGCGCGCCGTAGGAGATACGGGTCCCGCCCTCCAGGTGCTCGGCGATGGCCGGGTGATGCTTGAACCGCTGGAACTCGTCGAACGGCGAGAGATGCGGGTTCTTGTAGTTGAGGTGCACGACATAGCCGATGGCCACGTAGCGGTCGCCGAAATGGTACATGAAGCTGCCGCCACCGGTGAATTCGTCCAGCGGCCAGCCGGTCGTGTGCTGGGCCAGGCCGGGGCGGTGCTGCTCCGCCGGGACCTGCCACAACTCCTTGAGGCCGATGCCGTATTTCTGCGGTTGGGCACCTTCGCAGAGATTGTGGCGGGCCATGATCGTCTTGGCCAGGGAGCCGCGCACGCCCTCGGCGATGAAGACGTATTTGCCGTGCAGTTCGATCCCGGGCTGGAAGTCATCGGTCGGCTTGCCATGACGGTCGATGCCGAACACGCCGGCGACGACGCCCTTCACCCGACCTGTCGGCTCGTCCCAGACCACATGGCTGGCGGCCATGCCGGGATAGACCTCGACGCCCAGCGCCTCGGCCTGTTCGCCCAGCCAGCGCGCCACATTGCCCAGCGAGGCGATGTAGCAGCCGTCATTGTGCATGATCGGCGGCAGCAGGGGCATGGGCAGGGAGGCCTGGCCCATCGGCCCCAGAATCATGAACCGGTCCTCGGTGACCGGGGTCTCCAGCGGGGCACCGCGTTCCTTCCAGTCGGGGAACAGCTCGTTCAGCGCCTTCGGATCGATCACGGCACCGGACAGGATGTGCCCGCCGACCTCGGCCGACTTCTCCAGCACGGCGACCGAGATCTCCTTTCCGTCCTTCTCCGCCCGCTGTTTCAGGCGGATGGCGGCGGACAGGCCGGCAGGACCGCCGCCGACGATGACGACGTCATATTCCATGACCTCGCGCTCCACCCCGGCGAGGGCCTCGGCGGGCGGCAGCTTGTCGATCACGGCTTCCTGCCAGGCGTTGGTTGCGCCGCCTTCGATGGCATTGTCGGCCATGACCAGAATCCTCGGTGTCAGTGGGGTCTTGCTGTTTTCCGCTTATCCGAAGGTGACGCAAGGGTGGTCAAGGACTATCCCTGTGCCGATCATCATGAACCCTGCATCCCTCGACCTCGCCAGCGCCGAAAGCCTGCTCGCCTTCTGGCGAGACGCAGGGGTCGACGCCTGTTTCGAGGACGCCCCGGTCGACCGTACCCACGTCGCCCCACCCCCGGCCGTAAAGGCTGTGGCAAAGGCCACGGCCTCGGTAACGCCGATCGTCGCAACCGGCGACGCCCTGTCCGAGGCGCGACATCTGGCGGCCGGCGCGGACACGCTGGAGGCGCTCGGCCTGGCCATCGCCGCTTTCGAAGGCTGCCCCCTGCGCGGCATGGGGGCCAGACAGGCGGTGTTTTGTCGCGGTAATCCCGAGGCCGAGGTGCTGATCATCGGCGAGGGGCCCGGCGCGGAGGAAGATGAGCGCGGTCAGCCCTTCATCGGCAAGGCAGGCAAGCTGCTGGACCGGATGCTGGCCGAGGCGGGGCTGGAGGGGCGCGTGTTCATCACCAACACCGTCTTCTGGCGCCCCCCCGGCAACCGGACGCCGACGGCGGCCGAACAGGCCGTCTGCGCGCCCTTCGTCGAGCGCGCCTTTGCCCTGCTGAAGCCGAAGGCCGTGCTGTTGCTGGGCGCGGCTTCGGCCAGGTCGGTGCTGGCGACCGACGAGGGCATCATGCGAATGCGGGGCCAATGGCGCGAATGGCGGCTGGCAGAGGGCGCGGTATCGGCACCCGCCCTGCCGACGCTGCATCCGGCCTTCCTGCTGCGGCAACCCATCGCCAAGCGCGAGGTGTGGGCCGACCTGCTGTCGCTGGCCGCGCGGATCGACGCCGACGGCTAGGCTTGTTCACCCAACCGACTCAAAACCGCCCCAAAAAGGGGTGAAATCCTTATCCGGGCCGAGGCAGTGGCGCCTTTCTGGCCTGACGACCGAACGAACAGCGCGAACCGGCCCGTATCGAGACGGGCCATTCGACGCTCCCAGGGGGGCCGCCTTAGTGCGATTTTATTTCCGCCGCGTGATGCTCGCGCCGACCCTGGCCCTGGCGCTGTGCGCCCTGGCAGGCGCGGCCCGGGCCGAAGATGGGGACCGTCGCCCGCCATCGACACTGAGCGCTGCGGATCGGCTGAACTACACCACCGCTTTTGACGCCCTGCGCCGGGGGGATCTCGAGGCGGCGCGCGCCTCGGCGCGTCTGGCCAATGACCACGTCCTTTTGGGCCAGGTCGAGTTCGAGCGCCTCTTCCACCCCGACTACACGGCGACCTATGAGGAGCTGGCGGCCTGGCTGGAGGAGTATGCCGACCTGCCCAGCGCCGAGCGGGCCTGGAACCTCGCCATGCGCCGCCGCCCCGACGGTGCCGCGGAACCTAGGCAACCCACCCGCATGGGCGGCGGGCGCTACTGGAACCGGATCGAGGCCGCCGGTGGCAATACGGAAGCCGATCCGATGAAGGCCGCCCGTGTCGCTCTGAACCGCGACGACCTGACCGGCGCGGTCAGCATCGGCGAACAGATCGGCGACTGGTGGACGGTAGGGCTCGCCCAGTACCGGCTCGGCGAATTCGCGGCCGCCAAGATCG
>VYMF01000126.1_pt1 | contig 19249 bp, 16 predicted proteins | sample 5115271 | NCBI WGS metagenome assembly VYMF01 (sample SAMN12291778, study PRJNA351875) | freshwater metagenome | isolation source: freshwater lake | place: USA: Michigan, Wintergreen Lake | collected 2013-08-08
GTCGGCCTCGGTCGCTTCCGAGACATGGCCGAGCACGCGGGTCGTGTCGAAGGGGTTGGTGACCGGCTGGGCATTGGTCCCGGCCTTGAGCTTGCCGCCGATGATCGGCCCGGCGGTCAGGGTCTCGCTGTCGACCTTCTGCAGCGCGACGGCGTGGCGTTCACGGTCGGCGGCTTGCGAATAGTCGCGGCCCAGCGAGTTCTGGCGGTCCATATACATGTCCTTCGGGGTCGGGATCTTGGCGTGGCGGTCGGGGTGGGCCTCGACAGCGGAAATGGGGTCGGCGGCGACGGCGGAGGCGGGCACCCGCTCGTCCAGCAGGGCGTGGACGAACGACGAGTTGGCCCCGTTCTCGAGCAGGCGGCGCACCAGATAGGGCAGCAGGTCCTCATGCCCGCCGACGGGGGCATAGGCGCGGACGGTCACGGGACCGAAGGCGTCATGGGCGGCGTCGTAGAGGGCCTCGCCCATGCCGTGCAGGCGCTGGAATTCGATCTTCACCGAGCGCCCGGACGCCATCCGGTACACGGCGGCCAGGGAGTGGGCGTTGTGGGTGGCGAACTGGCTGTAGATGTGCGGCGCGGCCTCGATCATCGCCTTGGCGCAGACGAGGTAGTTGAGGTCGGTCGCAGCCTTGGTGGTGAAGACCGGATAGTCGGTGCGGCCGAAGACCTGGGCCCGCTTGATCTCGGTGTCCCAGTAGGCGCCCTTGACCAGACGGACCATCAGGCGACGACCGGATGTCTTCGCGAGGTCTGCGACGCGGCGGATCACTTCGGGGCAGCGCTTCTGATAAGCTTGGACGGCGAGGCCGAGGCCGGTCCAGCCGCCCAGTTCGGGCTCGTGCGCCAGCCGGTCCAGCAGCTTCAGCGACAGGGCCAGCCGGTCCGCCTCTTCCGCGTCCATGGTGAAGTTGATGTCGTACCGCGCCGCGATCCGGGCCAGCCGCAGGATGCGCGGATAGAGCTCGTCCCAGACGCGGGCCTCATGCGTCGCCTCATAGCGGGGCGACAGGGCCGACAGCTTGACGGAAACACCGTGACCGGCCTCGGGCCCCTGCCCTTTGGCGGTCTTGCCGACGGCGGTGATGGCGTCGGCGTAGATCTTTTCATAACGCTCGGCGTCGTGGGCGGTGCGGGCGCCCTCGCCGAGCATGTCGAAGCTGCACAGCCAGCCCTCGCGCTGCGACCGCTTCAGCGCCGCCTCGATGGTGCGGCCGACCACGAACTGCTCGCCCATGATCCGGACGGCGGCGGCCACGGCCTCGCGGATGACCGGCTCGCCCAGACGGCCGACGATTCGCTTGAGGAAGCCGGGCAGGTCCGTGCGGGCCTCCTCGTCCACATCCACCAGCTTGCCGGTCAGCATCAGGCCCCAGGTCGAGGCGTTGACGAACAGGCTGTCGGACTGGCCGAGGTGGGACGACCAGTCGGCCGATCCGATCTTTTCGGCGATCAGGCGGTCGCGGGTCTCTTCATCGGGGGTGCGCAGCAGGGCCTCGGCCAGGCACATCAGGGCCAGGCCCTCGCGGGTGCCGAGCGAGAATTCCTGCAGGAAGCTTTCGACCACCCCCTGCTTCTTGACGCTGGCGCGCGCCCGTTCGACCAGGCCGATCGCCTCGCCGAGGACGGCGGCGCGCTCGGTCCCGTCCAGCGGCATTTTGGCCAGCAGAGCCCGGACCGTGGCGGTCTCGTCCGCGAACTTGCCCTGGTCCAGCGCATCCCAATCCTGGGACAGGGCGACGGGCGGGGAGACGTGTGCGTTCATGGCGCGCGTCCTAGACCATTCCGCAACGGAACGGGAGAGGCTGCGGCGTCTCGCCAACCGCCGCCCAAGGCGCTAGAGGTTGCGCCCGATCAACGGCGGAGCCATCCGGCCCTCATGCGCATTGTTCTGGCCACTGACGCCTGGGAGCCCCAGGTCAACGGCGTTGTCCGCACCCTGACCCGGACCATCGCGGAATGCCGCGCCATGGGCCATGAGGTCGAGGTCATCGAACCCAGTCAGTTCAAGACCATCCCCGCCCCGACCTATCCGGAGATCCGGCTGGCGCTGGGGGCCGAGGAAGAGATTCGCGAGCGGCTGCGGGCCTATGAGCCGGAGGCGGTGCATATCGCCACCGAGGGTCCCATCGGCATCGCCACCCGGCGCATCTGCGTGGAGTGGAAGCTGCCGTTCACGACCAGCTATCACACGAAATTCCCTGAATATATTTCGGCGCGCTTCCCGGTCCCGGTGCAGGTCGGCTACGCCTATATGAAATGGTTCCACAAGCCGTCAGGGCGGCTGATGGTGGCCACACCGACGCTGCGGGACGAGTTGCTGGAGCGCGGGTTCCGCAATGTGTCGCCCTGGTCTCGCGGGGTCGACACCGAACAGTTCAACCCCGACCTGCCGCGCATCTATGACGAACTGGGCGGGAAGGACTGGCCTCGGCCCTTCTTCCTCAATGTCGGCCGGGTGGCGGTCGAGAAGAATATCGAGGCCTTCCTCGAGACCGATCTGCCGGGCACCAAGATCGTGGTCGGCGACGGCCCGGCGCGGGCCGAGCTGGAAGAGAAATATCCCGAGGCCAAATTTCTCGGGGCCCGCTTCGGCGAGGAGCTGGCGCGGTGTTTCCGCGACGCCGATGTCTTCGTCTTCCCCAGCTGGACCGACACCTTCGGCCTGGTGATCCTGGAGGCCATGGGCACGGGCACGCCGGTCGCCGCCTATCCCGCCCACGGGCCGATCGACATCATTCCCGGCTCGAACGCCGGGGCGATCGACAAGGACCTGCGCACGGCCTGTATGGAGGCGCTGAAATGCGACCGGGCCGCCGTCCGGGCCTATGCCGAGAAATTCAGCTGGCGCGCCTCGGCGGAACAGTTCGTCGAGAACCTGCAGCCCTATCCCGAGCCGGAACGCGGCCGCTTCTGGCGCCGGCTCCGCCGCATCGCGCGGCTGAGGCGCAAGGCGACGGCCTAGGCCCGGTCGTCTCCCTCCCCCTTCGGGAGAGGGAAAACGCCGGCGCTCCCTACTTCGCCGGAGCCGTCATCGGCGTCAGGGCCGTGGCGATGGCGCGCTGGGCTGCCAGTTGGTCGGCGGGGAGCGGCACAAGACCGCGGTCCTGCAGATAGCCGCCACGGCCGGCAGCGGCGTCGGACATGAATTCCCGCACAAACAGCTCCAGCCCCGGCGTCACGCCGACGTGCTGCTTCTTGACGTAGATGAACATCGAGCGGGAGATCGGGTACTCGCCCGAGGCGATGGTCTCCAGCGTCGGCATGACGCCGTTCACGGCATGCGCCTTCACCGTGTCGTTGTTCTGCTCGAGGAAGGAGTAGCCGAAGGCACCGGTCGAACCGGGGGTGCGGGTCAGGGTCTGGACGATGGCGTTGTCATTCTCGCCGGAATCGACCCAGGCGCCGTCCTCACGCAGGGTGTGGGCCAGGGTCTCGAAACGGTCCTCGTCGCTCTCGGCCAAGGCGGCCAGGGCCGGGATGGATTTGGCCGACGGGGTCATGGCCAGTTCCAGCCAGGAGTCGCGCGTGCCCGAAGTCGGCGGCGGACCATAGACCAGGATGCGCGTCGAGGGCAGGCCCGGGTTGACCTGGTTCCAGGTCGTATAGGGGTTGGCGATGAAGGTCCCGTTCGGTCCCGGAACCTGTTTGGCCAGGGCCAGATAGATGTCGTCCCCGGAGAAGCCGTATTCGGGCGCATTGCGGGCCGTGGCGATGATCAGGCCGTCATAGCCGATCTGGATCTCGACGATGTCGGTGACGCCGTTGCTGCGGCACAGCTCGAACTCCGACGCCTTCATCCGGCGCGAGGCATTGGCGATGTCGGGGGTGTTGGGGCCGACGCCCTGACAGAAGGCCTGGATGCCGCCACCGGTGCCCAGCGATTCGACGCGCGGCGCAGCGCCGCCCGAGGTGCGGGCGAAATTCTCGGCCACGCGGGTGGCGAAGGGGAAGACGGTCGAGGAGCCCGCCGCCCAGATGCCGGCGCGTGCGGTCTGGTTGCCGGCGGACTGGTCGTTGCCGCAGGCCCCGAGGGCGAGCAGGGCGATCGCCGAGGCGGCGGCGAGCAGGGTGCGGGTCATCGTCAGTCTCCGGACGTGTGGGTTGCGGCGGTTAGACCAGAGGATTGTGACGGCTGGGCGAAAGGGAAGAGCGAGGGAGCGCGGCCCCGGTCCTTATCCCTAGATGTGGATCGCATGCCCGAGCGCCCGCAGCGACGCCTCGTGGAAGGCTTCGCCGAGGGTCGGGTGGACGTGGATGACGCCGGCGACGTCTTCCAGCACCGCGCCCATCTCCAGCATCTGGGCGAAGCTGTTGGACATTTCGGCGACGTGCTGGCCGACGGCCTGGACGCCGAGCAGGCGGTGGTCGGTCTTCGACGCCAGCACGCGGACGAAGCCGCCGTCCTCGCCGGCCTCGATGGCCAGGGCGCGGCCGATGGCGGCGAGCGGGAAGACGGCGGTGATGACGTCGTCGCGGCCCTCGACATCCAGCGGACCGAGGCCGGCGGAGACGATCTCGGGCTCGGTGAAACAGACGGCGGCGATGGTGACCGGGTTAAAGACCTTGTTGTGGCCCGCGATGATCTCGGCGACCACCTCGCCCTGGGCCGAGCCCTTGTGGGCCAGCATGGGTTCACCGGTCAGGTCGCCGACGGCCCAGACGTTGCGCATGGAGGTGGCGCAGCGGTCGTCGATCTTCACGAACGGCCCGGCCATGGCCACGCCCATATTCTCCAGACCCCAGCCCTGGGTGCGCGGCTTGCGGCCGACCGTGACGAGGACCTTGTCAGCCTTGAGCTTGAGGGCGGTGCCGTCCCTGGTGATGATGTTCAGCTGGCCGTTCTCGAACGACCCGGCTTTCGCGCCGAGGTGCAGCTCGACGCCGTGCTTCTCCAGCCATTTGGCGACCGGATCGGTCAGGGCCTTGTCGTAGAGCGGCAGCAGGCGATCGGCCATTTCGACAATGGCGACCTCCGCCCCCAGCTTGCGGAAGGCGATGCCGAGCTCCAGCCCGATATAGCCGCCGCCGACGACGACCAGCTTGCCGGGCACCTTGTCCTGCGACAGGGCCTCGGTCGAGGAGATGACGTCGCCGCCGAATTTCAGGAAGGGCAGTTCGACCGGCTCGGAGCCGGTGGCGAGGATGACGTGTTCGGCGCTGATCACGATGTCGCCGTCGGCGGTCTTCACCGTGCAGGTCTTGGCGTCGGTGAAGTTCGCCCAGCCCTTGATGACCTTGACCTTCGACTTCTTCAGCAGGGCCGCGACGCCGGCGTTCAGCTTACGGACGATGCCGTCCTTCCAGGCCGTGGTCTGGGCCAGGTCGATGGCGGGCTTGGACGCCGTGATGCCGAGCGTGCCGCCGGCGGCGGCCTTTGACACCGTCTCGAATTTCGAGGCGGCGTGGATGATGGCCTTGGACGGAATGCAGCCGACGTTCAGGCAGGTCCCGCCCAGGCCATCGCCGCCGTCGACCAGCACGGTGTCGAGGCCCAGTTGGCCACAGCGGATGCCGGCGACATAGCCGCCGGTGCCGGCGCCGATGATGAGGACTTTGGTTTTGATCGTTTCAGCCATGGTGCTCAATTCATCCAGAGGGTCGCGGGATGCTCCAACAGCCCCTTGATCCGCTGCACGAAGACCGCCGCGTCGTGGCCGTCGACGATGCGGTGATCGAAGCTGGACGACAGGTTCATCATCTTGCGCACGACCATCTGGCCGTCCTTGACCACGACCCGCTCGGCGATCTTGTTGGGGCCGACGATGGCGACCTCGGGGTGGTTGATGATCGGGGTGTGGACGACGCCGCCGAGCGTGCCCAGCGAGGTGATGGTGATGGTCGAGCCCGACAGCTCGTCGCGCTTCGCCGAACCGTCCTTGGCGGCGCCCGAGACGCGGGCGATTTCGAGGGCGGTGTCATACGGGTCCCGCGCCTCGGCGTGGCGGACCACCGGCACCATCAGGCCGTTCGGCGTCTGGGCGGCGATGCCCAGATGGACGGCGGCGTGGGTGGTCAGGACGCCGGCCTCATCATCGTAGTGGCTGTTGATGGTCGGCTGGTCGCGCAGGGCCACGACGATGGCGCGGGCGATGAAGGGCAGGACGTTCAGCTTGGGCTGGTCCTTCTTCTTCGTCGCATTCAGATGGGCGCGAAGCTCTTCAAGCGCCGTGACGTCGATCTCCTCCACATAGGTGATGTGGGGAATGCGGCGGACGCTCTCGGCCATCTTCTCCGCGATCTTGCGGCGCAGGCCGATGATGCGGGTCTCGGTCGTTCCCTCGGCCTGGGCGTAGGTGGACGAGGTCGATGTTCCGTGTGCGGACGATGCGTGACCGCCGGACGAGACATATGCGTCGAGGTCGCCGTGCTCGATGCGGCCGGCGGGTCCGGAACCGGGCACGAACTGGAGCTCGATGCCCAGATCGCGGGCGCGGTTGCGCACGGCGGGGGAGGCGAGCGGGCGCTCGTTGCGGGCGGAGAGGGTTCGTGCGGTTGGTGCCCCTCCACCAGCCTTCGGCTGGTCCCCCTCCCCGCGGAGCGGGGAGGAGACGGGGGCGACGGCCTTCGTCTGTCCCCCTGTCAGGGGGACCGAAGCCTGCGGAGCAGGGTTCGAGGGGGGCGGTGCCTCACCCTGATTACCCTTGCCCTCGACGTTGAACGACACCAGCGGCCCGCCGACGGCCAGTTGCTGGCCCGCTTCGCCGTGCAGGGCGACGACGGTGCCGGCGACCGGCGAGGTCAGTTCGACCGTGGCCTTGTCGGTCATGACCTCGGCGAGGAGTTGGTCCTCGGAGACGGTGTCGCCGATCTTGACGTGCCAGCCGACCAGTTCGGCCTCGGCTGTGCCTTCGCCGACGTCGGGGAGTTTGAAGACGAAATTGCCGCCGGCGGCGACGGGGGCGGCGACGGGGGCGGGCTCAACCTTGGGCGTTTCGGCTTTCGGTGCCGGAGCCGGTTCAGCCTTCGTGGGCGCCGGAGCGGCCTCGGCGGAGGCATTCCCCGCACCCTCAACCTCGAACTCCACCAGCGGCGAACCGACAGCCAGTTGCTGGCCCGGCTCGCCATGGGCGGCGGTGACGCGGCCGGCGACCGGGCTGGTCAGTTCCACCGTGGCCTTGTCGGTCATGATGTCGGCGATGATCTGGTCCTCGGCGACCATGTCGCCGACCTTGACGTGCCAGGCGACCAGTTCGGCCTCGGCGGTGCCTTCGCCCACGTCGGGCAGTTTGAAGACGTAGCGGCCCATCCTAGCGCCCTCCGGTCATGACGGCCTTCAGGGCCGTGGCGACCCGTTCGGGTCCCGGGAAATATTCCCACTCGAAGGCGTGCGGATAGGGGGTGTCCCAGCCGGTCACCCGCGCGATCGGCGCCTCCAGATGATAGAAGCAGCGCTCCTGCACCAGGGCGCTCAGCTCGCCGCCGAAGCCGGAGGTTTTCGGGGCCTCGTGGACGATGACGCAGCGGCCGGTCTTCCTGACGCTGGCCTCGATGGTTTCGATGTCCAGCGGCACAAGGGTGCGCAGGTCGATGACCTCGGCTTCGACCCCGGCATGTTCGGCGCCCGCGAGGCTGACCCAGACCATGGTGCCGTAGCAGAGGATGGTGACGTCGCTGCCCTCGCGCATGACGCGGGCCTTGCCGATCGGTTCGACATGTTTGCCGGTCGGGACCTGGGCCAGTTCCTGGGCCTTCCAGGGGCTGACCGGCTTCTGGTGCCAGCCGTCGAAGGGGCCGTTGTAGAGGCGTTTGGGCTCGAAGAAGATGACCGGATCATCATCCTCGATGGCCGCGGTCAGCAGGCCCTTGGCGTCATACGGATTGGACGGGATGACGACCTTCAGGCCGGCGATATGGGTGAACAGGCTCTCGGGCGACTGGCTGTGCGTCTGGCCGCCGAAGATGCCGCCGCCGTAGGGGCTGCGCACCGTGATCGGGCTGGTGAACTGGCCGGCCGAGCGATAGCGCAGCTTGGCCGCCTCCGAGACGATCTGGTCATAGGCCGGATAGATGTAGTCGGCGAACTGGATCTCGACGACGGGACGCAGGCCATAGGCGCCCATGCCGATGGCGGCGGCGACGATGCCGCATTCGCTGATCGGGGCGTCGAAGCTGCGGGTCAGGCCATGCTTGGCCTGCAGATGATCGGTGACGCGGAAGACGCCGCCGAAATAGCCCGCGTCCTCGCCGAAGCTGAGGACGTTCGGGTCCTCGCTCATCTTGATGTCGAGGGCCGAGTTGAGGGCCTGGATCATGTTCATGGGGGTCGTGGTCATGGTCAGACTCCCACCTCGCGACGCTGTTCGGTGATGCGCCAGTCCTCGGTCGCAAAGACCTCCTCGAACATGGTCTTCACCGACGGCCGCGACTGGCCGAGCGTACCGATGGCCTCGGACTCCTTGCCGGCGGCGCGGACCTGTTCGACGGCCTCGGCCTCTGCGGCCGTCTGCTGCTCATCGGACCATTCACCGAGGGCGATCAGGTGCTGTTTCAGGCGCATGACCGGGTCGCCGAGCGGCCATTTCTCATGCTCGTCGGCGGGGCGGTAGCGGCTGGGGTCGTCGGAGGTCGAGTGGGGGGCACTGCGGTAGGTGAACAGCTCGATCACGGTCGCGCCCTGGTTGGAGCGGGCCCGCTCCTCGGCCCACTGGGTCGCAGCCCAGACGGCGAGGAAGTCGTTGCCGTCGACCCGCAGGGCCGGCAGGCCGTAGCCGATGGCCTTGGAGGCGAAGGTGGTCTCAAGCCCGCCGGCAATGCCCTGGAAGGAGCTGATGGCCCACTGGTTGTTGACGATGTTGAGGATGACCGGGGCGCGGTAGACGGAGGCGAAAGTCAGGGCGTTGTGGAAGTCGCCTTCCGCCGTGGCCCCGTCACCGATCCAGGTGATGGCGATCTTGTCGTCGCCCTTGTAGGCGCTGGCCATGGCCCAGCCGACGGCCTGGGGCACCTGGGTGCCGAGGTTCCCCGAGATGGTGAAGAAGCCGTAGTCCTTCGCCGAATACATGATCGGCAGCTGGCGGCCTTTGATCGGATCCGAGGCGTTGGAATAGATCTGGTTCATCATGGTCGCGAGCGGATAGCCGCGTGCGATCAGGAGGCCCTGCTGGCGATAGGTTGGGAAGCCCATGTCCTCGCGCGACAGGATCATGCCCTGGGCGACGGCGATGGCCTCCTCGCCGGTGCATTTCATGTAGAAGCTGGTCTTGCCCTGGCGGTGGGCGCGATGCATCCGGTCGTCGAAGGCGCGGGTCAGGATCATGGCCCTGAGCCCTCGACGCAGGGTCTCGGGATCCAGTTTCGGGTTCCAGGGCCCGACCGCCTTGCCCTCATCATCCAGCACACGGACCAGACGGAAGGCGTGATCCCGCATCTCGAACGGTGTGGTCGAGACCTCGGGGCGTTCCACCACGCCGGCGGGATCGAGCTTCAGATGGCTGAAGTCCGTCGGGTCGCCGGGCCGGCCCGAAGGCTCCGGCACGCGCAGCGAAAGGGCCTGGGTATTGGGCTTCTTCATTCCGTCCTGCCGTTCGGTTGGTCCGACCGCGTTTCCTGACTGCGATTTAGCACGACACCTCAGGCAAGGCTCGCCTGAATTTGACCTTGCACTGTGCCGATCGGAGGTATTTTATTGCGCTATAACTCAATCAGGAGAAACGCCTTGGCTGACGATCTGGATCCCGTCGACGCCCGCATTCTGGACATCCTGCAACAGGACGCCGGTTTGTCGGTGGCCGAGGTCGCGGACCGGGTCGGCCTGTCGGCCTCGCCATGCTGGCGGCGCATCAAGAGACTGGAAGATACGGGCTTCATCCGCAAGCGGGTAACCCTGCTGGACGCGACCAAGCTGGGCCTCGATTTCGAGGTCTATGCCATCGTCAAACTGAGCCTGCCCTCGTCCGAGAACCTCGACATCTTCGAGGCCGCCGTCTCGTCCTGGCCCGAGGTGGTGCAGTGCGCGACGATCACGGGCCGCGAGGACTATGTGCTGCGGATCATCACCTCTGACATGCACGCCTTCGACCAGTTCCTGCGCCACAAGCTGCTGAGCCTCGGCATCGTCTCGGACTGCGAGAGCCATATCGTCACCCGCGGGGTGAAGAATGTGACGGCGCTGCCCCTTGGCATCATTACGCCCCACGTCGGATAGTGGCCCGAGACGCCGAATTGCCGGGAGTTCCTGAATGATCGAGATGGTGATCGACGCCCGCCGCAAGGACCTGGGCGGCTTTGAGGTCGGACGCGTCCTGCCCTTCCATTCCCGCCGCATGGTCGGGCCCTTCATCTTCCTGGACCAGATGGGGCCGGCGGAGTTCGCACCGGGGTCCGAGGCGATCAACGTCCGCCCGCATCCGCACATCGGCCTGTCGACCCTGACCTATCTGTTCGAGGGCGAGATCATGCACCGGGACAATACCGGCGCGACCCAGGCCATCCGGCCCGGCGAGGTCAACTGGATGACCGCGGGCAAGGGTATCGTCCATTCGGAACGGACCGATCCGCTGAAGCGGTCTACGGGGGGCCCCATGCATGGCATGCAGGCCTGGATCGCCCTGCCGACCGAGACCGAGGAGGTCGCCCCCTCCTTTCACCATCATGGCGAAGGCGATCAGCCGGCCTATGAGAACGGCGGACTGTTCGCGCGACTGGTGGCCGGCGAGGCCTATGGCGCCAAGGCCGCCGTGCCGGTGTCGTCACCGCTGTTCTATGTCCATTGGGAACTGGCCGAAGGCGTGCGCACCGCCCCGCCGCCCGGCAAGGGGGCCGGTGGCTATTCCGAGCGTGCCCTCTTTGTCGCCAAGGGCGAGATCGAGGTCGGCGACCGCAGCTTCCACGAAGGACAGATGATCGTGCTGGAGCCGACGGCGGAACCGACCATCAAGGCTGTGAAGCCGTCGACGGTCATTCTGCTGGGTGGAGAACCCGTCGGGCCGCGCGTGATCTGGTGGAATTTCGTCGCCTCGTCCCAGGCCCGGATCGATGCGGCCAAGGCCGACTGGAAGGCCGGACGGATGGCCCTTCCGAGCGAGGACAACGTGGAGTTCATTCCCCTGCCCGACGTGCCGTCGACGCCCGAGCCGGCCCCGTCCGAAGTAAAGCCGGAACCGCCCCACCCTGTCTGAGGCTATTGGGCGGGCAACGTCACGCCCGGCAACCGAAGAAATGCCAGCAGCAACCGGTTCACCTCTTCGGGCCGTTCCTGCTGGATCCAGTGGCCGGCACCGGGGACGACCGACTGAAGTCGCAGGTCCGTGGCCCAGTCCTTCAGCCCCACCTCGTGCTGGCCGGAATAGTGCCGCACCGGGTCGCGGTCGCCGACCACGAAGGCGGCGGGCACGGTGATGCGGGCGTCCTGCAGATGGGCCGTCAGGGACCAGTTGCGGTCCATGTTCCGATACCAGTCGAACGGGCCGCGAAACCCACCGGCGGCGAAGGCTTCGACATATTCATCGAAATGCGCCGGGCTCATCCAGGGAGGAAGGGGGGCGTCGTCGGGAACGGTCGAGATGAAGGTCTCACCCTCGGCGATGAAGCCGGTCGACTGACGATCGCCGGGGGTCGCACCGTCATAGCCGTAGAAGGCCTTGCGCAGGGCCGAGGCCGGGTCGACATCGAAGACCAAATGGGCGTCATCGGCCTGAAAGCGGTTGATGTAGAGGTCGCCGCGACCAAGGCGGCTGGAGATCACGGCCATGGCCGCGGTCGGCGGCCCCTTGGGCCGGCGCGGCTGGAACGGCACAGACAGGCCGAAGACGGCGCGGAACATGTCGGGTCGGGTCAGGGCACAATGCCAGGCGATCGGCGCGCCCCAGTCGTGGCCGACGACGACACATGACGTCTCGCCGAGAGCCCGGACCAGATCGACCATGTCGCCGATGAGGTGGAGGATGGAATAGGCGTCGCGATCTGCGGGCCTTTCGGTTCCGCCATAGCCGCGCATGTCGGGCGCGACCGCGTGGAAACCCGCCTCGGCCAGCGCCTGCACCTGGGCACGCCAGCTGATACCGAGCTCGGGGAAGCCGTGGATCAGCAGGACCAGCGGACCGGAGCCGGCCTCGAGGATCTGCTGGCGAAGGCCGTCGGTCTGGATGTGTCGGGTTTGCATGCGGCCACCGGACCATTTGCAGGCTCGCCGGGCAAGGGTCTCCTCCCTGTTGCGAAGCAATGGGGAGGGGGACCGCGAAGCGGTGGAGGGGTGTCCGGATCAGGCAGGTGCGGCCGGCGCCCCTCCACCATGCTTCGCATGGTCCCCCTCCCCGCAGAGCGGGGAGGAAACGGCGTTACAGCGTCACGCCCGTGGTGCGCATGATCTCGGCGCGGAGCTCGGGCATGCCGTCGCCCTTTTCGGCCGAGGTGACGATCACCGCCGGATAGGCGGCGCCGCGTTTGGAGACGCCCTTCAGGGTCGCCTCCTGGACCTTTTCGGCCTCGCCCTTCTTGAGCTTGTCGGCCTTGGTCAGGATGATCTGGTAGCTGACGGCGGCGAGGTCCAGGGCGTCGAGGGCCTCGTCGTCGACCTTCTTGAGGCCGTGGCGGGCGTCGATCAGCAGATAGACCCGCTTCAGCGTCACCCGGCCGCGCAGATAGTCGCGGCCCAGGTCCTGGAACTTCTTCACCGTGGACTTCGACGCCTTGGCCCAGCCGTAGCCGGGCAGGTCGACCAGCCGCATCTTGCCGTCGAGGTCGAAGAAATTGACCTCGCGGGTCCGACCCGGCTCGTTCGAGGCCCGGGCCAGTTTGTGCATGCCGACCAGGCCGTTGATCAGGCTGGACTTGCCGACGTTCGAACGACCGGCGAAGGCGACCTCGGGCAGGTCAGGATCCGGCAGCTGCTCGATCTTGGCGCAACCCATGACGAAGGTCGCAGGACGCGCAAACAGGATGCGCGCCTGCTCCAGTTCCTCGGGCGTGAAGTCGTCCAACTCAGGCCTTCGCCTTCTTCAGCCGCTCGATGAAGGTGTCGATCGGATTCTCGGCCTTCAGCCGGTGCATGATCACATACTGCTGGATGATGGTCAGGATGTTCGACCAGGCCCAGTAGATCAGCAGGCCCGCCGGGAAGGTGGCCATGATGAAGGTGAAGACGACCGGCATGAAGGCGAAGATCTTGCGCTGCATCGGATCCGGTGCCGGCGGGCTCATCGCCATCTGCAGCCACATGGTCAGGCCGTAGAAGATGGCCAGGATGCTGAGGGCAAAGGTACCGGCCAGATAGGTGCCGATCAGGGGCGTCGAGGCCGGGTCCCAGGGGATCAGGCCGTACAGGTTCCAGATCATGGACGGGTCCGCCGCCGACAGGTCGCGAATCCAGCCGAAGAAGGGCTGGTGGCGCATCTCGATCGTCACGAACAGCATCTTGTAGACGGCGTAGAAGACCGGGATCTGCAGCAGCAGGGGCAGGCAGCCCGCCAGCGGATTGATCTTCTCCTTCTGATACAGCGCCATCAGCTCCTGCTGCTGTTTCGCCGGATCGTCGGGGTGCTTCTTCTTCAGTTCCTCCATCTTGGGCTGGAGGGTCCGCATCTTGGACATGCTCTCGTAGCTCTTGTTGGCCAGCGGGAACATGAACAGGCGGACGGTCAGGGTCAGGCCGAGGATGGCGAGGCCGAAATTGCCGAACCAGCCATAGTAGAGCTCGATCAGCCAGAAGATCGGGCGGGTCAGGAAGAACAGGAAGCCCCAGTCGATGGCATAGACGAAGCGCGGCAGGTCCAGGCTCTTCTCATAGCCGGCCAGGATTTCGTTGCGCTTGGCACCGGCGAAGAGGCGCTGGGTTTCCGTGATCTGGCGACCGGGAGCGATGCTGTGGGCCTCGCCCAGCATGGTGACCGAATGGACGTCGCCATGGGCGGCGTCGCTCACCCGGAAGACGGCCTCGATGTTCTCGTCCTGTTGCGGGATCAGGGCGGCCAGCCAGTATTTGTCGGTGATGCCCATCCAGCCGCCGACGGAGGTGTGCTCCTGCACCGGCTTCTTGGCCCAGGCCTGGTATTTCAGCTGCTGGGTCGTGTATTTTCCGTCTGTCCCGAAGGTGCCGATACCGCCTTCGTGCAGGACCTGCTGGCGGCCGAGATCGTCCGGCACGCCCTGGCGCTCAACGCTCGCGCCGGGGGCGATAGTGACCGTTTGGTTGCTGTAGTTGGCGACGGTGTCCGAAACGGTGAAAAGATACTCATCATCGATGCTGATCCGGCGCGTGAAACGCAGACCGGCACCGTTGTCCCAGGTCAGGGTCACCGGCGTTGTCGGCGTCAGGGTGGAGCCTTCGGTCAAGCGCCAGGGCGTGTCGCGACCGGGCACCCCACCGATCACATTGGGGCCGCTCCAGCCGAACTGGGCCTGATAGGCGTAGCGCATGCCCTCGGGACGGAACAGTTCGACCGGGGGCGAGCCCGCCTCATTGGTTTCCCGATAGCGGGTCAGGAACAGGTCATCGATGCGCGCGCCGACCAGGGTCAGCGAACCGGTGACCGTTGCGGTCTGGATCGGCACCCGCGCGCCACCACGCGCCAGGGCGACGGTGCGGTCGTCCGTAAAGACGACGGCGGCGGGCGCGGCGGTCGTCGCGGCGGAGGCCGGACCGGCGGCCGTCTGTTCCGCCGCAGCCTGCTGGGCCGCCTTCCGGGCCTTGGCCTGGGGCTCCATCACAAAGAAGCTGTAGGCGATCAGCATGATGCCGGCGATCACGACGAAGAGGATCGTGTTTCGGCTGTTGTCGTGTGGAGGCATGGAGATCAGGAATCCTGGCCGGCGTTGGCGGACGTCAAGGGCGCCGTTCTGGGCGCCGGTCGCGGGGTCGCGAGCCTTGTAAGCGCCGATTTCACATCGTCAAGCAAACGGTCCCAGGGACGGTCTGCCGTGCCCATGCGGGCGACGAACACATAGTCACTGCCCGGAACCGCGAACAGGGGCAGCGTGGCGCGTGCCGCCTCTCTCAGCCGCCGTTTGGCGCGGTTGCGGATCACGGCATTGCCGACCTTGCGGGTCGCCGTGAAGCCCAGCCCCACGGTGGAGGTATCGTCCTGGCGGTCCAGTCGCTGCACCACCACGGCACCGCGGGCCTCTGAAACGCCCTTCGCGGCCGCCAGGAACTGGGGCCGCGAAGTCAGACGTTCGATTTTGAAAGGGTCGCTCATGCGCCCGAACCCGGGCGCCAGACGATCAGGCCGTCAGGCGCTTGCGGCCCTTGGCGCGACGCCGCGCAACGATCTTCTGTCCGTTCTTGGTGGCCATCCGCGAACGGAAGCCGTGACGGCGCTTGCGCACGAGTCGCGACGGCTGATAGGTCCGCTTCACGTTCGGCTCCTGGGACTGAAAACAAAATGCGGCGGAAAGCGTCCGTCGCGGGAAGGGCGGGCGTATAAGCGGCAGGGCCCGCGGTGTCAACGCCGACGGCCCTCCGCCGGAGAGACAATGGACCGCATCAAACGCTTTCTGCCCCTGATTCTCCTGGCCGGGGTCATCACCCTGATCTTCGCCATGGGCTGGAACCGCTATCTGTCGCTCGACACCCTGCGCGACCATGGAGAGGGCTTCCGGGAATTCACGGCCCGGAACTATCTGGTCAGCCTGCTGATCCTGATGACCCTGTTCGCAATCCTGACCGCCAGTGTGGTGCCGGGCGTCTTCTTCCTCACCATCACCGCCGGCTATCTGTTCGGCCCCTGGGTCGGCGGCGTCTCGACGTCTATCGCCGCGACCGTGGGAGCCCTGATTGTCTATGCCGTGGCCCGCTCGGCGCTCGGCGAGGCCCTGAGAAAGAAGGCGGAGCGCGATCAGGGCATGATGCAGAAGGTCTGCGAGGCCATCGACAAGGATACCTTCTGGTACGTGCTCGCCTCCCGACTGGCCGTGGTCGTACCCTTCCACATGATCAATGTCGCGGCGGGGATCATGGCGGTGCGGCTGGGCCCCTATTCCCTGGCGACGGTGATCGGCCTCCTGCCGGCGCACATCATCTACTGCTGGATCGGGTCGCGGCTGAACCAGTTACTGGCGACCAATCCGGACCCGGACTTCCAGGCCCTGTTCGGCCAGTTCTGGGCCCCGATGGCCGGGGTTTTCATCCTGGCGGTGGTGCTGCCGTTCGGGCTGAAGGGCCTGCAGAAGGCTCTGGGCCGCAAGGCTTCGTCATGAACGGTACAGCTTCTGGCCCGAGCCTTGCGTCATGCCCGGCATGAACCGCCTTCGGTCCTTTCCCGGCGCCCTTCGCAGGCGCCTGCGCCTGCCTGCCGACTGGCGGGAGCGGCTGAAGTTCCATGCGCCGGACGCCCTGGCCTGGCGGCTGCTGCTGCTGACCTTCCTCTTCACCGTCGTGGTCGAAATTCTGATCATCGTGCCGAGTGCGGCGAGCTTCCACGAGCGCTGGCTGCTGGATCGGTTGCAGTCTGCGGAACTGGCCTCGGTCGGGGTCGAGGCCCTGCCCTATTCGGCGGTCGAGGACGACGCCGCCGAGCAGTTGCTGGCCATCGGTGGCGTGCAGGCCGTGGTGGTCGGTGATCAGGGCGTGCGTCGGCTGCTGCTGCAGGCCCCGAACCTGCCGCGAACGCCTGATCTGATCGACCTGCGCCAGAGCCGGCCCGTGACCCGGATCGCCGACCCCTGGCGCACCCTGTTCGGCCACCCCGAGCGATCGATCCGGGTGCAGGCGCGGCCGCGCTACCGGTCGGGCGACTTCATAGAGATCCTGGCGCCCGCCGAGCCACTGAAGGCCGAACTGGGGGCCTTTCTGGTCAACAGCCTGCTGATGTCCCTGCTGATCTCCCTGGTGGCCGGGGGGCTGCTCTACGGCGGCCTGGCCCTTCTGGTGCTTCAGCCCCTGCGGCGGGTGACGCGCTCGATCGAGCATTTCGCCCTCGACCCCGAGACCGAAGGCGATCCCCCCAGTGATCGTCACGACGAGATCGGACGGGTCGAGCGCGAACTGGCGCGGATGCAGGAGGAGGTGCGCGTCTCCCTGCGCTCCCGCGCCCGGCTGGTGGCGCTGGGCGAGGCCGTGGCCAAGATCAATCACGACCTGCGCAATATGCTGACCTCGGCCCAGCTTGCGTCCGAGAGGCTGGCCGATTCGCCCGATCCCGAGGTGGCACGGGTCCTGCCGCGCCTGGAGCGGGCGTTGGGACGCGCCGCCGCCCTGTCGCGCAATGTGCTGGAGTACGGCAAGAGTGAGGAGCCGCCGCCGCAGCGTGTCCGCATCCCCCTGGCTCCCGCCATCACGGCTGCGGCCGAGGACGCGGGACTTACGGCCGAGGGCGTCCGCCTGATCCGATCCCTTCCGGCCCGACTGTTTATCCAGGCCGATCCCGACCAACTGCACCGCGTGCTCGTCAATCTGATGCGCAATGCCCGTCAGGCGATCGAGAGCGACCCGACCCGTCGCACGGGCCGCAAGGGCGTGGTCCGCGTCACCGCCCTGAGCGAAGACGGCAGCTGGGTGATCCACATCGCCGACGACGGCCCCGGCATCCCGCCGCGTCTGTCGGAAAACCTGTTCGAGCCCTTTGTCAGTGGTCGAGCGTCGGAAGGCGCAGGGCTGGGACTGGCGATTTCGCGCGAATTGGCCGCCAGCCATGGGGGTAGCCTCACCCTCGTCGAGACCGGACCGATGGGCACAACCTTTGCCCTGCGCCTGCCGCATTGATGCGGCGTCATCGGTGCCCGGGGCACCAGATCGCGCGACCGGCGTTATGTCTGGTGAACCCGAACGAAGCTGCCCAGTTTCTCTGTATCCCGCGCTGTACCGGAGGCCCTCATGACCCGCTTCACAACTGCCGCCGTGGCCGCCCTGCTGCTCGCCGCAGCGCCGGCTCTCGCCCGGACCACGCCACCCCAGGCGGCGGTCAAGACCATAGGCCAGACCACCGTTCCCGCCGCCCCCGTCGCCAGCCCGACACCGGGCTCCGAGGAGTGGCTGCGGCTGCGCGGTGAAAGCTACAGCGCCGCCCCCGAGATCGAGCAGGATCCGGCCGAGGTCGCCGAGACCATCCGGCTGAACAACGAGATCGCGGCCCGCAACAATGCCGCCGAGCGCCGCGAGATCGAGGGGACTGCCGCCTGGCAGGCCGAGGACGCCCGCTGGCGGGCCGAGACCGCCCGGCTCGAGGCCCAGCGCGCCAAGTGGGAGGCCGATGCCGCCGCCGCCGAGGCCGCCCGCCTTCGCTATGAACGTGATCGCGCCGCCTGGGCCGCCGAGGTGGCCGCCTGCCAACGCTCGCCCCGATCCTGTGTGGCCAACCCCGACCGGTATTGAGGTCGGCGATGCGCGTCCGCCTGATCCACGGAGAGATCGGCTCGGGCAAGACGCGCCGGGCCGCGGCATGGGTCGAGGCAGAGGCGCTGGCTGGACGGACCGTCGGGGGCGTCCTGGCGCTGAAGTCACCGACCGGGCGCCGGTTCATGGATATTGTGACCGGGGAGCAGGTGCCGCTTGAGCATCCGGCCGGTGATGAGGTCTCGCTTCCGGTCGGCCGCTTCCAGTTTCGTCAGGCGGCGTTCGACTGGGCGGTTCAGCGCATCGAGCAATCCGTCGGGTCGGTCGGGTCCGTGGTGATCGACGAGGTCGGCCCGCTGGAGATGCGAGGCGGCGGTTTTGCACCCCTGCTGGATCGCCTCGAGCGGTCCCATCCCGGGATCGAGCGGGTTCTGCTGGTCCGCACGGGTCTCGTGGAGGGCGTGGTCGAGCGGTTTTGCCGGGATGCCGTGACGGTTTTCGACCCCGGCCTGTAACCGTCGCCCCTCGGGCACCGCAAGCGGGTCGGGAGTTGCGTCCTGCAGGACACCGTGAGAGCGTCGCCATTGCGAGCGACCGGAGGGAAGATTGACCGACATCGTCGACAGCCCGTCCGGAGAGGAGCCGCATTCCCTGTCAGGGACCGTGGCCGCCGCCGTCTCGCGTCCCGACCGCCCGCTGTCCAACGGCCGCACGGACACCTGGCGTCACCCCGCCTGGGTGCGTGTCGCGCACTGGCTGAACGTCGCGGCCGTGATCGTGCTGATCATGAGCGGGCTCAACATCCTGCTGGCCCATCCGCACCTGTACTGGGGTGTCCGCTCCACCTTCGCCGATCCGTGGGTGAGCATTCCGACGATTCCCAACTGGCTGCTCATTCCCCAGGGGCGCAACCTGGCCGAAGCGCGCAACTACCATTTCCTGTTCGCCTGGATCTTTGTCCTGAACGGTCTGGCCTATCTGCTCTTCGGCCTGATCACGCGTCGGTTCGGTCGCCGCCTCTGGCCGACCGGGGACGACA
>VYMF01000129.1_pt1 | contig 18906 bp, 12 predicted proteins | sample 5115271 | NCBI WGS metagenome assembly VYMF01 (sample SAMN12291778, study PRJNA351875) | freshwater metagenome | isolation source: freshwater lake | place: USA: Michigan, Wintergreen Lake | collected 2013-08-08
CCGACCCCGACCCCGACCCGCGCAAGCGAAGCGTCGCGCCAAGACCCGGCCAAAACCCCGACTGTTGGTCGACCCCGACCGTCGTGGCAGGGCCCCGACTGTCGTGGCAGTACCCCGACTGTAGTGGCCGTACCCCGACCCCCGCAGCCACCCCGACCAAGACCAACGACCCACAGGGCCGAAACCGACCAAGGACCGCTTGCGTACGACAATACCAAAGTGATATCACTTTGGTACCACCCCACCCGAGCCTCAACATGCTGCGCGAAATACACCGCAAGCCCACCAACGGCCTCGCCGCCGCCCTCGTCCTCTCCGCCCTCCTCGGCGCCGGCGCCTACGGCTTCTACATCGGCGCCGCCGCGAACAACTTCGGTCTCGCCATCCCCAGCATCATCGCCGGCACCCTCTTCGGCCTCTGCCTCCCCGGGCTCTTCACCGTCGAGCCCAACGAAGGCAAAGCCCTCACCCTCTTCGGCACCTACCAAGGCACCGTCCGCGAGCCCGGGCTCTGGTGGGTCAACCCCTTCATGACCAAAACCGCGGTCTCGCTCCGCGTCCGCAACTTCGAAACCAACAAGCTCAAGGTGAACGACGCCTTCTCCAATCCCGTCGAGATCGGCGCGATCGTCGTCTGGCGGGTCACCGACACCGCCGAAGCGTTGTTCGAGGTGAACGACTACGTGCAGTACGTGGCCGTGCAGAGTGAGTCGGCGTTGCGTGCGCTGGCATCGCAGCATCCGTATGATGCGCACGGCGCCGACACCATTGCGCTCAGCACCCACCAGAACGAAGTCAACAAGGGCCTCGCCGACGCGCTCGTCGACCGCCTCGCGAAGGCCGGCGTCGAAGTCATCGAAGCCCGCATCAGCCACCTCGCGTATTCGCCGGAAATCGCCGCCGCCATGCTGCAGCGTCAGCAAGCCAGCGCCATTGTCGCCGCACGGCAGACGATCGTCGAAGGCGCCGTCGGCATGGTGGAAATGGCGCTCGCCGCGCTCAAGCAGCGCGACATCGTGGACCTCGATACCGAACGCAAGGCGGCCATGGTGAGCAACTTGCTCGTGGTGCTCTGCTCCGAACGCGCCACACAGCCGGTGGTCAACACCGGTTCGCTCTACACCTGACCGCCTCGTGCGTATGACCTTCGTGTCCGGACGGACACGTGGCTGAACGCAAACCGTTCCTGCTGCGCGTCGACCGTGACACACTCGACGCGGTCCAGCGCTGGGCCAACGACGACCTGCGCAGCCTCAATGGGCAGATCGAATTCCTGCTGCGGCGCGCGCTCCGGGATGCGGGGCGCGCGCCCACGAGTCGCACGGCCGATGGCGCCACATCGTCGCACGACACGCCCGATGACCCCCTCGACACCTTGTCCGACGCCTGAGGCGTCTCGCTTATGATCATGGCCTTCGCTCGCCTCTCGCCGTCGCGCCGTCGCGTATTGCTCGTCATCGCGGCGTTCGGCGTTGCGGCCGGCATCGTCGCGGCGCGTACCGCACACGCACAAGCAACGCCCGTCACCTTCGTGTACCTCCGCGGCACCGACACCCTCGGCACGGAGACCATCACGCCGGGCAACGGCGTCGTACGCGGCGTGCTGCAGTACCGCGGACAGCCGCGCCTCGAATGGGAGCAGGGGCGTACGCCGCTGCGCCTCACACTCAACGTGTTTGCCCCCGGCAGCGCCCCTGATGCCGCCCCAATGCAGGTGGCGAGCTTCGCGCCGCGCGGCGACTCCATGAGCATCGAAGTGGGCATGCGCGGCGCCATGCGCCCGCAATCGGTCCCCATGCGCGCTGGCGCCGTGCCGTTCATCAACAACTCGCTCCTGCACAGCGCCCTGCTCACGCAGCTGGCGCGTGAACTGGGCGTGAGCACGTTGCCGCTCGTCCTCACCCAGGGCGGCCAGACCATCGATGCCACCATCGAGCGGCGCGGTGACACCACGACCATGACAGTGGCCGGTATGGCCATGCGCATCGTGTGGGCCGATGGAGCGCCCGCTATCGTCGATGTTCCGGCGCAGAATCTTCGTGCCATCCGCGCGGGGGCGCCCGCCCCTCGCCCACCCGCGGCGCCAACGACCACGAAGCCCACGGCCTCGACCTACGACGCGCCCGCCAACGCCCCGTACACGAGTCAGGCCGTCAGCATTCCCACCCCCCGCGGCTACACGCTTGCCGGCACACTCACGATGCCCAAGAACGCCCGCGGCAAAGTGCCCGTCGTCGTCACCATCAGCGGCAGCGGCCCGCAGGAACGGGACTCACGCATTGCCACCGTGCCGGGCTACGCGATCTTCCGCGACATTGCCGACACGCTGTCGCGTCGCGGCATCGCCGTGTTGCGCTACGACGATCGCGGCGTCGGCGAGAGCGGTGGGCGCCCGAGTGCCGTCAACGGCACCAGCGCCGATTGGGCCGACGACGCGCGCAGCGTTGTCACCATGCTGCGCGCGCGCGCCGACATCGACGGCCAGCGCATTGCACTCGTGGGCCACAGCGAAGGCGGCATCATCGCACCCATGGTCGCCGCCAGCGATGCACTGCTGCGTGCCGTCGCGCTGCTCGCCGGCCCCGCGTACGCCGGCCGCCGCATCTCGCTCTTTCAGAACCGGCAGGCCCTCGACGCCACACCGGCGCTCACGCCGGCGCAGCGCGACTCCATCATGGCCAAGGTCCCCGCCATGCTTGATACCGTCTCGCAACCATGGACAAAATTCTGGCTCGCCTACGACCCGCTCCCAACGGCACAGCGCGTCAAGCAACCGGTGCTCATCCTACAGGGCGACTCCGACATGCAGGTCACGCCGGAACAGGCCGACACGCTGGCCACGGCCCTGCGCCGCGCGGGCAATCGCGCCGTCACGCTCAAGCGTTTCCCGGCAACCAATCATCTCTTTCTTGCCGACGCCTCCGGCGCCCCCCAAGGCTACGGCGCCCTCAAGGACGTGCACGTCCGTCGTGACGTGCTCGGCACCCTCGCCGACTGGCTCGTCACGACGCTCAAGTAAGGCGTCGACTCTCGATCTCATCGCAGGATTGATCGCATGCGATTTCTTCGCCCACTGACCTGGATGCTGGTCGTCGCGCTCGTCATCGCCGTCGCCGCCGCCTATCCCTCGTTACCCACGTCGATTCCCATGAGTATCGACGTCAACGGACAGGGCAAAGGCTTTGCGCCACGTTCGCCGCTCATGTGGGGGCTCCCCCTGGGCATCGGGCTGCTCACAATGATCGGCCTCGAAGTCTTGCGCGCACGGCTCCCCCAAAAGCCCGAGCTCTTCAACTTTCCCGGCAAGGAACAGCTGCTCAAGCTGCCCCACGAGTATCGCACCGGTGCCGTCGTGCGCATGCAGCAGTTCATGGACATCATGAACCTGCAACTCGTGTTCATCTTCGCGTTGGTCCAGTTCATGATCTGGCGCAGCGCGCGCGGCGAGCAGAGCGGCGGTCTCGCCATCGCGACGCTGGTGTTTCCCCTGTTCATGCTCGTGGCCGTCGGCCTGTTCCTCAACGTCATCCAATCCGAAGTCGATGCCGCGCAACGGCGGTATGACAGCAGGCGCAATCCGCTGCAATCGTGAACGGCTCCACGCTTTCCCGTGTGCGCGTGCGTGCTTTCCCCTGCGGGCTCGATCCGCGGCCGGTAGATCGCCGGACCAGAACCCCCGACCCAAACCGTCGTCCGCACCAGCCCGGTGCGCGGCCGCTGCAGCCACCGCGCCCACCACCGAGAAGTACAGCTGCTCGATTGCCGAACGCCCCGATGTCCCCATGAAGCCGCGTCTGCTCGATACCGTGGACACGACGCCCACGTAGCGGCGCAACCTGGCCATCCTCCGCACGATCGAGCCGAGCGACAGCCTGAACCGTGTGCGCCGCGCGCTGGCGCGTTCGCTCGGGGCGCTGGTGGCCAACGAGCGCCTGCAGCGCGTGTACCCGAAAGCGATGGCGAGCACGGGCAATCCGCCGGCTGCCGCCGCATCTCCGCAGGCTCCGGGTAGTGGTGGTGGCCGCGGGACCGGCGCCGCGCCGGTCGGCACCGCCCACTTCCGTCCCCTGCTGAAGGCGGACATGCATGCCCACGATGCCTCCCTCGTCACCGCGATGGCCAACCCGAGTGATCGTATGAGCAAGGCGCATCTGGAAAACGCGCGCCATCAGATCGAGAAGTGGCTGGACACGGACAAGGGGGACGTGAGGCAAGGAGCAGAACGGGGGCCGCAGAGATTCCGTTTTCCCCGCTCCTGTTGTCTCGGCGCTGAGGCCGGGACCGTCGACCGCCGACTGCCAAACCCAGACCGTGGGAATTGGGACGATCGGAGTGCGAGAGATACCGAATGTGCGCGTGTCGAGACGACCACGACGATCAGAGGTCCGCGTATGAGCATCCACACGGAACGGCCGAGACTACCGACCCCAGGCATGCACCCGCGCGACGCGCGCAGTGCGACGCGCGCCGTGCGCCCCCCGACCCCGACCAGTCGGTGTGGGGCGCAGACGCGCGAAGGAACGGCTCGGACCTCTCATCGTCGCGGTCCTCTCGACATTCTCATCGTCGGTACCCAACGCGCCTCGGTCGTCCCAACTCCGACCGTATGCGGTCCGTCTGTCTGATGCCACCGGCGTGACGGGTGTGCCAGCGCGTGGCGCTTCGCCGCACACCGATACACCCGCCTGTGACAAAACCGCATTCTGGAGTGACGAAATGCGAATTCTTCGTTAAAGTCGTCCCGCGACGTGCCGAAATCCATGGTGAACATCCCCCTCACTGTTTACCATCAAGGAGCTTCGCCGATGCGCCCGTCTCTCCGTTTGCTGTCATTCGCCGCCCTCGTGGCCACCACCGCGTGTGGCGAGTCGTCGTCCCCCGCCGCTCCGGAAGCGCCCGCGCTCGGCTCGCCGCGCTCGCAGGTACTGAGCGGCGAAGCGCAGCAGGCGATTGCCGGTGCGGACGCCAAGGACACCTTGGCCGTGCAGTTCTTCAGCGCCTCGGGCGCGCCGCTCGCTGGTACCCCGGTGACGTGGTCGACCACGGGCGGTAAGCTCGCGCTGCAAACCAGCACCACCGATGCCAACGGCATCGCGCGCACCACGATCAAGGCTGACACCAAGATCGGTACGTCGTTCGTGAAGGCGACGGCCGGCGGCGCCGAAGCCTCGTTTGTCCTGTTCGTGAACGCCGGCGAGCCGGCCGCCTTCGAAGCCATGGCCATGCGCACGGATACGCTCACGCTCGATGGTGCCTTCAGCGGCGCCCCGGCCCGCGTGTTCGATGCCTTCCGCAATCCGGTGGGCGGTACGCTCGTCTCGGTCGCGATCTTCGAAGGTGATGCCGCGGAGCCGGCGTCCACCTTGACGCTGCAGGCCGACGAAACCGGCGCCGTGCGCCTCCCATTCTCGCCGATCAGCGCCCCGGGTCGTGTACGGGTCGTGTACACGGCCGGCGAAACGTCGCTGGTGTATACCTTCGTCGTGCTCGAGATCGCGCCGTAAACTGCGGACGACTGCGTAACGGCGGTTCGGGTTTGAACCGCCACGGCGGTTGCTGGACAGCCACTGCGGTTCTGTACGGCACCTGCGGTTGAGGAACACTGCGGTTCGGGTGACAACTGAAAGCGCCTCCTCGGCTTCGCCGAGGGGGCGCTTTTCTGGTGGTTGACTCCACAACAACCGCTGTTGAAGTCCCCAACCACCAAAGCGTCGCCCCTCCGGCAAAGCCGGTGGGGCGACTTTCCACAGGAACCCCAACCGCAGTGCTCCCCAACCGCAAGTGCAGTCCAAAACCGCAGTAGCAGTCCACCAACCGCCGTGGCAGTTCCAAACCCGAACCGCAGTTCAGCAGGTCACCGCAGTACCAGAAGAAGAAGCCGTGCCCTAGACTCAAGGGGCCCGCCAAGTGCGCGGGCGTTCATTCCTCCCTTTCGTCAGGTCCAATGCGCTTTCGCACCATGCCGCTCGCGCTGGCTGGGCTCGCGTTCGCTGCCTGCCAGCCGGCCCAAAAGCCGACGACGGCACCAACGCCCGCCAACCGCCCCACCGCAAACGCCGGCCCCCGCCCGGGCAATGCGCCCACCCCCGGTCAGCCCACTCCGGGCGCTCCCGCGCCAAGCCAGCCCACACCTGGTACCCCCGCTCCCGGCCAGCCGCCCGCTGGCGGACTGCCCAACATCCCCGGCCTCGCTGGCGCACTCGGCGGCGCCGCCGAGCCCAACCCGCGCCCCTACGCGCAGGTCATCACACCCCGCGCCAAGAGCAAGAAGGGCGTGTTCGACGTGCACCAGGTGGGATCGCGTCTGTTCTTCGAAATCCCCACCTCGCAGATCGGCAAGGATTTCGTGATTACCAGCGTGCTCGCCGGCACCCCCGCCGGTATAGGCATTAGCGGCACGCTCGGCACCGATCGCCTCATCCGCTTCGAGCGTCGCGACAATCGCATTCTCGTGCGCGATGTGAACTACAACAGTATCGCCACCGACAGCCTGCAGCAGACGCGTCGCGCCATGTCGCTGATCGAGTTCTACCCGATCATCGCGGCCATCAACGTCGAAGCCTACGGCAAGGACAGCGCAGCGGTCATCGAAGTGACGCGCATGTTCACCGGCGGCGTGCAGGAGTTCACCGCCAACGGCCGTCGCGCCACCGTCGACGCGTCGCGTTCGTACATCGAGAAGTTCTCGGCGTTCTCGCGCAACGTGAACGTCACCGCCGTACAGACGTTCACGCCCGTCGGCGGCGCGGGTGGGATTCCGGGATTGCCCATTCCCGGCTTCGGCGGCGCCGCGCAGGCCACCACCGAAGCGTACACCTTCTCCATCGTGCGCCTCCCCGATGACCCCATGATGCCGCGCCTGCTCGACGCGCGCGTCGGGTACTTCGGGGAGTTCAAAACCGACTTCGGCTCCACCGAACAGCGTGTGCTCCCGCGCCGCTACATCGCGCGCTGGCGCCTCGAATGCTCCGACCAGAAGGTCGGCAATCTCTGCGCGCCCAAGAAGCCCATCACATACTACGTCGATCCGGCCACGCCCGCGTGGCTCGTCCCCTGGGTGAAGGCGGGCATCGAAGAGTGGCAGCCCGCGTTCGAGCAGGCCGGCTTTGCGAAGGGCATCGTGTCGGCCGACGCGCCCAACGATCCCGACTTCTCGGGCGAAGACGCGAGCGTCGCCATGGTGCGTTGGCTCCCGTCGCCGGTGGCCAACGCCGTCGGCCCCAGTACTACCGATCCGCGTACCGGCGAAATCATCGACGCCGACGTGCAGATGTATCACAACATCATGGATCTGCAGCGCAACTGGTACTTCACGCAGGTCGGGCACCTCGACAAGCGCGCGCAGACGTTCCCCTTCCCCGATTCGCTCATGGGGCGCCTCGTGCAGTTCGTCGTCGCGCACGAAGTGGGACACACGCTCGGCTTCCCGCACAACTTCAAGGGCAGCTCGATGTACCCCGTCGACTCCATCCGCAGCCGGACGTGGGTGGCGAAGATGGGACACTCACCGTCGATCATGGACTACGCGCGCTTCAACTACATCGCGCAGCCGGAAGACGGAATCGCGTTGCAGGATCTCGTGCCCAAGGTCGGTCCGTACGATCGCTACGCCGTGATGTGGGGCTACAAGCCCATCCCGGGGGCCAAGACGTCCGACGAGGAAAAGACGACGCTCGATGCGTGGGCCCGCATGCAGGACAGCATCCCGTGGTACCGCTTTGCCAGCGATGGTGGCGCCGGCGGGGCTGATCCGGGCGAGCAGTCGGAAGCCATCGGTGATGCCGACGCCGTGCGCTCCACGCGCCTCGGCTTCAAGAACCTCGAGCGCATCGTGAACCTCGTGGTCCCTGCGTCGACGAGCGACAAGACCGCCGACTACTCGCTGCTGCGCGCAACGTACAGCGCCGTGCTCGGGCAGTGGGCCACCGAAGCGAACCACGTGACCAAGATCGTTGGGGGCCGCAACAAGCAGGAGAAGGCCATCAGCCAGGGCGGTCCCGTGTGGACGCCGGTACCGAAGGCGCGTCAGAAGGACGCGGTCGCGTTCCTCAACGAGGCGGTGTTCAGCACCCCCACAGCGATGATCAAGACCGACATCCTCAGCAAGCTCGAGTCCGACGGCAACATCAATCGCATCACCGGGGCACAGGGCCGTGTGCTGAGCTCACTCGTGGCCAACGCGAAGCTGCAGCGCATGGTGGAGTACGAAGCACTCGCCGCGAACAAGAGCACGGTCTACACGCTGGGCGACATGCTCACCGACCTGCGTCGCGGCCTGTGGAAGGAGATCTACGCCGGACAGCCCATCGACGCGTACCGTCGCCGTTTGCAGACAACGTACCTCGAAGCGATGGCCAGCAAGATCAAGCCGGCCGCCCCCAACGCGCAGGATGCGTTGCTTGCGCAGCTGTTCGGCGGTGGGGTCGTGAGCACGCGTGACTTCCGTCCGCTCCTCAAGGACGAAATGCGGGTGCTCGACCGCGAACTGGCCGGCGCCATCGCGCGCACCGGCGATCGCACCACGCGCGCGCACCTGCAGGACGCGCGTGATCAGATCAAGGCAATGCTCGACACGGAGCAGTAAGCGCCTAAGGGTCAGAGTCGAAAAGGGGTCAGAGTCATTGCCCCAAAAGGGGTCAGAGTCGAAAAGGGGTCAGAGTCGTTGCCGTCAACGACTCTGACCCCTTTTGGCCCAACGACTCTGACCCCTTTCGAGACCCCTCCCGACCCACCCTTCTGGGCTAACGGCACGCTCCCGAGTGCCGAGGCGGGCCGTCGTCGTGCGAGGCAGCGCGCCGAGGAACGCGTCAGGCCGCCGCTCGATGGCCCGGACGGGTAATGCCCCGCGTTTCGCGTCGCGATGTCTCTGCCTCCCCGTCAGCTGCAGCTGGTGCCGACCAATCGCGCGTGCGGAATCCGCGTACCGTACTCGCGAGCGTTGCGGCTTGCGTCCGCAGCTCTGCGGCGCTGGCGGCACTCTCCTCCGATTGCGAGGCAGCATCCTGCGTCATGCGGCTCAACCCGGTGATGAGGCGGCCAATGTTGTCAATATGCCGGTGCTCCGCTTCGGTCTTCGACTGCAGCGTACTCATGCCGTCGCGGACCGCGTGCATGACCCGATCGATCTCCGTCAGCTCGCCTTGCATCTCGGCGTTCAGCTGCACGCCGTCATTGGCGCGCTCCCGCTGCGCAGCAATGAGCTCGGCGGTCGTACGCGACGCCTCCGCACTCCGGAGGGCGAGCGCCCGCACCTCTTCCGCGACCACGGCGAAGCCACGGCCGGCGTCCCCGGCCCGCGCCGCCTCGACCGCCGCGTTCAGCGCGAGCAGATTCGTCTGGAAGGCGATCTGATCGATGGAGCTGACGATGCGGGCGGTGTCGTCACTGCTCTCCTTGATGCGGCGGATGGCGTCGTCGAGGGCAATGGCCACCGTACTGCCCCGTTGTGCCCGTTGCTGCGCCTCTTGCGTGGAACGTGTCGCTTCGGCGGCGCGCGCACTCACGGTCGTAGCGAGCTCCCGCAGGGCCTCGAGTGCCCGCTCGACCTCGGCGACGGCGGCGGCTTGCGACTGCGCCCGCTCCGCGAGACCGTCCGCCGTGGCGGCGATCACCTCGGAAGAGTGGTCAACGCGCAGCGCACTGTGGCGTACGCCGTCCAAAGCGTCCGCCAACTGCCCAATGGCATCGTTGAAGGCCGCCGCCATCGTGGCGAAGTCGCCATGATAACTGGTGGACATGCGCACCTCGAGATCACGGGACGCGACCTTCGTCAGCATCGCGCCCATTTCGAGTGATGGCGCGGCAACCGCCGCGAGCATCGCATTCGTTTGCTGCAAGATGTCACCGAAGGCGCCAGGAAACGCGCGACGGTCAGCGCGTACGGATAGCCGACCTTCCAGCGCTGCTTCCACCTGCGTTTCGATCGCCCGCGTCGCGGCCACCAACTCCCGTTGCAGCCGCTGGACAGCCGTTCCGAGGCGGTCTTGATCACCACGCACATTCACTTCGGCACTGAGATCACCATGGGCAAGTTGCGTGGCCGCGATGACCACCTGTCGCTCCTGCGCAATGACCCGACTCAACGCGTCGGCCATCGAGCCAAGCTCGTCGCGCGAGGCGACGGACACGGTCACATCCAGATTGCCCACCGCGACCTGCTCGAGGGCGGAATGCACCGCTTTCACATCTCCGGTAATGCGGCGTGCGATCGTACGCCCCATCCCGATCGCGACCAGCATGGCCACCAGCGCAAAGGCGCCGACGACGCGCTCGGTGTCACGCACGTTCTCCTGAATCTGCGATTCGAGTGACTGCGCTCGCGCCAAGACGAATGCGCGAATCTTCTGCAGCTCCTGCCGCAGCGCCGCAGCGTCGGGGATGCACTCGGCATACATGATATCAAGGGCCTGCTCCCTGTTCCCAGACGCATCCGCTGCCAACACCCGTTTGCCCACATCGATGAAGGCGTCCAACCTGACCGCGTACTGCGCATACATGGCACTCAGCACCGCATCTGACGCGGCCAACTCCTGGAACTCGTGGCTACGGGCCTCCACATCGGCGATCAGCGTGTGCACGCGCGCCACATTCTCGGACTTCTCCGCAGGGGTTCGACCCATCAGCGCATCGCGAATGGATACGCGTGTCTGAACGAACTGTGCCTCGAGGTCGCCCAGCAGATGCAGCGGCGCGGTCATTTGGCCGTACATCTGGTTCGCGCTGCGGCCAATCGCTTCGACGCGCAGCTCTGCGATGATCAACGCAACGCTGAAGACGGCAGTTGTCCCAACGACAATCAGCTGGAGTTTTCGGTTGAGATGATTCGCGATGAACAACATGTGCGCCACGGGGTGAGGAAGGTGAACCGCCGACATGGTTCGATTATCGACCCGTCGCGTAGCTGCTTAACCGCAGCACGGTCTACTTTCAGGAATGTAGAACGCATGCGCCTCTCCGCCTTACTTCGCCGCCCCCGTGTAATGCCACGACACCCACAGCGTGTGGTTCACTTCGTTCGCCCGTCGCGCGGCGAAGGCATTGTACAGGTTGAGATAACCCACCTCCGTACGGACGTGCGCGGACAGTGGAATGCCAAGTCCCGCAGCCGCACGATTCTGGCCAATGGTGACGCGCTCGGCGGGACCGCCCAGTGGCATCAGCAGTTCATTCCACACCCAGCCGGTGAGCGGACGTCCCTTCAGTCGTGCCGCGCCAAGGTTCGCCTGCACCCGCGGCATGTAACGGAGCCGGTTCTGGTATGTGATGGGCCCATCCTCGCGCTCGTCGGCGCCGGCCACCGGCAACAAGGGATGGGTCCAGCGCTGCTCGAGGCGGTACCGGTGACTCACCGTGAACTGCCCCGCCCTGTGCGACAGCGTCATCTGCTGCCAGAAGCGGTGCTCACGCGTGGGGTTGGCGATGGGCAGGCTCCCGTAGGGCTGCGTCGCAATCCAGGCATACCCAATCGCCACGCGCACCCCAGGGGTCAGTGTCAATTGCACGCCCGGCCGGAGCAACAGCTGCTGCGGCTCGTCACCAAGGTCCATGCGACGCCATGAGCCGTCAAACCAGAGCGCCGTCCGCTTGCTGAGGGGCTGGTCGACGAACGTCCCCACCCACAGCGCGTCCTGATGCCGCGTGATCCACGGCTGAGCCTGCCCGACGGCGGGAACGACGGCGGGAACGACGACGAGGGCGGCGGTGCACAGCGCCGACCGTCGGTGAATAACTGGAGAACGCGCCATCGACGGGAGTATAGGCAACGTCGGCGCCGAGTGTGAGGACCCCAGCCGCCGTCCAACGCTCCGCCACGCCGACCGAGCGGAACACGATCGTGGAACGTACTATCGGTAGGTCGGGTCGGCCGCCGGTCGCCCCCTTGCCTCCTCCTCGTCCAGCGACGCCCTCGACCAGCCATGTGGATTGTTTCGCTCGCGCTCCGGCGGCCGTACACGTTCATCGTGGGCGCGCTGCTGGTCGTGCTGTTCGGGGTACTCTCGGCGCTCCGCATGCCCACCGACATTCTCCCGGAGCTCGACGTCCCGGTGGTGTCGGTAATCTGGTCGTACAGCGGACTGCCCCCCGAAGAAATGGAGCGGCGCTTCGCGACCACCTTCGAGCGCTCGCTCACCACGACGCTCACCGGCATCGAACACATCGAATCGCAGTCGTTGGCGGGCATCTCCGTGGTCAAGGTGTTCTTCCAGCCGCAGGCGTCGGTGGAGTCGGCGGTCTCCCAGATTGCCGCGCAGGCGCAAACCATCTTGCGCACCATGCCCCCGGGTGCGTCGGCGCCGCTCATCATTCGCTACAACGCCGCCAATGTGCCGGTGCTGCAGCTCGCCCTCGGTGGCGATTCGCTCTCCGAGCAGCAGCTCAACGACCTCGGCACGAACGGCATCCGCACCAAGCTCGCCACCGTGCGCGGCGCCAGCGTGCCGCAGCCGTACGGCGGGCGCTCGCGACTCATCAACGTCGACCTCGACCCCGCGCAGCTGCAGGCGCGCGGACTCTCCCCCAGCGACATCAGCGACGCCATCAGCGCGCAGAATCTCGTGCTCCCCGGCGGCACCGCCAAGATCGGCGTGCGCGAGTACGCCGTGCGTCTCAACGGCAGCCCCACGGCCGTCGAGGCGCTGAACGATCTCCCCATTCGCGTGGTGAACGGCGCCCTCGTGCGCATTCGCGATGTGGCGCAGGTGCGCGACGGCTACGCCGTGCAGACCAACATCGTGCATCGCGACGGCGTACGCGGGGCGCTGGTCACCGTGCTCAAGTCGGGCGGCGCCTCCACCATCGATGTGGTGAACCGCGTGCGCGAGGCGCTCCCCGCCATCCTCTCCTCGCTCCCCTCGGCGCTCAAGGTCGACGTGCTCGCCGACCAGTCGCTGTTCGTGAAGGCCGCACTCGAAGGCGTGGTGGTCGAAGCCCTCATTGCCGCCTGCCTCACCGCCGCCATGATTCTGCTCTTCCTCGGCAGCTGGCGCTCCACACTCATTGTCGCCGCCTCCATTCCGCTCAGCATTCTCGCGTCGGTCACGGTGCTCGCCGCGCTCGGGCAGACGCTGAACGTGATGACGCTCGGCGGGCTGGCGCTCGCCGTCGGCGTGCTCGTCGACGACGCGACGGTCGGCATCGAAAACATTCACCGGATGCAGGAGCACGAGCCCGACATCGAGACGGCCATCATGCAAGGCGCGGGGCAGATTGCCGTGCCGACGCTCGTCTCCACGTTGGCCATCTGCATCGTGTTCGTCCCCATCTTTTTTCTCAGCGGGGCGGCCGGTTCGCTCTTCCGCCCGCTGGCCATGGCCGTCGTGTTCGCGATGATGGCGTCGTACGTCATCTCGCGGACGCTCGTGCCGACGCTGGTGAAGTACGCCCTGGAGCGGGAGCGTACACTCGAGGCGCGCCACGCCTCACCGCCACCTGCCCGCGGCTTCTTGGCACGCGTGCACCACGACTTCGAAGGGTTCTTCGAGCGGCAGCGCCTCCGCTATCGCGAGGCGCTCACGCACACGCTCCGCAACCCCGCCCTGGTCGTGGCGACGGCGCTGGGCGTGCTGGCCTCGGCGGCACTACTCGCTCCATGGCTCGGGCGCGACTTCTTTCCCCAAGTCGACGCGGGACAAATCCGGCTGCACCTGCGCGCCCCCGTCGGCACGCGACTCGAGGAGACCGCGCGCATCGTGGCCCAGGTGGAAGCGCGCATTCGCACGATCATTCCCCCGGAAGATCTCAGTACCGTGCTCGACAACGTCGGCATTGCGTCCACGAGTCTGACCAACCTCGCGTTCAGCGATAACCCCACCACCGGCGTCACCGACGCCGACCTGCTGCTCGTGCTTTCCGACACGCGGCGCGGGCACACCGCCGAGTACGCGAGTCGTATTCGGCGGGTGCTGCGCGAGGAGTTCCCGCAGGTCGTCGTCTTCTTTCAGTCGGCCGATATCATCGGACAGATTCTCAATGCCGGTCTCCCGGCACCCATCAATGTGCAGGTGACCGGTAGCAATCGTGCGGAGAACATCGTGGTGGCGCGCGCGCTCGAGAAACGACTGCGCCGGATTCCGGGCGCCGTCGATGTGTATCTGCAGCAACGCACCGAGGCGCCGCAGCTCACCGTGACCGTCGACCGCATTCGCGCGAGCGGCCTCTCCATGACACAGCGCGAAGTCGCCAGCGATCTGCTGGTGTCGCTGTCGTCCAGCGGACAGACGCAGCCCAACGTGTGGCTCAGTCCGCAGAACGGCGTGCAGTACAACGTCAACGTGCAAACGCCGCAGTATCGCATGGCCTCCCTCGAGGCCGTCGGCCAGACCCCGATCCTTGGCGCGGTGGGCGGTGCCCCGCAGTTGCTCAGCAACATCGCCACCATCTCGCGTGGCAGCGGCATGGCCGTGGTGAGCCACTACGATGTGGCGCAGGTGTTCGATGTGTTTGCGAACGTGCAGCACCGCGATCTGGGCGCCGTCGCGAACGAGATCGAGATGGTGCTCGACTCGGTGCGCCCGTCGCTCCCCAAGGGCACGTCGCTGGTCATGCGTGGTCAGGTGGCGAGCATGCGCGAGTCGTACACGGGGCTCCTGACAGGACTCGTCTTCGCGATCGTGCTCGTGTATCTGATCATGGTCGTCAACTTCCAGTCGTGGACCGACCCGCTCATCATCGGTAGCGCGCTCCCGGTGGCGCTGGCCGGTGTGGTGTGGGCGCTCTTTGCGGCCGGCAACCCCATCAGCGTGCCGGCGTTCATGGGCGCCATCATGAGTGTGGGGGTGGCCACGGCCAACGGCATTCTCGTGGTGGCCTTCGCCAATGAGCGCATGCAGGACGGCTTGAGTGCATTCGATGCGGCGGTCGACGCCGCCGCCACGCGTCTGCGCCCCGTCATCATGACGGCGGCCGCCATGATCGTCGGCATGATTCCCATGGCGCTCGGCCTCGGTGAAGGGGGCGAACAGAATTCTCCACTGGGGCGTGCCGTTATCGGCGGGCTCACCTTCGCGACCTTTGCCACGCTCACGGTGCTGCCGTATGTGTACAGCCGCGTTCGCGGCGGCCGCGCGGTGTCGGCGCCGGCTCTTCCTCACGTGTCTTCTCAGGTAACGGCATGAAGCGCTCACAACGCGGTCGCCTGGCGCCGCTGGTGCTGTTCTTCGTTTTTGCGGTGCTGCTGGTGGTCGGCGCACTGCCGCGTCTCGCGCAATCGCGGGCGCGCGACACCGAACGCAGCGAAGCCAACGCGGCACCTGCGGTATTCACCGAGACGGTGACCAGCGACACCACCGGCACGCCGCTCGAGATGCCCGGCACCGTGACCGGGCTCCACGAAACCTCCATTTTCGCGCGCGCCAACGGATTCGTGCGGTCGCTGCGCGTCGACATCGGCTCGGTGGTGCGCACCGGCGACACGCTGCTCGTGCTCGATATGCCTGAAGTGCGCGAGCAAGCCGGGCAGGCCTCGGCCGTGCTCGAGCAGGTCGAGGCAAGCGCCGCCCTCGCGCGCGCGACACTCGCGCGCTGGAAGCAACTGGCCTCGCAGGGTGTGGTGACGCCGCAGGAACTCGACGAACGTCAGGCGCAGGCCAACGTCGCCGAGGCCAACGTGCGGGCCGCGCGCGCAAACGTCGCCAACTTGCGTGAAGTGCAGCGCTTTGGCGCCGTCACCGCGCCGTTCACGGGCGTTGTGACGGCGCGCAGTATCGATATCGGCTCGCTGGTGGTGGCCGGTGCTGCTGCCGGTGCGCGACCGTTGCTCACGCTGATGCAAACCGACACGCTCCGCGTGATGCTCCAGGTGCCGCAGAGCGCGGCGGCGCGCATTCGCCCGGGAATGGCGGCCAAGGTGCTGGCGCGTGAACTCGGCAACACCGACTTTGCCGGTACCGTGGTGCGCACCGCCGGCGCCTTCGATGCCGCCACGCGCACTTTGCTCACCGAAGTACACATCCCCAATCGCGACCGCCGGCTGTTGCCGGGCATGTTCGCGCAGGTGTCGCTCACGGTGCCGTCGGCGGGTGCGTCGCTGCGCATTCCGGCCATTGCGCTCATGGTGCGCGCCGAGGGGACACTGGTAGCGCGCGTGGCAAACGACACAGTGCACCTGGTCCCGGTCACGCTGGGTCGCGACTTCGGCACGACGATCGAGGTACTCGATGGCGTTCGCGAGGGCGATGCGCTCGTGGTGAATCCCGTGGAGACGCTGGCAGACGGCGACAAGGTCCGGGCGATGGCCCGCGGGGCCGAGTCCAAGGCCGCTGCCCCATCATCGAAGCCGACGGCCAAACGCTAAGGCGAAGCCACAACGCCGTGCAACGTGTCCCCCTCCGGTGAGTCCCATGCGACCGCTCGGGTTCTGCGGCGCCGCGTTCCACAAGAGCGGAAGGGGCCGGCGCCATGCCTTCCCCTACGATGAAAGGCGACGGCCCACTCCGCCAGCCCACCGCGGTGACGGCAGCAACCCACTGTCGTGCGGCAAGCTGCGCCGAGGCCGACCGCGCATGATCTCTCCCGGCGATCGCTCTAAGGCCGTGTGACCCGCGCACCTCGCAGCGGCTTCAGAGTCGCTGGCGCAGGAGCCGGTGCGCCCGTCGCGTCGAACACGTGGGCGGTCTCGGTTGCGGTGAGGGAATCCCCTCTGACGGTGCTCTGCATCGTGAGCTCCAAGCGCCCTGCGTATTGTCGCGTCGCTCGGTCGTCCGACAGCTCCACCCATTTGCTCTCAACGCGGTCGTCGCGGGGCACCCAGATTCCCTTGCCGTCGCTGTCGCTCGTTCGCGGATTGCCCGCATCGGGATTCGCCTGATGCATGGTGCCGTCGCCGTTGAACACGTAGAGGTGGAAGGGAAACGGCGCATTCGGGTCGTGCACCAGCCAGGTACCCACGATCGGATTCACTGGGGCGGCGTCCCCTCGTGCGCGGTCGCACCCGAACGCGCTCAACGCCAAGGCGGACAGAAGCGGGAGTACAACGAACCTGCCAGGAGTGCGCATGGAGTGGCGAGTGTCTGGAGCGGAGAGAGCGCACGGTCGGGAGAACATGTCCGTGAGTGCCGCAGGACGACGGAGCTGCAGAGGGCGGCGGCGGTACCACCTCCGGTGAGTTCCTACCGCGATGGCCGCATAACGCCGCGCTCTACTGCAGCGACCATTAACAGACAGCCGTGAACGAAGGCGCGCCAGCGCCGCAGTTACACGGCGCACCCCACCGTCGTTGTCTGCAGCAGCAAACGTTAGGCGCGGGCGTCTCATGCGCCGAGCGATGCTACTTGCTTGGCCGAACCGAACATATTGTAGCGCCGTCGCGCTCCGCAGCCGCAAGCCGTTCCTTGAACTGACTAATCGACTGAGCGGGCGCATGTATAGAGGATACCTGGCTCTCGCACAGCGTTCCACTTTAGTGTACTCGCCCCCTTCGGCAGGTAGTCGCGCGCAAGCACCGCCGCATCGCCCTCTGACAGACAAGTAAGCTTGATCGTCGCGTCCTGCAGCGGGTCCAAGCTCGGCGTCGTGCGCTCGGAACGGTTGCCATATGCCAGCATCGCCACGGCAACGAGCAGCACGCCAAGAAAAGCAGCGCCAGTTCTTCCTTTCCAAGATACCGTCACTGCTCGATCCGACTTGGCGGCGGCGACCTGTCGCGACATTCCAGCTTCCGTCCGCATCTCCGAAAGTGCTCGCTCGAAGGCGGCGGAAGATATTCCCAACTCCAGTGCGACCTCGCGCAGCTGCGTAGCGGTGAGAGGCGAATCGGTCGCGTCGATTTCCGCCGCGCGCTGAATGAGTCGCGCTGCTTCCGGCTCGCTGATTCCGTCGGTTTCGGTCAATTCCATTCCTGCTTTGAAGTTGAATAGAGGATGCAGAGGCCTCGTAGCGGTAGCAGCTAGACAGCCTAACGCAGGCTTCTGTTGCGAGCGGACCGCGCAATCGGTCGCGTGGCGCGGATGGTTGGTCCGCTCGTCAACAGCAAGCACCGTGAGGCCCGCGCCACGCAGACGTTACGTCGAAACAGCCCCTCGCGCAACGGAACGGTGATGGTCCGCACCCGAGTCGGATGTATGCTCGGCGCTTCTCGGTCCCGGAGCGCGCATGCCCGACGCGGCCTCGGTGGCGCGCGGCGTCGACAAGCCCAGACGTCCCCAGGCGTCGCCGCGCTTTCGGTTGGTCTCGGACCATCGGCATCGCCTGCAGACGGTCGACGACGAGCGCTTCGCCCGCGAGTACGGCCCGTGGCGCCCCGTGGTCGCGCAGGTGGCCGACACGTTCCTCGAATGCGGCGTGCTCGACCACGGCTTCGCGCGCATCCGGTGTGACGCGTGCACGCACGCGTCTCTGCTCGCGTTCTCGTGCAAGTGCCGCGACTGCTGCCCCAGCGGTCACGCCAAGCGGTTGGCGATCTGGACGCAGTGGCTGGACACGACCCTGCTCGCGCCGGTGCCGCACCGCCAAGTGGTGCTCACCATGCCCAAGCGGCTCCGCGCCTACTGTTTGTACCGGCGTTGCCTGCTCGGCGTGATGGCTCGCGTCGCTGCGCGCACCGTCACGGCCGCCATTCGCACGCTGACCGGCGAGCGCGACCTCGCGGTGGGCATCGTGGCGTGTTTGCAGACGCATGGCTCGCGCGCGAATTGGCATCCGCACCTGCACCTGCTCGTGACCGACGGCGGGTTCCGGCCGGACGGGACATTCGTGTCGTGGCCGGTGCACGATACCGCGCGTTTGACCGAGGCGTTCCGCCGCGCTGTGCTCCGGCTCTTCGTACGCCTTGATCTGTTCGACGAGGACCAAGCCGCTGGCATGCTCACCTGGCCGCACGCCGGATTCCACGTGCACACGGCCGTCTGGGAGGGCCCCTTCGGGTCCCCGAGGACGATCGCGCGTTCGCGACGCGCCTCGCGCGCTACTGCG